>OBLU010002012.1_pt1 | contig 18833 bp, 16 predicted proteins | sample 1518681 | NCBI WGS metagenome assembly OBLU01 (sample SAMEA3539304, study PRJEB22396) | soil metagenome | biome: tundra; feature: field; material: soil | place: USA | collected 2010-05 | depth 0.15 m | reverse complement strand
TGAATCCAATTGTGATGGGATGCCCTACGGTGATGATTGGGGAGGTTGGGACGCCGTCGCCCGGCGCAGGCGGCTTGGGCGGGATATTGACTGGCCTCGCTGTTGCGGTGAGCCATATGCTATCGGTCGCTTCGGTCTATGCATCACCCAATTCACCGCCATCTGCAGCTGCAATGCAGCCCGTCTCACCGGACAAAGCGAACGCTCTGTTTCGCGAGATGGTATCCAAAGCCGACAGCATCCCGTTTGATTACCCGCAGAACTGCTGCTTTTCACGCGCTCATACAATGTGTCACGATATGCAAACGGAGGGAGTTGCGTGCGGAAAAGTGTGGAATTACCGGAATCCAGGCCCTCCTCTCGGACCTGCATTGAGTGTCAAGACACCTAACAATCCAACGGGAAATCAAACATGGAGATATCACGTTGCACCCATTGTGAATGTTCAGGGAAGCGACGGAGTTGTCCGGCCTGTGGTCATCGATCCCTCAATGTTTGATCGTCCCGTATCCGTCGACGAGTGGAAGGCAGCACAAAATGCCCCGAATTCGGTTACGCAGTATACCGACTCGACTCCCTCCTACCGCGGCATAAACGGCGCAGACAGACAGGTTGATCCGAACTACTCCGATGCCAAGACACAAATGGAACTGCATATGATTGCCCGTGATCATCAAGATCCGAAATTCGTAAAGCAACTGAGGGAGCGCCGTGAGGCTCGAATTAAAGCCAATTCGAATTAGCATGGCCATTACAGCCCTTGTGTTGGGCGCTGCAGGCCAAACTTTGGCGCAAGCATCCGGGCTTGGGAATATGGAGACGCACATGAAAGATACGCGCACGATTGTCGACTACCTGGGCAGTTGGGATGAGGAGAGCGGGCAGCCACGCGCTATCCTCAAACTTCGAGGCGGAATCACGCTGCTGGCCTCACGAAACAGCTCCTATTACGATGTATGGCGGCGAACTGTTGCCTTTCAGCAATCCAACAATTGGCCTCTCTATATTGTCTACGACGGAACGAGTCGCCAGATCGAAGCTATATACTCAAGCAACCCGCGGAAGGTGACTTCAGTGCAACTCCAATCGGATGGTAAGGCGACAGTAGTTTTCCTCCCATCGCCTTCATTCTACTTTGTGAGTCTCCAGCGTGCGGGAGCAGAGAATATGATACATGTGCTTCAGGAAGCGGTGCGACAAAAGAGAGAACTCCTTGTTGTCAACGATCCGTCGACCCTGGAAATCCTGGATGTGAGATTCCCTCCGCAGTGACTCCGAGTTAGGATCATCCTGACCGGATGTTGTAACGGCCAGCTCTGCCGGGAAATATTTATTGACCGGTCGAGTCCCATATCTTCAATAAAGCGGGAGAAACGTACTCTCGGACCGGATTGTAATTGGCCTTTCGGGCCTCTTTGAATGCCGACAGTGCGTCCGGGGAAGGCCCCTGCCACTGTGCTTGCGGGGTGTGCAGCATCGACCGTTCGATCAGGGTCGCGCCCAGATAGAAGTCGGCCACGCCAGGGTTCTGCGCGGTCAGCGGCGACTCCAGATAGTTCATGAGCGCTCTCCGCGCATCGTCGAACTGAGAATGGTAAAAATACCGGATGGCCGATATCAACTCGTTCTTTGCAGCCGCCGGATCGTTCTGGATCGCCTGCTGAATTCTGTCAGTATTGCTCTGCGCATCCTGGTTGCCCGGCTGAAGTTTCAGGACCATTGCGTAATCGCTGAGCGCATCCTGCTGATTGCCTTGTTTCTCCGCATTCCGCGCATCGTCGAGCAGCTTGTTCACTTTTTTGGCGATATCCGCACTCGAATTGACCGCGGGCTTGGGCGTGGAAGCCGGTGGAGACGGAGTGTTTTTTGCCTGCATCGCTCTCTGCAACTCGTCAATCATTCCCGCCGGATTGTTGGGCCCATTGGGGTTCAGATCTTTGGCCAACGTCAATTGTCTGATTGCTTCCTGGGGGTTGCTCTGCTCCACCTTTTGGGCCTGATCGATGTACCCTTTGTAGAGGTTTATGTTGTTGACGTACGCATTCGCAGACGCTTTGACGTCGGAATTTGTAATGCCTTGCGTCAGCGTGTTGACAGCATTAAAGTCGCCCTTGGTCCAGGCGGCCTGTACCTGGTTGAGGAGTTTCTCGTTCTTGATCCGGTCCAGCAGGAACCTGGCCTGGCCGGATAACTTCGTGTCGTAATCTGTAACAAGCCTTGCCTGGGATTCCGCCTTGTCCAGGTCATGACTCTTGTATGCCGCAAGGGCGATTGCCAGCGCCGCCGTGTCGTCCTCGATGAGGCCGTTGCGGTAGCTATTGCAGGTGTCGGCGTACTTTTTCTCCTTGGGGTCCAACTGCGCCGCCGCGCAAAAATCCTGAACCTGCTTCACGCGGTCGCTGCCTTCGCCTTTCGCTTTTTCAGCCAGTTCTTTTGCCTGTTTCTTTGGATTGTCCTCGGCATGCAGCGCCGGCGCCGGCACTGCGGAAAGGATGAGGCAGAAAATGAAAACAGTTCGCCGCAGGATCATTTTGCCCCTCCGATGATTTTCTCGATCGCCGTGTCGTCGATAGGCTTCAATTCGATATTGCATACCTGAGGGGATTGAGCCACATCGCATTGTTGACTCTGCGTGCTTCCGTCGGATCCCTTGAAGCTCACATCATATCTGCCGTCCGGAATCTGATCGAGGCGCAACGGAGTCCAATGATCCCCGGCAGGGAGAGGTATGGCCTTGCCTTTGTCGGAGGTCACGCTCACGACTTCGGCAAAGGGCGTGGCGTTGAGTTCGAGGACGCCCATTGGCACGGCAGGCGCGGGACGCAGGAAGAACCAGTAACCGGCGCCCGCGGCTCCCAGCAGAACGACAACAACTGCGCCAATCGAGAGAGCCCACGGGAACCGGGACCTGGCTGCAGGCGGCACAGCGGCAGCCTTCGCCGGCTCAACGGCGGTCATTCCCTGCTTCTGAGGAACAACGTTTCCAGTCTCCTTAGTGACACGTTCCTGCTCTTTGGCCAGCCGTTCCTGCTGTTTGGCGGCATCCAGCCTGGCGCGCAATTCACGCACGCGCGAATGCTGCTGAACATCCTGCGGCTGGCTGGAGAGAAGCTGCAATGCTTGTTCGATGTTTTTTTCACCGAGTGCCTGTGCGCGGCTCACGACCGCATCGATGCGGCGGACCAAGTCGGCCACGCTGGCGTTCGCCTGGCGCAGCAATTGTTCTAGAGATGCATCTCCAGTTTCCAGGGCCACGGGTTGCAGAAGAGAGATCGCCTCCTCGAACTTACCGGCCGCGATCAGCGCCTGCGCTTCCCGGGTGGCATTCGCCGCTGCGTGGCCAAGTTCAACCTTTCGTTTCTGCTCTCGCGCATAATTCAGCAGTGATGCGATATCCGGGCTTTCGCCGCACTCAATCGCCGCCGACTCCAGAATCTGGACAGCCTCGTCAAACTGTCTCGCGTCGATGGACGCTTGCGCCTGCTTCAGGTACTGAGCTTTCCGCTCCCCGGTGCTGGCTTTCCTGAGCTGCTCGACGACCTTTTCCTCCAGGGCAATCAACCGAGGCTCTCCCGGCATCTGTACGAGTGCCTGGCGAGCGACGGCAAGAGCCTCCTGGGGGTTGGTAGGAAAAAGATCGTAAACCTGCAGCGATGTCTTCTCCACCAACTTCTTCGCGGCCTGTTCACGCTGCCTTGCTTCCGCATCGACTTTCAACTGCAGCAGTACCGCCTCTCCGGGGAGACGCTCCTGTGCACGTTGAATCAGCGCAAGTGCGCGCTCGTATTCTTCAGCTACAATACATTCCGAAATCTCAGCGGCGATTTGGTCGATGATCTTGCGCCGGCGTTGTTCTTCCTGGCGATCAACGGCGTCCTGGTATAGCTGCTGAGTGTCGGCATCTGTCGGGTCGATCTCCAGCGCGGCGCGCAAATTCTTGATAGCTTCCGTATACTGCCGGGCGGCAAGTTGGCCTCGCGCGGCATCGCTGAACTGCCGAAGCGTGTGTTGCTTGGCCGCCCGCTCGGACTCTTGCAAGATCCTTGCGCGTTCATTGCGGAGATCCGTATTGCGCTCATCGAGTTGAAGCGCCTTATCGATCAATTCGCCCGCAGTTCGGTAGTCGCTGCGTTTACGAGCTTCCCGAGACTGCTCCAGGAGAGAGGCGAGTTTGTCGGCCTTCTCCTTCAGTCCGCGAGCGTGTTCGATCTTTTCAGCAAGTTCAGGATTTGCCCTGTCAAGTCCGTCCGCCTGCTTGTAGAATTCGAGCGCCTCCGCATAACGTTGCGAGAGGACAGCCTCCTCGGCTTCTCCCAACAGTTGTTGAAGCTGCACCGTCTTCTCTTGGCGTGAAAGCCTCCCTTGCACTTCGCGGAGCAGCTTCTTGACTTCCGTGTTCTGTGGATTGAGACGCTGAAGGTCGAGCAATACCGGCCTGACGCTCGTCCACTGCTCCCGATCCATCAGGGTCTTCACGCTGCCCAATGCCTCGGCCACGTGTTCGCGCTTGAGATCGTCGTTAATCGCCTCGATATCCGCGGCCATTTCTTCGCCTGTCTCGTATCGATCAATCGGGTCTTTTGCAAGCGCGCGGTCAAGCAAATGGTCAAGGGCCGGCGGATAACCGGTGAGCATACTCGACAGCGGGTCATGCGGTTCGCGGATTACCCTGTGCAGCGTGGCGGGATCGTCGCCCGGAAACGGCAAGCGCCCAGTAAGCAACAGATAGAGAATGACGCCCGCGGACCAAATATCGGCCCTGCCGTCCGCGGTCTTACCCAGGAGTCTCTCCGGCGAGATGTAGTGGAAGGTGCCGATGACCATGCCCGCCTGAGTGTGGCCGGAGTGGCTTTCCAGCCGGGCAACGCCAAAGTCGACAATCTTGATGTTTCCATCGGGCTGCACCATGATGTTTGCCGGCTTGATGTCCCGATGGATAACTCCCTTTTGGTGCGCATAACCCAAGCCGAGGCAAACCTGGCGAACGATTTCCAGCTTCTCGATAAGAGAAAACTGGCGTCCGTCGCGGAGCAGATTCTCCAGCGAATCTCCGGGGACAAACTCCATGACGATGTAGGGGAGGCCATCCTGCTCGCCGAAGTCGTATACGGTGACGATGTTGGGATGATTCAGGACGCCCGAACGAGCCTCCAGCAGAAAGCGCTGACGCAGTTCTTCGGTCGCTTCAGTGAGCGTCTTGATGGCCACCTCGCGCCCGACAGACTTGTCCATTCCCCGGTAAACGACACCCATGCCGCCAACGCCCAGGATGCCCAGGATTGGGTACTTGCCGATTTGAGTAACTGGCGCACCGGTATCCATGGCCGAACACCCGATCGAACAGATTCGAAGCCAGCTACAGCGCAGATTCTCGACGAATCCTCGCCTGCGCGGCGAATTTCAACAAGGTCCTAAGAAGGCTTGTTGCTCTTCGTATGCACGATGGCGATCTGCGTCTTCCCTTCATTCTCTGAAGGCTTGGCGGTGACCGTCACCATGACGGTTTCCTGCGGGTTCTTGGTGAGTGTGAGCACGGCGGCTTCGCCAGTTTCGAATACGGAGGCATCGCTGCCGAATTTGCCCTTGTAATAGCTGACTACCTGGTCCTTCGAGTCCGATGTGACGAATACGCCAGTCACCATCGAGCCGGTGGGCAAGCTCATGCGCATGCCACCCTTGCCGGACAGGGCGCCGGGATAGAGGTCCACGCCCAGTTCGGATGCGCTGTACGTCTCGGTCGAGTTGGCGGTGATGGTGCCGCCTGGTGTACTCATCGTCACCTGGCCGCCCGGGCCTGAGACGTGGAAGGCCCGCGCAACACGCCAAGCCATGAAGCCGAAGGCTCCGGCTCCGAGAATGCCCAGCCCTACGAATATGGCCACGATAATCAGGATGATCTTGACCGCACTGCTGCCGGAACTGTCCGGCGCAGCGGCTGGCTGGGCAGACGACCCAACCGCGGCAGCGGCGGCCGACGGTGCGCCACATGCCGTACAGAATTGCTTGTCGGGGGATACTTCAGCTCCACATTTCGCACAGAAGCTAGCCATGACGATCTCCTTGTCGTTCAGTCCGCGTCCGGGACTTCCATGTTGCTTTCCCGGCTACGAGCCAATATACCTCAAGATGCTCACTACAGGCTTGTCATTTTCTATGCGTTTCCAGCCCCAGGACCCGGGAAGACCGGAAAGGGCCGTCTCCGGAACACAAACGCCGGGTACCGCTTTGCATTCAGGCGAGTTATCGGATACCTCTCCGTCAGCTCCCCTCCGTCGTCCAGCCTGGTTTTGTCCCTGAAGAAACCAGCGCAGGCGCGTAAGTGGGGAATCGCCAACGGCCGTTTCTCAAACACTCAGGCCGCAACTTCGCTACAATTCTGAGTCTATGGATGAGCAACAGCAGGAGACCGTCTGTGTGGAGTTCGCGGTGGGCATCGGCGAGGGCAAATTCACCGCCACCGCAGTCGTGCCTGCCGGCCAAACCAACCTCACCCAAATCCTGCCCGTCCTGCAGTCGCTTGACGACTCGCTCATAGGCGGCGTCACCACTCAGTTGGCCGAGTCCGGCCTCACCGTCTCCTGCAAGGCCGGCTGTGGCGCCTGTTGCCGCCAGATGGTGCCTCTCAGCATCTTCGAGGCCGAGGCCCTCAGCACCTGGATTCGCGCCCTACCCGAAGCGCGCCAGGAGGAACTCGCCGGCCGCTTCCATCAAGCGCTCATCAAACTCGCTGCCGCCGGCCTCATCGACCGCATGGTCAACGAGGATTGGCTGGCCGAAACCGAATCCGCCCGCCAGTTGGCCCTCGACTACTTCTACCAGCGCGTCCCCTGTCCCTTTCTCGAGGATGAGTCCTGCTCCATCCACCCCATCCGCCCGCTTATCTGCCGCGAATACCTGGTAACCTCTCCGCCTCAATACTGTGCGGATCCGGCCACCTTGCAGGTAGCCCCGGTCCACTTGCCGCTCAACTTTTCCCGCATCCTGAATCGCATCGGGGCGGAGGTTGAAGGGGATTCGCGCGGCTGGATCCCGCTGGTTTTTCTTTTTGCCTGGATGAAAAGCGGCGCGCGCCCCGGCGAAGCAGTCGCCGGGGCCGGTCCGCAGGTGCTGTATGAGTTTGTAAAGCGGATAAGCCAAGCCCGAAGCCCCTTGGCCGCCGCCGATCCTTCACCCTCTGCCTGACGGCATGAATGGACCAGAACGGCAATGGAGCCGTACCCGGTGCGCTACGGCATACTATTCTGGACGTTCAGGTTTGCGACTCCGCATGCACGAAGATTCACAACTCGAACAAGCCCGGCGCCGCCGAATGCGCCATGCCGAACGCAAGCTCAAGGAAGCGCAACGGCGACTGGCGCTGACTGAGCGCAGCATCCTTTACTGGTCACGGATCGTCGCCGACCTCAAGCATGAGCGAACCCGCGCCATTCAGCCGCCGCTCTGGCCTGAAGAAGAGACAAAAGAAGAAGGATGAGCTGACGCGGACCAACGCCTGCGCCAGCTCAAGTTTGTACGGAGGGCTGCCGGTTACTTCGCTGCCGCGGCCTTCTGTGCCGCCCAGCGCCGCTTGACGGCCTCGGCGATCCGTTTCCGGCCTTCGGGACTGAGGTTCCTCTTCTTCTTTTTCGCAGGCTTCGTGGCGGCCGCTACAACTGCAGCAACTACCTTCTTGGGCCTGCCGGCCTTCTTCTTCGCTACCGGCGCAGCACCACCACTCAGCAATGCACGTGCCCGTTGCAATTGGGCAATCTCGAGATCGATCGTTGCCAGAATTTCCAATACTCCCATATATCCTCCCCGATTGATTCAGGCAACCGGTCCAACCGCTGCGGAGCTAAGTCACAACGCCGCGCAGGGTCAACCACTTGCTTCATAAATACAATACTCGACTGACGGCTATTTTACAAACAATAAGCAGCGCCGGTTGCTTATTTTTCCCGCTGGCTCCGGAAGCACAACACGCCCATGCTCCCATGGCTGGCCGCCAGAGTGCTTGCGTACCCTGTTCCGCAGGCGCCACTCCCGGACGAAAGGCGGTGGCCACCGAAGTGGCTGGTCTTGCCGAAGACCTTCGTTCCCAGTTCCCCGAAGGACATCCCGGTATCCCGGCTGACCTCAGGCAATCGCCAGCCGTCTCGCGCTAACCACTCGACTTTGCGGCTTTTGGGCGATCCGGCGGGATGAAGTTCACCGAATACGATGGAGATCGGCAGTAGCGCTACGCGTTGCAAGGTTTCCTGAATTTCAGTATCGTTACGCAAATAGCTGCTAGCATGGTGAGTCTGAAATTCGTCGCAATTTGAGAACCCGAACCACAGGTCCCCCTTCGGCTACGCTCAGGGCAGGCTTTCGACTGCGTTGGGCGCAAAAAACGCACCCTACTCCGCTCAGGATGACAGCATTTTTATAGAAAGAACTTTTGACTCAGGACACTAGATTCGCACCAGATCCCGCTGAATCTTGCCCGTGACCCAGGCCTTGCCGGGGGCGGTCAGCATGTTCACCTCGCTGCGCACGCCGAACTCCGGCAGATAGATGCCCGGCTCGACAGAGAAGCACGTATGCGGGAGGATGAGGCGCTCGTCGTGGGTCTCCAGATTGTCGAGGTGCGCGCCGGAGCCGTGCAACTCCTGGCCGATGTTGTGGCCGGTGCGATGGGTAAAGAACTCCCCGAAACCGGCCGCGCGGATCACCGCCCGCGCCGCATCGTCGGCCTCGTAACCGCGAACCGGCTGGCCTGTAGCAAAAGCCTGTTCCACGGCGGCGATGGCCGCGTCGCGGGCGTTGCGCACCGTCTCAAAGACCAGTTGTTCCTTCTCCGTCGGCTCGCGCCCCACCACCCCGGTCCAGGTGATGTCGTAGAAGATGCTGGCGGGCTTTTCCAGCCGGCCCCAGATGTCGATAAGGATAAAATCGCCATCGTTGATGGGCGCGGTGCGCTCTGCGGTGGGCTCATAGTGCGAGTCGGAACTGTTCGCGTTGGCGCTCACGTTGGGACCGTTTTCCCATACCAGTCCTTCGTTGCGCATGGCCGAACTCAGCCATTCCACCATTTCGAACTCGGTCAGCGCACCGGCCTTGCCCGCAGCCGGGCGAAGAGTGCGGGCGATCTTCTGCCAGCCCTCGGCCAGAACCGTGTCGATGGCCTTCTGCGCGGCGGCGTGGCTGGCCACCTGCTCCTCGTTCAGAACCGCCTCAAACTGGCTCACCAGGTCGGCCGAACTCACGATCTGCTTGCCCAGCCCGCGCAAAAACTCCACCGTCCCGGCATCCACCATGGAGACGTACATGATGGCGTTGTTGGGGGAGTACTGCATGGCCAGGCGGCGCGCGCCATAGAGCATCGCCTTCAACCCCGCCGCCAGCTCCTGCCAACTGGAGTACAGCCCCTTGCCGCCCGGCAGCGAATCCAGCCGCCCCTGCTCGATGCGGTGCACCAGCTTGCGCGGCTCGCCCTCGGCCGGCACAAAATAGTACCAGCGGCGCGTGACGTGCGCCTTCTCGTCCAGCCCCAGGATGCGCCCGGCGATGGGGTCGCGGTGATGGTGGTCGTAGAACAGCCAGCCGTCAAAGCCGGCCTCGCGGATGGCCGCCTGAATCGCTTCAAGATTCGCTTCGAGGTTCATATCGGCCATGATACGCGCGCAGGCTCGGCCGGACCTCCGATGATACTGTCATCCTGAGCGAAGCGCAACGGAGTCGAAGGACCTGCTTCTTGCAGTGTGAAAGCCGCAACGCCGCCCTTACAGCGCCGCCAGCGCCTCGGTCTGCCCCGGAAACAGCCCCGCGTACTTGGTGATCCCCACCATGGTAAACACCTTGGTAAAGTGCGCCGAAAGCCCGAAGGCATACACCTTCTGGCCGGAGTTCGAGGCCTCGATCATCATCTGAATCACCAGCGCGATGCCGCTCGAATTGATGTAATCCACCTTGGTGAAGTCCAGCAGAATGAGCTTGACGGCGCTTTTCGGCAGCGCCTGGTAAGCGCCCAGGACCGCCTCCTTCGAGGTGCTGGCGATATCCCCCTCGAAACGGAGGACGGTCACCGGATGTCCGGCCGGGGAAGTGAGCTGGTCAACGCGCGACTTGGTTTCGCTTTGCACGATCGATTGTCTCCTTGTCTTTCCTGTTAAGCTTTGCCTGTTATTCAGGATTGGCTATTCCGCATCCTTATCCAGCCGGATCACCAGCCGGACATAACTGCTTTTTCCGTTGGTCCCGGCCACCCACTCCGCCTCGTCCACCAGCGCCTGGATCAGGAACATCCCCATCCCGCGCGTGTCTTCCTCGCCCAGCATCTTGCGGTCGATGTCCGGCGTGGCCTGTTGCCTGCTCATGCCTTTGCCGTCGTCGATGACCTTCACTTCCAGCGAGTCCACGCTTGCCGACAGCACCACGCCGACCGACAGCTTTTCGTTCAGCCGGTTGCCGTGTTCAATGGCGTTGATGCACGCCTCAGCCACGGCTGTCTTCAGATCCTCGACGCGGTCCTCGCGGAAGCCCATCAGCTTGGCCACAGAGGCAGCGGTGCTCATGGCCACCTTCTCGAAGCCCATCCGCGAGGGCAGACGCACCTCCACGGTGGTCGTCTTGATCTCGCTCATGCCGGCATCTCCGTCTCGCTCATCCCGCGGCACAGCGCCAGTGCGGTCATGTCGTCTCCCTGCGGGCCGCCTTCTGAGAATGCGTCGATGGCCGCCCACAATGCATTGAGAATACCATCGGCATTCTGTGCCCGGCACTTCAAAAATTCATCTAATAGCCGCTCCGCCCCAAACTCCTCATCTCCCTTGAATACTTCCGTCAGCCCGTCGGTGTAGAACAAGAGCCGCGTCCCCGGCGCAAACCCGTGCCGTTCACTCGTATAGCGCATCCCCGGCAGCAGCCCCAGCGGCGTTCCCGCAGCGTCAAACTGGTGTGGCGCCGCGCCCGCCTCAATCAGGAACCCCGGATTGTGCCCCGCGTTCACCACCTCGATCTCGCCCGCCTCCGGGTGCAGCCTCAGGAAGATCGCCGTCACATACCGCCGCCGCGCCTCTTCGCCTTCTTGCCAGTGGTGCTGGTTCATCCGCGCAGCCAGCTCGTCCAGGGGCATCCCGGTCACCGCCATCGCCCTGAAAGCCGAGCGGAAGCTGGTAGCCATGATGGCCGAAGCCAGCCCCTTGCCCGCCACGTCCGCCACCGCAATCAGCAGGCTGCCATCCGGCTGTTCCACAATGTCCAGGTAATCCCCGCCCACCTCATAACACGTATTCGAGCGGAACCCCAACGAGTAGCCGGGGATCGAAGGCAGCTTCTGCGGCAGCAGCGACCGCTGAATCAGCCGCGCCGCATCCAGATCCTGCTGCACCCGGGCAAACTCCACATTCCGTTTGTGATTCCGCGCATTTTCCAGAGCCACCGCCGCCTGCAAGGCAAGCCCCTCGATAAAATCCGCCTCGTAGAGCGTCAACTCCCGCCCATTCGGAGCCACCACCACCAGCTCCGTCATCCTATGCCCGTCGCGATCCTCCAGCGGATAACTCGCCACCGAAGTACCGGACAGGGAAGTACCGGGCGACGAAGAAATGGGTACGCCCGCCGCGTCCGTTGCAGCGGCGATCACCTGGTCCCCATAAGCCAGCCCTGTCCCCAGAAACGCCGCCCCGGCCATCTCCAGTTCCCGCACCACAATCCGCAGCACCTGCTCCAGCACCTCATCCTCGCGGGTAGTCGAGTGCACCTGCCGCGAAGCCTCCAGCAGCGCCTGCAACCGCGCCACCTGCTGCTGCAAGTCGATCGTCTCGCCATTCCCCGGTAGCCGCACCCCAGCCGCCATCGATGTCCTCCGTGGATTCCCACTCTAACACGGCGACAATGCCCTTATCTCCTCCCCGGCTTGATGTAGTGGAAGCTGGTTAGCGGGTTGAATCAGGAACTGTGCCAAATCTAAAAAGTGACGCCGTATTCCAGTGCTTCCCTTACAATGCGGTCGTGGAGATGAATATGGTTCTTTGGAAGCGCGCCGTATTGCTCGGACTCCTCAGTTGGCTGATTCCGTTCGCCATCTCATTTATGGCATTTCCCTTGAAGAAATCCAATGCGCCGCTCTTCGGCACGCTGATGTTTCTCGTCGTTCTGCTGACCGCCGGAGCGTTGCTTACCCGTTATTTTCGCGACCGGCCTGTTTCGGTTGGCGAAGCGCTGATCGTCGGAACGCTTTGGTTTGCCATGAACCTTGTGTTCGATTACCCGATGTTTGCCTACGGTCCCATGAAGATGACCGCGCTCGGCTATTACTCTGAGATCGGCCTGGTCTACCTCACGTTTCCCGTCTTCGCGCTCCTGGCGGCGCGGCTGGCGAAGCCGAAAGGCTTATAAAGGCATAGAACCACGCCGAGCGGACCGGCCAATCGAAAGCCGGCCCCGATCCGGCGTCTTTTTTTGTCTTCTTTTGGACATTCTGAACAATGCAGGCGTCTCACCTTCGGCTGCGCTCAGGGCGGGCCTTCGCCGCGCGCTTTGCGGCTAAGTTGGGATATGACTATGGATGGCTTCTTGCAGGGCTTCTACAGGTCCTTCGTCCGGCACTACCGGCCAACTACAGCCCGAATATCGTTGGTCTCCATGATCCGCTTCGCATACCCTCGCTTCGCCACCGCCAGCATTGCCCGCCCGATCTCCCGCGTGGTCACCACCAGGTTCGGAAACGCCCATCGCAGCAGCGGAAGCAGCGGCTTGGCCAACCCATAGAGAATCCGGTACGCCGGTGTCTTCGACTTGATACCATCCAGCGGCTCGATCAGCCCCGGACGAAACATATAGGCCTTGAGCGGCAATCGCAGCAGCGCATTCTCCGTGCGCCCCTTCACCCGCGCCCACATCACGCGCCCCCGCTCCCGACACATAGATGAACGTCATCTCCGGATTCACACGGCTCAGCGTCTCCGCCGCCGCCAGCGTCAGCCCATACGTCACCCGCTCGTAGTCCGCTTCCTTCATTCCACCCGACGAGACGCCCAGGCAAAAGAAGCACGCGTCGAAGCCGGCCAGCTCATCCTCAATTCCGGCATAGCTCTGCAAATCCCCACGAACGATCTCCCACAGCTTCGCGTCCTGCGTCCCAGTCGCCGTCCGCCCCACGGTCACTGCCAGTTCCACCTCCGGGTCCAGTAGGCACTCGCGCAGCACTCCTTGCCCCACCATCCCCGTCGCGCCAAAGACCAGCATCTTTGAGCTGATTTCACATAGACTCCGCAATTCGTCCGACTAGAAGGGACACTGCTGGGGGGGTACATTTGGGCCTGTTTTCTTTCACCCCTAAAGGGGCTTGGTGGGGGAGTCGGTTCTCTGCGGCCTCGCTGTGCAATATGGGACAGCGCTTAGTGGCGCCACGCAGGTAATGTCCCCCCAATGAGGGCCATGGGCTGCGGAAGCGGCTTCAAGGTTCAACAGAATCGAAGAGGAGAATTAAATGAAAACATCACTGTGTGTTGGTATCGGTTTAACCTCGGTCATGTTGCTATGCGGCGGTTGCCAGACAGCGCCACCGCAAGCAGCACCGGCAGCACCGGCAGCGCAGGCACAGCCTGGACCGCCCGGACAAAATGGCGCGCAAGGGCAGCCCGGAGAGCAGGGACAAACGGGGGATACAGGCCAACCTGGTAACCGGGGGCACGCAGGCGACACCGGACGACCGGGTGACAAGGGTTATACGGGAGATTCGGGACAAAAGGGCGACACCGGACGACCGGGTGACAAGGGTTATACGGGAGATTCGGGACAAAAGGGCGACACCGGCGATCGAGGCAAGCCCGCTCCATGCCCCGCCGGACAGCATCACTATACTGATCCTGACAACGGAAGGGTAAGATGTGTGGAGAACTAAGCAGTAAAACAGCAAGCTAATCATGTCGGGGGGCGCAGAACAGGGCAGTTCTGCGCTCCCAAGGGCAGAAACGGTGGATATTCGCAACCGAGTACGTGGAGTGTGTCGAGGACGCTGGCGACCACCCAGCCGGTTTATCCTTTCTTCGATGCGCAAGACTCTGTCCGTAGCCATGATCGCCCTGAACGAGGAGGCAAATCTTCCCCGCACGCTGGAGAGCGTTCGCTGGGCGGACGAGATCGTCATCGTCGACTCGGGATCGAAGGACCGCACGCTGGAAATCGCCCAATCCTTCGGCGCCAGGACCTCTTTCCACGCCTTCGGCGGCCACGGCGAGCAGAAAAACGTCGCCCTCGGCCTCTGCGCCTCGGACTGGATTCTGCTGCTCGACGCCGACGAAGTCCTCACATCCGGCCTCCAGGACGAGATCCGCCAACTGCTCGCCTGCGAGGACGGGCGCGAACCCAAATACGGTGCCTACTGGATTCCCCGCCTGAACCTTTACTTTGGCCGCTGGATGCGCCACGGCGGCTTTTATCCCGACCGCAAGCTGAGGCTCTTCCACCGCGGGGCGGCTCGGCTCAGCGAGGGCGTCGGCCCGCACAGCACACCGCAGTTCGAGGGCCCACGCGGCACGCTCAGGCACGATATGCTCCACTACGCCTATCCCACCTTGAGCATCTATCTCGAGCACATGAACCGTTACAGCTCCGAGATCGCGCTGCTGCTGGTGAAATCCGGCCGCGACAGCAAGTCTTTACCCGCATTTATCTGGAACGCCGTCCTGAATCCGGCGGCGACCTTCGTCTATAACTACGTTTTCCGGCTCGGCTTTCTGGATGGCCGCGAGGGTCTGCTCCTGCACCTCAACCACTCCGTCTACATCCACTGGAAGTTCATCAAGGCCTGGCGGGCCGCGCAGGGCAAAGAGTAAATCCGGACTTACCGTGGCGAGCAAGTCCGGACGAACCGTGGCCATCGAGGCAGGTGTGCCGTTCCCTGTGCCTCAAGCGGGAGATGGTGAGCCGGCGGGCAGCACTCGCCGGCTCAAGGGGCGAGGGTCAGACGCAAGACCGGCCTGATGACGTGGAGAGGTCGACGGGCAAGGACGAAGACCTTCGCGGCCGCCTTATCGTTTAGCACGGCGGTGTCGAGAGTGCATGATTCCAGCAGGTCCTTCACTGTAACGCCGGCCGCCCTGCAAATCTCGAGCGCGCGATCCGCCACCTGGCGTTCGAGATCGTTCGCAAAAAACAGGTCCTTTGGAATGCCGCCCCGGATTGTCGTCGGCTCGGTGAACAGCGACTCCTTCGGTTGCACCCGCCAACTATCCGCGTAGGGGTGGTAGAGATCGTAAAATGTTACCGGCTCCTTCAGCACCGCCCCGTATGCCGTCGCAAGCACCTGCGCGTTGCCTCTGGGATCGCCCAGCAGACCGCGCGTCTCGTTTGCCGGCGCACGCCCCAGGCCCACGGTCACATTGATCCACTCGGGTTGCAACTCGGCGGTCAGACGGTTGCCGTTGCTGGCCGAAACCGTGTACGTATCGCCATGCCGTGTGATCTGCACGCCGGTGGAGAGATTGATGGTGTTGCCGTCGGCCAGAGCGGTAGGAGTGCCGTCGATGACCAGCCGTATCGGCTCAATGTAGATGGCCACGCGCGACGTGCCCATCCGCGTCGCAACCGCCTTGTTGACTGCCGTGTTCGGGTACTGCGGCGGACCGGTCCTCTGCCTGGTTTGCACCTCAAACTCCGGTCCGTTCTGCGCCAGCACAAAGTCGCCGGTTGCCTGGAAGTCGTAGTAGAGACCGTCGAAGGTGGTCAGATGGGTGTCGCCGATGCTGGTTGCGTCGGCGCAGGAGGCCGCAGCGCCGGCAGGAGGGGGATTGACCTCGGTAAAGACCAGCGCCGGCATGGTGCCTGGTAGTGCCAATGGCGCAACATTGTTCAGGGTTAAGTTGTTTGATTCGCCGGTGAAGCTGTGTTCGTCACAGGTGGGCCCTTCGGTTGTACCGCTGAGCTCGCCGATGCGCACGGTGAGCGACGAATTGTCATTGAAGACCGCCTGATCTCCGCCACCATCGCCGAAGACGTTGAACTCGGCTTCCGTCCAAGTACTGCCCAGGTCGGGGAAATAGTTGTTGCCTGGTGCGGTAACGGGCATACCACCCGAGACCGTAACCGCCAGTGAATCCGTCGTGCCTGGGCCACTAGCCGCATAGGCGGTGACTTTGAAATCACCGATATTCGCAATCGGCTCAGAGATCGACGGTACGCCATGCACGGCGTTTACCACGCAATACGTCTGACCGTAGAGGGCTTGTTCACACCATCCGGTGGAGTTGGAAAAGCCGCTCACGCAACCTGTTCCATGGGGAGCCGGGCAGGTTGCTCCTGGCGGTCCCCACTGCTCCAGCCAGTATTGGATGAACCCGGTTCCGCTTGAGGAGTAGACGAACTGCTCCCAGCCCGAGCATCCGTTTGGTGGTGTTGTGCCATTGGGAGAGCCGCTGCATGCGTTGGTACCGTAGAAGGGCTTGGAGTTCAGTTGCAGAGAGTAGGTATCTGTAGCTGTACTGCCAACGCAGGACGGGCTAGTGGGACAGACAATACCCGTGGCCGTGATCGTGCACGGTACTGCGCACTCGTTGCTGATGTTGGATGTGGAGTCAAACGAGCCTTCTGTCTCGGTGATGAAACCGGACGCTGTGATAGCTGAAAAATCATTAGGGCCATTTCCTACCTGCAGAGCCCGGGTTCCACCCCTGGGAGGATACAATTTGTTCGGCGGCGTTACGCAGGCAATCTCGCGCCACTCTTTGTCCGGATACTTGGCGGTAAAGCACTTGTCGTTCGCGGGCCGCGGGGTCTTCAGAATCGTCTTGCGCCAGTTCTCGAACTCCACCGCGGTCGGCTTCCGCGTTTCGGCCGCCTGCGCCTTAGGCTGCTCCTTGGCTTCTTGCGCAGCCGCCTTGCTCGCCCCTAACGAAGCGAAGCTCAGCGCCAGCACGGCAAGTATCGCGTAAAACTTCACTCTGTTCGACCTCTTCGAATTCGAAGGTCCCGGGTTAGCATACGTGCCCTTCAGGCTCGTAGCGATCAAAGGGTAGGGGGATTCCTGCAGAAACTCTTGCTCATCGTGAACGAACTCGGTCATCGTATCTGTGGGGGACATTGTGAGACCTCCTTTAGGTTGAGACGATCGGTGGGAAGCCGGTCAACTTGATAGACAAATCCGTTCCGTTTTTCAAACCGCTACAGCGGAACCAGAGTAGATGTATTCCGAAAGCAAGCCCGCCAAGTGGCTTTTTCCTTAGAAAAAGCCACCCAGAAGACTCTCTGCAAGGACACGTTTACTCTGGTTCCGCTCTAAATTCATATATCGTAATTGCTCGCCATATTCATTTTTTATAGGAATCTCCTTATGAATACCGCTGTTTCATCCATCATCAGGGCAACTTGTCCGGCTCCACTATGGAAATCCGGGCTCAAAACCCTCGCCGCCCATGCCCATGCACGAAAACAAACAGCCGCAACAACAAGAGCAGCACGGCAAACGCCACTATGCCGGCCAGAAACAACCGCTGCAAGCCCGACTTTGGTTTGGGAGTCATTCGTATGCGCAGGATGCGAAGGCCCTCCGGCTTGCGCCGAAGGGCCTTCAATGTGCAACCATCCAGCCTACGCCGTCACAGTCCGCGTAGGTTTGGATCCCCACAGCCCGTACCAGGCAATGAAGAGGTAGCAAATGACCGGAAGAATGAACGAGTGCTGAATTCCTACGTGGTCGGCCAGCGCGCCCAGCAGCGGGGGAATCACCGCCCCGCCGACGACCGCGGTCATGATCAGCCCCGATCCCTTGCTGGTCATCGGTCCCAACCCGGCGATGCCCAGTGTGAAGATGTTGGGGAACATGATGGAGTTGAAGAATCCGCACAGCACCAGGCTCCAGATGGCGACCTGTCCGCTGGTAGCCATAGATAGGAGCACCATTGCGGCGGCCGCAAAGCCGAAGATGCCCAGCAGCTTGCCGGACTTGACCTTGGTCAGAATCCAGGACCCGAGCAGACGGCCAATCAGGGCGCCGATCCAATAGAGAGAGACGAGAATAGCGGCGATTTCCACGTTGGTCCAGGGGCCCAGCCAGCGGGTAACGAGTGCGCCGAACCCGCCAAGCGACTCAAAGAAGGAGGCCACTTTCTCACTGTTCACTCCTTGGGACAAGAAGTAGTTGACTCCAATCGAGGCCAGACCCACTTCCACGCCCACATAGAAGAAAATCCCCAGCGCTGCCAGCACCGTGTGCTTGTAGCTCCAGATGCTGAGGCCCAACCCCCCATCGCCTTCTTTGCCGGGGCGGTAGGACTGGGTCCGGGTAACCGCGGGCAGGTGGGAAAACGCCACCGCAAGCCCCAGGAGCAGCAGCCCGGCGGCAATGAAGATATAGGGCAGCCGCACCGTATCGGCAACGGCGGCCTTGGTCAGCTTGGCGGAATCGGTGAGAATGTAGTGACCGGCAATCAGGGGAGCGATTGCTCCGCCGAACGAGTTGAAGGCCTGCGCCAGGGTCAGCCGGACGGGCGCGCTATGCTCGGGTCCGAGGATGGACACATACGGGTTCGCCGAGGTCTGCAAGGCGGTAACGCCCGCTCCCACCACAAAGACCGCGGTCAGGAAGAGCGGAAAACTGACCAGCTTGGCCGCTGGAATGAACAAAAGGCAGCCCACCACCTGGATAAACAGCGAAACCACCATCGTCCGCTTGTATCCAATCAGCTCAATCAGCTTGGAAGTCGGCGAGGAGAAGACCAGATAGGCCAGGAAAAACGCCGACTCTGCCAGCATCGCCCACGCGTAGGGCAGATCGAAGATATGCCGCAGGTGGGGCACCAGCGCCATGTTCAGGTTGGTGATGAACCCGAAGATGAAGAACAGCGCGGTGACCGTGATAAACGGCAAAAGGT
>OBLU010002011.1_pt1 | contig 18843 bp, 19 predicted proteins | sample 1518681 | NCBI WGS metagenome assembly OBLU01 (sample SAMEA3539304, study PRJEB22396) | soil metagenome | biome: tundra; feature: field; material: soil | place: USA | collected 2010-05 | depth 0.15 m | reverse complement strand
AACAGCTTCACGCGGCGCGCCCCATCTGGGCTTCGAGCTCGGTCAGCTGCTGCAGGCGGCGCTCGAGGGTGGGGTGGGTGGAGAACAACGTGGAGAGGCTGATGCCCTTGGCGAACGCGGGGGCGAAGAAGAAGGCGTTGAAGTGCTCCGCAGCCCGGAGATCGCGCGTCGGGACACGCGACATCTCTCCTGTCACTTTGACCAGCGCCTGAGCGAGCAGCCGCGGCTGGCCGATCAGGATCGCCCCGGACCGGTCCGCCGCCAGCTCCCTGTAGCGCGAGAGCGTCCGGATGAGGAGGAAGCTGATCGCGTAGACCAGTGCCGAGAAGGCAAGCATGCCGAGCTCGATGAGCGCCAGCTGGCCACCCCCGCCACCACCCCCGCCCCGGCCCCTGTTGCCTCCGCCGCCGAAGCCGCCGAACAGCCCCGCGTATGCGAGCACGCGGGTGAGAAGGCCGGCGAGGATCCCGAGGAAGCTGGCGATGGTCATCACGGCGACGTCGCGGTGCGCGACGTGCGACAGCTCGTGAGCCAGCACTGCCTCGAGCTCAGGCTCGTCCAGGCGGCGCAGGATGCCTGTCGTGACGCAGACGACGGCGTGCTTTTGGTCGCGACCGGTCGCGAACGCGTTCGGCATGTCGACGTCAGCGATCGCCACCTGGGGCTTGGGCATGTCGGCCATCGCGCACAGCCGGTCGACAACGCCGTGAAGTTGAGGCGCCTGCTCGCGAGTGACGATCTTGCCGCTCATCGAATACAACGCGATCCGGTCCGAGTAGAAGTACTGCACGAAGAGCAGGACGATCGCGATGACGAGGATGAAGACGAGCTTGACCCCGACGAGGAAGAGCACCGTGACGAAGACGGCGTAAAGGAGCCCGAGCAGGAAGACTGTCGAGATCATGCGGGCCGTGAGCCCGCGGTCTGCGGGAAAGCGAGTGCGGGATGACAAGTGGCTCAGGACTCCCCGACGTCCTCGGATGCCAGGAGCTCGCGGAGCTCGTCGAGTGACGCGCTCTCGTGTGGCAGCGTCAGCTTGGACGGCACGAAACGATCCGCGGGAACGGGCGTTCCCTCCGATCGCACCCTTTGAACCAACCGTGTGAGCACGTCGCGGAAAGTCGCCTCGTCATTGGCATCGAGGGCCGCCACCAGTTTCTGGTCAAGCTCCTCCAGCGAGGCGATCTGGCTCTCTTGGAGCTCGAACTGGCCTTCTCCGAGGATGCGCACGATCATGAGGCACCTCCCGCATCGTCGAGGGTGAACGGGTCCGCTGGGGCTGTGGGCGCTCGCGCGGCTGACGGCTCGTGCACGATCTCACCGTCGACCGGCTCGTCGGAGGCGCCGGCCGAGCCCGCGTTGCCGGCACCGAGCTCACCGCTCGGGGCGGCCGCCGGCGGGTTGAGCTCGGCCTTCATCTGGGCAAGCTGAAGCTGCACGTCCCCGGAGGCGGCCGCCTTGTCGAGCTGTGCCTGGATGGGGTCCGACGACCCGGACAGGTCCGTGAGGGTTCCCGACGCGAGGAGCTCGTCGACGGCACCGGCTCGTGCCTGCATCTGGGCGATCTTGTCCTGGGCTCTTTGCATGGCGAGGCCTGTGTCGCTCATCGACTCCGAGATCCCGGAGACGGCCTCTCCGATCCGTGTCTGTGCCTGAGCCGCCGTATAGGAGGCCTTCAGGGTCTCTTTCTGTGTGCGGAAGGCCTCGACGCGCGCCTGGAGCTGCTGGGTGGTCGCCTCGAGCCGCTCCTGCTGTTGTGCCAACTGATCGTGCTGGGTCTTCAGGCCCTCGAGCTGTGTAGCGATACCTGACCGCCTGGTGAGAGCCTCGGTGGCCAGGTCTTCGCGGTTTTGCGCGAGTGCCTGGCGCGCCTGGTTCTGCAGCTTGGTGGCTGCCTGCTGCAGCTGTAGAGCCTGCAGCTCGATGCGCTTCTTGGCTGTCGCGACGTCGGCCAGTCCTCGCTTTACCTGTTGGAGCTGCTCGATCTGCTTCTCATAGGAGAGATCGAGCGTCTCGCGGGGATCTTCCGCCTTGTCTAGGACCTTGTTTGCCTTGGCCTGGACGATATTCGTCAGGCGCTTCATCACACCCATTTGCACTCCCTTGACAGTCTCTTGTCCCAGCATAGGCGGGAGGGAGGGTTCAACTCACCGCGCCACTAGCGTGGCCAGCCATGGACGACCAGCTCTGCATCCTGACCGTGCACGCGCATCCCGACGACGAGGCCTCCAAAGGTGCCGGGACCATAGCGAAGTATCACGCCGCAGGTGTTCACACGGTTCTCGTGACCTGCACCGGTGGCGAGGAAGGCGACATCCTCAACCCGATCATGGACACCCCCGATGTACGGGAAGACATCGCCGGGGTCCGTCGCCGCGAGCTCGACCGAGCCGCCGAGATCATCGGCTACACCGAGGTCGTCCTGCTCGGCTACCGCGACTCGGGCATGCCGGGCTCGAAGGCAAACTCCGACCCGCGTGCCTTCGCCGCCCACCCGCTCGGCGAGACCGTCGAGCGCCTCGTGGCCGAGATCCGCCGGGTGCGCCCACAGGTCGTCATCACCTACAGCGACGACCAGGAGCGCTACCCGCACCCCGACCACATCCGGGTGCACGAGATCTCAGTGGCGGCCTTCGACGCCTCGGGCGATGCGAGGGCCTTCCCTGCTGCGGGCGAGCCCTACCAGCCTTTGAAGATGTACTACTCGGTCTGGTCGCGGGCGCGTATCGTGGCCACTCATGCGAAGTTCCTCGAGCTCGGTATGGAGTCGCCCTTCGACGAGAGCTGGCTGGAACGTCCCGGCGACGACGACAAGATCACGACCTCGATCGACCTGACAGGCTTCGAGGACGTTCGCCGGTTGGCTCTGCTCGCGCACGCGACGCAGGTCGACCCGACCTCGAAGTACTGGTTCGGGCTGCCCCCGGAGATCATGAGGACCATCCATCCCCAAGACGACTACATCCTGGCGCGAAGCCTCGTCGTTGCAGATCTTCCTGAGGACGATCTGTTCGCCGGGGTGCGCCTGTCGGCGAGCCGGTAACATCCGCCCGCGACAAGGATGTAGGCACGCGGTGCCGGCGGAAATGCCACCGGCGCACTGAGGAGGATGACATGGCCAAGTGGCTGACCCAGGAGTGGCTCGACGAGGGAAAGAAGCTTGCCGAGCGACAGCCGGAGCGCCCGGGAGCTTCCGTAAGGCTGCAGTACGTCATCACCGAAGGGCCCGAAGGCGACATCCGCTATTACTGGGTGCTCGAGGACGGGAAGCTCCTCGAGTCACGGCTCGGTGAGCTGCCCGACGCCGAGGTGACGCTAACGGAGAGCTACGAGGACGCCATGCGCATCCAGAAGAACGAGCTCGACGCCAACGCCGCGTTCATGCAGGGACGGGTGAAGGTCACCGGCAACATGGCAAAGCTCATGGCGATGCTGCCGATCACCAATTCGGCGGAGTACAAGCAGCTCCAAGTCGAGACCTTGGAGATCACCGAGTTCTGATTGGCCGCACCACGCCGGTTGCCAACGCGCGGCAGCCGGCCGGACCCCGCCTCGTCAACGAACGCGCATGAGCTCCCGAAGGGCCCGATAGCCGAGGAGCTTTACTTTGACTGCATCCGCCGCTTGGGCCAGGGCCGCCTCCCCCACGAGCAGCCTGCGGTCGGCTGTGCGTTCCTGCCAGTCAGGCGCCGCCGCACGGAGCTCGGCCGTGTCAAGTGCCGGCCGTAGGCAGATCTCAGTGACCCCGGGCTCGACTCTGGCGAGCAGCTCGGCCAGTTGCGCCTCCACCTTCGAGTCGTCGGCTTCGGGGCCGTCGGAGGCCGAGCCGGCAGCCGGCCGGCCGGCCACGGTGCCGCCCAGCCTCCCTGAGGCATTTCCGCCCAGCGCGCCGGTCAGGATGACGCGATCTGGTGACACGACCCCGCGTTCGGCGGCAAGGGCCCGAAACGGGAAGCCGGCGAGGCGTTGCGCGCTGGCGTCCGGCAGGCGCAGGGGCAAGCCGAATTCCTCGGCCAGGTCCAAGAAGACGTCGAAGAACTCAGGCTTGAGCTGGACGGCGTCGAGGTGAGCATCGAGATGGCTCACGTCGAAGCCCCAGTAGATGGCCCGCTCGAGCTGAGCCCGGCACTCCCGGCGCACCTCGTCGAGATCCGCGTGGTCCCACAGGTCGGCCGCCGTCCGCGGGAAGCCGCCATCACCGTCGAGCAGGGACGGCGCGTGGGTGATCGGTCCCCAACGGTACAGATCGTGCTCGGCGTTGAGCGTGAGACCCACGCCGACATCTTCTCCCCGGTATTGCGCCGCAGCGCCTCGCGCCCAGGGTGCCGGGACCATCAACGTCGCGGTCGTGGCCGTTCCGTTGCGCAGCGCTTCGTAGATCGCGACGTTGCCGGCGTGGAACACCCCGAGCTCGGCGCAGCTCAACACGAGCACGCGGTCGGCGGGGGCGTAACCGAGTCGCTCGACAAGTGCAGTCACCGGATGGACGGTAGCCGGAGTGTGCGGGGCCGCCAGCCATTGTGCAGCTCGGCTTGCCGAACCACCGCGGAAAAAGCGGGGCGCCTGCTCGCGCGAATGAGGAAAGTGGCACACTGACGCGATGGTGTTATCAGGCATTCTGGCCTCGGTCGACCTCGTTGGCGGGATCGTCGCAGGCGTAGTCGTCCTGGCGATCGTCATGATGATCGCCTTTCGTTCGTTCCTGACGGTGGTGACCGAGTACCAGCGGGCGGTGTTCTTCCGTTTCGGGCGGATCCGTGCGCAGGCCAAGGGCCCGGGCCTGATCTTCCGCATTCCTGCAGTCGACCGGGTCGTGAAGGTGAACCTCCGGGTCGAGGTGGTCGACATTCCCCCCCAGTCCGCGATCACGGCCGACAACGTCACCTTGCAGGTCGACGCCGTCGTCTACTTCCGGGTGGACGACCCCGTCAAGGCCATCGTCGGAGTGGACAACTTTCGGCTCGCCAGCCAGCGCATCGCAATGACGAGCCTGCGCTCGATCATCGGGCGCCACGAGCTCGACAATCTCCTCGCCCACAGAGAGGACATCAACAACGAGCTGAAGGCGCAGATCGCGCTGTCCACACAGGGTTTCGGTGTCGAGGTGCACGAGGTCCAGATCCGCGACATCTCCCTCCCGGCCGAGCTCGTGCGGGCGATGTCCCGCCAGGCGGAAGCCGAACGGGAGCGCCGGGCCAAGGTGATCGCCGCGACCGGCGAGCTCGAGGCGTCGCGAGAGCTGTCGGAGGCGGCGACGATGCTCGCTTCGTCTCCGGGCTCGATGCAGCTGCGGTCGCTGCAGACCCTTGCCGAGGTCGCGACCGAGCACAACTCGACATTGATCTTCCCCATCCCGATCGAGCTCCTCGAATTCATGAGGCGCCCCGGCGCGGTCGATGACGCCAGCCCGTTTGCCGTGCCACCTCCGAGTCGGCCGATCCCGCCTGCCCCGAACCCATCCGCGCCGCCGGCTGTCGCGCCTGTTCCGGGTGCCGCCGCCGAGCTCGGCTCCCCGATGCCGGCCGAAGACGAGCCGCAAGCCGGGAGCCCATCCGCCTGAGCTAGCAAGCCGAGGCGATCCTGCCCCGCCCGCCCGAGGTGGGTGGGCCGAGGCGATCTTCAGGTTCCGGTCGGCGGGCGGTCGGGCCGTTGAGAGGGACGATACGCCTGCCCACCCGACCGAGCATCAAGCCGATTGCGATGCCACCGACGACGTCGGAGGCATGGTGGATCTTCGTGTGGACCCGGCTGAGTGCCACCACTGTCGCGAGCGCGTAGTAGACAGGCGCCCGCTCCTCGCCTTCGGCGAGCAGCGTCGCGGCGCAGAACGCGGCAGTGGCGTGCCCGCTCGGGAAGCTCGATGTGATCGGCTGGCGAAACGGCAGCGGGTGAGCCTCCATGGGCCTGGGACGCCGCCTTTTGAACAGGGACTTCACACCGATATTGACGACAACGGATTCGATTCCGGTCGCGATGATCGCGCGCAGTCCTGCACGGGTGTCGCCAGGACGGCCGCGAAGGACCCGCACAAGACCGAGCACCAGCCAGAGCAGCCCGAAGTCGCCGAGTGCTGTGGCGGTGTAGAAGAGACGGTCCGCGATCCGGTTGCCGCGCAACGGGGCGAAGACCTCTTCGACTCGAGCGTCGAGCGCTTTGACCAACGGACGAATCAAGCGGACAAGCTCCTCGGTCAGACGCCAGCGGCTTCCAACGCCGAAGCGTCGGACACTGATGACGCGACCGCGGTCGCGGTGCCCAATGCCGGCGCGGCCAGCGATGGGTCGCCCCCGAACGAGGGGCAGTACGCCTGGAAGGCGCAGAAGCGGCAGAGGCTCGACGGGTTGGGCCGGAAATCGTCCTCCTTGCATGCCCGTTCGATCGCGGACCACACGCCGAGAGCTCGCTGGCGGGTGCCACGCATCGCCTGATCCGTCGGCGCCGCGGAGATGACGATCCGGTCCCGCAGGTAGAGAAGGCGAACGACCGACGGCCGTCTCCCCAGCTCGGCTTCGCACATGAGGGCGTACATCTGGACCCCGCTGAGACGCGACTTGGACTGCTCGGTGCGCGGGGCGCGGCCGGTCTTGTAGTCGACGACAGCCAGGCTGCCGTCGTCCAGCTCGTCGAGGCGGTCGATTATGCCGCGCACGGTGACGCCGTCGATCTCGGTGCTCAGGTTCAGCTCGAGCCCGATCGCGCGGACACCGTCCGGGTCCTCTAGTTCCAGGTAGCGGTCCACCAACACACGCGCGTCGACGAGGAAGGCGATTGTCTCAGTCTCATCGAGCCTGAGCCCATCGAGCTCGTCGCCGTCCTGCAGCTCCCGCCAGGCGGCATCCAGGGCTTTCTGGGCCGCATCCCTGCTCCTCGAGCCGGGTGGATACTCGGTGAACAGCACCTCGAGCGCCCGGTGGACAAGCGTGCCTTTCAAGGCCGGCGGCGACGGCGGCTCCGGCAGGTGTTCGACGACCGAGAACCGGAACGCGAGCGGGCAATTCGTAAAGGCCGTGATCTTCGAAGGAGACAGGGTGCTCGGAAGGGGTAGGTCGGTGACCGGGGAAGCCATTGATGCCAGGCTACGCCGGGGGTGGGTCAAGAGCCCGGATCACCGAGTCGGCGACAACGGACGGCTGCTCGAGCGGTCCGAAATGCCCGAGTCCCAGGAGAACCTCGAGGTGGCCCTTCGCGAGGCGCTCCACTAGCAGCTCGAGGGCGGCGGGGCCGAAGCTGTAGCTCTCGGCACCGCAGGCGAGCACCACCGGGCAGTTGACAGTTGCGAGCCGGGAGAAGGCCGGATGACGGAAGCCGCCCTCGTATATCAGCGCCTCGCTCTCGCCCCTGCACCGGAGCCGGACCGTGCCGTCGGGCAGGTCTTCGAAGCCGAACTCGACATAGGCGGCGAGAGCTTCAGGGTCGAGGACGTTGAGCGGTGGCTTAGACGCGTAGTTGGCATAGGCGTCCTGGCGGGAGGCAAAGATCTCCCGCCGTTGCCGGGCCCCCCGTGCGAGCGGGTCGGAGGGGTTTGGCGTCGGCGAATCGTCGAAGGGGAGCACGACTGGCTCGAAACAGTAGAGGGCCGAGAAGGTGCCGGGCCGTGCCTCCTCGGCGAGCAACAGCGCTGCGCCCCCGCAGGAGTGGCCGATTCCCACAGCGCCATCGAGCCCGAACGCGTCGACGGCCGTCAGGATGTCAGTCCCAAAACCGACCCAGTCGAAGTCCAGGTCCGCCGCCACGCCGGACTCGCCGTGCCCACGGAGATCGAGTGCCAGACAGTGGAAACGGAGCCCAAGACTGCGTGCCAGCGGGCCGAGCACTCGGCCGTGGAAGCCTGTCGCATGGACGAGGAGGGCGGGTCGCCCTTGACCCCCGAGGTCGTACAGGGCCAGAACGACGCCATCCGGGGTCGTGGCTCGAGCGGGCGGCACTGCACGGCCAGGCTAACGGGCGGAGCTGTCCGAGCAGGCTGGTGGCTGGCTTCGTGATGCCGATGGCGCCCAGGGCCGTGCGCAAGCTGGAAAGATTGCGCCGTGCAACACCTTCTCTCGTCCTGGGGCTATCTCGCGCTCGTCCTGCTGACCTTCGCCGAAGCGGCGTGTGTGCCGATCCCCTCCGAGGTGACGCTCGGCTACGCCGGGTACCTGGCCTCGACCGGCAGGCTCGACATCGCGGTTGTGATCGTTCTCGCCGTGTTCGGAGAGCTCCTCGGCTCGTTCGTGGGCTGGTCGATCGGCCGCTTCGGCGGCCGCCCCCTCGTGGAGAAGCTCGGTCGTTACGTCCTGCTCACGAAGTCCGACCTGGACAGAACCGAGCGTTGGTTTCGCAGACGAGGTGAGCCGGCGGTGTTCTTCGGCCGCATCTTGCCGGTGGTCCGCACTTTCATATCGATTCCCGCCGGGATCGCGGAGATGAGCCTCGTGCGTTTCGGCGTGGCCACGTTCTCCGGAAGTGCCATCTGGTGCACGGCGATCGCCCTCGTCGGCTACGAGCTCGGCGGAGAGTGGAACAAGATCACCAAGGGCTTCAGTGCCGCGGGCTACGTGCTCGTAGCCGCCGCCGTTGTCGCCGTCGCCGTCTTCGTCCTCCATCGCTTTGCGGTCGTGCGCCGCGAACGGGCGGCCACACGCCGCTAGCTCCGGCTCGGCCGCGCCGGCCGTCCGGCCGAGCCGCAGTCAGCCTTTCGGGCAGTGAGAGGCTGAGGCTTGCCCGGAATTGGCGCTGACCTCGAGGCACGACTCGTCGACTGCCACGAAGTCTCTTGCCGGGATCTGCTTCATCATGTCGACAAGGGTGATCGGCCACTGCGGCAGAGCACTTCCCTGGAAGTACCAGTTGCTGCCGTTGTCGGCGAGCATCAGGCCGTAGTGCTGCATAGCGGTGATGATCACAGCCAGCTGAGCGCAGTACGGTGTCCCGGCCTTGCAGATCTCAGAGGCGCTGAAGCTGGCGCTCAGCCGGAACCGTGCTCCCATCGGCGGATAATCGCCACCGCAGGACCCGGCCTCGTGACGTGCCGGCCAGATGAAGGCATCATCGGTGCACTCGGCGGTGAAGCGGATCGCGTGGCCGACCTTGCCTGAGAGCACCTCCTGGTACAGAAGCAGGCCCGGCAGGATCGGGAGGCCCGCCGCGTCGGCCGAGGTCCAACTCGCCGGGCGAAGGGCGTTCGAGCTCAGGCTCCAGATGGCGCCCGAGCCGGCAGTCGAAGCGGTCCTCGAGACGTAGTGCGCGTCATAAAGCTCGTACAGGACGCACGTCGCCGGGTCGACCATGAGGGCGTGCCGGTCTCCCGAGGCGTTCAGGCCGCCTTCGATGGGAGTTTTCGGACCGAACGGGTAAGGGCCCCGGTCGCTCTCGTCCGCGTACTCGAAGCGCAAGTGGATGAAGGCCTGAGTCTTGGGGTTGACGACCGTCCACGGGATCCCGTACGGATACCCGCCTTCGTCGGGGCCGAAGTCGGGATGGAGGTTGGTGGTGGAGGCGTCCATGTTCGCCATCCAGGTAGCGCTGCGCTTGTTGACCGGAAGCTTGGAGATGTCGGTGTTCCAGACGTTGTCTGCAGGGAACATCTGGCAGTTCGGTGCGCCGGGCACAGGTGGGCCCTTCGGCGGCGTCGTCCGCGGCACTGCTGGCGCTCCGGACTTGACGGCCACAACCGGAGCGCCTGCAAGGATCAACGGGAGGCACGCAATGGCGGCAACCTGTCCAATGTGGAAATGAGAACGCGATTGACGAGTCCGGTCCATCTTCGGAGTATCGACCCTCCCGGTCGGGCCTTGAGCGCTTCTTGCGACGCCGGCCCGGGAGCCCTACGGTCGGCTCGAAGGAGGGATCCCTGAATGGACGAATTCGAGAATCTGCCTCAGGTGACAACCGACCCCCTCGCCCACCTCCTTAAGGAGGCCGTTGAGCTGGCCCGCCAGGCGGGCGAGCTCACGCTGGGCTACTTCCGATCGGCCGGGCTCAGCGTCGAGCAGAAGAGTGACGGCTCGCCTGTGACCCAGGCTGATCGGCAAGCTGAGCGGCTCATCCGCGAGGAGCTCGAGCTGCGACACCCCGGCGACGGGATCCTCGGCGAAGAAGAGGACGAGAAGCCCAGTGAGACCGGCCACCGGTGGATAGTCGATCCGATCGACGGGACTCTGGCTTTCACCCACGGCGTAGGTCTGTTCTCGAACCTGCTCGCCCTAGAGGACGAGCATGGCATCGCCGTCGGCGTGATCAACGTGCCCGCTCTCGGCGAGACGGTCTATGCGGCGAGAGGGCTGGGCTGTTACTGCAACGGCGTGACCGCTCGGGTGAGCGAGCGCGGTGAGCTGGCGGGGAGCTACCTCACTACGAGCAGCTTCGGCGAGTGGGACGAGACCGTGCTGCTCGGGGTGAGACGAGCCGGCATCGAACTTCGCACGTGGGGTGACGGGTACGGTTACGGCCTCGTCGCGACCGGGAGGCTGGACGCGATGGTCGATGTGTGGGCCAAGCCGTACGACGTCGCTCCGATGCCCGTGATCATCTCGGAGGCAGGCGGGTGTTTCACGGACTGGTGCGGTGCGCCGGGGTTCGAAGGCGGCTCCGGGCTCGCGACCAACGGGCGCATCCACGATGCGCTCTTGAGGCTGTTGGGGAGCTCGCCCGGACGATGAGCGAAACGCTCGCGAGCCGTCGCGACCTCGAGGCAGTGCCGTGAGGCCTCCTGTCGGGTCGCTGCTCGTTCGTGATATCGGGCTGCTGGTGACCAATTGCCCCGAGCTCGGATCAGGATCACTCGGGGTGATGCGCGACGTCGATCTTGTCGTCGAGAACGGCACTGTGGCTTGGATAGGAGGAGCCAGGACCTCGCCGGCGGCCGACGAAGTGCTCGACGCGGCCGGGCGATGCGTGGTTCCCGGATTCGTGGACTCGCACACGCATCTCGTCTTCGCCGGCGACCGTGTCGAGGAGTTCACGGCGAGAATGGCGGGAAAGCGCTACGACGCCGGAGGGATATCGGCCACAGTCGCAGCCACGCGCTCTGCTCCTTCGAGCGTGCTCATGGAGATGGCCGCCAGGCTCAAGCGAGAGGCCGAGGCTCAGGGCACGACGACGCTCGAGACGAAGTCGGGCTATGGCCTGACAGTCTCGGACGAGTCGCGATGCCTCGAGGTTGCCGGGACGATCGCCGAGGAGGTCACCTATCTTGGCGCGCACGTCGTGGCACCTGAGTTCCGCGGGAGGGAGCAGGAGTACGTCGCACTCGTAACCGGCCCGATGCTCGAAGCCTGTGCGCCGAAAGCCCAGTGGTGCGACGTGTTCTGCGAAAACGGTGCCTTCGGCCCTGACGCGGCCCGGGAGATACTGCAAGCGGGGCGTGCCCACGGGCTCGGCCTTCGGGTGCACGCGAACCAGCTGTCTCACGGTCCGGGCGTCCAGCTCGCCGTCGAGATGGGCGCTGCTTCCGCGGACCACTGCAGTCATCTCGACGGGGCGGACGTCGATGCGCTGGCCGGATCTGACACGGTGGCGACCCTTCTTCCCGGGGCCGAGTTCTCCACGCGTTCGCCGTACCCGGATGCACGCCGTTTGCTCGATTCCGGTGCCGCGGTCGCACTCGCGACCGATTGCAATCCGGGAACGAGCTACACGACGAGCATGCCGTTCGTCATCGCCCTTTCCGTGCGGGAAATGCACATGACGCCCGACGAGGCGTTGTTTGCCGCCACTGCCGGAGGTGCACGCGCTCTTCGGCGTGACGACCTCGGCGCTCTCGCGCCCGGGTTTCGCGGCGACCTCGTCGTGCTGGACGCGCCGAGCGCCGCGCATCTCGCCTACCGTCCCGGCGTCGACCTCGTCGCCGCCGTGGTCCGTGCGGGCCGGCTACTCGGTCGGGGAGTCACCCGGTAGCGGGCCGGCGGAGGACGAGCGCGCAGGCAAGACCGACGAGCTGCCGGAGAGTCGATGGTTCTGTCGGCTTAAGCTGCGCAGACTGTGATCGATTCGAACGAGTCGCGCGCGCCTGCGCCGCCACCGACCACCACGGTGCTGGTGAAGAAGCGGGCTTGGCGACGTCAGGTGCTCGAATGGGTGGCTGTCGTTGTGATCGCGGTGCTCGTCGCGGGAGGGCTACGGGCCTTCGTGGTGCAGTCGTTCTACGTGCCCACCGGCTCGATGTTGCCAACGCTGCAGATCGGAGACCGGATAGTCGTCGTGAAGATCGGCTACACGATTCATCGGGGCGACATCATCGTGTTCCGTCGTCCGCCTGCCGACACCGACACCGCGGACGCCGATCTGGTCAAGCGGGTCATCGGGCTGCCCGGAGAGACGATCTCCTCAATGCGTGGCACGGTGCTCATCGACGGGAGACCTCTCGCCGAGCCGTGGCTACCGGCACTGACCGGATCGTGCGCGGAGGCCGCCGAGAACATCGCGACGACCAGGATCGCTCCTGACCACTATTTCATGATGGGTGATTGCCGTGGCGACTCTCTCGACAGCCGAGCGTGGGGAACCTTGCCGGCCTCGTACATCGTCGGCAAGGTCGAGGTCATCATCTGGCGTTTCGGCCATCCGTACCTTCACTGGTTCTGACGGAGCCCCCAACCCGTCTTGCCGAGGTCCGACGGTTTGGACATTCTCGGACAAAGCCCTTTCGCTCGGGTCGCCACAGTCGTAGCGTGTCTATCGGGTCCTCGGGTGTAAGCCCGTGTTCAAGAGCCGGACTCGAGGGTGAAAGCCGGCCACGCTGGCAGGTCTTCAGACCGCAGGTGTCGTTCCCTCCTTGGGACGCTCCCGGGGGCCCGCCACAAAGGTGACACCCCTGGAGAGGTCCGGCGCGCCAGGCTTGAGGCGTGCCGGCCACCTCCGACCTGCCCTGGCCATCGGCCCCGAGCGGCCGGCCCGGTCTGCCCCCGGCGAGGAGCTCGCCCAGCCGACGGAGCGATCGCGTCGCCAAAGCCGCCAGGCGCCGGGCTCGCCGAGCTGCGATCCGGAGGAGGCGCCTCGCTCTGGTACTGGTCGCGATCATCTTGGTCGTGGCCGCGACGGTCCTGTTCGGTGGTAACCCCGGGCCGAAGCTTTCCCCGCAACGCGCCCGGATCGTCGCGCTCGCCACGAGCCAGCTCGGCTACAAGACCGATCCTCCCGATACCTACTGCAACCGTTTCAGCGCCTACTGGCATGCCGGGACGATCGACTGCCCCAACTCGAACCGCAACGAGCAATGGTGCGCTGACTTTGCCGCTTGGGTCTGGCAACGGTCCGGTGTGCGGTTCGTCTACGGCCTGGGCCCCGACGACCTGAACGCGGCGTCGGCGAGCTTTTACCTGTGGGGAGTCGCGCACCACACCTGGCACCCGGTCGGCTCCGACTACGCGCCCCAGCCTGGGGACGTCGCTGTCTACGGGCTGGACCTGCAGACTTTGCAGGCTCAGCACGTAGCAGTCGTCATCAGCTACTCACCAGGAGCGAGGGGCCCGGACGTCGTGAACGGTGACGGCGAACGGACCGGGTTCAGCGTCGTAGAGGCGGGCAACGACCAGTACAAGTCCGACATCACCGACAACGGCGGGCAGCTAGCCGGCTACGTCTCGCCTCCTTTGGTGCCCGCCTCGCACGCTCGCCGGGAATGAGCCCCCGGCCGGGGTGATCCGGGGCTGGGCGCTGGGAGGTGACAGCACAGCCATCAGAGAATCCGCCTGCCCGTCTCGGAGGCGTCGTAGCCACCGAGCGCACGCACCGAAGCCTGGAAGTTGCTCGAGGACAGGAGGTCCCAGAACGGGCCGAGCAGTGGGTCCTCGAGCGAGGCCGCGTTCAGCACGAGATCGAACGGCTCGCGTCTCAGCGGGACGAAGTCGAGCCCAAACGCGCCAGCGGCTGCGAGCAGGCCGAGGCCGCAGTCGCAGCGCCCCGAGGCAACCGAAGCAGCTACCGCCAGATGGGTGTGCTCCTCCCGGTCGTAGCCGATGATCGACGTGGGTGCGATGCCCGAGCGAGCGAGCTCGTAGTCGACCAGCGCGCGCGTGCCCGAGCCCGGCTGGCGGTTCACGTACCTGAGCTCGCCGCGCGCCAGGTCCTCGATGCCGCTCAGGCCGAGCGGGTTGCCGGGCGCGACGATGAGGCCTTGTTCCCGAACGGCGAGCCGCACAACGGCGATGTCGCGCCCGGGGAGCACCTGGTCGATGTAGGAAAGCGTGTACTCGCCCGTCTCGGGGTCGAGCAGGCATGATCCGGCGAGATGGCAGAGCCCGTCCCGGAGCGCTGCAAGACCACCGAGCGAGCCGACGTGCGACACCGAAAGGGTCAGCCGCGCGTTCCCGCTGCGCAGGGCGGATGCCGCCAGGTCGAGCGCGACGTCGTCCGAGCCGATCATCACGATGGTGTTCTCGAGCTCCCCCAGCTCTCTGAGGAGCCGGACCTCCACTTCAGCATCTGCGTCGTGGCCCTCCGCACCGGCTGGGATCAGCAGTAGCGCGTCGGCCCGCACGAGCGAGGTCAGCACGCCCGCGCCACGAGGGAGCGCCGTCGCCACGAGTCGGCCGCCGACCCGGCCGAGACGGACTCGCACCCACTCGTCCAGATCCACCGGTGAAGCGATCTTGCGAGCGAGTCGTGCACGGACGATCGGCCGCGCAGTCTCCATAGTGCCTTCGAGACGCGCGATCAGAGGCGCGGCGAACATCTCGAAGCTGAGCGCTGCCGATACCGGATAGCCGGGCGCTCCCACCACCGGCGTGGAGTCGATCGCTCCGAGCACGACCGGGTGCCCGGGCCGGACCGCCACGCCGTGCACGGCAAGAACACCCAGATGCTCGATCACCTCCACCGTGTAGTCGTCGCGACCAGCGCTTGCGCCCGCGATGATGATCAACAGGTCGCACGTGGCGACTGCCTTCAGCGCCGCGCGGCCGATGCCGTCTGGGTCGTCCGGCTCGATCGGGAGCACGACTGCCTCGCATCCGATCTCCCTAGCAAGCGCGGCCAGCATGAGCGAGTTCGTGTCGTAGAACTGGCCTCGGGTGATGTCGGAGCCGATCGGCCGTATCTCGTCGCCGGTCGGCAGCACCGCCACGATCGGTTTGCGCCGGACGAGCACCTCGGTCACGCCTGCGGCACCGCAGGCGGCGACGTCGACGGCGCGTAGTCGGTGACCCTCGAAGAGGAGAAGCCCATTGGCGACGATGTCCTCGCCGATCGACCGCACGTTCTGGTAGGGCGCGACCTCGGCCCGGAGCTCAGCCCCTCCATCCGCGAATCTGACGTGCTCGCGCATGACCACGGCGTCAAAGGCGTCTGGGAGGAGATCGCCGGTGTCGATCACCTCGTAAGCGCCCGCGGGAATCAGAAGTGGCGCGGCATCGCTGGCGCCGGTCGTGTCCGATGCCCGGAGGGCGATGCCATCCATGGCGGAGGCGTCGAAGGGGGGCGACGACCGGAGCGCCCAAACCGTTTGAGCCGTGACCCGGCCGACGGCTTGGGAGAGAGGAAGCAGCAACGGTTCAACTCGCTCTGGGCACGAGGCGTTCGCGCACGCCACGTACCAGACCTCGAGCGCTTCTGCGACTGCAGTCATGGGCCTGTCGCCGCCCTGGCGAGGAAGACCACGTCTCCTTCGGCGAGGGGTTCCTCGGGGTCTTGGCGTATGGGGCCTCCGTTCAACGCCGCGACGACATTGGAGCCGAGCACCATGTCGACCGCCTCGGCGGCGGCTCCGAGCGTCGCCGCCCGGATCGTCACCCGCTCGGGAAGGCCGGCATGGGCCGTGGTGCCGGACCGGGCCGCAAGCCCTGAACGGGCCCCTTCGCCGAGCCATTGGACGTGAACCTCAGGAAGGGGGCGGACTGTTGCCGCTTGGTACTCGTGCGGATCGTTCAGGTTCGTCACCGACTCGAGTCCCGGGTCAAAGCGTGCCAGGTCCGGGTCGGCGAGGAGCGCCGCTTCGTCGAGCTCCTTCCAGCGGCACGCCTCGACGAGGGACGAAACCCGGAGCCGGTCGGAGGCCAACAGACTCTGAACGAGCGGTGCCAAGCTGACCCGATAAGCGGCCGCGAGCGGCTGGCGAAACCCCCTCACGAAGGGAACGCACGCGTCGAGCCCGGCGTTGAGCTCACTGACGACGCGGCGCACGAACGCCGGATGGAGAAACGGCACGTCGCTCGACGACACGTACGCGACCTCGCCGCGACCTGCAAGTGCCTGCAAGCCTGCGCTGAGACCGCCAAGCGGGCCACGGCCCTCCTCGAGGTCGTCGATGACTTCGAAGTCGCCGGGAAGCAAGGGGAGCGACTGGCCCCGGGAACGGACGAGCACGACAGGACCGCCTACGCCACGCGCCACGATCCCCGCGACGCGCCGCACGAGAGTGGAGCCGTGCCACTCCAAGGCGGGCTTCGAACAGCCCATCCGCGTCGAACGCCCCCCGATGAGGACGATCCCGGCGTTGCGGTTCAAGAGGCAGAGTCCCCTCAGGTCCGGGGCCGAAGCTGTGCGCTGAGCCGGCGCGCACGTTCAATCCGCGTCGTGCGGAACTCCCGGCTCCGCCAGCTCGTCCGCGAGGCGCTGGGCCGTCGCGAGAGCTTCGACTATTGGCACACCCGAGCGCGCCGCGAGGTAGCAAGTAACGGGCGCCGCCTTACGCTCAGATGCGTGTGCGGCGATCCCGGCGAGCGCGAGGAGCTTTTCGACGTCCTCGTCTGTGATGGGTGGCGAGCCCAGCGCCGCTGTGTACCGGTCGAGCCAACCACGGGTGTCGAGTGCCATGACTGCCGAGCGTAGCGAGCCGGCGCGCGTCCCGCCCTCGGCTCGGGTCGTAAGGGTGCCGCTCGCGATGGACAAGAGCCCGAGCGAGGTGCTGCGGGCCGCCGGCCGCGACGCCCGGCCATTCGCGCTCTTCGGCTCGTGGTCGGGAGCAAGCGCGCTTGTTGGCTCGGACCCGCTGCTCGTGGTCGAGGACGCCGCCGACCCCTTCGCCGTGTTCGACCGACAACCCGAGATCACCGCCACCATTCCCGGTGCCACTGGGGGTGGTTGGGTCGGGTATCTCGGCTACGGCCTGGGACGACTGGTCGAGCGGCTCCCGCCCCCGCCACGCCGTCCTGTGCCGTTGCCGAGCTCGATACTCGGCTTTTACGACCACTTGGTGGTTCGTGACGACTTGGGCAATTGGTGGTTCGAAGCGCTTTGGTCAGAGGAGCAGTCAGAGCGGCTCGAGTCGCGTCTTTCGGAATGGCAACGCCGCGCCGGCGTGCCTGAGGTGGGGACCGGCAGGTTCGAGTGCGGGACGTTTCTCCTGAGACCGGGGCCGGAAAGGCATATTGTTTCGGTGTCGCGCGCCATCGAACACATCCGCTCAGGCGACGTGTTCCAGGTCAATGTGTGCACCCGGCTCGAAGCCCCGTTCTCCGGGGACCCGCTCGAGCTCTTCTGCACTGGTGCGGATCATTTGGCACCGCGCCATGGCGCTTTCCTGGGTCACCCTTCGATGGCGGTAGCGAGCTTTTCACCCGAGCTCTTTCTCAAGCGCACGGACCGCAAGGTCCTGAGCTCGCCCATCAAGGGGACGGCGAGGCGTCGGGGCTCGTTCCCGAACCGGCGCGAGCAGTTGCTCGGCTCGGACAAGGACCGGGCGGAGAACCTGATGATCGTTGATCTGATGCGCAACGATCTTGGGCGCGTATGCCGCTACGGCAGCATCGCGGTGCCCGAGCTGTGGAGGGCCGAGGAGCACCCGGGCGTGTGGCATCTCGTCTCCGATGTGACAGGCGAGCTGTGCGATGGGGTGTCCGACTCCGACTTGTTGCGGGCCACCTTCCCTCCGGGCTCGGTCACTGGCGCCCCGAAGGTCCGGGCGATGGAGCTCGTGAGCGCACTCGAGGGAACCGGTCGAGAGGTTTACACCGGTGCGGTCGGGATCGCGAGCCCCCTGACGGGTCTCGAGCTGAACGTCGCGATCCGGACCTTCGAGCTGGCAGACGGGAAGGTCTGGCTCGGGGTCGGGGGCGGTGTCGTGGCCGACTCTGACCCCGAGCGTGAGCTCGACGAATGCTTCGACAAGGCCGGGCCATTGCTGGCAGCCGTCGGGGCGGAGATCGGGCCCGCACATCGGCGTGGCGGCACAGGTGTGCCGCCGGTCGCGAGGGCCCAGGAGGCACCCGGTCACACCGACCTCGCCTCGGGCGTGTTCGAGACGATCCTTGTGATGAGCGGCAGGCCCGTGGAGCTGGAGTCGCACCTCGGTCGGTTGGCGGCGAGCGTCTCGCGCCTTTACGGAACCCAGATTCCGCGCCGCCTAGGCGCGCAAGTGATGGAGATCGCAGTGGACCGGCCAGGCCCTCAGCGCCTTCGTGTCCGCGCGTACCCATCTTCGAGCGGGGGTCTCGGAACCGAGATCTCGATTTCGGCCGCTCCGGAGGCGTTCTCCGGCTCGCCCGGCTCTGGCGTGGCTCTGGTCCCGACCGTCGTTCCGAACGGCCTGGGCCGGCACAAGTGGCACGATCGCCGGGTCCTGGCCGATCGGCGCGAATTGCTCGGTCTCGGTCGGCACGAGCAGCTCCTTCTCGTCGACGAGGATGGCGCCGTCCTGGAGACCGAGAAGGCCAACGTCTTCGCCGTCCTCGGGGGCGTCGTCCGGACGCCGCCGGTCGACGGGCGCGTCCTCGCGGGGACAACTCGTGAGGTCGTGATCCGGGTTGCGGCAGCCGAGGGACTCGAGGTGTCGGACGAGCCCTTCGCACTCCCCGAGCTCGCTTCGGCCGGGGAGGTCTTCCTCACGAGCTCGATACGAGGCCTTTGTGCGGTCGGAAAGCTGCTTGGGGGCGGGTCCTTCGAGACCGGTCCGATCAGCGCCCGGCTCGCGAAGGCCCTTTGGGCAAC
>OBLU010002008.1_pt1 | contig 18846 bp, 20 predicted proteins | sample 1518681 | NCBI WGS metagenome assembly OBLU01 (sample SAMEA3539304, study PRJEB22396) | soil metagenome | biome: tundra; feature: field; material: soil | place: USA | collected 2010-05 | depth 0.15 m | reverse complement strand
GACGTGTGCTCTTCCGATCTCCGCCCATGCCACCGCGTCCGCCGCCGCCGCCCATGCCGCCACGGCCGCCCCCGGGAGCGCCGCTGCTATCGCTGCCGGGAGTCAGGGCGTTGGCTCCCGCGCCGCGCCGCGGGCCGAAGCCGAAGGTCCGAGCCACGCGCAGGTTGAAGGAGATCAGGCCGGCGCCGGTCAGGTAGTTGCGCGGCACGAGGTAATCGGTGATGCCGGGCGTTGGATTGACGCAGAAATCGCCCTCCGGCGTCAGCACCGCATTGGTGCACGACGCTGTGGCGAAAGTGGGCCGGGCGTTCTTCAGGGTGTTGCCGTAGATATCGCGGCCCAGGACCACGTCGTAGGGTGAGCCGGATTGCAGCGTCACGAACGGGCTGAGCCGGATGTTGAGCGGCACGGTAACCGAGCCCACCAATTGGAAGCGATGCCGGCGCTCCAGCGATGAGCGGCCCCAATCCTGCAGGAAGTTGTACGGATTGGTCGGCGTGCCGGGCATGTCGAGGGAGCGGTTGTACTGGTAGTTGCCGAAGAGCGAGACATTCTTGCTGAAGCGCGTGTTGAAGTTCGCCATCAGGATGTTCTGGTGCATGTTGCCGCCCGATTCGTACTCGAAGAGATTGCCGGCCGCGAGGCCATAGGGGCGCGCGCCGCTGGCCGGCTGGCCGAGGATGTAGGTGCCGGGCAGCGGCGTGTTGATGGGCACGGTCTGCTGCATGTGCACGGCCCGCGTGTTGGTGTAGGTCACGGCGACGGTGGTGTTGCGCGGCAACTGCCGCTCCACGCCGATGGCGGACTGGATCAGGTAGTCGGTGCGCAGCTTGGGATCGAGGCTATAGATGCTGTTCTGCGATGGGCTGAGGTTGGCTATCGACGGCGGGATGGGGAAGGTGTCCGGATTGGTCACCGTATAGGACAACTGGTTGATGCCGTTGAGCAGGTCGGCGTGCTGGATCAGGCTCTCCTGGACGCGGTCGTAGAACATCCCGAAGCCGCCGCGGACGACGGTCTTCTGCCGCCCGTTCTTGGCTTTTCCGGGCGCCCACGCGAAGCCCATGCGCGGCGCGAAATCGGCATGATCGCCGATGTTGGTCTGCCATTCATAGCGCAGCCCGTAGCTCAAGGTGAGGTTGGGGCGGAAACGCCAATCGTCCTGCCCAAACAGGCCGAGATCGTACTGGTGGATGCTCGAATAAGGATTGCCGGCGTCCACGTTGAACTGCGACGCGCCGCCGCCCCGCTGGCGGATCTCGGCCGGGGTGAATCCAGCCTGTTGCAGCATCAGAGTGCGCGTGTACTGGCCCACCGCGTTGAGGGCGGTCATCACCGGGTTGCCGTTGGCGTCGGTCACGATGTTGTTATTGGAATCCAGCACGGGCAGGGTTGCGCCGTCGAAAGTGAACACGCCGCCGAAGCCGTTGGGCGACATATTCTGGTCGCTTTCGCGGCGCGCGCGCAGCCCGTAGCGGAAGGTGTGGGCGCCGTGGAGGATGGAAGTATTGTTCTGCAATTCAAAGTGCACGCGCGTATCGTAGTTGGTGCCTTCGTTGGCGCCGCCAGCGGTGAAGGCGCCGGACACGCTGTTTTGCGGCAGCAGGTTACCGATCTGCTCCGAGTAGGTGCGGGTGTACTGGAAACGCGTTTCGTTGACGATCTTTGGAGTGGCGATCCAGGTCTCGGTGAGCATCAGGTTCTGATTGTTGCCGGTGGAGTTGTAGGCGGCCTGCGCATAGGGCGGGGGCAGGCGGTAGCCGCCGATGCCCATGTTCTCGCGCGAGTTCCAGCCGGCTTCAAAGCGCGCCACCAGGGTGTTGTTGGTGGAGAGCTGGTAGTCAAACCGCGGTCCGAAGGAGCTGCGCATGTTGGGTGTTACGACGGCTTCCTGAATGCGCGTTTGCAGGAAGGAATTGGGATCGACGTAGATCGCGTTGACCAGCGCGTTATCGGTGATCTGACGACGGTTGAAATCGAAAAAGTAGCTGGCGCGCTTGCCGAGCGGGCCGCCGATGTTGGCGGTGAACATGCGGCTGGAAAAATCCGGCTTGTTGGTGGAGATGGGGTTGCGCGAGTTGAGAGCACCCTCGCTGTCGTTGAAGCCGAGGCTGCCGCGAACCTTGTCGCTGCCCGGCTTGGTGAGAATTTCGATGCGGCCGAAACCGAGCTTGTCGTATTCGGCGGAGAAGGGGTTCTGATTGATGCGGATTTCGCGGATGGATTCCTTGGGAGGCAGCTGGCCGCCGCTGAAGCCATCGATGTAGATGGAGCCGCCGTTGGGTCCGGCGCCGGGGCCGGCGAGCGCCTGCAAGGCGTCGGAGAGATCGTCGGGATCGTCGGGGAGAGCTGCCAGATCTTCGCCGCGCAGCACCAGTGCGGTGGCGTTGTTGTCGGGTTCCACGCTGAGGGTGGTGAGGTTTTCGTCGGCGACGGTGATCTCCTGCTTATCGCCGGCCACCAGCATCTTGATGGGCAGAACGAGATTGGCTCCGGCCGTGATATTCACCGGCGCGTTGATGGTGGTGAAGCCCGGCAGGACCGCCCTGACGGTGTACGGCCCGGGGGCGAGCCCCTGGAAGACGTAGGTTCCGTCGGACTGGGTCTGCGCCGTCCTGGTGGCGCCGCCTTTACCAGCTAGCGTAACATTGGCCGCGGGGATGATGGCGCCCGAGTTGTCGGTCATGGTACCGCGAAGTGTGCCGGTTCCGGGTTGGGCCATCGCGCTCCAGACGAGTATCGCGACTGCCAGCAGAAGTGCAGGGATATAACGCAACTTGGAAATGCCTTTCTTCAATGCTTTCTTACTACCTGATGCGCGGATGATCATCACTGTCCGGCGTCTCCCCCGCCGCCCAGATTCCAGCCGCTCATGATGTCGCGGGTGGCGGTGGGGGAAGCCGTCAGCAGAGGTTCCACCCCTGCCAGCAGCATGATTGCGGTGACCCGCCCGGACTCGGTGCCCTGGGTGGTGGAAACCATGATGGCGTCACCGGGTTTCAGTTCGGATATCGGCATGGCGGGGAGGTTATCCAGCATCTGACTGACGTCGCCGCCGCGCCCGCCCCCGCCGCGTCCCGCACCTGGGACGGCGCCTCCTCCTCCCGTGGTGGGCGCTCCGACCGGGGCTTCGTCTTGCTGCGCGCCCGAAGCATAGCGGCGCGCCAACATGCGGGCCGCCGTTTCGGGCAGCTTGCGCATGGTGGAATCGGCATCGATTTTGATGGTCAGGGCCTTCTTGGTGGCTAGGTCCTTGACGGTCATCTCGCCCGTCTGCGGGTTGATCGCCGTGACGGTGGCCGCAATCTGGCGGAAAGTTCCGAAGGCGATCCTCTCGGCTTGGATGGCGGCGCTATCCTCGCTCTTATTGCCCAGCACCCGCAACTGGTCGCCGGGCTTGATTTCCGGGAAGCTGCTGGGCTTGGCGTCGCTGAAACGGGCCGAGTCGGGGGAGTACCGATGGTAGGTGGTCTTTTCGGACGGCTGCACGGTGAAGGTGCGCGTTCCGCTCTTGATGGTCACGGTCTTGGCGGCGGCGTCAATGGCGGTCACCGTGCCGGTCGTGCCGCGTTTCTTCCAGTCATCCTGATCTTTCTGCTGCAGGGATGCGACGTCGCTCTTGCTCATGATGAGGACGGTAGTTGCTACCCAGGTTTTGGGGTCGGCCGGAGTGGGGCCCCTGATTACGGCGCGGTCCCCGGGGTTCAACGTGGAGAGGGCGATCTCGCTACCCTTCTGGGGGTCGGTTTCACCCGGGGGAATGCGGAGAATGCGGGTGCGTTCCGTAGTGGTTACGGAGACTACATCGCCCTTATCGCTTTTCAATGACAACTGTTTGGCGTCGGCATCGACGCTGGTGACGGTGCCGGATATCTGGGCGCGGCTGGCTGCGGGCGGCGTCTGCGCGGAAGCGGAGGACCCGGAGGATAACGCGGCCACGATGGCCACGAGCGCTGCCATGGCGGTAAAGAACTTCATTCTATCCCCTTGAGGCGGTTGCCTTACTCTTCTCAAGGGGCGACTCGACGGCCAGGATGGTTACCCGCCAAAAGAACTATTGCGCCGGGTCCGCTCCATAATGGATGTCACCACGGGTCTCGAAAGTGCGTCTATATGGGTGAATGCCCGATTGGCTGGTCTTTATTCTGCTCCCGGCAGCCTATTTTGCCGTGATGCGCTGGGTGCTGCCGAAGTTCGGCGTGCCCACTTGAATGTCCGATACATGCGGGACCGGGTCGCGGTCCCAGGAAAAAGCGGCGGACAAACTGCGTCCGCCCCAGTAATTGTCGGCCAACAGGCCTGGAGGCCGGTCCAGCTTCAGGTTACCGGTTGAGTGCCGCCACGCCGGGCAACTCGATGCCGGCGAGGAATTCCAGCGACGCCCCGCCGCCGGTGGAAACGTGCGAGATCCTGGCGGTCACGCCGGCGGCTTTGATGGCCTTCTCCGAATCGCCGCCACCCACCACGCTGATGGCGCCGGAATCCGCCACGGCTTTGGCCAGCGCCACGGTGCCTTTGTCGAACGGCGGTTTCTCGAAGATTCCCATGGGACCGTTCCAGATGATGGTTTTCGCGCCGGCCACCACGCGGGAGAATTCGGCGATGGTGGCGGGTCCGATATCGACGGCGATCTTGTCGTCGGGAATGCGCTCCACCACCTCGTTTGCCGCGCCGGCCGCGATCTCCGAGACCACCACATGATCTACCGGCAGGAGGAGTTTGCTTCCCAGACTGGCAAGCAGTTCCTTGGCCAACTCGATCTTGTCTTCCTCCACCAGCGATTTGCCGGTGGGCAATCCCTGCGCGCGCAGGAACGTGTAGGCCATGGCGCCGCCGATCACCAGGCGGTCGACCACCTTGCCGAGGTTCTGGATGACTTCGATTTTGTCCGACACCTTGGCGCCGCCCAGGATGGCCACGCAGGGGCGCGGCGGATTGGTGGTGGCCATGCCGAGATACTTCAGTTCCTGCTCCATGAGCAGGCCGGCGGCGGCTTGCGGGACGTATTTGATCATGCCCTCCGTGGAGGCATGCGCGCGATGCGCGGAGCCGAACGCGTCGTTGACGTAGAGGTCGCACAGGGCGGCCAGCTTTTGGGCGAAGGCGGGGTCGTTCTTCTCCTCCTCGGGGTGGAAGCGCAGGTTTTCGAGCAGCAGGACTTCGCCGGGGGCGGGTTTCATGGCCTCGACCTCGGGCCCCACGCAATCGGGCGCCATCTTTACCGGACGGCCGAGCAACTGCTCCAGGCGCGCGGCCACGGGGCGCAAACTCATTTCGGCATTGGGCTTCCCCTTGGGACGGCCCAGGTGCGACGCCAGAATCAAGCCGGCGCCGTGGTCGAGGGCATATTGAATGGTGGGCAGCGACGCCTTAATGCGCTTGTCGCTGGTGATTTCCATGACGCCCTGCTCATTCTTTTGCAGCGGCACATTGAAATCCACCCGAATGAAAACACGCTTGCCTTTCAGGTCGAGATCGCGAATCGATAAATAGGACATGGTCTAACCACCTTATAATCAGTTACTTATATAGATTCTACAGTGCCAGGAATGCCAGAAATACCACCATTCCAGACCCTCATTGCACGCCATGACCCGCCAGGTCCTAAGGATTTAGGAGGCTGATCCGCCGGGCAAGAGGTATTCTGATCGCATGCTCCTTTATCCTATCGCACAGGACCCGGACGTGGCGTACCTCACTCCAGATCTGGCCGTCGTCAAGCCCGACGTGGCCGTGATCAAACCTGATGTGGCCGTGGTGAAGATCGAGTGGGCCGTGGTGGGAGAGTATTAGCGGAGAAGTGGGTACGTCCTTCCATTCATGGTGAGGTCTGATGCAGTTTACATAATCCAGGCACCCAGGCCAGCTAACTGACCGTTGGTAGTAACTGCTTTTGTTTCCATTACTTACAGTTGCATGATCGGTTCGCCTTGGTGTAGTCTACGGTAGAGGTGAACGTGTAATGCCGATGTACATGTGCCGGTGGGAGAACGGTGACCTGTCGTTCGTCTATGCCGCCGATGAGGACGAAGCAGTGAATATCCTGGACGAGTTGGGCGACGCGGAAGATGGGGAACTAAAGCGCATCGATCACTTCATGATGGACTTCGAGTGGAGCGACGAAGGGGATCTTCGCCTGGCTCAATACGGAGAACTGACCCTCGGAATCGTAGACGAGACGTTTCCAGGCGTCTTCGATGCGGTTTGCAACGCACCCACCGATGACGAGGGCCATCGCACCCCAAAGGGAAAGGAGATGGTCCTCAAGGCGGTCAACAAAGCCAAGTCGCGCCGTATTCGTCGCCGCAAGCGTAAGGCCGCGGATACTGAAATCGGCAGATTACTGCAGTCGAGTATGGGAGTTTCGGCGGCGGTCGCGAACAAGTACGTGGAGCATGTGGCAAAGACAGTCCTGACGGAACTGCCAAAGGACGGCACAAAGCAGTAACCGATGATCTATTGCTCCCGGCCCAAACCGCCGATATAATCAGGCAGCATGATCCGAAATCTGGCCTTGGCGATCTGCCTCATGCTTGCCTCGGTCCCAGCGTGGGCCTCCACCGGCCACAGCAGTACTTCCCGCTCCGCACCTCGCAGGCATGACCTGGGAGGGCACCTCGTGTTTCACTCCCGCCCTCAGCGAGGCGGGTTTTTGGTGCAATCCAACGATCTTCGACATTCTGAATGCGAGATGCCGCTAGATGGCCTTTATTTTGTTGACATTGCCGAGCGGCTTCAGCGGCCTGCGGGAGGGTGAGGCCTGGAAGGAAATGCTAAACAGGTGCGGTCCAGCGGGTGAAACGCAGACTGGCCTGGGTTGTTGGTCTCGTCCAGGCGGTGACTCGTATTTCCAGCACGGTGTTGGGCCGGGTGTAAGGCGCTACCCTCAGGCCTGCCATGATGGGCGGCGGTAGAGTCGGTGTTAGGTGAGGGCCCAGAGCACCCACCCCACTGACGGAGGCGTAACTCTTCAGGCTGCCCGCGCCGAAGAAGACCAACTCAAACCCAAGGCCACGGAGGGACGTAAGTGTCTGTACCGTCCCTGTCCCTGAGACCGACAGCGTTCCAGAACCGGACACGGAGCAGGTTGTGGACAGCGTATTGCTGGTGCTGGTAATCGCACCTGTGCCGGCCAGAGTTACCCGAGTGGTGGTAGATCCGCTACCGGAGAAAGACTGAACTCCGCTTCCGGTCGCACGCCCAAGGCTTGAGAGCGTACCTGAACCGGAATAGCCAATCGTCCCAGACCCAGAAGACGCACTCTTTACCGATACGGTGCCGGTGCCCGAGAAGGCCGGGGCGCCGCTTCCGCTGGACGAGGTCTTGATGGAGAGCGTGCCGGACCCGGAGAAGGTGATTGTGTAAGTGAGGACGACTTGGCCGGCCCAACCGTGACCAGCATTGGGGTTGTTGTAATACGCCCCACCACCGCCGCCGCCTGGGCCTGATCCTGGGGTATTGCTGTAACCTGCAAATGCTCCTGGGCCTCCGCCAGCGACGGCGTAATTGTTGGTCGGACTGCTGCCGGTGCCTCCAGACGCACCCCCATAACCACCGTTGCTACCTCCGGCCTGAGCGTTGGCCCCCGCCCAAATGACATCGCCGTTGCCTGTGGTTCCACCGGCCCCGGTGGAGTACGACGTACCACCGCCCGTGCCGCCAGCGGCAGAGCAGACCGTACTCGCAAAGCTGCTCGTCCCGCCGTTGCCGCCGGTTCCAACCCCAGCACCCGCACCGTACGGCGCGACGATGATGGTGTAGTTGTTTCCCGGTGTGACTGCGTAGGAATTCTTCCTCGCATACGCGCCACCGCCCCCGCCAGCACCCGCCACGCCTGAAGCTACCCCACCGGCTCCGCCGCCACCACCGCTTCCCCAGCACTCAATCTGAACCGAGGTCACGCCCACGGGGCATGTCCAGGTGAAGGTTCCGGGAGTGGTGTAGGTGTCTTGCGACATGGGTCAGCCTTTAGTTGCCAGCTTCGACGACGGAGTACGTGAGATTGGTGGCCCCTACCGACGACCCGGAAGAGATCACATTGGAATTCATGTTGAAGTTGCAACCGCTGGTACCCACCGTGCCATCAAACACGACGGTGGTTCCATCGCTCTTGAGCACACGGAGCCACGTTGCCATTCCACTGGCTACCGCGTTCGCACTCGCGATTTCGTACCCGGTGCCGCCGGCAATCGCTACTCCACCAGAAGGAGCGGCGAAAGCGGCCGCCGCATGCAGGGCGAGAGTCGCCAGAAGGGTTTGGCCGGACACCGCCGTGTTGGCGTTGGCGGGTTGAGTACCCGTATAGAGCTTGAACGAACCGCCGGCTGCCAGAGCGACAACGGCGAGGCACGCCGCATTGGCAGCGGCATCGGAGATCTGTGTGTTATAAGCCATGGTTTTGATCCTTTAGGAACTGAAGTCAGCGACGACGTAAGTCACCACGTCTGCGATCTTGCTCTGCACGAACCCTGCGATGCCGTCGTAGTGCGGGGTGGTGGTCACCACATGGGTGGTTTCGTCCATACTCACGGATACCTGGGTTTCTAGGTATCGGTTGAAGGCGGCAACCGCCTCGTCTGGGATAGTTACTGTGACTGTCATAGATCCTCTGGTTAGTGGGTTGAGTAGGCCGTGGCGAGTCCGCCGCGGATGGTCAGGCACACGACAGTGACGCCGTCGGCGCCCAGAACCTCTAAGTACTGCGCGGCCACACCCGAGTACCCGCCGCGGTACGATGGGCTGTCAATGTAGGATTGCACTGAGATGTAGGAGCTGGCGCCACCCACAATTGAAGGGGTAATGCCGGGGTTGATCATCCAACCCGTGCCTCCGCTCTTGAAGCTGCCCGTGCAGGCGTACAATGTGCCGGGATTGATGTAGACGTTGCCGCCGTTGGCCATGGTGATGCCGCCGGTCCCGCTGAAGGTGATGCCACCGCTCGTGACGGAGATCGTCCCGGCAAGCAGCTTCGAACAGGAGACCGCGGATATGGCGCCATCGCCCCACTGGCCCGTGAGTGTGACCGTAGTGGCATTGATCGTTCCGATTGTGCCGCTGAAGGAGTTGATGGAAAGCGTCCCCAGGTTGGTTACGCGGGAAACATCCAGATTGCCGTTGAAGGAACTGATGGAGAGCGTCCCCAGGTTGTTGACACGCGAGCAGTCCAGGTTGCCGGTCAGGTTGGAGATCACCAGATTGTTCAGGTTGGCGACCCTGGACATATCCAGGTTGCCGGTGAGGCTGGAGATCGTCAGGCTGGTCAGGTTGGTGACCCGGCTCATGTCAATGTTGCCGGTCATGTTGGCGATGCTGATCGCGTTGCACTGCGCTACGGAGAGTGAACCGGCCAGGGAACTGACGTTCAAGGTGCTGACGTTGGCGGCCAGGATCTGACCGACGAACTTGGAACAGGAGATGGTGGTGATATCGGCATCGGCGATCTTGCCGGTGACAGTGTCGCTGGCGCTGACCAAGGCCCAACTACCCACCAATCCGGTGGCCACCCTTCGAGTGTAGTTCCGTAATGGGGTGATCTCGGAGGCGTCGATTCTCCGATTCGATGCCGTTAGCGCAACCCCCCGCGTCCAGAAGGTCGCCTTTGGAAGAAAAGAAAACGCGCCGGGGCATGGCCTTAGCAGCCTCGGCGCGTGCAGCCCTCTCCCGAGGGCTCGGGAAAAGGTCTGGTGGGTCGTAAGGGGCCGCAATCAGATATTGGGCCTGCGGCCGAGCATTAACAAGCACCTTCCGTACCAGTCAGGTAACGGTACGGTGGGGAAGCCAGCCCAGCGCGGTGTTGACCGCATTGGACTCGCTCGCGTCCAGCGTCAAGCGGCCCGACACTACAGGTGTGGCAATCTGGCGGCCATCAGACTGCGTCGCCGTCCCGACCTGATTCATCGCGCGCACCGGTGTCGGCCTTGCCGCCGTCGGGCTTTGCGTCCTTCTTTTTGGACTTCAATACTGCGCCGAGCACAAGGGCCGCTGGTACGGCTGCCAGCAGCGCGTATTTCACTTTAGTAGTCGGCGGCAATGTTCGGGCCTGTGGGACGACGCAGGCGTCATTCGAGCGGTCGATGACTTTCCCCATGCGCATGGTTTTCAGGTCGTACTCGAACTGTTTGCCGCAGTCCAGGCACACGACGTAGCTCTGGCTGTGCGGCTGGCCCACCTTGGTCATCGGTGCGACCGGGCGGGTCAGGCGGCCATGGGAACAACGGAACAGTAGGTTCAGCAGAGTGTCAATCACTTGCAACCTCCAAGCACGGGGGCCGTGCGCCCTATTTCATTGTGGCAGACGACGATGTCCGGCGTGGCGGAACTGCCGTCATGTAGCCCACAGGATGCTGGGGATTCTCAGCGATGATCGTAAATTTCCGTCCAGGTCCGGGCACCCTCCGGCGTCTTCTGGCTAATCTTGCGCGTCAAGAACTTGCCGTCGCGTGACAGCGAAGTGAGGGCGGTTTCCGAGCGGGTTCCATCTGCATTCCGAAATGCAGACTCAAAGGCGTTCGCGTCCACGCGGCGGAGGACAGTGGCCCCAGGCCCGATGGAACTGACCATCGGATGCTCTTTGCCGTCAAAGGCTCCGCTAAAGGTGAAGTCCCGCGTGTCCTCATTGGTGTGCATCACCGTGCCGTGATATTGCAGCACGGGGCCTTTGTGTTCGATGACGGGCACAACGCTGAACGGCTTCGGCTTGGAGCCCCAGTGAGATTTCTCAACGTTCAGATGCCAACTGCCCGAAAAATTGGCGGTTTGTCCTGCGCAGACTCCCAATGCGACTGAGAGGAACGTAGGAACAAACCATGAAAGGGTTCTCATGGCGGGTTCCTCCTGCGTTCACGTTCCGGCTATAGAATACTCCCCGCGTCATCGAACGGGAAGCGCCCCGCCCTATTCCGCCCCTTATCTGAATTTGCTGTGGGCGGCAGTGATGCGTACGCCACCGATGTCGCGCTTCCCTATTTCCACCAGAAATAGGCTACCGTGGAAATCGTGCTGCACATCACCGATGATTTATTGGAACGATGCGCCATGCAGGCTCTCCCCGAGTCGGACGTGATTCCGCTGAAAGAGCACCTGATGATCTATCCAGATTGCCGGGAACGGCTCCATGCGGAGATAGAATTCGTCACGGCCATGCGCGGGGCGGCGGCGCAGATCCGAGAAGTTGCGAAGTCGTAATGGAGATCGTAGCGCACGGCTTATGGGCGGCGGCTGCCGCCGTCATCGCGAAGAGAACGACCGGCGCCCGCGTTCACGTGGGGTTGGCCGTCTGGTGGACCGCATTCCCCGATGTCCTGGCCTTCGGGCCGCCGGTCGCGGCGGGTCTGTGGCTCCGGCCTTCGGGCGGTGGCTCAGGATTGGCTGCCATACCGCGTGTCCACATCGGCTTGCCGCTCTACCCTGCCGGGCATAGCCTGATCGTGTTCCTGGCGGTGTTCGGCGTTGTCTCGATCCTGGCGCGGCGCATCGTGTTCGAGATGCTGGGTTGGCTGCTGCACATCCTCATTGACATCCCGACGCACAGCTTCAGTTACTACGCGACCCGGTTCCTGTGGCCGGTTTCGGATTACCGCGTTGACGGGATCGCATGGTGGACACCCTGGTTCTGGGCGGCGACGTATGGGGCGCTGGGGGTTGTGTATTTCGTGCTGTGGAAGAAGGGGTGGATGGCGCCCAGGCGGGTGTCGCCAACACCCACGGGCGCAAACCCGCAGTTGCCGGACTGATATCCAGCCAGCCGGTTATGGGACTGCCTTGCGCTCCCGCCCTTCGAGTCGCCAGCACAGCAAGTACAGCAGGACGGACAGCCAGAAGGCCAGAAGGATCGGGTTCAAGACACCCTTGAGACTGAAGCCGCCCTCAGCGTTGCCGTGCAGCAGGCCCAAGAACATCATGACGAAGAAGATTCCAAGGGCTGCCGCGCCAAGGAGCGCGCCCGTGCGTTCCCATTTGAGCGCCATGAACATGGCGACAACATAGATCGCCATCGGGACTAACCCGATTACGGCACTCAGTTCAAGTGGCTTGGACGGGCCATGCGATTCCATAGATTCCCCGATGAACAGGAACAGGAAAAACCCCGCAATGATTACCCCGAGCACTCGGGCCGTCCACCGGATGGCCGTTATGACTTCATCATTCCTTTCCGGGTCTGGCTCCATGAACCCCTCCGTTCGACCGGGATCTCTATTTTGGACTCCGGGCTCTCGTTTAGTGTAACCCCAGCCGACACGTGATGTGCCCGATGGCAGCGCCGAATCGGCGAGCATTCAGCGTAAAATCGGACTGGTGGTAGCGGTGATGCGAGCGCGGCTCACGGTGATCTCATTCGGGCTGGCGGTGGTGGCTGCCATCTTCCTGCTGGCCTGGCCGGTCTACTCCGGTTTCAACGGCGAGCGGCCAACACACGCGACCCTGATACAAATCAACGGCGCGTGGGTCGTCTTTCCCGTCCTGTTCCCGGTGCTGGTAGCGGCGTTGCCGGTCGTGGGGCGCAGGCACTGGCTGCGGATCGCCGCCGCCATCGTGATGGGCGCCTTCGTCTTCATCAGCGGCATGTCCATCGGCTTGCTTTATCTGCCAGCGGGCATCCTGATGTTGCTGGCGGCGTGCGTGGAAGATTCGGCGAAGTTGCGGGATCTGCGGTGACGGTGGAGGGCAACGCAGGGCGCCTCCCGACATGTGAAAGGGCAGACCTACACGCAGCAGGCGCCACCGACGCCGGGCGAGACCCTTAGCTCGGTTGCAGTTCGTTTCGCTGGATGACGACGCGAGTCCCGTCTGGGCTGAAGACGTAAAGTGTGTCCACACCCGCTTCGACCCGCTCACCGCCACCGAGCAGCGCGTGGATCAAGTTGGCCGCCAATTCCTTGGGGCAAATGCAATCGTCAACGGTGGGAACGTGAGATGCCGCGCGGCGCTGCCAGTTGAACTCGATGGTAACCGGTTCGATCTCTTCCGAGATCCAGGTGCCGTGAATGCGGGTGAAAACCAAGGGCTCGTCGCAGCCGGGAGTAATGGCGCGGATTTCATGTTCGTCACTGGTCCTGGCCGGTGAGTCTGCTCTAACTACTGGCCGGATGAACCATCATCGTCGGCCAGTGCGCGGCGTATCAGGAACATTTCTCGCTGGCCTGTGGGTCGAATGCGTCACCCTTTACGTCCACCCAGGCGCAGGCATCCATCGGTTTCGTCCCGGCCCGAAATGTCACTTTGAACATACTGCGCCGATGGTTGCGAAGGAAGGCTCCCATCATTCGATCCGCCAGACCGGCATGTTCGGGGAGCCAGGACGTCAGGTACTCGACCAGTTCTACTCCTGCCTTAGTGTCTCCTTGTTCGATTCGGAGGACGAACTGCCCCACTCGTTTGCTCGCAGCACTGTGTCTTTGTTTATGCCAGCGCAATGAGCCGTATCGGGCCGCACGCATCAGTCGTTCCTCGTGGGCAAAATGCCCCACGATGCAGGAGATCAACCGTTGCGTCAGCTTGCGAACTTCCGACAACGGACCATCGCTGGCGAGGGCGGCCTGAAGTCTGGCGACCGCCTCAAAGATCTCCTTGTGTTCGTCATCGATTTCCGTAACGAACACAGCGTGCGATGTACTCCACGTCAAGGAAACCATAGTCTAATTCTACGGCATTTAGGAGTTTCACGTCTTCAATAATGCTAGCCGTGGCATAGGAGCATTAGGGCAGGAAATGACAAATACGGCGGCCCGTGAGAGCGCACATTTCCGCCTGGCGGCTATGGGAGTGAGTGAGTACGATACCGCGAAACCCGGCACGGACTCCACGAGACCCCCGAACAACCCGCGTTCGGTGAATGTGACTGTAGACGCGATTCGCGACTCGACGTAGCTGTGCGAGAGCTACTGGTGCAAGTCGTGAGATTTCGGCAAGGCTGCGTAAGGGTTACGCTATTGGTTGAGACCGAAGTATTTTCCCGATACAGTTGCAGTACCTTCTCCGCCGTCTCGCATCCGGGCCCTGGATACCGCGCCGGAATCACTGTGACCGGGCTTATGCTGGGATCGGCGCGTCAGGCCAATTCCGAAGTTCTGACCGCTTTATCCAGCGCGCGCGCCCGTAATAAACTGGCCGCTTTCCCGGCGCGGAATCGGTGCCCGGCAGCAGATCCTCCGATTCAATGTGGGCCTCCAGCTTATGCTTTGTGACAAAGGCATCCAGTCTCCTGCAATGTGGGTCAACATCGAATACGCCACGCCCGTCTGTGAAGGCAGCCAATGCATCTGGGTCCGATACGTGAGGAATACCCATCTGCTCTCGGACAAAGGCTATGTCAGACGCTTCCCGCAAGTCAATCACTGGGGCCGCCACAGGTTCCGTCGTCATCTCTTCTATCATAAGGCTTATGATCCTGGTGCTCCCGCAGAATTTTCCCTGTTACACTCGGCGAGAATAGCCAGCAGGCCGACCATTACGCGTCCTCCTGGTGTGGTCAGATCCAGCGACACCGAAATGCTCCGGATCCTGGAGTACCGCCAGCAAATCCAGCGCTGACAGCCCCAGCGATCCAGGCGCCCCACACCAGAACCACATCGAGTTTCGCGGCGGCGTGCTGCTTCCAGCAGTTTCTCCCAGGGCTTCTCGCTTCGCCACACCGGAGCCGACCTCACGGCCTTGCAGGGTGTCATCCACCCGCCTCGGCCGCCGGATTCTAAGGGCATAACCCAGCTGGCCTGTCAGCGTGTCTTCGTCTTCTTGACCTGATTCGTGCGCATCAACTGCATTCGCCACCGCCCTCCGGATGTGCTGTTGAAGGGATTCGCGAAGAGGCTCGGGTATGTAGGTGGGCCGACGCATTGGGACTCGATCTCCAATATTACAGGATCACAAAAGCGACGGCGGTCGGTTCAGTCGAGCTGCTATCGGGCGATATCTACGAATATCGGTAGCCTTCGGGCCGCCGGGGATCCAACGAAGAGCAGGCAGATCCGCGAGTCGGCAACTTCTCGTCCGAGTGGATTGTTTCTAGTTAGCGACGATCCGACAATGGCTGTAGGGCGGCACTTCAATCGGTTGTGTTTTTCACAGTACTTGAGCGCTCTGCTACGGTAGAGTCACTCACCTGGGAGTCGCGTCACACCAGTTGCCGCGTGATGCTAAGGCGAGGCCTACGCGATTCTAACCGCACTCGTGTTCCCGGAGCGAAACGTCCATTCGAAGGTTAGGGTGTACTCTATGAGAATGACTTTGCTCCGTCTGACCGCGGTCTGCGTTGGCGCAGCGGTGCTGCTGTCGGCCCAGGTTCTTACCTACTCGATCCGGACTGTGGCGGGCACCACCCCGCCCGGCGATGGCGGATTCGCCGTGGATGCCGTGCTCGGCGTGGCAATGGGCAAGGTGACCACCGACACCGCAGGGAACGTCTACTTCGCGGAGTTGGGTGCAGGCAAAGTCCACCGCGTCGGTGTGGATGGTGTGATGACTGCAGTCGCCGGGGGCGCCAGCAGGAGCACCCCTGCGCTTCAAGCCACCTTGTCTTATCCCTACGCGCTGGCCGTGGACAGTGCCAACAACCTCCTCTATATCGGCCAGCTCTACTCCTGCGCGATCCAGCGCGTCAACTTGCAGACGGGCGCGATCGCAACCATTGCCGGAAGCGGGGGAAACTGCACTTCCAGCGGTCCTGACGGACCCGCGCTCACGACTTCGCTCTTCCAGATCACCGGGTTGGCCCTCGACTCCAACGGCGGTCTCCTGTTCAGCGAACGATACGGCTACCGCGTCCGACGGCTGGACCTGGCTGCATCGACAGTGAAGACCATTATTGGCACCGGCACCTCCGGTGCGGGAGCTGACGGACAACTCGCCACCCAGACGGCGATGAGCTACACAGAGGATGTAGCTCTAGATTTCAAGGGCAACATCTTCGTCCTGGACAGCGGCAATTGCGTGGTACGCAAAATCGACCCCATCAACAACGTCGCCCACATTGTGGCGGGAATTCTCGGCAAATGCGGACACGCGGGTGACGGAGCCCCACCGCTCTCGGCGCAATTGGACATCGCGAATGCGATGGCCCTGAATGCGGGAGGCGACCTGCTTTACGTGGCCGAAGGTAATGGCTCAGCAACCGACGAGTATATTCGCAAAGTGGACTTGGGCAACAACAGGATCACCACCATTGCGGGCTTGGGACCGATGGGCGATAGCGGCGACGGAGGATTGGCAGTCCAGGCGCCCGTCGCCTGGCCCGAAGGAATCGCACTGACCAGGGACGGTACTCTGTTGATCTCGGAATACATAGCCGGTCGGGTACGCTTGATCGATTCTTCGCAAAAGATCCAGGCGTTCGCCGGTGTTGCCAATGCCGCCAGGGGCGACGGTGGACCGGGGCTGGCGGCGCTGCTGGCTCCCAACAGTGTGGCGCCGGATGGTAAGGGCGGACTCGTGATTTCCGACGGCGGCCACCGCCGCGTCCGCGCCCTTTCCAATGGGGTGATTTCTTTGTTGGCCGGGACGGACTACTTCCATGGCTCCAGCGGCGATGGAGGACCCGCCACCAGTGCGGGTCTGTTCACCATGTACGCCATGGCGGTGGATCCGGCAGGGCCCATCTACATCTGCGAAGGTACCGGAGAGGTCCGCGTAATCTCGGGGAATGTCATTCGAGCGGTCACCACCCTGGACTTTCCCACTGGTCTCGCCCTCGACCCGTCGCACAAGTTCCTCTTCGTCTCCGAGTACAGCGGCAACCGCGTCGTGAGAGTGGATCTCTCCACCGGCTTGGCGACCACCGTCGCCGGAATCGGAAACCCGGGGCAAGACGGACCCTCGGGAGACGACGGGGACAATCTGATCGCCACCCAGGGCCATCTGAATGGACCCGGCGATCTCGCCGTGGATGCTTCGGGCAACGTGTACGTGATGGACACTAATAACCACGTCATCCGCCGCATCAATCCGGCGGCGAACACGATGGTGACTGTGGCGGGCAATCATCACGCCCCCAGCACGCCCGCGGCCGATGGGGGCTTGGCCACCTCCGCGGCGCTGAACATCGGCGGTGGCCTTACGGTGGATTCCGACGGGAACATTTTCTTCGTCGACGGCGCGCGGATCCGCCGCGTGGATTCGGCCGCGCGCACGCTGGCCACGGTCGCCGGAACCGGCGCTCTCGGGTTCAGCGGGGACGGCGGTCCGGCGCTGAGCGCTCAGATCTCAGGAGCCGGCGGTCTGAGTGCGGACGCGCAAGGCAATATTTATTTCGCCGACAACAACCGCATACGCGTGCTCTCGCCTCCGGCCACCGTGCCGCGGATCGCCGCGCCCATTGTGGCGTCCAGTTTCGGCGGGGGATTCACCATTACTCCCGGTACCTGGCTGGAGATCTACGGCGAAAAACTGTCGCCCACCAGCCGGCAGTGGAGCAGCTCGGACTTCATCGGAAACCAGGCGCCCAACTCGCTCGACAACGTGAAGGTGCTGATCGACAATAAGCAAGCGTATATCGACGTGATCAGCCCTGGACAGATCAATGCCCAGGTCCCAGATGGAATCGGAATTGGGAACGTCAACATCCAGGTGGGGAGCCCCAACGGCGCCAGCGATCCGGTGGTGGTTTCAGCCGCGGATCGCTCGCCTGCGTTGCTGGCTCCGCCGTCCTTCACGGCCAGCGGGAAGTTCTACGCCGCGGCCCTGTTCGCGGACGGCACTTTCGTCGGGCCGTTGAACTTGATTCCCGGCGTGGGGTTCCGGCCCGCTCACGCGGGTGACCGGGTCATTCTCTAAGGCATCGGTTTCGGCGCGGGAACGCCGCTGGTTCCGGCAGGCATGATCGCGACCCAAGCCACTTCCCTGCCGAGCGTGAGCCTGACCATCGGCGGCGTCAATGCCACTGTGGAGTATGCAGGCCTGGCGGGAGGATTCGTGGGACTGTTTCAGTTCAACATCGTGATCCCCTCCGGTGTTAGCGGTGACGCGATTCTCTCGGTCACCGTGAACGGAGTCCGCCTCCAGCAGATTCTGTACCTAACTATCGGGTAGACGTTGCAGAAATGCCTACGTGAGCCCACCACAAGCCACCTAGTTCGGTACTCCCTGTACTCCGAAGTCGCGTAACGCCAGATTGACGGTCAGGTGAGTGTTTGCGACGGTATCGCAAAGGCGCACCGTTGGCGCATGATCACGAAGAGCTTTGCATCCAGAAGATGCACCGGCGCACAAAATGTTGCGCCCGGTTGGGGTTCCGGAGCCCCTTGACCCGCCAGACTGCGGTGGTGGGGGCTGTGGGCGCCAGCTTCACGTTGGGCCCACGGGACTCACGCAGGGCGCGTGGCGCAGTGGGCGGGCGGCCCAGCGGTCGGATCACGGGGAATCCTGAAGTAATCCATCTGGGCGGAAAACGCGTTGCTGAGATGTGTCGGTGGCTCGGAACGGACATCGGGGTCGCGGGTATTAACCCCTAATATCGGTAGCGTAGGCGGGGCCCGTGCCGGTCACGCCAAGGCTCACCACTCGTTGACCGCGCCGCTCGCTGCGCCTACAGCCCCATCGCCTGCCGCATCTGCGCAATCAGCTTCGGCACTTCCATTCTCGGATCGCCCGCCGCCTCATACTCCAGCGCCAGTTACCCCCGATAGGCCGCCTTTGCCAGAATCCCCAGCACCCGTCCCACGTCCGTCGGCTCAGCCTTCTTCGCCATGTGTACCTCGGATTTGAAATGCACGTTGGTCGCGTAGGGCGCGCACATCTCGATCTGCCGGTACGCATCGTCCGGGAAATTGCCAATATCGAGATTGACCCCTACCCGAAACGTGTCCTGTCCTCCGCGGTGTGGGCAGATCGCCGATATCCCGCGCCGATAGCGGAAGA
>OBLU010002007.1_pt1 | contig 18848 bp, 14 predicted proteins | sample 1518681 | NCBI WGS metagenome assembly OBLU01 (sample SAMEA3539304, study PRJEB22396) | soil metagenome | biome: tundra; feature: field; material: soil | place: USA | collected 2010-05 | depth 0.15 m | reverse complement strand
GTGGTTTGAAAAAGGATGCTTACACGAAAAGAGTGGTTATTTACCGGTATCTGAACAATAAGACCCCTACAACTGTTTCTTTTAACCTTGATTCTGTATTGCAATTTGGTGATAAGGTATATCTGCAAAAGGATGATTCAATTAATATCAATTCCATTTTTGATTTCACTGATAAAAATTTTATTACTGTTGAAGGTAATGTCAGAAAACCAGGTGTGATTCAATGGCGCGAAAACTTTACATTGAGAGACCTTCTTCTTTCAGCAGGTGGATTAACCCAATCGGGTGATTCATCAAATATTGAAATTTTGAGAAGAATAATAGATGTAAATGTAGAAAAAGCCAATCATGATGAAAGCGCCATATTTAAAATAGACCTCACAGATAAAAATCAATTACAAAATAATATTTTTCTTCAGCCATATGATATGGTGATTATTAAAACTCTTCCGGGTTATACCCCTCAAAGAAGCGTAATTGTGCAGGGAGAAGTGCTTAGCCCGGGCAAATATGGTTTAGAAAACAGCGAAGAAAAAATTAGTGAAATTATTCAGAGAACCCGAGGATTCAAGGCCTCAGCTGATAGTTCTTCTATCACCATCCGAAGAATTTCAAAATCAAATTTAACCAAAGAAGAAAAAGCAAACCTTTTTCAAAGAATTTTGAATATCAACCCTGACAGCGTCGCCCAAAACCCAAGGCTGAAAGAAGAACTATATCAATCATATGATTTAATTAGCGTTGATTTGGGAACTATTTTGGCTCACCCGGAAAGCCCGGAAAACCTCGCTCTTGAAGACGGAGATATATTGACAATTTCCAGAAGTACTAATTTAGTGAAGGTGACCGGCGAGGTTTATTTTCCAACTCTTGTGTCTTATCAACCAAATAAGAATCTTAAATACTATATTCAACAGGCAGGAAATTTTACATTGTATGCCCGTAAAGCCGGATCATTGGTAATTTATCCTGATGGAAAAGCTGCTTCAGTAAAGCGTTTTTTATGGTTTAAGCGCTATCCTTCTGTTACACCAAGGTCAGAAGTTTTCGTACCCCAAAAAGAAAAAAACAATCGCTCAAAACTGAGTGTGGGTGAATTGGCGGTTTTGGTTTCGTCTCTTGCAATTATTGTTAACGTGCTTAAATTATAGTGGTTACAAAAAATAAATATAACCTATCATGGACCATGAGGAAATAGCCGGCAGCAGGAGTTCAGTTGAAAATTCCGAACAAGTTATCATCACTAATATCTTCCGGAATGTAATTAGAAAATGGTGGATTTTTTTAATTGTCGGCTTCGTTGGTGCCATAATCGGATATATATATGCCAGTAAGCAAAAGCCTTTGTATGAAAGTTATCTTTCATTTGCACTCGATGAAGGTGGATCTGAAACCGGCGGCGGATCGGCTGCGATAGGCCTTGCAGCCCAGCTCGGAATTTCAATTGCGGGGTCCCAGGACATTTTTACCGGTGATAACATATTGGTTATAATGCAAAGCAGGCGGGTAATTGAAAGTGTATTGCTTTCTGTAGACACTTTTGAAAATAAGCCAATGACACTTATTGAATATTACCTTGAAAATAACCCTGGCTGGGATAAAAATGGCGTAGGAGATATCCATTTTTACCCGGTTGAATCAAGGGCTAATTTTTCTTATGCAAAAGACAGCATTCTGTACAATACTTATTTAATTTTTAAAAATTATCGTATAACTGCCAGAAGACCTGACAAGAGACTTAATATATATGAATTGATGGTTGATAGTTATTCAGAAAAATTCTCAAAAGATTTTACGGACCGGTTAATTGAAGAAACCAACCGTTTTTATACTGAGATAAGGACGAAAAAGACAAAAGGTACACTTGACCTATTGGAAGAAAGAGTTCCTGATATAAAGAAAAAATTAGATGCCTCCATTTCGGGTAAGGCTGCCATTCAGGATGCTAATCTAAATACAACTTTTGAAAATGCGCAGGTACCTATAATGATGAAGGAAAGCAATGCGCAGGTATATGGCTCTGCTTATGCTGAAATGTTTAAGAATATGGAGGTAGCCCGGTTTCAATACTTGAGAAGTATCCCATTATTACAGGTAATTGATGAAGCAAATTACCCAATGAAAAAAATAAAGCAGGGGGAAATAAAAACAGGAGTCATTTTTTCTGTAATTGCAATTTTTATTGGTTTGCTGGTTTTTTTTATCCGAAATTATTTTGATACCTACAGGAAGTTTAATAATTAGGATAATAGTCTCCTTGTGTGTGACCGCCAACAGATGCGATTATTTTCTCACTCCTTCGATTTTATTTAATGAAAATTCAAAGCATCAAAGAATATATTTCGTGGACGTATCGCCAAATCTTAAACCTGACTAAAAATACAGTATGGCTCATCGTCCTTAGTGTGGTAGTGGCGCTTAGTCAGTTTATTGTGTACGCCTTAATCAACAAATATTTAGGCAAAGAAATGTTGGGAGTGTGGTCGCTAGTGGTGGCCGCCACCTCAATTGGCCAAATCAGCAGCTTTGGGTTTAGTAACAGTATGGTAAGATACCTCCCAGAAATGTTTTTAAATAATAAAAAAGAAGAAATCGGCAAAATGATCGGAACTGCTAATTTTTCAAATTATTTTTTAACCCTTCCAATATTAATACTGCTCTACTTTCCCGCAATGAAATATGCCGGAAATTTATTAAATCCCCAACAATTATTAAATTTCAAATCGATTATTCCTGTATCTATGGTAGCGCTATTTCTTAATAATCTTTTTTCCGTTTATTCTTATATGATAGATTCCATGCAGAAATATTATTTAAGATCCTTCGTTCAAATTGCAGGTTCCATTATTTTTTTATTGGTATCTATTCTTTTATTGCCAGAATATGGCCTGCTCGGTGTAGCGTTGGCTTTTTTGATTCAAAACCTGCTTCAATTTATAATTATTCTCGCAATGGTCTATAAGCTGAAGGTGCTGCAATATATTTATCCGGTCTCTTTTCATAAAAAATCATTTCAATTGATTTCTTCCTTCGGATTAAAGTCGCAATTCATAAGCATTTTGGTTATTTTTTTTGATCCCCTCGTTAAATTTTTCATAACCAAAAATATGGGGCTAGCCGCTACAGGAAATTATGAAATCTCCAATAAAATAGTTATACAGGTTCGAAACCTCCTTGTAAGCACCAACCAGGTAATTATCCCAAAAATTGTATTGCACAAAAACCTGGGAACTGAGAATAGCTATTTTAATGAAATATCCAATAAGAATGTTTTATTTTCAGTTACTGCGGGTATGTTAAACTTAATCGTTGCGCCATTTGCTGTGTATTTTTTTTCAGGTCAAAAAGATACTAATTTAATGCAATGCATCATTATCCTGAATATAGGATGGGTGTGCAATATGATTACATCAGTTCACTATTATTCCAGTATCGGTTTGGACAAAATCGGTAAACTGATATATTACCATTTAATACTTTCAATAACAGTAGTAGTTCTTTACTTGTTACTCACCTATTATGATCATAAAGAATTCTCATTCTTCATTGTTCCATCAGTAGCATTGTTCGTGGGAAGTGTGTACAACTCGTTTGTTTTAACAAAAAAAATAAAGAAAACTTTTTTGTGGCTCAGATCGGTAATTTTCTGGTATTTTGTCTTTATCTCAGTACTGTCTTTATTTTTATATCAATTTAAATTTGCCATACAATCATACCTGATTATACCCGTTTTCTTTTTGCTCTATCTTTGCTGGATTTTATTAAAGTATAAGTCAGGTAATCTATTTAAACATTGAAGTAATTGATTAGGAAGATTGAATTGTATAGTAAAATAAACGGTCTGTTACACAAAGCTGGATTCGACATCCGACGCTTCCCTTCGAAGGGTCAGTTGATGTTGGTCAAATACCTGGCTAATAATGATGTAAAAGACTGTTTTGATGTGGGGGCCAATATTGGCCAATATGCAAAAGGGTTACGCGAAATCGGGTTCAAAGGAAAAATTTATTCATTCGAGCCCCAATCAAAACCATTTAGACAATTGAGTAAAGCTGCTGATCGTAACACACGCTGGCAAGTATTTAATATTGGATTGGGCGATTGGGATGGTAAATCATTAATTAATATCTCAAGAAATTCCGTAAGCAGCTCCTTACTCAATCAAAGTAAGTTTTTAGCAGAATCCGCCCCCCAAACAGAATACATTTCAAAGGAAGAAGTAACAATAAAACGATTAGACACTTTTATTAAAGAAATTAATTTTGCGAACAAATTTTTTTTGAAGATAGATGCACAAGGCTACGAATCCAGAATATTAGAAGGTGCAGCAAATTCTTTTAAAAATATTTATGCATTGCATCTTGAATTATCCTGCATTTCGCTATATAATGGAGAAAAATTATTTGATGAAATGAAGAAATATGTTGAATCAAAAGGGTATTACCTATCATCACTGGAAAATGGTTTTACCGATCTTCAAAATGGAAGGTTGTTACAGGCAGATGCGATATTTCTTAGAGAAGTATAGCATAACAATGCGTTAAATACTAAAAATGGGTATGAATTTCAAATTATTATTTCAGCAAACCGGTAAGCTGCTTCTTTATTATGTAATTGAATTAAGAGGTTTTTATTGGAATCTTTCATTTAATCGGAATAAAATATTTTCCATAAAAATTTTACCAGGTTATACTATTAAATGTGCCAGAAAGGGAGATATTGCCGAAATTATTTATAAAAATGAGGTACTTGTAAAGTATGGGAAATCTTTTGAATACCGGACTCTTCAACTATTTTCCCAAATATTAAAACCAGGAAATGTAGTTATAGACATTGGTTCCAATTCGGGTTTGTATGCTATTTTTTATTCAAAATTAGTCAGGGAATCAGGCAAAGTGTATGCCTTTGAGCCTGACCAGGAATCTTATGCCACATTGCAGGAGAATCTAAAATTGAATAACTGCCAGAATGTTTCAACCTACAATTTGGCATTATCAAATAGAGAGTCCAAAATTGAAATGGTGTCAATTACTCATAATGATGGAAGATTAAAAAGCGGTGATTCATTCAAATACATAAAGGAAATAGAGGAAAATGATTTAGAATCAGCTAATACAAACACTGCAGTCAAATTAGATGACCTCGACGAATTTAATGCGCTCTATGCAATTGATTTTGTGAAAATTGATGTAGAAGGTGCAGAGCTATTAGTATTGCAAGGCTGCGTTAATACAATCATAAAACACAGACCAGTTATTATTTTTGAATTATCAGGAGATTGGACCAAGCGTTTCAATTACAAGCCTTACCAACTTTTAGTCTTTCTAAATGAACTGGGCTACGAAATAGAGGAATATGATTTTCAACAATGGATAGCCAGGCCAGTCGACTGATTTGTTGAACTTTTCCCGTCCTGTTAATATAACTTTCCTCATTATTAGAAACAAGCTTTATAATATTAGAAGTATTTTGGAGCACATAAAAATTACTATAATAACAGTTTGCAAAAACAGCGCTGATTTTTTGGATGCAACTATCAAAAGCGTCACGAACCAGACTTATCAAAACATTCAGTATATTATTATTGACGGAAATTCTTCGGACGGTACTATTGATATTTTAAGAAGGCACGCATCAAAAATTGAAGTTTGGGTTAGTGAGGATGACAACGGAATGTACGATGCCATTAATAAAGGGCTAAAATTTGCCACAGGGGATTATGTTTTAATTCTGAATTCTGATGATCTTTTGGTAAATAAAAGTACTATACAAAATGCAGTTAACCTTATGGGTGATAACAGGCCAGATTATTTTTACGGAAACCTGGTGAAAATTAAGAACGGAAAGCATAAAAAAGTAAGATTATTTCCCGTTACTTTTAAGCAACTTTTATTATCTACTCATGGTACATTCGTGCCTCATCCCTGCTTGTTTATTTCCAAAAAATTAAATGAACAATTGAAAGGCTATTCTTTGAAATATAAATATGCATCTGACTATGATTATATATTAAGAGCTTTGGGAACTAAGGGGGTCAAGGGTAAATATATTGACACTACTATTTCAAAATTCAGGATACATGAAAACAGCATAACTGCAGGAGGGAAAATTGAACCGGAAAGAAAAATCATACTGGAAGAACATGGATATTTTCAATATTCTTATTTTAGCCGCTTGTTCTTTTATTACACACTATGGATATACTACAAAATAATAAACCTGGCGAACAGCTACAAAAACGCATAGACCTGGATTATTGGAGCCAATTGATTTTGTGGGCTTATATCCTCACGATGCCGTTTGTTTCGGCATTTGCATTTACGGGCACTATTTCTTTACCACTCATTTTTGCAGTGGCATTATTTTTTTTGATGATTTTGAAGCTCCTTCAAATAGGTAAATTGCCCGTTGGTTTCCTCGGAATGGACATCATAATAATCTGCTTATTTTTATTCCTGGTTATTTTTTCCTTCCTGATAAATGGTTGGGGAAATTCTAAATCATTAAATCATGCCGTTGCTTATGTTACCACCCTTTTGATTTTTTATGCAGGCATTAAATTTACCCTCTTTAGTATCTCTGATAAAAAATTTGTTGTAAAAAAGGTTTTACAGTTTATAACTTACACCACACTTATCAGCGCTGCTTTTGCCGCTTTTGAATTTGCATCCAGCAATTTTTTTGGTTTAAACATCAATAATTATATCCCAAGGCCAAGTGAATCTGAAGCATGGTATGATGCGACAGTATTAGCATTGTATTACAGAGCGAGAGGTTTCGCGCCCGAATCAGGGCATTTTACTTTTATGATGGAATTATTCAGCCCCCTTGTGATCTATTATTTTTATTTTTCAGGATTATGCAAATGGAGCAGACTTCTTAAAGGGCTATCGGTATTTATTATTATTCTAAGTTTCATTTTTGCCCTCAGCACTGCATCATTTGTAATCATTCCTGTCGCATTTTTATTTGCTTCCCTTATTTACGCTAGGAAAATATTCTTATATGTAAAAAGATACTTTTTGAAGTTTATGCTGACTACAACGATTATTTCCGCAATCATACTCTTACTAAATTATTTTTTTTCTTTTTATACCCTGATATTTTTGAGCATAACTGAAAAAATAGATTCGGATTCCTTTTATGACAGGCAGGCGAAAATTAATTTTTTTTATGACAACTTCTCCCGCTTTGGTCTCATTAGAAAGCTTATTGGTGCAGGTCCGGCAGGGTATATTCTTTTAGGGTTTGATGAATCAAATAGTATTCTTTCGCTATATCATAGCATTACATTTGAATTAGGATTTTTAGGGCTTTTTCTTATTATCTTGCTTTTTGCTTATGTTATTGTCGAGGCTTTGAGTATTAAGAATAGGATTGGTTTCTTTTTACTTGTATCCCTTATTTCTGGGGTAATGCACTTTTATATCATTGCTAATTTTTGGTACCCTTGGTTTTGGTTTATTGCAACATTTACAGTTTTTTATAACACCCTTAAAAGATTCCAAACTCTATAGATAAATCATTAACTTTTTACTATCCAAAATGAACCCGGTTCCCTCTCAGGTTGTTGTCTTAATATTGGGGATTTTTCCGTAAGCTCTTTAAAATAATGGTGTTTTAAATAATTAACAGCACCAATAATTCTGAAATTATTATTATTAGTTAGTAATGCCTCCAGCAAGTATTGTTCATTCCATAAATAATGATAAATGAATACAAAATCATCTAGATAATCTTTCGGCGTAAGTATATCATGCACATGAATAATAACACCAGAATTGAGCTGGGGAAGAATTTCAAGGTATTCTAGTAAAACATCTCCTTGCGGACGAATGATATGTGATGAATCAATAAAAAGGATATCATTTTTTTGAAGTTCTTTAAAAATGTTTGTATCAATATCTTCTACTTTTTTTCTAATAACATTTACATCTATTTGATTAAGCCATTCAGCTTCATATGGTTCAATACAAATATGTTTACAGCTATTATTATTTTTTTTGATAGCGCTATTAGCCATCAATGTGGATAGCCCTGAACCTATCTCAATAAATCTTGCCGGTTTTTTTAAACGGATCATATTGTATAAAAACTCTCCGTCTCCTGATTCAAAAGAACCATTATTGTAATAATATTCCAGTTTGGCTCTTCTATTTATAGGAAATTGTTCCAATTCATTATTAAAGTCAAAAGCTAGAAGAATACTCAATTGTTCATCAACGTTAAAATCAATTCCTGGCAAGTTTCGATCCTCTCTCAAAGACTTTTTTAGATGTTTGCGTGGATTAATAAGGGGTTGATAGTAATGATCTCTTATCGGCAACAATCCAAATTTCATAAATATTTTATTATTTATAGGAAGAAATCGAAGCATTATACTGACGGGTTTGAGAATTAAAACAGCTATAAATGTGAATGGACTTGAGCAAATATCAATTAGTGAAGTAATATTTTTGCTTTTTAAAAAAGATTTCATTTATCAATTTAAAGTTAGAAATTTAAAAACAAATTATTTTGGAATATTCAAAATGTTGATATGATATCAGGTAAAAATACTAGCTATATCAAAAACCTTCTTACCTATAGCGCTTTCTTAATTCTATTATTTCCTTTCAAGGTTACAGCTAAAATTAACCAATACACAGTACATAAAATAAATAAATCAATCCCATTATCTGATAGATTCCCATTAAAGAAAATAATACATATAACGGATTTTGGCGCTATCGGTAATGGTATAACCAACAGCACAGAAGCATTTCAAAAAGCAGCTTCTTACCTCCAGGCCAATGGAGGAACACTGATAATTGATCCCGGAACTTACATCTTGGGTAAACAAAGATTCTCTGGGAGTTATTCGGCAGGGAGTTCTTATTTTGCTGAACCGATTCTTAGCATAATTGGCGGACAAAAACCTATAATAATTTCAGGATATAATGCAATATTAAAGGCGGCAGATGGATTAAAATATGGATCTTTTAATCCTGTAACCGCAGAAAAAGACAGTATCAGAAAAGAAGGAAACCCAAGTTCTTATTATGCATCTGCTTTTACATTTATCAATGTGGTAAGTTGTTTATCAGTTACTATCATGGGAATTACCCTTGACGGCAATTCAGGTAAAATGAATATAGGCCCAGCCTTTGGGCCTGAGGGAATTCAATTATCCGCATTAGGTATTGGCCTTTATGGTAATAGAAATGCGGTCGTTACCGATTGCTACATACATCATTGCGCCCTTGACGGAATTATTGTGGCATGGCCCGGACTAAAAGACAGCGACCCAACATACCCCCATACCATTTCCAATGTAAAAGCTGAATATAATGGCAGGCAGGGTTTATCCTGGGTGGGAGGTAATAATCTAACGGTGATAAATTCTGAATTTTCATCAACCGGCAAAGGACTGAATAATGGTGTTCCTGTCGTTAGCAAGCCTTCAGCAGGCATCGATATTGAAATTGAAAATTCTATAATCAAAAACGGAAGGTTCATTAATTGTCTTGTCTACGATAATTCTGGGCCAGGTATAATTTCAATCGGTCATGACACCTACAATATCAATTTTTCCAAATGCACCTTTATAGGTACTACTAACAGTGCCGCTTATCCAAAATCCCAAAACTTCTCTTTCGATAGCTGCACTTTTGTTGGCAAAGTAGAAAGGATATTTGGGTCGGCAGATAAGAGTAAAGCGACCACCTTTACAGATTGCCTCTTTACCCTTGACACTTCAAAGTCGCCAGACGGAAAAGTATATGGAGATACCTGGGAATTTTATGAAGGACAAAATGTGCTTTTCAAAAATTGTGGATTTGACGCAGATGGCGAAAGGATGCCAACTTTTAATACCCCGGAAATCACATTTTTAGATTGCACGTTTTCTCAAAACAGCGATGCAGATTTTAATGCGGCTGCCTTCTTTGAAGGAACAACGAGGTTCATCATGAAAGGCAAGGGGAAAATAGATGCCTCCAATGCACATGTTACTGGTAACTTAATTTACAATAATAAAAGCGTAACTGATTTTAAGGATTTGAGGTAAGGAATACAGAATTAACCAAATTGTTTTAACTAAGCCTTATTTGGCAATACCATTTAATTATTCTTTTTTTGGTGGGCAACAAAAAATTGAACCCCTGTTGAAAATTCTTCATTTAATCTACACAAACGGCATATCAGGAGCTGAAAAATATCTGCAGGATTTGCTGCCTTCATTAACTGATCTGGGTATTCATTGCGAATTGATCTGTATCTGCCCGAAAAAAAATAGTATCTCCCTGTCTGAATATTGCCGAAAAATGGAAGAGAAAGGAGTAAAGTCAACTCTGCTAACAACTTCTTCAAAAATTTCATATCTAAAAATTGCAGGGGAAATTGCTGCTTACCTGAAGTCAAATAATATTGGCGCAATTCACGCTCACCTATTTAGCGCGGACTTAATTTCAGTATTGATAAAAAAATTATTTATTAAGAAACTGGTTATCTTTTCTACCAAGCATGGTTATGAAGAAAAATATCTGGTGCAATATGGATTGGGAAATAAGCAGGTTCCGGGAAATCCCTATTATTATATTACGAGATACTTAATAAGCAATATAGATCATAACATTACGGTATCAAAGGCGCTTTCCAGGTTATATGCTCATATAAGATTAGTGAAAGAGGAAATGCCCTTTATCCATCATGGAATAAATTTTCAGCCTTCCCCGGGAAAAGATACTCAACTTAAAGGTGATCCTAAAATCCTGATGGTTGGCAGATTATCAACTATCAAAGGACATTCTTATTTAATAAAGGCACTCCCGGAGATTTTAAAAAAATTTCCAGCTCTCACGCTAATTCTTGCAGGAGAAGGACCGCTGAAAGAAGACCTGGTAAAACTTTCAACTTTGCTTAATGTGAATGATCACATTAATTTTGTTGGTTATGCAAAACCCGAAGATTATTCCCCACAATGCCAGCTTATGATTTTGCCTTCTCTTTTTGAATCTTTCGGATTGGTTTATATAGAATCATTTAGTCTTAAAATTCCTTTGGTAGCTTTTGATTCAGAGGCAGGCAATGAAATTATTGATAATAACCAAACCGGCATCCTGGTGCCAAAGGGAGATGTTAAGTCACTGGCTGAAAAAATTATTTACCTTTTGGAAACTCCTGGGGAGAGAGAAAGAATCGCAGAAAATGCCTATAAAAAATATCGTAGCTATTTTAATGCAGAAAGGATGGCCAAAGAAACTGCAGCATGGTATCGAAAATCCTTACCTATCAATTTTTGAATTATTCCGTACCGATAATCTCACCGTTATGGTTTTATCAAAATAATGAATTCATTATTAAAGAGTTAACCATAAGTCCCCAAGAAATTCCTTATTGTATCATTATTAAATATTATTTAATCTGGTTACTGCCAATTTGATACTTTTTAGGCCATTTCCTCGTTTATTAATACATAATTAAAGGTTTTCAGATATAATTATTTTTAGAATTACCGGTAATGTATGTAATTTCTGCACTCTTAAGATTGATATTAAGAAAGACTCAGTCGGTATTTTTCGTTTTGAGAATACTCAAATTAAAAATGTTATATCCTGGAATCACCATTGATTTTAAATCGAGGATAGAACCTCAATGCTCCATAGTATGCATCAAAGGAGGGAAACTACATATTTCAAATTCGAAAATATCTTTTGGGTCGAATATTGTAGCAGATAAAGGAAGTATGCTTTCTATTAAAAATACCTTCATTGGAAGAAATTGCGTCATTACCAGTAAGAATAAGATAGCCATAAGGGAATCCCTAATTGCTGAAATGGTAGTAATAAGGGACCAGGATCATAAACCCGGGGTTATCAAAAACAATAATGATAAAGAGCAATTCATTACTGCCCCAATTGAAATTGAAGAGAATGTTTGGATTGCTTCCAAGACTACTATATTAAAGGGAGTTCATATCGGCAAATCTTCTGTAATTGTTGCCTCTTCGGTCGTCACAAAGAATATTCCTGCAACAGAGATTTGGGGTGGTATACCTGCACATTTTATCAAAAAGGTAATTACAACTGATTCATAGTTATAGGAATTTGTTGGTCCTTCCATTTAAATTTCTAAGGTTCGCTTGAATTTAATTGATACAAGATTTCATTTTTGGAAAATCATAAATATTCCTCTTCGAAGAGTTGGAATAAATCTGGCAAATACCTATAAATAAAAAATAGATACATACTATACAATTTACTTTTAGGTCGGGAGCTCATTCAATAAGGTTCAATAATTTTCCAATGGATTAATTTAAAGGACTCTTCCAAAAACCTAAAACAATCATTTAATTTAAAAGATACAATAATATTTCAAGCTTAAAAGCAATCTAAAGAGGAAAAATTCGTTAATGATCACTACCATTCTTTTAAAAAAATGAATCCCAATCCTTACCATTTGCAGATTTCGTCAAGAACGAAATTATTTAACTTTTTCAGAAGATTATTTATATTACTTGGTATTGATAAAATTCTCCCAACATTCACCAGACATCGCTGTATAAACTCTTTCGTCGGCAGGTTAATACCTCCTAATTATTTATACGATTCCAGGTCCATGCGCAACCTTTCTTTTGAAGGAATCAATATGAAGCTTGATATAAGCGACGCAGTTGAGCATTTTACTTATTATTCGTTTGACGAGCCAGCATTGCAACGGCTGTACAGGTTTATTAAACCCGGAATGACAATAATAGATATTGGTGCCAACATCGGTGCTATAACGCTCAACCTGGCGAAAAGGGTGGGAGTTAAAGGCAAAGTATATTCATTTGAACCATCCCCATATAATTATCGGAAAGCTTTGAATAATATTAGGCTCAATAATTTTTCAAATATTAAATTAATTAACCAGGGTCTCGGAAACGAAAGAACTAACGCCTGCCTATATAATGTAAATTTCAATAATAGGGGAATGCAACGCATACTCGGCGACAAAGGCAAAATTAGTTCCTATGATAAAACTGAAGTAGAGATTGATACACTCGACAGAAGTATGCAACTATTCGAAATACCTTCGCCTTCTCTTATCAAAATTGATGTGGAAGGATATGAGTTTAAGGTTCTTCAGGGTGCTTTAGAAACATTGAAGAAAAATAGACCTGTTTTATTCATTGAACTGGATGATAACAATTTAAAAGAACAGGGTGGCAATGCAAAAGAACTTGTTGAATTTCTTCTTCAACTCCGATATAATATTTTAAATGCCACTAATGGAAAAACTGTTAATGAAGCAACTGTTTTCATCAATTGCCATTTTGATATACTATGTACATAAGCCTTAATTACTATACTATTTTCCAAACTTTATTTAATGGCTTTTTATAAATCATTAAAAAATCAATATAACTACTCCGCCCTAAAAACAATGGGCCTATATACTTTTACAAATTTTTTTGGAAAAGGATTGTCTTTTCTTTTACTTCCTCTTTTCACAAATCCAAAATATTTAACTCCAGCTGACAATGGTTTACTGAGTCTTTTCAGCCAGGCAATTATCTTTCTTATACCATTTATTAGTCTGGGAATATTGCAATCAACTTCTGTTGACTATTTCAAATTAGATAAAAAAAGTTTTAAAGACTTTTGCACAACAGGTTTTTCAATGGTAGTCTTCATGTCGATGATTTCTTTTCTGATTTTCTTTCTTTGTCGTAGTTTTCTATTTCAACGATTTTCTTTCCCTACAACATTTATTTGGGCAATTCCACTATTAACACTCATGGTCTTTTGTTATGAATTTGTAATGTTAATTATCCGCAACCGGAATAATATCGTGACCTATGCGAATATCAATGTTACCAAAACCTCTATCGAACTGGGCCTTGCAGTGCTATTTATCGTATTTCTCGCATGGGGCTGGCGCGGAAGGGTCGCCGGAATGATAATAGCCACAGGTTTGGTCGCTATCTATGGTATTTATTTCCTGGTAAAAAATGATTATTTATTTGGTTCAATTAAAAGAAATATAATTTATAATGAACTACAATACAGTATTCCCATAGTGACTATGCAGCTAAGTATGTTCTGTCTTTTTTCATCTGATAGTTTTTTATTAGCAGGCATAACAAGAAATAATTCCCAGGTAGGGATTTACGGTATGGCGTGTGTATTTGGTTCAATTATAATCACTCTTGGAAGCGCATTAATTCAATATATGGTTCCAAAAATAAACAAGACTCTTTCCCATACAGAAATAGACTATAGCGGCATCCGCAATCAATTTCTAATTTTTGTAAGTATTATGGCCTTTGCTTTTGTAACCTTATTATTTTTGGTACCTATCGCCTATCGCCAATTTATTAACGAAAATTACTGGCCGGGTATTCGTTTTTATTATTTTATTTCTACAGGATATTTTTTTTGGACAATAAGCTTCTTCTTATATACATTTTTATTTTACCATAAGCAAAAGAAAATCTTATTTACACTCGCAATCATTTCAATCACAATTAGCATTTGCAGTAACTATTATTTCATTAAATATTTTAGTTCACTTGGTGCAGCCATATCGGTTTGTTGCATTTATTTTATAGGTATGTTACTCTCAATTATTGCAACAAAAAAATATTGGAAGCCTGTATTCTATTCCAAAATGGAATGAAAAAGAAAATTTTATATATTATTGATTCATTAGAAAAAGGTGGTGCAGAAATCATGTTGGTTTCACCACTTGCTGAAATTCACCAACATTATGAAATAATACTGGTTACGCTAAGGCCTGAAAATGTTTTTAATGAAAATGAATTGATTTGCGATAAAAGATATTGCCTGGATATGGTTAACCGGTTTGAATTACTTAATGCGGTAAAAAGACTAAAAAAAATTATTCATGAAAATAATATTACGCTCGTTCATTCTTTCCTTTACTGGAGCAGTATTGTTGCAAGAATGGCCTGTGGCAATAAAATTCCTTATACTTTCAGCCTTGCAACAATGATGAATGGGGGCGTTTATCGACTTAAAAAATGGAGCGGCTATACCCTGTTGCTTGATCGCTTTACTTATCGCAAAAATCATTTTGTAATCTCTCCCACAAATGAAGTATTACTTGACTTTGATAACTCTGTCGGACTGAAAGGACGATCTGCAGTATTATACAATTTTGTAAAGAGAGAATTTTTTAATCATGAAATTGATTATAAATTTTCTAATGATACATTGAAACTGGTAGCTGTAGGAAATTTAAAAAGTGTAAAAAATTACCAGCTTCTCATTGAAGCGTTTAAACTTCTTGGAAAGACTCCTGTGTCTTTAGATATTTATGGTGGAGGGGCCGAAAGGTCTTCTTTACAACATCAGATTGAAAAATTCGGTCTTTCAATCGAGTTAAAAGGAAGCCAGGAAAATATTTTTGAAATACTTCCTCAATATGATGCATATGTTATGAGTTCTTTTATTGAGGGTTTCGGCGTTTCTGCCGCAGAAGCAATGGCAGTGGGTCTTCCACTACTATTGTCGGATATAAAAGTGCTTAGGGAAATTTCAGAAGGTAATGCTTTATTTTTTGACCCTTTTAGACCTGAAAGTTTTGTTGCCGTTATCCACAAAATCCTTTCAGGAGAAGTAGATCTAAAAAATTTATCTGAAAAAGTAAAAAAAATTGCGAGGAACAATTATACCCAGGAAAAATATTTGCGGGGACTTTTTGATGTATATCAGCAGATCATTCCAGGCTCCGGTTTGGAAGGCAATAAAATAAAATGAATCAAAAAAATGTGCGGCATAGCAGGATATATTTCATTAAATAATACCATAGACCCCAGTCAGTTGCAAGGGGCCACAAAATTATTGCAGCACAGGGGCCCGGATGCCGAAGGGTTTTACTTTAATGATGATAAAAAAATTGGGTTAGGGCATAGGCGCCTTTCTATATTAGATCTTTCTGCATCTGCAAACCAACCAATGTTTTCTTCCAATGGAAGGTTTGTAATCATTTTTAATGGTGAGGTTTATAATTTTAAAGAACTACGGCAAAAATTAAAAAATAAAGGCGCTAACCTGAAGACTAATTCAGATACTGAGGTTATTTTAGAATTATTTGCCGAACAAGGCCCCGCATGTTTTAAAGAATTAAACGGGATGTTTGCCCTGGCCATTTTTGATATCAGTAAAAATATACTGACACTTGCAAGGGACCACGCAGGAATAAAGCCTCTGTTTTTCTACTTTGATGACGGTGATTTTGTATTTGCCTCAGAACTAAAATCAATTCGTCACATAAAGAAGGCTGCCCTAACCATCAATAAAAAAGCTATCCCTTATTTTCTGCATTTAGGCTTTATCCCACATCCCTTAACTATATATAATAAAACAGAAAAATTTCCAACTGCGCATTTTCTTCAATTAGATTTAGGTTCAATGAGCGCTAATAATTTAAATGCTGAAATAATACCTTTCTGGAAGCCTGAGAACATCATAGAAAAGGACTCTATAAAAGATGAGAAAAAGGCAAAGGAAACGCTAACTTCATTATTATTTGATTCCATAGAAAAACAATTAATCGGCGATGTACCAATTGGTACATTCCTGAGTGGCGGGGTAGATAGTAGCCTTGTAACGGCAATAGCCAGTAAAGTAAGCAAACAAAAAATAAATTCATACAGTATAGCAATTGATGATGGAAGGTTTAATGAATCAAAATATGCACAACAGGTTTCCAGGCATTTACAGACCCAACACCATGAATTCAATGTGAAAGAAAAAGAAGTTGTTGAGTTAATTAATGAATTGATTCCTGTGTTTGATGAGCCATTCGCGGATTCTTCTGCATTTCCTACCATGATGGTTAGCAGACTGGCTAAAAAGAATGTAACAGTTGCCCTGAGTGGAGATGGGGGCGATGAATTATTTATGGGATATGGCGCCTATAAATGGGCTAAAATTTTGGATGAAAGTTGGGTTCCCCTGGCTAAACTTCCATTATTTTCAATTTCAAAACTTTTGAATGACAGGTACCAGCGGACGGGAAAATTATTTGCTTATAATAAAAGGGGAAATTTAAAAACGCATATATTTTCCCAGGAACAATATTTTTTCAGAGAGCAGGAATTATCTAATATTTTGATAGAAAATAAATTTGATTTTATTGAGGAAAACATGAACTTAAACACCAACAGAAAATTGACCCCGGTGGAAGAACAATCTCTCTGGGATTTTAATTATTATCTACCTGATGACCTCCTTGTAAAAACTGACCGGGCCAGTATGCATTATTCACTGGAGATTAGGGTTCCGCTGCTTGATTACAGGATAACCGAATTTGCATTTAATTTGGATACTAATCTTAAAATAAGAGGAAATGAAATGAAATACCTTCTGAAGCAGGTTTTATATGATTATCTGCCGGAAGAAATTTTCCGGCGTCCTAAATGGGGATTTAGCATTCCGCTGAAAAAATGGCTTAAAACAGATCTTTCTTATCTTATTGAAAAATATACTTCTAAAAGCATTATTGAAAAATATGATTTCCTGAATTATGAGGAAGTTGAAAAACTAAAAAAACTATACAATTCCGGGAAGGATCATCTATTCAACCGGCTTTGGGTAATAATCGTCCTGCATTGGTGGTTGGAGGAAAATAGTATAAACTGATGAGTGATAAGAAAAATATCCTTTTTATTTCATACGATGGAATGACTGACCCGCTGGGTCAAAGTCAGGTAATTCCCTACCTGGCAGGACTTTCTAAATATGGCTACCGCTTCACAATTCTAAGTTGTGAAAAACCTCAAAGATTTGCACTAAATAAAAAAAATATCGAAACCATTTTAGATACTTTTCATATAAAATGGGTTCCCCTTCTTTATCATAAAAAACCGCCCGTTATATCTTCAATGTATGATGTGCTAATGCTGAAAAGAAAGGCAAGGCAACTTCATGCTATTGAAAATTTTGATATGGTTCACACACGTGCAGGTTTACCCGCTCTTGTTGGTTTATGGATGAAGAAAAAATTAGAAGTAAAATTTCTTCATGATATCAGAGAATTTTATGCAGATAGCCGGGTAGATGGAGGGCTATGGAATTTAAAAAATATCTTATACAAAACTATTTATGACTTTTTCAAAAGAAAGGAGGAAGAACAGGTTAAATATTGCGATGGAATGGTTTGCCTGACTTATGCCGGAGAAAATATTATCAGGCAGTTGCCTCAATTTAATAATGGGAAAGTTCTCGAAGTAATTCCATGTTGCGTGGATATGGATTTATTTGATCCTGCAAAAATAAATAAGGAACAAAAAAGGGACATTGAAAGAAAATTAAATATCAGCGAAAATGATTTCATCATTAGTTACCTGGGATCAATTGGGGGCTGGTATCTCACCAACGAAATGATGAAAATGTGCAAGAAAATTTCTGACAGAATACCAAATGCAAGATTTTTATTTATTTCACCGGATGAACATGACACTATATCTGAGACAGCAAGAATGTTTGGCATTACCCCGGATAAAATTATAGTAAGAAGTGCTCAAAGAAGTGAAGTCCCTTTACTGCTTTCTCTAAGTAAATTTTCTATCTTCTTTATTAAAACCTGCTATTCCAAGAAATCCTCTTCCCCTACAAAGCATGCAGAAATAATGGCAATGGGAATTCCATTGATCACAAATTCAGGAGTAGGAGACGTTGCGGATATAGTTAATAAATATCATTCAGGTATAGTTATTGAGAATTTGAATGAAGAGAGCTTCGCATCAAATTCAGAAAGGATGTTAACAGCTCATTTTGATTCACAGAAAATAAGAAGTGGTGCCAGGGACTTCTATTCGCTCGAGAAAGGCGTTGAAAAATATCAACAAGTTTATG
>OBLU010002006.1_pt1 | contig 18850 bp, 18 predicted proteins | sample 1518681 | NCBI WGS metagenome assembly OBLU01 (sample SAMEA3539304, study PRJEB22396) | soil metagenome | biome: tundra; feature: field; material: soil | place: USA | collected 2010-05 | depth 0.15 m | reverse complement strand
ATCCAGCGCTCGTCCACCGAGTAGCGATGGAAGCCGCCCGCCAACTGGTCATAGATGCCGCCGCGCGCCATTTTCTCCAGCGTGCGGACAAAAATAGTGCGCAGTTCGTCGTCGCCCGTACGATCGTTACCCGCACGCGTGCGAACGTAATGATCCATCACCAGGTCCAGCGCCGCTGGATGCGGAAACTTGGGCGCGCTTCCAAATCCGCCGTTAACGTCGTCAAACATCTTCCGCGCCGATTCCACAATCGCGTCAATCACCGTCGCGGATACCTTCCCGCTGCCCGCCGAAAACGACTCCGCCCGCGAGATCGCGCTCTCGACCATCTGCGCCTGCTCCAGTACCTCGCCGTGCTTGTCGCGATAAGCCTGAGCAATCGAAAGCAGCACGCGCTTAAACCCAGGCCGCCCGAACTGGTCCGCCGGAGGGAAGTACGTCCCCCCATAAAACGGCTTGCCGTCCGGAGTAAGAAACGCCGTCAGCGGCCACCCGCCCTGCCCAGTGAGCGCGCCCACCGCCGCCTGGTACCGGCTGTCAATATCCGGACGCTCGTCCCGATCCACCTTCACCGCGATGTAATGCTCGTTGACGATTGCCGCCACCTCGGCATCGTCATACGACTCGCGATCCATCACATGACACCAGTGACACCAAACCGCCCCAATATCCAAAAGCACAGGCTTGTTAGCCAGCCGAGCCGCCGCAAAAGCATCCTCCCCAAATTCATGCCACTGGATCGGCTGATGCATAGCCGAACGCAGATAGGAAGAAGAAGCGCGGGCGAGAGAATTGTGTGAAGGGTCAGTCATGAGCCTAGTTTAGCGTGGCGGGGAGGAAGAGTGCGGTGTGATCTATCCAGGAATAATTTGTGGCCTTGTCATGCTGACCGAGGTTCAAGCTCCGCGATACTCCGTTCCCAGTCACCCTGGGCGCAACTGAGGTTTTTCGTTTCGGTGCGCACTGCGAAGAGAAAGCGTGCCGCCACTTCGACGGATCCCGCTGCAACCTGGCAACGCGTATCGTTCAGATTCTGCCTGCGGTTACGGAGGCTCTCCCCGCGTGTCTGATTCGACCAACCTGCCGCTGGTATCAGCAAGAAGGCAAAGCTGCGTGCCACCGCTGTCCGCAGATCGTTACTCAGACCTACGAGCCGAGCGAGGAGATGCGACAGGCTGCTGAAGGTTAGTAAGTACAGCGTTGTTCGCAGTCGCCGTCCCTGGAGAGACCTTTCTGGTCAAGATCTCCCCGGGAGTGAGAGATCACTGGATCACGACCGTTGGTTGAGTTGCCGTGCCCCAAGTGTCTGCCGGTGGCGTCAGCGTGGATGGCAAGGCTCCGCCCGAGGATGTTCCAGCCGAGACGCTTGCGACCAAGCGTGACAACCACCTCCTGCTAGCTAGTTCGGGGGGACGGGCGAAACGGCGGGCGGAGCGAGGCGATGCCTGACCAGTCAACCAATCCCCTAGATCGAAGCAGCCGCTCATTGTGAGCAGCTTGAACCCATGTTGGCGGCCAACGGGGGATTACTGGCCGTATTTTAGTGCACCTAAATTGCACAATTCATGCAGTGAAACAACGTCGGTTTTATCGGATCAAGTCGTGCAAGGAACTACTTCCTAGCGCCTCTTCTTGCAATTCCCCAGGTGGCTTAGCCGGATGAGTTAGCCTTTCAGATTAAGCAATTTTGGACCGCTCCCGGGCTGCCTAGCCAAAAGAGGAATTGACGGGTTGCCGGATCTGAGTTTAGATGTTGGCTGGATGATTGGCCCTATGCAGTGCCGATTTCCTGAATGTGCTGGCTTTCGCTTCAAAGCCAAGCACGCCAAAGGACTGGAACATGACAAATGTTATGAAGACCCTGATCGTTATGATGTGTATGACGGGCCTGTCGGCTCTCGCTTTTGCCCAGGACGCGCCCCCACCGCGCATAACCGCCGCCGATGCCAAGAAACACATCGGCGAGACCGCAACCGTATGCGGAAAAGTTGTGGACACCAAGGTGTCCAGGTATGGGCTGGCAGGCCATGGGAAGCCCGTGGTGTTCGATCTCGACCAGCCAGAACCGAATCCAGTGTTCGACTTCATCACCTTTGGCACGAAGGAGGGTGGGGCGCAGGAAGCCATCGACGCCTACAAAGGGAAGAACGTGTGCGTTACTGGCTTGATCTCCCAGCGGCCCTCTGTACCACCGAGCATCTTCGTAGCCGATCGCTCTACGATCAAAGTGGCGCCGGATGCGAAATAGGGGCATTTCGCCGCTAGTGCATGCAGATTACTCGAGGGAGTGGATCATGACAGCGATGAGAACGATGGTCGTTACGATTTGCCTGGTCGGCCTTTGGCAGGCTGCGCATGCTCAGGAGCCCGCTCCCAAGCGCATAGCTCCTGAAGACGCGAAAAACCACGTAGGAGAGACCGCGATCGTTTGCGGAAAAGTAGTTGACACTAAGGTTCCCAGGAACGGGCTCAAAGGCTATGGGTTGCCGGCGTCGTTCTACATGGAGGAACCGGAGCCGCACGCGGTTTTTTACTTCATCGAGTTCGTGCCGGGTCCGGAAGCCACCAACCAAGCCAGACCTGACTACAATGGCAAGCGCATGTGCGTTACCGGCAAAATCTCCGCATCCGCAACCGGAGGTCCCGTCATTATTGCGCTTAAGCATTCTCAGGTGAAGCCTGAGGCGCCCGCCAAGTAGCCGCCCAAAGAGCCCGCCATTCGAATCCCCGCGGATCCAGGGTTGATGATCCGAATACGACGAAACTTGAGTTACCTTGACTCGACAGGGCGAACACGCTATTGCCCAGTTATAGAAAGGATCCGAAATGAAGAACACATTGATCGTGTTGACGATTTTGTGTGCGGCTCAAGTTTCGGCACAGACGGTCGTTCAACAGTTTGTGGCCATAAGCAGGGGGGCGGGAACCGTTTCCGATATGGACCTCGAGCCTACCGCTGAAGGCAGCACTCTTATCGCCATGCCCTTCGAATTTACTCCCGGGATCAAGGTTCTGAGCGTGACTGACAACGCGCCCGCCGGAGGTAACACGTACAAAGAGGTGCCTGGCGGCGTTGCATCATGCGCTGGAGCACTTCTGGATATCTGGTATTGCGAAAAGTGCGACGCCGGTGTTACTGAGCTTAAATTCCACCTGTCCGGCCACGTGCAAATGAGTGTGAACGCCTTTGTCGAAGTATCGGGCCTGCAGATGTCTTCGGTGCTGGATGGAGAAGGAGCTCACGTGAACGACGGAACTCGGGCCAGCGATGGTTTAGAAGTTGGCCCGAAGATCAAGACTTCAGCAAATGATTTTATTATTGCCCGCTTTTCTTCTGCCGTGCCCATGCCAACGGCCGCCCCAGCGCCATGGATCTTTAAGCCGTCTTATGCCTATCTGCTGAACGGAGCCCCGGGGGCTTATACACCAACTCTTACCGGGGGAGGAACTGCCGGCAACTACTGTATGAGCGTCGCCGCGTTCAAGGCGGCTGCATCTGCTCCTGCGTCGCCAGCGGCTTCACAGAAATAGATGCAGCGTAATACGCAGCCTCAAGCAAGGCGACTGTCCCACTACGCCTACTTCTTCTCCGTCGCGTTCGATGGAATCAAAGCGGCGTTCTGCTTTTTAAAGCCCTTGCTCACTTCTTCCAGCACCAATTCCCGCAGCTTCCCGTATCCGATCGCCCCACTCATGAAGTGACCATTCACGAAGAAGCTTGGCGTACCTTGCAGGCCAAGCCGCAGACCTTCCTGTGCATCCTTCTTGACTGCTGCAGCTTCCTCCCCGCTGTCCAGACATTTGTCAAAGCGAGCCCCATCCAGTTTCAGCGCGCGTGCCTCTTCCTTCATGAAGCTTGTTTGAACTTTCTTGGTTTCAAACAGGAAGTCGTGAAACTCCCAGAATTTCCCTTGTGCGCCAGCGCAGCGAGCGCCCTCCGAGGCCCTTTGGGCGAGCGCGTGATTGGGAAGAGGAAAATCCTTGTAAACCACGGAAACTTGATTGCCGAATTGCTCGAGGAGCTTCTTGAGATCGGCATTTACCTGTTGGCAGTACGGGCACTCGTAGTCTGCGAATTCAACGATCTGAACCGGAGCGTTTGCGGGACCAAGTCTGGGCGCGTCCGCGACATCGACTTGAGCACTAGGCTGGGCCAACTCCACCACCACGCCGTAATCTCCACGCAGCTGCGCGATATACGCTTCCCGGGCCTTTTTCATGCGCAGCTGGTGAATTGTATCGAGGATGTGAGGACGCGCCGAATCGTAGGACTCTTCGGTTTGCACACCCTCGTAATAGAACCGAAGCTGATCCTCCGTCGGCGTAGGCACACTGGTCGCGATATGGCGCTTGACAAGCTCGTCGACGGTCACGCCTTCCTTCTTTGCCTGCATTTCCAGGAGCCGGTCCTCAATCAGTTGTTCCAGCGCATCCCGCTGCGCCACATAGAACTTGTATCGAGCCTGGAGCAGCTTTCCAGCCTGGCTGTGCTCCAACTCGCCCTCGGTAATCTTGCGGTCACCAATCTCGGCCACCACAGCGGAATCATTTTGCGCAATCGCCGGAATGGAAAATGCAGCCAAAGCTGCTCCGATTCCAAGCATTGTCAGAAAGCGTTGGATTGACATCGCGGAAGTTTTCCTCTCTTCAAGAATTGTGTTTGGGGACGGGAATAAGAGGGGGAGGGCCCAGACGCCGAGTATAGCATCCAATCCGGCGTCTGGGAAGTTTCTGTTTTCTTGACCAGCTTCACAGCCTCAGGCGAAGCTGCTTCTCCTGGCCAATACCGCAAATCGGAAGACTAGAAGTCGTAATCTTCCGGTGTGCAGGGGCAGGCTATTCCGCTAACCTCTGCGACGTCCACCCAGCACAGCAGTTCCAGCAAGTTCTGCTCGGCCGGAGTCAAATTCGCATCCGCAAACCGAGTTTCTGTCTGGCTGTAAGGAGCAGGGCCATTCGGAGTCTTGTTCGCGGTGCTCTGAATGTGCGTCGCCCAGCCGTGCAGTCCGGGTGACGTGACTTCCGGAGCGGGTAGCGGGTCGTGGTTCTGCGGGAAGAAACCGTTCGAGGACGAGATCATCTTGATCACGCCGCGAGTCGGGGCCAGGCCGCGAAGGCCAACCTTGGTCATCGCTTTTACCGACTCGGAAAGCAACCCGTCCGGCGTGACTGCACAACTGCAGCACGTGATGAGCTCTTCGCTATCGTCAAACACGAAGAAGTCAGCATACGCGGTCCCGTTCCCAGGAGGCGACGCGTATGGCCCCTCATCGCCGTCGTTGATTACGCGCACGGTCGCATCCGGAGCAGCGGTAACGTTATTGGCATAATAGGTGACAAAGTAAACGCTGTTGTCACCAACGTTTTGGGCCAACGCAGATCCTGAAGCGATTCCCAGCATCAGGACGAGAAACAGCAAAAATCCGAGCTTTTTCATTTGGTGTGATCCTCCTGTTTGGTTGTGACGCCTAGCGCTGGGGGGAGGGTCAGCTGTTGGGCGCTGAGAGAACTTTTAGCCTTCTCGTGAGTTCTTTACAAGTACCCACGTGGCTTAGCCAAGAACGCTAAATCCAAAACTTACTACTTATGGAGTAATCCCCAACTTATGGAGTAGTTCCCTATGCACGCAACGGTCTGCACCCTGGAATTCTGCTGGAGGTTTCTACGATTGCGAGAACACTGGCCAGCCCCGGGGTCGCGAAGACGGTCGCGCTGGCTCTTTCTATTGTTGTGGGTTCTGTTGTGGGTTCTGTTGTTGGATCTTCCCCCTTAGCTCCTTAAACATTTCCTTCATGAAATCCCCGCGCTGGTCTGGGGACAATGCCTCGGTGGGTAGCTTCACATCAATAATCGGCGCAGGCAAAGGCTGAGCAGTTGGGGCTGGAGGTGTATACAGGAAAGGGGAGCTGACTGTCTTCGCGACTTGAGGCGGAGGGCTTGCAGATGTGTCCGCTTGACGCAGGGACAGTAGGACCTGCGTCAGCTCGTGTGGGCGTTGCGGCGAACCCACGATGATGAAATCGAAGGGAGAACCGTTGAGCAGCCGCGCCAGCACATCGTCTGCTTGTCCCGGCCCGGTATGTTCAACAATGCGGTCAAGTCCGCTTCCGGGCGGAACCTCGATCACAGCCCCAGTCTTCTCCGCAACCAGTTTCAGCACCTCGGCCAGAGTTGAGTTCTGCGCATTAATCGTGAGTTGGCCATCCCGATAAGTGACCACGGGAGGATGTTGCGCAGAGACAACTGTTCCCGCTGGGGCTGCGGCAACCTCATCCGGCACCGGTAGTAATACGGCGCTGCTGGCAATGCTCTGTCTTCCAACCACTGGGGCCGTGAACGATTGCGTTTTCCGGGGGGGAATCTGGGCAGAAGTAGGACTCACTGCGGCAATCGCATACGGCAGCGGCGGCAATGCGGCGCTGCGGGCAACGTTCTCTCTTCCAACCACTGGGGCTGCGGCAACCCCATTCGGCAACGGCCGCAATACGGCGCTGCGGGCAACGTTCTCTCTTCCAACCACTGGAGCTGCAGCAACCGCATTCGGCAGCGGAGGTAATTCGGCTTTGCTGGCAACGTTCTGTTTTCCAACCGCTGGGGCGGCAGCAACCGCATTCGGCAGCGACGGCGACAGCGACACGGCGATGCGGGTAACTTTCTCTCTTCCAACCACTGGAGCTGCGGCAACCGCATACGGCAGCGGCGCCAATTCGGCTCTGCTGGCGACGTTCTGCGATCCCGCCACTGGAGCTGCGGCAACCGCACCCGGCAGCGGAGGTAATTCGGCTTTGCTGGCGACGTTCTGCGTTCCCACCACTGGGGCTGCGGCAACCGCATACGGCAGCGGCGCCAATTCGGCTCTGCTGGCAACGTTCTGTTTTCCAACCGCTGGGGCTGCGGTAACCGCATTCGGCAGCGGCGGCAATACGGCGCTGCGGGCAACGTTCTGTTTTCCCACCACTGGAGCTGCGGCAACCGCATTCGGCAGCGGCGGCAATACGGCGCTGCGGGCAACGTTCTGTCTTCCAACCACAGGGGCTGCGGTAACCGCATTCGGCAGCGGCGGTAATGAGGCGCTGCGGGCAACGTTCTGTCTTCCAACCACAGGGGCTGCGGTAACCGCATTCGGCAGCGGCGGTAATGAGGCGCTGCGGGCAACGTTCTGTTTTCCAACCACAGGGGCTGCGGCAACCGCATACGGCAGCGGCAGTGACTCGGCGCTGCGGGCAACGTTCTGTGTTCCAACCACAGGGGCTGCGGCAACCGCATTCGGCAGCGGCGGTAATACGGCTCTGCTGGCAACGTTCTGTCTTCCCACCACTGGGGCGGCGAACTGTTGCGTTTTCCCGGTGGAGACTTGGGCAGAAGTAGGACTCACAGTAACGGTGGCGGCATCGTCAAGCCGGACTTGCGTCAATACAGAGTAATTCGGGTCCGAAACTAGAACGGCTTCCAGAATAACGACTCGCGGCTGCGGAAGTGAAGACGGCGTCCGGTAGACTCCCTGGTCGTCGATAGTGCCGCAGGCCAAGCCGGAACAGCCGAGCCCCGAGACGTTCCAATGTACGGCAACGGGTTTTCCTTGAGCGTCAGTAACTTCGAAGCGCTGAGCTTGAGTTGCTGCGACGGTTGCTCCATTTGGATGAACGGTGAACCGGTGCGGAACGGCGCGCGTTGACCGATGAACGGTCAACGGGTGCGGAACGGTAGGCGTTGAGGCCCAGAGTCCTTCCAGTCCAAAACAGGCCAGCAGGCCGACTGCGAACGCGATGCGCGTGCCGCCTCGAATGCAAGTGAGCAATTCGAGAATAGACCGTGTTCGCGAACCACCTATGCCGCGATCGTACCTTGCTGGAGTATCCCTACTCATAACCGCCTCACTTCCGCGCGCAGCCCTCGAACGCTGCGCACGGTGGCACGCATATTCACTTCGTTCCCTGGCAAGGTAACCACAGGCAGATCACGAGCAGCATCGCAAAAACGGCACGCTCGCAGAAGAACTTGAAAGCTCCATACATACTATACCTCGCGCTACTTTGCGGGCTCGCGGTCCAGCGCCAGATCCGGTTTCAGGGGAGGATCCCGTGGGCATTGCAACGCGCTGTCAAACCAAGCTAGGGGGAGTTCTCGGCACAGCTAGTTAACTACGGGAACCCCCTCGGCAGCAACCCCACGATTGGGTTAGCCAATCCGTTTAAGACGTCGATCTAATTCGTTAGCACTAGACCAAATAAAGTAGCCCAAATGCCGAGGCCCATCTCTCTCTAATTACACTCTGTATGTTTTCGTTCGAGAATTGATTGGAACGCGTTTCATAAATGGTGCCTTGAAAGGGCCCGGCTTCAGCCTGGCCGCTACGAGCCGCATAAAAACTGGGCTCTAGCCCTGCGGGAACTACTTGTTCCCTCTGAAACCGGTTTATGAATCAAGTTCCAGTGACACTTCGCATCCGGTCCCAGATCAGGAAGTGTTCCATACATCATTTCCACCGGTGCTGGACTCTCCTGGTAGATGCTTCTTTTCGGGCTGTTCGCGATCAATGTCCCGTCCTCAAGAGTGTCACCATTCGTGTGGCCGCGTAGGCAATATTTTACGCAGGAAATGTTTTGCACAGGATAGGTAATGTTCTACTTAGGACAAGTACCGAACGGGCAATAATGTATTGACAAGGCGTGTCCCTATGCAACATACTGGCATCGCTGATTTCGGACCATTAGTTTCGTGGCTGTTGAGCGCCACTCCCCCACCTAAAGCCGGAATTCAATTAAGAGATGTCTACTTTGGTCGCGGCTTCAACTGCGCCTGGTCCGATCACGCCCAGCACGGAGAACTCCGCGTGAGGGTTTCGGGCGTGACCAGGACAAGCGGTTCGAGCACTGGAGAACATTGTGCCAATGGCTCCGAGCAACAACGGCTTTTTGCTGCTAGACGCTGGATTGAATCTGATCGCATCGAATGATCCAGCCCTTCAGATCCTCTGCTTCCCCAGCGGGACGGACCTCATCAAGCAACCCAAAGTCTTTCTTGCGGATCGTATACGCACCGCCCTCGTCGACCATCGGAGTCATGACCGACCGGCTTTCGTCAAAGAATTTAGGTCGGGTAAACGCCGTTACATTTGCAAGAGCTTTCAAGTCGACTGTAACAGAAGCTCTCCCGTTCAGCCCGCTTTCGCTGTCCTCCTGGAGCGGGATGCAGCGGCCAGCACTGGGCTCACAGAAATCTCTGCACAGTTTAATCTGACTCAGCGAGAACGTGAGACAGTAGAGTTTCTCCTGCAAGGTCTCACTAGCAAAGAGATCGCAACCCGTATGAAGATCAGTCCGAACACCGTAAAGGCGTTCCTTCGATTGGTAATGGTCAAAATGAAAGTTTCAACGCGCTCTGGAATTGCTGGAAGGATTGCAGGATCGTCAAGGCCTAACGCTTAGGTCTTCTGTATTAGGGTTAGTCGCGAATTAGTTCGATTGAAGAATTTACGGAATGAGCGACTTCAGGCATCATCCGAAGTTGTGACGCAACCCTCACAAGAACGACGCCAGCATGAGCGTTTCCCGCAGGTGCTTGAAGTGCATGCACGGAGTTTGCTGTCGGGGCAGACGGCGGGTCACCGGCCAAAGGAATTCGATGGCCGCATCCATAATCTCAGCAACGGCGGCCTTTGCATCCTTAGTTCGAGTCCCCTCCAGGCGGACACGTTCGTGTGCTGCAACCTCCCGGTGATCGATGCTCCGGTTTCGATTCCCACGCTCATGCAAGTGCGGTGGACTGCCAAGCGCGGACACAAATCTCTGAGCTACATCAGTGGCCTGCAGTTTATTGTCTAGCTACCCAACCTTAATTTTAGTCTTAGGGAAGATTTAGGGAAAACGGTCGGCTTTACTTTGGTCTCGGCCTGCCTTCGCCGATGGGCTAGTCCAAATGGGTTAATACAGAATGGGCATTGCGCGGGATCATCCAATCAATATAGTTCTGATAGGTTAATTAGTTTGGTTCGTGCCCCCCCCTCCCCCCCCCGAGTTGCCAGGTGTCCACCATGAAATGTTGTGCAGCCGCTCGCCCCATCGGTGTCCTCAGTATGCTCATATTCTTCGGATTGTTCTTGAGCTGCGGTGGATTCAGCGCACCACACGGAGAGGGAAACGCCGCAAAACTCACGCAAATCAAAATTACTCCCTCTAACCCGGCCATTACGAAGGGCGCAACTCTACAGCTCACCGCTACGGGAATTTTTGATGATGGGACTCAGCACGCCTTAGGTTCTTCGGTGACTTGGCAGACGAGCCAGTCAGCCGTTGCCACGATCAACACTCAAGGCGGCGTGACTGGAGTAAACCAAGGCGTCGCACAAATGTCTGCGGCCTATCAAGGGGTAACTGGCAGCACCTCGGTCACTGTCGGAGCACCCGCATTGCTCGGTATCACGGTCAGTCCGAACCAGTCGTCTTTGCCTGTAGGTGAATCCGAGCAGCTAACCGCGACCGGGAACTTTTCCGATGGAACTACTCAAATTCTGACTCAATCCGCGACCTGGAGTTCATCGGCTCCGGGCGTGGCGATGATCACAGCGGGAGGTCTGTCGACGGGTGTGACAGCGGGCACCTCGAGCATCAGCGCGACGCTAGGCAGCATTACCGGCTCGACCACGCTGACGGTGACGGCGGCGGTGCTGGTGTCGATTGCGGTGACGCCGGGAAACGCTTCGATTGGCGCGGGGACTACGCAGCCGTTCACGGCCACGGGAACGTACAGCGACGGCAACACGCAGACTCTGACGAGCACAGCAGCGTGGAGTTCATCGGGTCCGAGCGTGGCGACGATCAATGCGGCGGGGCTGGCGACGAGTGTGGCAAAGGGCGCCTCCAGCATCAGCGCGACGCTAGGCAGCATTACCGGCTCGACCACGCTGACGGTGACGGCGGCGGTGCTGGTGTCGATTGCGGTGACGCCGGGAAACGCTTCGATTGGCGCGGGGACTACGCAGCCGTTCACGGCCACGGGAACGTACAGCGACGGCAACACGCAGACTCTGACGAGCACAGCAGCGTGGAGTTCATCGGGTCCGAGCGTGGCGACGATCAATGCGGCGGGGCTGGCGACGAGTGTGGCAAAGGGCGCCTCCAGCATCAGCGCGACGCTAGGCAGCATTACCGGCTCAACCACGCTGACGGTGACGGCGGCGGTGCTGGTGTCGATTGCGGTGACGCCGGGGAACGCTTCGATTGCCGTGGGGACTACGCAGCCGTTCACGGCCACGGGAACGTACAGCGACGCCAGCACGCAGACTCTGACGAGCACAGCAGCGTGGAGTTCATCGGGTCCGAGCGTGGCGACGATCAGCAATGCGTCTGGCTCGCAGGGATTGGCCACGTTGGCCGGTTTAGGCACGACGACGATTGAGGCGACGTCGGGCGCGATCAACGGCTCGACTACGTTGACCGTCACAGCAGGCTTTGTTTTGACCGGCAGCCTGACGACAGCACGCGCCTCACATACCTCGACCGTGCTGAACAATGGCATGGTGCTGATTGCGGGAGGCTATAACGGCAATATCTTAGCCAGTGCCGAGCTGTACAATCCCGCGACCGCGACCTTCACTCCCACGGGCAGCTTGAACACCGCGCGCCTCTATCACACGGCAACGCTGCTGAACAATGGCATGGTGCTGATTGCGGGAGGCTCCGATAATAACGGCGACATCTTAGCCAGTGCCGAGCTGTACAATCCCGCGACCGGAACCTTCACCCCCACCGGCAGCCTGAATACCGCGCGCGAACTCCACACGGCGACGGCGAATAACGGAATGGTGCTCATTGCAGGAGGCAATGGCTCCAACGGCGCCCTGGCCAGTGCCGAGCTGTACAATTCCACGACCGGAACCTTCACCCCCACCGGCAGCCTGAACACCGCGCGCCTCTATCACACGGCAACATTGCTGAACAATGGCATGGTGCTGATTGCGGGCGGCTCCGACAATAGTGGCAATAGCTCAGCTAGTGCCGAGTTGTACAATCCCGCGACCGCGACCTTCGCCCCTACCCTCAGCCTGAACACCGCGCGCTACAGGCACACGGCGACGCTGCTCAACAGCGGCATGGTGCTGATTGCGGGAGGCCAGGACTCCAGTGGCAACGCCTTAGCCAGTGCGGAGCTGTACAATCCCGCGACCGGGACCTTCACCGCCAACGTCAGCCTGAACACCGCGCGTATCCTCCACACGGCGACGCTGCTGAACAACGGAACGGATCTGATTGCCGGCGGCTACGGCTCGAGCGGTTACCTAACCAACGCGGAGCTGAACAATCCCGCAACCGGGACCTTCGCCCCCACCGGCAGCCTGAACACTGCGCGCTACTTGCACACGGCGTCGCTGCTGAGCAACGGAATGGATCTGGTTGCAGGTGGCTATAACTCCAGCGGTTACTTGGCCAGTGCCGAGCTGTACGAACCGGCCACGCTGACTCCGCCGAACCTCGTTTCCATCGCGCTGAGTCCGGCCAGCCCGACGGTTCCTCTCGACACCGCGCAGCAGTTCATCGCCACGGGCACCTTCAGCGATGGCAGCACCGAGCAGCTTGCTTCGGTGACCTGGAGTTCCTCAAACACCGCGGCCGTCAGCATCACCGATGATGCCAGCAACCTGGGTGCGGCTTATGCCCTGGGCCCGGGCGGGGCGACGGTGAGTGCGTGCGCCGGCTCGGTGTGCGGTTCCACAACGCTGACGGTTGGGCTGGCGGCGCTGGTATCCATCGCGGTCACACCGGCAAACGGGACGGTTACGGCCGGCCTGCCGCTGCAGTTTTATGCCACGGGGACATACAGCGATGCCAGCACGCAGGATTTGACCTCGTCGGTGACGTGGACTTCGTCGGCGCCTCCGGTCGCGACGATCAATGCTGCGGGCCTGGCCAGCGGCTTAATTGTGGGCAGCACGACGATCGCGGCTGCTTCGGGCAGCGTACCGGGCACGGCCACGCTGACGGTGACCTCACCGGTTCTCGCCTCGATTACCGTGATGCCCGCTAATCCTTCGATTGCTGCAGGGGACACGCAGCAGTTCACGGCCACTGGAACGTACAGCGACGGGAGCACGCAGAATCTGACGAACACAGCGACGTGGAGTTCATCCGGGTCGGCAATCGCCAGTGTGAGCCCAACCGGTGCGGCGGTTGCCAACGCAGTCGGAACGGCCACGATCAGCGCGACCTCCGGATCCCTGACCGGATCCGCGAACCTGACCGTGACTCCTCCTGCCGTAATCGCCTTGAACATCGTCCCCGCAACATTATCCATGGTCCTGGAAAGTAGCCGTCAGCTCCAAGCGATCGCAACGTTGAGCGATGGAACAACCCAGGACATGACCGGAACGGTAGCGTGGAGTTCGATGCAGCCAGGCATCGCTAGCGTGAGCAACCGCGGACTGGCGATTGCTCAGCATGTGGGCTCGACGACGATCCTTGCACAGAGCAATGGTCTGACGGGATCGGCTGATCTCACCGTAGTGCCACTCGTCGCCGTGAGCTACTTCAGTCGTATCAATGCTGTAAATTCAGGTATTGACGGCACCATTCGGCTTACCAATCCGGGTCTTACCGGGGACCTGTGCGCGATGGTGTACGTATTCGACGAGAATCAGGAATTGAACGAATGCTGTGGATGCAAGGTATCGGACAGTGGGTTGCTGACTCTCTCCTTGCTCAACGATCTCACGGCAAATACTCTGACCGGGAAAAAACCTCGAGCGGGAGAAATCAAGGTCGTGCCCTCCGACCCCGCGCAGAATCCACAATGTGATCCCGCCTCTTCAGCCCCGACGGGCGCAATCCAGGGATGGGGGACTAACGCTCAAGGCTCAGACAGCACCGCTCAAGTCACGGAAACAGCGTTTGCAATGCTCCCGCTGAGCGATGGGGAAGAGGCGATCCTGGTAAACTTCTGCAGCTTTGTGAAGAAGTTGGGAAGCGGCCAGGGCATCTGTTCCTGCGGAACCGGCAACTAGTAGGAATTCGCGTCCCGAGCAGACTCCCGCGCGGCGCGCATCGCAACGGGATCGTGGGATTCGCATCAGGCATCGCCTTCAGGCGCCGAAAGTGCTGCGCCATGAGCGCGCCTTCACAAACTCCGGGGCACTCGCCACCCTCAAGCACCGAATCTCTCGGCGGCGCGAGCTTTCCCTTTGGCGGCCTCTTCTTCTCGATTCTTCGGCGGTGCGTTCGTATCGAGCGAATGGAGAAGACGAGCCGAGATACCGGCTATTTCATCGACTGCAGCCAGGAACGCGGCTTCGTTCGCCTTCGACGGTTTGTTAAAACCAGTGATTTTTCTCACGAACTGGAGCGAAGCAGCTCGAATCTCTTCGGCAGTGACGGGCGGATCGAAGTTGAAAAGGGGTTTGATATTCCGGCACATTCAGTATGACCTCCCAGTACGACCTCCACGGATCGAGAACTCCCAAGCGGCGTGAGAGACGATAGTTTCCTTTAGGGCAGGCTTGATGGTGGACCAACCCGTGACATTTTCTCATGGGCAAGCCGCCAGCGGGTTTTTGGGAAGGGCACGACTTCAGTCGTGCCGTAAGTGCTGAACGAAAGACGGCTTCAGCCGCTGAGGGCAACGGCTGCGCGCATTCAGACTTCACCAGGGGCTGCTAGTGCCGCGACCGCGTGATTGTTGCTGCTGTCATCCGAGCTTGCTGTTGGAGAGCCGGGCGTCCTCGCCCGGCTGGACGGGCGAGACGCCCGTCCCTCCACCGTATGACTCATCACGCGGTCACGGGTACTCATTGAAGCTATTTATGTACCATGGTACATTAGTACCATGATCACCGAATCGCAGCTCCTTATCGAGCGGGTCCAGACCGGCGTCCGCATGGAAAAACGCCTTCTCAAAGTCCTCAAGGCCTTCGCCGAATATCACGACATGTCCCTGGGCGACCTGCTCGAAGGCATCGTGCTCCACGCCTTCGACGGCAAGACTCCGTTCAGCCGCGCATCGCTCAAGCGCATTCACGACCTGAAAAAGTTCTACGCCCTCGATCTCGATTCCAGCGCCAGCCACCGTCTTACCGAAATTAAGCGGCGCTCGGGGAACAAGACTGTCTCGGAGAAGAAAAAATGACACAAGACCGTTTGCCGACCGCGTTGCGCATCCTCCAATGGGTGCTGGGTCTGGTGATCCTGGAGGAGTCGGCGCGTTTCGCGTTGTCCCCAGGAGCAGCACAGGCGTTCGCCAAAACCGGCCTGCCCAACTTCATTCGCCTTGCCTTGGCATGGGCGGAGATCGCCGCTGCCGTTCTGTTCCTCGTCCCACGCGCCACGGTGGCCGGCGGATGGTTCCTGATCGTCGTGCTCGCCGGAGCGATTGTCCTCCATCTTCTGCATGGCTGGTTCGAAGTAGGAGCGCTGGTGGTTTATGCGGCGGCGGCGTGGGCGGTCATCACGGGGAAGTCCGCGGGGATGTCAGCGCCTGGAGAGACCCGAGCATGACTGGCGAGGAACTGATCAGACAATTCGAGGACGGCGCTACTCCCGCTGACGCTTTCCATCACGCCGACCACGTCCGGCTGGCGTTTGAGTACCTGTGTCGCTACACGGTCCTCGAAGCGCTCGAGAAATTTTCCGCCGCCTTGAAGCGGTTTGCCAAGGCGCAGGGGAAGGCGCAGCTCTATCACGAGACCATTACCTGGGCCTACCTGCTTCTGATTCGCGAGCGCATCGCACGCGCCGGCCGCGCCCAGACCTGGGAAGAATTCGCCGAGCGCAATGCAGATCTGCTCATCTGGAAAGGCGGCGTGCTGGCAACCCTCTACCGTCAAGAGACGCTCGACTCCGACCTCGCCCGCCACACCTTCGTTCTCCCCGATCAGGCCCTGTGATTTACTTCGCATCCTGACACCTGAGACCTGACACCTCACACCCGGCATGTTCATCCGTCCTTGAAGCCGGGCCAGTTCGGCGTTAGTATTTCAATTTCGCTCTTATCGCGATTTGTCGAGGGCTCATGCCGCAAAATTACGTTCCCATCTTCCTGTTCCTCGCCGTCGTCGGCATCCTGATCCCCGTCACGCTGCTAGTCGCCAGAATCATCCGCACGCAAAGTCCCAACCGCGTGAAATTAATGCCTTACGAATGCGGCATCGATCCGTACGACAGCGCGCGCGGACGCTACACCATCCGCTTTTACATCATCGCCATATTGTTCGTGGTCTTCGACGTGGAAACGATTTTCCTGTTTCCCTGGGCCGTGAAGTTCAAGGCCCTCGGCATCTTCGGCCTGATCGAGATGCTGGTCTTTCTCGGCATCCTGATCGTCGGATACGTATGGATCTGGAAGAAGGGCGCGCTCGAATGGGTGTAACTTCGGCGGGTCCCAATCCGGCTGCTTCCGATGAGACCTTCAGCGCGAGCCGCTGGACCAGGGGGAACCTGTGGTTCCCGACGCGCATCGTGGTCAACCCGCTGCGCGTGAGCCGCGTGAAGAGGCGTCTGTTCGGCAGCAGCGAGGAAAGCATTTCGATTTCCCAGGTAGCTTCGGTGAAGATTTCGACGGGAATCCTTTGGTCGGACATTCTGATTGAGTCGACCGGAGGCACCGATCCGATCACCAGTCACGGCCATCGCAAAGCCGACGCGTTGCGCATCCGCGACCTGGTCGAAAGTTTTCAGGCCGCCCGGCGCTAGCAGTCCGTGCCTGTAGAGACGGGGCTTGCCCCGTCTCCGGAGACGCGGCAAGCCGCGTCTCTACGGGAACGGTCAACGTGATGGCGTGCATTGTGATGACCGTCATTGACGGTGACGCAATCAGATGTTAGAAGTGAAAGGTTTCCTGATACTTGCGCGGCTTTTGTAACGATAGACCTTTGCATGGCCGAGGAAGTCAAAACGCCTGCTCCACCACCGCCGCCGGAAGGTGAGAAGAAGCCGACGGCGGAAAAGCCCGCAGCAGCGGCGTCCGCCGAGCCTGCGAAGCCTGCTGCTCCCGCCAAGCCGGCCGCTCCCGCCAAGCCCGCTGGTCCCGTCCCGGTGCCGTGGACCTCGCCGCTGGTTGAAAAATACAAGAGCCAATACGGATCGGGCATCGACGCCCAGACTTATCTTGGCCAAAACTACCTTACCGTTGACCGCTCGCTGATCCCCGACATCCTGCGCCTGCTGCGCGACGAAGAGCAGTTTGACTACTGCGTCGATATCACCGCAGTGCATTATCCGAAGCGTGAAAAGCAATTCGACGTCGTCTGGATTCTTTATTCTTTCCCGCGCAACGAGCGCATGCGCGTGAAAACGCAAATCGTCGACGGCGCTTCGATCGCATCCAGCGTCTCCATTTGGCCCACGGCCAACTGGCTGGAGCGCGAGGTCTACGACATGTTCGGCATCACGTTCGACGGACATCCTGACCTGAAGCGTATCCTGCTGCCCGACGGCTGGAAAGGCTACCCGCTGCGCAAAGATTACGGCATCCTGCAGCAAGACCAAGAATGGGTGCAGATCAATCTCGGAATCGAGAGCGGACAATGAGGGTGCGAACCAGAGCCGCGTTGGTTGTTATCTTCTGGGCGATGAGCCTGGCTTGCGCTCGGCCCCAGAGTACCGAAACTGCCGCATCTCGAGGCAACATCGCACCGCGAGGGTGCGTTTTCATGAAGGAGGTAAATCTATCCTCGAACATTACCGCGCCCAAGGAATTCAATCGGACCCCGAGGATCTTGCCGGCACCCACGAAGTTTGAGAACCCTTTTACGACTCCGGTGAAAGGATCCGTAATCCCCGCTGGCACCGGTTCATCCGAGGCTTCTTTGTTTAAGAGCGTATCCATCGTGCAGCAAGGATCTGCCTATGTCCTGGCTTGCGGAACGATACGTGGAATTGGAACAGCAAGTAATCAATGACCGATCCGCGCTCACAGTCGCCGCTCGACCTCGAAACTCCCGAGAAGCCGTATCTCGATTCGAACGAACTCATCATCAACATGGGACCGCAGCATCCGGCCACGCACGGCGTGCTGCGCGTCATCTTGAAGCTCGACGGCGAAAAAGTTCTCGGCACCGAGTGCGTCATCGGATACCTGCATCGCGGCGTGGAAAAAATCGCCGAGAACCGCACCTACACGATGTTCAATCCCTACGTCGACCGGATGGACTATTGCGCCGCCGTGTCGAATGGATTGGGCTACTGCGAAGCGGTCGAGAAATTGATGAATGTGGAGGCGCCGCCGCGCGCGCAATACATTCGCGTGATCCTGACCGAACTGAACCGCATCGCCAGCCACCAGCTTTGGCTGGGCACGCACGCGCTCGATATCGGCGCCATGACGCCGCTCTTCTACACGTTCCGAGATCGCGAGGAGATCCTCAAGATTTTCGAAAAGTACTGCGGCGCGCGCCTGACCACGCATGCCTTTCGCATCGGCGGCTGCCAGTATGAGACGTACGCCGGCTTCGAAAAAGAAGTAAAGAATTTCCTGACCTTCTTCGCGCCGAAGATCGACGAATACGAAGCGCTGCTCACCACCAATCGCATTTGGCTGGAGCGCACGAAGAATGTCGGCGTGATCTCGGCCGCCGATTGCGTTGCGCTCGGCGTAACCGGGCCGGTGCTGCGCGCCAGCGGCGTGCGGTGGGATCTGCGCAAAGCCCAGCCCTATGCGGCCTACTCCAACTTTGATTTCGAAATTCCCATCGGCACCAACGGCGACACCTACGACCGGTACCTGGTCCGCATGGAAGAAATGCGCCAGTCGATGCGCATCATTGAGCAAGCCGTCAACGGTATCCCCGAAGGCCCGATCATGGGCAAAGTGCCCAAGGTGATCAAGCCGCCGGTGGGCGAAATCTATCATTCGATTGAAGCGCCGA
>OBLU010002005.1_pt1 | contig 18852 bp, 12 predicted proteins | sample 1518681 | NCBI WGS metagenome assembly OBLU01 (sample SAMEA3539304, study PRJEB22396) | soil metagenome | biome: tundra; feature: field; material: soil | place: USA | collected 2010-05 | depth 0.15 m | reverse complement strand
GTGATCGATCCACAACGCAGATCGCCGAGAGCCGCGATCTGATTGGTAATGTTGATGCGCCGTTGTTCCAGGAATTCCAGAGACCTTGGGGTCGTCATCGGGGCAGCCTCCTGTCCTAGCGTATTACATACGCTCGGATATTGGGCACAAAAAAAGAAACCAGCCATTTCACCACTTTCAAGTCGCGCACCCTGCGAGGACCTGACGACCCTCAATCTGGAATCCAAAGGTAGAATGCGGTACACTTGATGGGCACGGTCGAGGCAATGCCGAGATTCATCCTCCTGCAAAGCAGGATTGTGTCGCGAAAGAACCTGGTTTGGTCGTTCATCGACATCCTTTCGGCAATGGCGCATAATGTGGGCTGATTTTGTCCCGAACCTTTCGTTGGAGTGCTTCCCGGCCCTCGATATGACGTTGGCTTCTGGCAATCCCGAGTGGAATCATGGCAGCGTCGCTGAGCCGATCGCCATTGTAGGGATGGGATGTCGTTTTCCCGGAGGCATCAACTCTCCCGCCGGCTTTTGGGAACTCCTGGTGAACGGCAGGAATGGCATCGCCGCCATTCCTGCCAACCGTTGGAACCGGGATGCTTATTATTCCGCAGATCGCGCTCACGCCGGAAAATTGATCAGCCGGCAGGGCGGATCCATCGACGATATTGATCTCTTCGACCCTGGCTTTTTCGGGATTTCAGATACCGAAGCGCCTTACATCGATCCGCAGCACCGGCTTCTTCTCGAAGTGACCTGGGAGGCTTTCGAGCGCGCGGGCTTGTTGATGGAGCATTACCGCGGGCAACCGGTGGGAGTGTTCATTGGGTGCTTCACCTCCGACTATCTGCACATACAGTTTGCCAATCATTACGAGGTGGGCGCGTACACGGCGACGGGCGCGATCGCCACGATGGTTGCCGCGCGCATTTCGCATACCTTCGATTTCCGCGGTCCATCGATGTCGATCGATACAGCCTGTTCGTCGTCTCTGCATAGCGTGCATCTGGCGTGCGAGAGCCTGCGGGCCAGGGATTCAGATGTCGCGGTGGCCGGTGGAACGCAGTTGACGCTTATTCCTGAATTCAATATTGCGGAAACCAAGGCCGGCTTCCTTTCCGACGCGTCTCAGTGCCGCATGTTCGATGCCGGCGCGCGAGGTTACGTCCGCAGCGAAGGAATCGGAGTGGTCGTGCTGAAACGTCTGCCGGATGCACTGGCGGCGGGAGACCCGATTCACGCCGTCATCCTGGGCAGCGCGATGAATCAGGATGGCCGCACCCCTTCGATCGCCCAGCCGAACACAGCGGCTCAAAAGGAAGTGATGGCGCGTGCGTGCGTGCGTGCGAGGATTCAACCGGCCGCGGTTCGATATGTAGAGGCACATGGCACGGGGACCTTGGCCGGCGACCGTGCCGAGGCAGAGGCGATCGGAGCGGTGTTTCGCGCCGATCCCGCCTGCTCCACCGAATTGCTGGTGGGCTCGGTCAAATCGAATCTCGGCCACGCCGAGGCCGCTGCGGGAATCTGCGGGCTCATCAAAACTGCGCTCTGCGTCAAGCACCGAACGATTCCGCCCAATCTGCACTTCGAGATCCCGAATCCGGCAATTGACCTGGAGCACCTTCACATTCGCGTGCCGGTCGCAGTGACGCCGCTTCCGAGCGAGCCGATGCTTGCATGCATCAACTCGTTCGGATTTGGCGGATCTAATGCCGCCGTGGTCATTCGTAGCGCAAGCGATCAGGAATGCGCGCGACCGGCGCCGCAGCAGCCCCAGAGCAAGCCATTCCTCATTCCGGCTTCCGCCCTATCCGCATCGGCGCTGCGGGAGTCGGCCACGCGAATGGAGACCTGGCTGCAACCGAAGCTGGACGAGATTCGCCTAGAGGACCTTTGTTATACCGCGGGTGCTCGCCGCTCTCACCATCCATTTCGGCGGGCATTCGTCGTCAGCGAACTGGATGCTTTGCGGCAGCAACTGGCGTCGTTCGCCATCGAAGGCAGCGATGAATCGCCCGCCGTAAATCGTTCCGAGAAAGGGACGGTGTGGGTCTTTTCCGGAGCGGGGAACCAGCGATTTCGGGCTGGACTTCAGCTTCTTCGCGAAGAGGCAGTCTTTCGAGCCGTGGTCGAAAGGTGCGACGAGATCTATCGCGGACTCGCCGGCTTCTCCCTGATCGAAGTCATGCGCAGCGGACCTCCGGACGAGTACATTCGAGAGGCGTGGCTCTCCCATCCCGTGACGGTCTCAATCCAACTTGGGCTCGCGTCGCTGTTTCGAAGCTGGGGTATACAACCGGCCGCGATCCTCGGCCACAGCCTGGGTGAGACTGCGGCATTCCACGCGGCAGGCGTCTATGACCTGGAGCAAACCCTTCAGCTCGTCTTCCATCGTTGTGAATGCCTGAAGCCCCTGCATGAATCGGGCGGCCTGCTCGCTGTTTCCGCGGATGAAGCGTCCATTCGCAGGGTGCTGGATCTGGACAGCGGCGATCTCGCGGTCGCCGCGATGAATGGACCAGCGGCCATCACGTTGTCCGCCCATGGTCCGTCGCTCGGAACCGCGCGGAAACAACTCGATGGCGCCGGAATTCGCTGCAAAGTGCTGGCCGAGTCATTTGCCTGCCACCACCGATACGCCGCTCTCGAATCTGCCGCGGCGGGGCTGAAGGAGCGGATGGCTGCAGTGCAGGCCAGCAAACCGCACACACTGTTGTATTCGACAGCGACCGGCGCCGCGGTGGATTCGCCGCCGGCGCCCGCGCATTGGGAGATGCACTTGCTCGAGACCGTGAAATTCCAGACCGTCGTTTCCATGCTGGATAAGAGCGGCTTTCAGCGGTATCTCGAGTTAGGTCCACACCCTGCATTGTCGAGTTCGATCGCCGCCACGCTCAAGAACAAAAGCGGCCGCGTATTCGCTTCGCTCAATCCGCATGTCGACGAGAGAACGTCGCTGCTGAATTGCCTGGGTGGACTCTACGAGGTGGGAGAGTCGATCGACTGGCAGGCTCTCTACCCGTCCGGCGAGGTACTGGATTTGCCGGCATATCCATGGCAGCGGCGCCGATTCTGGCGAGAGCCTGAGGCCAGCGTGCGGCATCGGACCCGCCCTTCGGTGTCGCGCCTGCTGGGGGAGCGTGTTCAAGGGGGGGCGCCGGCGTGGCGAGCTGAAGTCAGTGTCGAGCAGTTCCCGTTCCTGATCGATCACCGGATCGCCGGTGAGCCGCTGTTTCCCGCAGCCGGCCTTATCGACATGGCTCTGGGCGCCGGACAGCAGCACTTCGCCGGCTATCCTTTCGCGATCAAAAATCTCAGGTTTCTAAAGGCGGTTCCGCTGCATCGCGGATCCGCGCTGTTTATGGAGTTGCATCTTGACGAAGCGCATGGCGTGTTTTCCATCTACGCGACTCCCAGCCTGACCGATCCATCCTCACAGCGGGTTTGCGAAGGAGAGCTGCGCAGCCTGCCTCCGACAGGGCCTTCGACAGCCGATACGCCCGCGATCGATCTGTCTGCGAGCCGGCAGTTCGACGGCGATGCACTCTACGAACAATTCGCGCGGCTCAGATACGACTATCGCGGCGCGTTCCGCGGAATCCGCTACGCCTGGGTCAATGGCAACGATGCCTTGTGCGAGATCGAACTTCCAGCCGATCTTGCCACTGAGGGTTATTCATTCCATCCCGCTGCTCTCGACGCCGCGTTTCAAGCGCTGTTGTGCATTCGCGTCGCTCGCGGAGCCGAGGATCGGAACGAAGCGCACGCGCTCGAAGTGCCCGACTCGATCGGCTCCATTCGGCTTCATGGAAAACCGGACGCGCGCAGCTTGGTTTGGGCGAGCGTTCGAGACACCGCTTCAGGGAGCGTGGCGGAGATACGCATCTTCGATCGCTCGCGGCGGCTGACGGCTCAAATCTCGGAATTCAAGACGCGCCGAGTCGAACGGATGACGGGTTCCCTGGCCCTCAGTGCGCTCGACCGATGCCTTTATCGAACCATGTGGCTCCCCGCCCCGCCTCGCAGCGTCCCGATTGCAGAAGCAATGACATCGGGAGAGCAGGCTGCCTGGGTCATTCTCTCCAACGGCGACGCAGGAGAACAATTTGCGCGCCGGATCGAGAAGTCGGGGCAAACTGCCGCAGTCTTGGGGTCGTGGCGGGGCCAGGGAATCACGCCCGCGATTAGGCCTCCATTGGAGGAGATCCTCGATCGAATGCGAACCGTGGCAGGAGTGATCCACTTGGGGAACCTGGAATTTCCCGGAGATCCGGCCCATGGAGATGCAGACAATGGAAAGACTTGTTGCGCCTCGCTGTTGAGCGTGGCGCGAACACTGGCTATGCGAGGTGATCATCCGAAACTGTGGGTGGTCACCGCAGGGGCGCATCGACTCAAGCCATCGGACCTGCCGGCCGATCCGTTTCAAGCGGCATCGTGGGGATTTTGCAGGGCTATCGGTCAACGCGAAATGCCCGGAATCTGGGGCGGACTGATCGACGTATCCGGGCAATGCCTGCCCAGCGAAATCGACTTAGCCGCAGACACCATCTTCGCGCCGGACGGAGAGGACCAGTTCGCGATTCGGGAGCAAGAGCGATTCATGCTGCGATTGCATAGAATGCCTTCGACGACAGCCGCCCGTCCGCCCAATATCGCATTTCGACACGATGGAGCCTATCTCGTCACCGGCGCCTTTGGGGCTTTGGGCGGACTGGTCGCACGGTGGATGGTCGCGCATGGCGCGCGGCGCCTGATCCTTCCCGATCATCGCGACGATGCGCACCGCCGGGCTGCATTGATCGCGGAGCTCGAATCGGCTGGAGCCGCGATCGAGGTCGTTTTGCTCGATCTTTCCAACGCTGCGTGTGTGGCGGAGTATTGCAATCGGCGGCAGCGGGAACAAAGGCCGCCGATCTGCGGAGTGATGTACTGCGCCGGCCGATCGCAGGATCAACTTGCGGCGGCCATGGACCGCGCGACATTCGATGGCGTCTTCAACACCAAAGCGGCAGGCGCATGGGCGCTGCATCACGCTCTTCGCAACGCACCGCTCGAACACTTCGTGCTGTTTTCTTCCGCCGCTTCCGTTTTACCCAACCCGGGGATGGGAGCCTACGCCGCCGCAAATGGATTTCTCGATGCGCTGGCGAGTCATCGGCGTTCCTTGGGGCTGCCCGGACTCAGCATCGCGTGGGGACCGTGGGAGATCGGGATGACCGAACGGCGTGGCATCAAAGAGTACCTCGACTCTGCCGGGTTCCAGAGCTTCACAGCGCCGCAGGCGATGCAGTTCTTGGAACACTTGTGGTATTCCGAGGCTCCTGAGCCGATGGCCTTGTCGGTCGATTGGGGCCGAGCGGCAACACGAGGCAGGTTGACCCTCCCGATCCTCAACGATCTGCTGCGCGAAATTGAACCTGGCGAGGGGTCAACCGCGAGCTCCGACCGCGGAGGTGCGACCCACAACGGGGAGCACAGCCCGAAGACGAGCACGGCCGAGAAGCGCCTGCGCACTCACATCGCGGAGCTGCTCTCGGCGCGAATGCAGTTCGATATCGCAGTCCCGCTGGTGAACCAGGGCCTCGATTCGCTTGGTGCAACGGTCTTGACCGAGACGCTCTATCGCGAATTTGGTCTGAGCGTGGAGGCGGACGAATTTGCCGCAGGACTGAGCTTTCGCGACCTCGCGGATCGAGTGGCGGGGGCAGCTCTCCGCGGCGATGCCAAACCGTAGCGAGAAATCCTGGCTCGATCATGCCCGGACAGGAGGCGAGGCCGGGAATTCTGCTCGCCAATCGGCGATGCGTGCAGGACCGCTCCATGAAGGTCAAGCGAAGGGGCGCACAAATCAGAGAGTTGAATATCTGCGCGCAGCCGTCGCGACTGCCTCCTTTCCGGTGCAATTTTCAGAGGTTCGTTATTTAAAAGAAAAAACATTAGTTTTTACTTGACTTCCAATACAAACTGTGGCCAGATGGATCTGTTATTGAACTCGCGGAAGTCCACCTCGACATTCGTTAGGTCCGAACATTAGTGGTCCCAAGCGACTGCCAGACGCTAGTCCGCAGGAGGTCAAGATGGAATCGGTGAGGGACCGCGACAAGATCCTCTGCGCACGCCGTGACCTGCTGGGCGACCCTTTGAGTGTGGAAGTGTTCACTTGGCTCAGGCCTGTCTACGTGCACCCGTCAGGTAAATTCCCGAGAACCGTTGCAAAGAGAATTACCGAGCTCGCTTCCATCTTGGAGCCGGAGGTGCGGAAGGAAGGCAATGTGGGAGCGGCAGTCCACGGTCTTTCCAAGTTTGTTTCCACGCCGCTCGGACCACATTACGTGAAAATGTTCGAGTCGATCAAGCGGCCTGGCTCGGGTCTGCTGAGCACGTTTGTTTCACTGATCTATGCGAAGGCCCTGCTGTTGCTTGCCTCCACTCCCGGCGAAGCTGAGAGGGTTGTACCGTGCTTCAAGGACATTCTGGCGAAGCCTGGTGCATTTGAGACCGGTCTGGCCACGCATGGGAAACTCAACGAGCACTTTGTCGGTCACCTGATCACGCTGGCAGAGATCGAAGCGCAGTTAGATCCCTACTTCCACAGAATGCTGAAACACTCCGCGGAAATATTCGTGGGGACCCACCGGCCCGCTCATGAATCGTCGAATCCGCTGGCAGATTCAAAGTCCGGCCTGGAGTTCCTCACCAGAGATCACCAATCGTCATGGTGGTGGCTACCGACAGGCGTGGCATTCGCGTTGACGGTTTGGAGCCAGGAAGCCGTTTAGCATCTCGCCCTAGTCATAGCAAGGAGGAGAAACCATGCAGGTCGAATTTGCGAACCCCGGGGAGATAATCGAAGTCGATGAGTTTGATCTCGATCTGCGATTGGGTTCTGTGGAGATTGCAGATCGACCGTCGGTCGAGATCCATGCCAGTGGCAGCTGCACTTGTTCGCATGGCAAGAGTTGTACTTGCGCTTCCCAGTGTTCCTGCTCGTGCAGTTGCAGTTGTTCATGCGATTGCCCCTCCGACGGATGCGACGGCGGCGGCGGCGACGACGACGACTGGTAGAGCCCAGGCCTTGAGAGCCCCCGCAGTGTGACTGCAAGGCCGCTGTCGAGTCAGTGCGCGAGGAACTTACAGTTGGGCGAAGCCCGGTAGGATTTTGCCAACGAGAGAGCCATCACCCCCCCAATGCCGCTTCAGATGCCATTCCCGTCGAGGTCCATCGCGACCCAAACTTGGCATCCACCAACCCTTGCGGCTGCGGACAGGTCGCGGGCCATTGCGCTGGAAGTTGTGCGCCGCCTTCAGGACTACCCATCCCGAAGCGCGAGCGAGTTCTGCGGTCCAAGCCTGGCCGGCGGAGAAGCGGGGCTGGCCGTCCTCTTTGGCTATCTGGATCGAATCTTTCCCCAAGACGGTTGGGACAAGACGGCTCATGAGTCGGCGCTGCGGCTCGCGGACAGCATTGGCGGGTCCGCTGAGCGATCCATTGGGCTGTTCGGCGGTCTGGCCGGTCACGCCTACGCGATATCCTACTTATCCCGCGGCGATACCCGCTATCGCCGCGCACGCGCGGCGGTCGAAGACGTTCTGCTTCCGCGAGCGTCAGTCCTGGCGGAGTCGCTGGCGAGCAGACACGGCATCCCGGTGGAAGACTACGACGTTGTTACCGGAGTCAGTGGGGTGGCCGCCTATTTGCTTTGCAGGCTCAGCGACAACAACGCACTTCGGACGTTGCGGACAATCGTCGCAGCGTTGGTCGAACTTGTTGAGCGAAATGTGGCGATACCCGCGTGGTTTACTCCAGCCGGCTTGATTTCGGGCAAGGCCATGGTGGGCAAATATCCGGACGGATGCTTGAACTGCGGGCTCGCTCACGGGATGCCGGGAATGCTCAGCGTTCTAGCATTGGCTTATCGCGCGGACATCGGTGTGCCCGCATCCCGGCCGGCAATCGCACGTCTGGCGCATTGGCTCGCCGCCCAGGCCCGGACGGACGAGTGGGGAACGGTGTGGCCTGCGGCGGTCGGGGTTGGGGCTTCGGATCCCGCGACCCCGGGCCCACTCGGCTGGTGTTACGGAAACCCGGGAGTGGCGCGCGCCTTGTGGCTGGCTGGATATGTGCTGGACGATGCAGCCCTTTGTGAGACAGCGACAGAAGCTCTACATTCCGTTTACCGCAAGCCTCCGTCCCGGCGCGGGATCATCTCTCCCACTTTTTGTCACGGCGTGGCAGGCCTTCTGCAGATCGCAATGCGGTTCGCGAATGAGACCGCATCGCCTGAATTCTCCCATGCTGCGAACCGCACTTTGGAGCGACTCATTGCACTATTCTCCGAGAATGCCATCTTCGGCTATCGCGACCATGACCATGAAGAGGGTTTGATGGACCGGCCAGGGTTGCTTGAGGGGGCCGCGGGTGTGGCGCTGGTGCTCCTGGCTTCGGCCTCGGATCAGGAACCGGACTGGGATCGAATTTTCTTGCTCTCATGACTGCAGCGAAGAACGGACATCACGCAGACCACCGCGGCGCGGCGCACCGCACAGCGACGCGGGCTCTCTATGCGCCGCTCGATTTTGTTGTGCTGCGCGTACCGCTCCTGCCGCGAGAGTTTTACGATTCGATGAGCAGGAGCTCGTTTGACGATAAGAGCCTGGACGAATTTTTCAGCAATGAGCAGATCCTGTCGGCGATTCAAGCGGCCAGCCCGGATCTAGTGCGCGCTTTGCTTTCCCCGGCGACAAATGAAGGGGATCGTTCGCGGGCGAAGCGGAAGTTGCGCCGCTATCTGATTCGCATGTCCACCCGGCCCACACCCTTTGGAGCATTTGCAGGCGTGGCCATCGCGCCGCTCGGCGAGCGAACCACGTTGCATTTGAATGAGAGCGAGGCTAGGCATTCCCGGCACCTCGATGTGCCTTGGCTACTGGAGTTTGCGCATAAGCTGGAGTCGGATCCGGATATCTTTCGACAGTTGAAGCTGCAGGCGAATCCATGCGCCCTGGTGCGCGGGGGCCGGGTTTACATCAGGGAGCTGAATCCGCTCTGCAAGGACGGCAAAACCGTCAAGAATGCTTCGCTGAAGGCAAGCAACACGGTGCTGCGCGCGCTGGAAGCGGCAAAGTCGCCGATCGCCTATCAGGATCTCTTTCTTTCTCTAGCCGGATCCTCAAGAGCCAATGAGCAAAAGATCCAGCGTTTCATTACCGAGCTCTGGCAGCAGGAGTTTCTTCTGACGGAACTTCGTCCGCCCTTCACCAACGGCGATCCATTGCCGTTTCTTCGTGAGCGACTGAATCGTCTTGGCGGCGCAGAGCCCTACCGGTTTGAGCTGGAGCGCCAATCATCGATGGCGTACGATGAGCCGCTCCGAAAGCCGGTCTCCGCCCCGCAACCGGGACGCAGCGCGCCGGAGGACGCAGATGAAGCCAGGCCTCGGATTCATATCGATTCGGCGTTTTCCCTAAGCGGCGCACTGAATGCCGCCGTTGCCAGGGAAGCGGCGCGTGCGGCGGAGATTCTTCTGTCCTTGTCACCGTGTCCCGCCGGCCTTCCTTATGTGACGGCTTACAGGCAGGTATTCGAAGAGCGCTATGGCACGGAACGCGAAGTGCCGCTTCTCGAGATGATCGATCCGGAGTATGGAATTGGAGTTCCGCCCACTTACGAACGAAAGAAATCCCCGCCGAACACAGAACAGCCCCCGGGGCAGCGCATTCGCCGGGAGACACTGTTCGACATCGCATTGGCGGCAAGTTGTGAGCGCCGCTTAGAGGCGGACCTGGACGAGGAAACGCTGCAGCGTCTGCGCACGTGCACGCCAGGCCCTGAAAACGTGCCGAATTCACTCGATATTTATGTGTTCGCGGTTGCGGACACCATGCGAGATCTGGATGAAGGCCGCTTCTCGGTTGTAGTGGGCCCGAACGTTGGCGCCATGGAAGCAGGGCGAAACCTCGGACGATTCGCGGAATCTCTTGGACCGGACGGGACCAACGCATTCAGGGACGCGGCCCGAGCCCTCGAGTCGGTTTCTCCCGGAAAGACGTGCGTGGAACTTAATTACTTACCACGAAACCTGCAATTGACCAATATTCTGGCGCGGCCCACTGCCCGGGAGTTTGAGATCAATGTTGGGGTGCAAGCGGGAGTGCCGCTTCAGAACGCGATTCCGATCAGCGATCTCGTGGTGGGAGTTCGCGGCGGGCGATTTTATGTCAAGTCCATCGGCCTGAATCGCCATCTCCATATCTGTTCGGGCCACATGGCAAACATCGAGTTTGCACCCTCGATCTGCCGCGTGCTGACCGACCTGATGCTCGATGAGGTCACGATGCTGAGGGAGCTTGATTGGGGCGCGGCGTTTATGTTTCCTTTTCTTCCGCGGGTGCGCGCGGGCCGCGTTGTGCTCAGTGTCGCCAGGTGGCGAATCACCGCGGCTACCGTGAAACGGCAGTTTCGCCTGGATTCCACGGAGGCATTTCGAGCCTCTCTTTCAAGATGGCGCGCCGAATGGAATGTCCCGCGGCACGTCTATCTCGCCGAGGCCGACAATCGACTGGTTCTGGATTTGGAAAATGAAATGGACTCGGAAGATCTCCGCGGCGAGCTTCGGCAAGTGTCGAAGAATGGCGCCATTCTACTCGAAGAAGTCTATCCTGACGTTGCGGATGCCTGGCTGCCTGGATCGAGCGGAAGGTATGTCGCGGAATGTGCCGTTCCGTTGGTGCTGAATCCCAGGAAGCGTGACGAACCGGCTCCCGACACTGAAACCAGTGTAGTGAAGACCATCTCCGCGGCGCCTGAAGCGACAGCTGCGGGTCGCGTGAAGCCGCCTGGCTCCGATTGGCTGTATTTGAAGCTGTATACGGCGCCTTCGATCGAGGACGACCTTCTCACAGGCACCATACGCGAGCTAGTTGGTTGGGCCCGCGAATCCGGAGTCATCCAACGATGGTTTTTTGTGAGGTATGCCGATCCGCAGCCGCACATCAGGCTGCGGTTTCAGGGCGCTCCACAAGCCCTCATGGGATCGCTGCTTCCCAAGGCGGCCGAATGGGCCCAACAGCTCGTGAAAGAAGACCTCTGCCTGCGGTTTGCAATCGACACCTACGAGCCGGAGATTGACAGGTATGGCGGAATCGATGCGATCGTTCTCGCCGAAGAGTTGTTCTGCCTTGACAGCGAATCGGCCTTGGCATTGCTTCCCTTCGCCGCTAATCGGAGCTTGCGCCTTGTCGAATTGGCCGTATTCGGCCTGAATTCCCTCTTCGATCGGCTTGGATGCAGCTCCGCGCAGAAGCACGACCTTTTCAAGGGATTCAATGTACCAAGGAAGGATTCGGGTGAAGTCTATCGCGAGCGGAAAGGGATCCTGCATGCGCTGGTCGGATTGCGGTGCGATTCGTCTCTTGCCAAGATGGTCGGCGAAATGTCGTGCGCCATTGAACCGAACGCTACGGCGATAGAGGACGTCGGGTGGCGGCTTCGAGCGCTCGACCAGGCGGAGAGATTGGTTCCTCGTCTCAACATCGTTTACAAGAGCTTCGCCCACATGCACTGCAATCGCCTTGGCCTCGACGCCGCAGCCGAGAGGCTCGCCTATGGACTCTTGACCCGCAGCTACGATGCATTGCAGGCACTCTCGAGCAAACAGATTCCAAGCCCACGGCCTTCGGCCGACACAGCCTGTGGCCGAAACGATGACTGAGTGTTCTCGGAGACATCGCCAAATCGCCCACGATAGGCACGAGCTCAAGAACCATGCTCAGATTGCGGAGGTCACCTATGGCTAGCAGAACAACGTCGCTTGATTCGGAGTCGGCGCTATTTGACCTGCTCATCGAGTTGGGCGCTCGCGAGGTCTCTCATTCCGGACGATCGTTGTATGAGCACTTAAGCGGAGTCTACTCGATCCTCCGTGCCTGGGAGCAGCCGGACGATGTGTGCAATGCGGGTATGTTCCACTCGATCTATTCGACGGAGAAGTTTCAACATGCAACCCTGCCGATCAGTGAACGGCGCCGGCTGCAGGCGACAATCGGCGAGGAATCTGAATATCTGGTGTATTTGTTCGCCGCATTGCCTCGCGCAGCCATCTTTGATGCCGCCAAATCCTGGTCGCCGCTTTTCTTGAGCGATTTCGCCGAGATCCGATGCCGCTGGGATGGCGGGATGGTGATCCGGGTCGCGGCAACCGAGATGGCGCGCCTCGTGGTGCTGCACCTGGCGAATCGAATCGAGCAGGCATCCAAGCCGGCTACGGGAATTGGATTCTGGCTTGCGCGCATGAGTGAGCTGGCGGGAAACATGCCCGCCTTCTCCGACACATTGCCAACGGCTCTGAAGGATCTGGGAACCAATACCGTTGACGATGAGCGGCACTTGCATTCGCTTTATTTGCAGGGAATCGGTCTCTTGCTGGGAGGCGATCCCGCTGGCGCGTTGCGGCATCTGGAGGACGCATGCCGCATTGGCGAACTAGTCGCAGAGCCTTTCCTGATGCTGGCGGTTGCGCATCGCTTGCTGGGGGACTCGCAGGCTGCACAGAAAGCCGCATCGAAAGGCCGCGTTCTTTTGAGACGATGGGGCACGCCGTGGCATAAGCGCCTCTCCATGGAGGGTTGGTGCGCGCTTGCCGACCTCATTACGGACGAGGCGCCGATTGAGGAGATTGGGAACGTGCTTCGAGAAATATCGACCGCCAATGACCAAGCGCAGGCCCTGGCGGGGGAGGAATCCAATGTTTCCGGCTCGGCCATTGACGCGGCGCAGCCTGACGTCTCTCGCTTTTTCTCATACCTGAAGGGAATTCAAACTCATCGCTCCAATCGAGCTATCAAATGGTACCCGGGCCTGAGCAGAAAGGCCTGGTACGATGCCGCACAGCTCCAGGTGGCCCGGGACCTAGAATCGCGCTATGAAGAAATAAGGGCGGAGGCCCTGAATGTAGAACCTGGCCATTACTACGAAGAAGCTGAGAATATCGGGCGAGTCGGGAGCTGGCAGGTGTGCATGTTTTATGAACAGGGACGCCGGAACGACACAGTTTGCCGGCAGTGCCCAACCATCGCTTCCATCCTCGACAGCCATTCCGGCGTAAGACGTTCAGCGGGGCTGATCTATCTTTCCAAGATGGCTCCGCACACCCACATCGCGGCCCATCAGGCGCGCGGGAATGTCCGCCTGCGCTGTCATCTCGCTATCAGAATTCCCCACGGCGATTGCGCGATTCGAGTTGCAGACGAAGTGCGCCACTGGCACGAGGGAAAGTGCATGGTGTTTGACGACACCTATGAGCACGAGGTGTGGAATCGCACTGATGAGGAGCGGTTGGTACTGCTGGTCGATCTCTGGCACCCGGACTTGACGCAACTGGAGCGGGACGCACTGGATACCATCAACTGGTTGAGCATGAATAATGCCAGCGGCATGGCGGAAACCTGGCAGAGAAACGACAGTCAGCGAGAGCGGGAAGGCAAGCGCGCAGTCAGCTCGATCGGAGACATGTTTGACTAGGCGGCCGGTTAGCTGCCTATGTCTTCGCGGTTCATCTCACGCGCGAGCCACTTATGATGGACACCAAGATAGGCCTTGGCTTGCAACGGCGCCACCGCATGGAAGTCCACTTTAACGTGATGCAACCTCCGAACGAAGGCACTGCGAAAGCCGGCTCCTGAAGATCGAGCGGCCTCTGCCAGATTCCCAGGCCAGATCTCCGGCGTTTGGTCTTCGTCCGCAATTCCAGTCCACATTGCAACCGCAGCAGCCTTGGGAGCGGTGCACAGCTGGCATGAAATCAAATGGTCGAGGAACGCGCAAACGCGCGACTCGCTCGCACCCAGATAGCATTCCAAGCCGATCTTAGGGAGAACATGATCGGTCATATCCAAATCAAGATCGATCCGATCCACTCTCTCTTCAAGCCAAGCGAGCAGGCATTCCAGTTCGATCGAGTCGCCGTCCCACTCGAGCGCGCTTAAGTAGCCGGCGATCTGGCCGATTGCAATGCCGCGCATGCAGAGCCTGACACCCTGAAATTTTCGCGCCAGCATCAGCCCAACCTGGAACACCTGGGCAGCGGGAGGCAAGAGAGCCACGATCCGTGTCAGTTGCCGGCGAACCGCCGGGGTTGTTGCCTCGCCGCGCAGAATCGGCAAAGCCAGATCGGTGAGCCACGCATACTGCGCCGAAGACCTCTGCTGCGCGGCGCTTGGAGAAAATGTCCGCAAGTGGTCAACCCCGATGAACACGTTCGGCGCCGGAACCGAAGGAAGAGTGTCGTCGATATCGAACTCGATCCAAAGATTGTGTATGGCAGAATAGAGCGGCGATGAGGGCTCGGCCCACTCATTTGCGAACTTGCGGATGCTGCGCCAAATGGGCTCCTGCTGGAACCTGGAGAATGGATCCCAGCCCGCAACTGGGCCGGACAATATCTCCCTCGATCCGTGACGAACTCTGCAACATACCAGAAAATCGGCCTCTTGCCGATCACTCCCCAGCGGGCATTCGAAGCCGAAGAAATCGGTGATCGCACCTGGCAGCAAGGATGCGACATGCCGAATGTCCGCAAGCGCGTCCATGGAGATAAGACCGTCAACTGCATGCGGATCGAATGCGGCAGCCAGGTAGTCAGCTACCGTGTCAATCCTGTCGCCATGGATGGTGTACGGCATCTCTATGGAACAGATCCCCTGATCTGAAGGGAATCAATCTGTGTCCACGCTGTCAAGTAACAATGGGAGGCATCGCGTCTGAGCATGTCACTCTCCCGGCAAAAGCCCTGGCGAATCAAGGCCCGTTCGAATGTTTCCCGGGCGCGACTCCCGGCTCTTCCTCGTAACCGGCATAGGAGCTGAGGGCAAATTGCGCGACGTATTCCGCATGGCTGGTGCAGCGGTAGCGCGGATGAACTTCAAGGCCCTGGCCTGGAAGCTCGTCGTCGCGCTGCACGTCGCAATCTTCGCCAAGAGCCATCACCGCCACCGAGGTCGATACCATGCTATGAGCGTCGCGATACAACCATAGTTCAAAGCAATTCCCATTCACTCCGATGATTTGAGCGGAGTGGGCCAGAGTGTCTGCGTCCGCGGACCTGCCGTAGCAACTCCGGCGGGCTTGCCGTCTCGTGGAGTAAAACGGAATGCTTTCGGGCCACGTGCCGCGCACAGGGTCCATCATGTCGAGCAAGCAAAACTGTGCGTCACGCACAAGTTGCCCGCGGTAGCCAAGCAGGGCAAGCGCAAGGATCGCGAAACCGGTCGAGATCCCTACATCAAACGTGCCAAAAGAGTGATCGTGGTTCCTGCTGGCAAGGATCTCTTCTCGCAAGCGCTGCTTCACTTTCTTCGCGCCAGGATCGGCGGCAAGAGCGGACGCTAATGCCCAATCCGTCAGATATGGGTTTGCGAAGAACAGGCCTGAGCGAGCGTCGAAGTGCCTTTCCAAATACTCCAACGGCGTTCGAGTCGGGAGACCGAATCGGGCTCGCAGCCCGCGAACCAGGCAGGTTGCCGCAAAGTCCGCCTGGCACCAGTGTGCATTCGCCATTCTGATCGCCATGCGATCCCCTTCTCGATGTTGCGACCATAGCTGGGGATAATACGCGCCGTGGCCGTCGGAGAATCGCTCCAGGGCTTCAATCCCCTCTCGATCTGGAAGACCTTGCATAACCAGCGCGGAATCGATCGATGTTACGAGCCATTTGGCATGAAACGACCAGAGTGCGCCTTGTCTTGCCGATGTTAGCTTGTCGCGAAGAGAGGCGCGCGCGCGCTCGATCTCGCAGGACGAGGTCTGGTTCAACGCGTTCAGGAGGAAGCCGATCGGAACGAGATCTCCGCACGCAAAACTGTTCCGTGGCGGCGGGGGCTCGCAAGTCATCGTCATTTCCCCGCAGCATGCTTGCTCGGCAAGTTCTCGTATCGCCGTCAGCCCTCTTTCCTTCCCCCATGCGATCCGGTCCTCGGCTGCCTGCAGCAAGCCGCTCTCGATCTTTCGATCGATCTCGCCGTGGTTGAGAAAAAAGCGGTTGCAATTGCCAGCCCGCGCGTAGCCGGAGAGCAACGCCGCATGGAGATGATTTGAGAGCAGGTTGCGAAACAAAGCGACAAAGCCCGTATCGGTCCAGTGCCCGCCGAGATATTCCACGCCAATGGCTCGCAGGAGGCGGTAGTTATGCCGAGTCGGCTCACGATGAAAGATTGCCTTGGCAAATCCCGCGCCGCCCCTCACAACCAAATGCAATAACACCGGCGATGGATCGCTCCTTCCAAAGGCAAGGCAGGCAGCCTCTTCCGGCTGAAATGTCTCGAACAGCGCCCGGTTGCGATCAAGCAGAGTCTCTGTTGGTTGGGAGATCTGACGAAGATTCCCTTCATTGGGTTCAAGAAGAGCAAAGCCGTCAAGCGGCGCAACCATGCGTCCCTGCGAAGTGAGAACAACATGGCTGATCGGGCCCAGGTCAAGGTGCGCCGGTAAGCGGAACATCGCCTTCATCTGTGGCTCGTCCACCCACGAACGGATCGCTGACAGCTGAAACAGTACCATCCAATCGAGATCGGCAGGCAATGATCCCAGAATGTCGGTGGTATTCATGATGGGCTCCCGTCAGCCGACATTGACAGCATATCACTACTGTCCGGCTACAAGTCGAAGAGATTCAACTGGTTGAAAATATCGCCTAAGTCGTTATCGCAATCCATCCCCTGAAGTGCCCGTAAAATGGGCGTTTTCTCGAACAGAGGTCCACGATGGGGACTGGAATCCCCCAGTGCTGATCGACCCGCGCCCGCGGTCGCGCTGGCGACGTACGTGTATCAGATGTCGCCGGGATACCTGGAGGCTGCCGGCACTCGGCTACTGGGCGGGCGGGAGGTATTTCTGGCGCAGGGCTGCGAGCCCCGGCCCGTAAGGTCGCTAAAGCGCCCAAGAAAGCGTCGCCGACCGTCATACTCTTGCCGTGGATCATCCGGTCGCGGTTTGCCACGCACGCCACCAGTAACTGCTCATTCAACGTGGCCAGGTCTTTGGCCTCCGGCACCGGCACCAGGCAGTTGCGCCGGTACCAGCCTAACTCTCCTTCCACACCGCCCTTTTCATTGCCCTTGGCCGGATTGCAGTACTCACTTCGATAGCCCCAGTGAGAACGGAATGCGATGATTCGGTCGGTCTCGACTCGCTGATAGCCGCGCAGAATCTTCTTCACCATCCGCCGATCAGCACGCTCACGTTGATTTAGGCTCGGGGCCGCGGTCCAGTGCCGGCCAGACCATTAGAGCGCGCGACCTAGAGCCATACGATGGGCTTGCACGCCACTTGGCCGCGCGTACAGAAAGGAATTGGCCGGCAGGGCCCCGGACCTGCTCGTCGCCTTTCCATATCTTCAGGAGTTTCACACGGCGCTTGACGGAATCGCCGATGGCGCTGTTGTGGCCCTGCAGACGCACCATGCTCGACCTGCCGTCCGGCACTATCCAGCCGGGGCGATGGACGCCATAAACCAGCTAGGAGCGCGCCGATTGCAGGCGATCAAGGCAAGGATAGGCCGTGAAATACAGGCTATGGCTTTGGAGGGCGATTTGGGTAGGGATTCGTTCCGCTTGCTTCGAACCTCCGGCGCGTCACCTTGCTTCCAGTGGCCCTGCTCATCTGTGCCCTGGCGGCAACTGGCCAGCCCAATTCGGTGAAGCTAGTTAACGTCAAGTCTATCTGGGGTGGACTGGACGTAATCCCCGCCAAGCCCGAGCACGATCCGGCTAGGGGGGTCGAATTGCTCGTCCAGAGCCAAGGGGAGAACCGCTTCTATTCCAACGGGGCCCCGGTTAGTGCAAACGTGATTGAGGCGCTGGTACAAGCTCTGGGCGCCCCAACTGTCGAACAACCGCGGTCTTCGAACCTCGGAATCACCCAGAGATGGCTCGACGACAATGTCGAAGGCGCCAGGAGAAAGAACGATCCGTTGTCCCGTTATTCTTCTGACTTTTACTGGCCCGCGTTCAAAGGCGCCTTCACAAACCGATCCCTAATTGAGACTGTCCCGCCATCTCTGTTCAGCGGCATGCATACCGACGACTACCCCCGAGTTGATCTCCAGGTCGTATTCGCGAACGGGGATGCATGGTCAGCAGCCTCAGATTCTCAGTATGAGTTCATGATTCCGTGGCGGGTCAAGGTGCCGGGAAGGACGTTTACCACATGGAACGCGAACCTGTCGAAGGCAATCGCAGCACTCCTCCCCGACCGTGCGGTAAACCGCGGGCGCCTGAACGGGGAGTCATTTAGTTACATGTTGGGAAATGCGGCTCTGAGCGAGAATTCGTGGGAGGCCTGTATTTACGGGACTTTCGCTGGCTTTTTGGCCTTTTCGATAGTTGCTGCTCTCCGTTTGCGTAAGGCGACGGCTGGACCCGATCCTCGGAAGGCAAACGCCACCTCAGTGTGGTTGCGTCCGATCCCTTCCGACGTAATGGACTTGTACCCTTCTCAGGTGACTATCTGCCGTTGACTCTTAGACTTACCGATGAACTTCGGCGCTCGCGAGAAGTGACCCAGGTTTGCTCGCCAAAAGTGACCCACCAAACCGGCCGGAAACCGCGCGCTTGCCGCAGGGCAACGGTCCTGCCGGAAGGGCAAGGCCGACCCAGTGTTCGGCTTACCTGAGGGATACAAGAGACTTGCGCGCCTCCGGCGCGGATGATATCGCCTGCCTGATTTCTTGCCCGCTGGCAAGGCGTGTTCTTCGGGTGGGTCACTCTATCGGAGCACAAGTGGGTCACTTCTCGTGAGCGCCGAGGCCGATGAATGACGAACGCGGGATCCAGTGCCTTGGGGCCTGGTCTGACGATGGAC
>OBLU010002004.1_pt1 | contig 18859 bp, 17 predicted proteins | sample 1518681 | NCBI WGS metagenome assembly OBLU01 (sample SAMEA3539304, study PRJEB22396) | soil metagenome | biome: tundra; feature: field; material: soil | place: USA | collected 2010-05 | depth 0.15 m | reverse complement strand
GCCAACCTTTCACTACGCTTTGAGGACAATTTCCCACTTGGTTGCGGAATCGCTGCTGGTCGGCCTGTTCCCTACTGCCTGTTCCCTGCTGCTGTCGTATGCTATAGGACAAGGCAACCCCATGAAGACCTTCACTCTCGAAGAAGCGCAGTCTCTGCTCCCGGTGCTCGAAGCGCTGCTCAAGCGCGCGGTCGAGGGCCGCCAGTCCGCAGAGGCGGTCGAGGCGAGCCTCTCTGATCTCTCCCGGCGCATTTATCTTTCCGGGGGCATGCGCGTGGATGTGGCCGCGGTTGCCAAACAGCGCGTTGAGATCGAGGCCCATCTGCAGCGCGTGCGCGAGAGCATTGCCGAGATCGACTCCATCGGGGTCCAGGTCAAGGACCTCGAAGCCGGTCTGCTCGACTTCCCTTGCCGCCTTGATGACCAGGTCGTCCTGCTCTGCTGGCGCATGGGCGAGTCCGCCATCGAGCACTGGCACACCGTCGAAGGCGGCTTTCAAAGCCGGCAGCCCGTGGACGAGCGTTTCCGCCGCCATTCCGCCTCCGGCGGTCGCCTCAACTGAGGCGCCGGGAGTTCCCCTATCTCTTGAGCGCCCAGGCCTATGTATATTTCTGAGTCCGAAGTCCGAGCAGTCCTCAACTATCCAGCGCTCATTCCGGCCATCCGTGCGGCGCTGGCCGACTACTCCGCTGGTTGGTCGAGCAGCCGGCGCGGACCATTCTGCGAGCCGGAAATGCTGAAGGTTTCTTGAACGGCTGGTTCGCGGTAATGGCCGTGATTTACGGCGATGTAATGGGCGTAAAGACCGTCACGTTTTTTCCTGGCAACGTCGATCTGGGTTTGCACACGCACATGGCTGTCATCGAGCTGATGCGCCGCGCCACTGGGGAGCCATTGGCCCTCATGGATGGCCGCGTGATTACCGAGATGCGCACCGCTGCCGTCTCCGCCGTCGCCCTGGCCGCGCTTGCCCCGCTTGCCACAACAAGCTTGGGCATTCTGGGCTCGGGCGTGGAGGCTCGCTCGCACATCCAGGCGCTGCGGCAGGTCCGCCCTGCAATTCAGAACATCCGGATCTGGAGCCGAAACCCCGCCAACGCCGAACGCCTTGCCGCCGGACTGGCGCCGGGACCCGTGCAGTGCCGATTGAGGAGGCTGCGGCGGCAGACGTTGTGCTCACCGCAACCGCTTCGCCTGAACCTGTTCTCCAAGGCCGATGGCTCGCGCCTCATGCTGTGGTGCTGGCTGTGGGAGCCACAGGCGCGAACCTGCGCGCACTGGACGACGAAGCGATGCTTGGCAGTCATTTAGTGGCAGAGTCCCGCTCATGCGTCGAGCGCGAGTCGGGAGACGTCATCCTCTCAGGCGCCAAAGTTCAGGCCGAGATCGGTGAGATTCTGGCTAATTTGACGACGGCCCCCATCGGCCGGCGCATCGTCTTCAAATCCGTGGGTATGGGGATTGAAGACCTGATTGCAGCCAAGCTGGCTTGGCAGGCGTGCCAGCAATCGCCGCACTGAGCGCGCCCGCAGCCCCGCGTCTCTCACTCAGGCTCGCATGGCAACGACGCTACACCCTCATAGACGAGTTACTCTGAGAGTGGCATCAAAGGGAGCGGCGATGAAGATCAGAATTTGGCCCCGGGCGGTTTCACGGGGGGCGCTGTTCCAGATGGGTCTCCTGGGGGCTGGTCTTCTTGGGATTGGCTTTCTGGCTGGTTGCGGAAAATTCTTCCAAGCGCCGAGCGGAACAACCACGACAACACCCTCAGGCTCATCCAGCGGAGTCTTCTACGTTCTTGACCAGCAAACAGCCCAGATTGCCGGTTACTCGATCGTATCTGGAACGCTGACCCCGATCTCAGGCAGCCCGTACACCGTGCCTGGGTCCGCCGAGCCACTTGCCATTGCGATTGCGCCCAATGGGGCGTTTCTTTATGTGAGCACCGCTCTCGACGGCATCTACATTTACACCATCAGCTCGGGGGGTGCGCTCACTCTGGGAAACGGCTCCTCGCCAATCTCCGCCGATCTGGCTTCCACAATGCAAGTGGACTCAACCAACCAGTGGCTTGTAGAGGCCGGACCTTATCAGGCGGTACTGCGCGCCATTGCCATCAGTCCCAGCACCGGCCTGGCCACTGCCAAGACCGAGCAAACGGTTCCGCTGCCTGCCGCCACCATTCATCAGCTAGCTATTTCGCCGGACAATACCCACATCTTTGTGGCACTTGGTTCCAGCGGAACTGAGGAAGCCATCTTCGCCGCGGGAAATGCCACTCCATTCGGCAACACGGCGAATATTCCGGTGGTGAACGTCGCGGGCGCCGCCGTCTCAGTGGCTGTGGACCCACAGAACCGGATGTTCTACGTGGGAGAGACCGCTGCCGTCTCCGGCACCAACTCCGGCGGCATGCGCGCCTTCAACTACAACACACTGGTGGAGGTCACCGGCTCGCCTTACGCGACTGCCGGTCTGGCGCCCTATGCCATAGAGCCCGAAGCAAAGGGCAATTATGTCTATGTCGCCAATCGAACGGTAAGCGGCAGCTCCGCCGGAAATATCGCCGGATTCTCTTTCACATCCACCGGTACCGTTTATTCGCTGACCGCTCTCGCAAACACCGTGGCCACAGGGACCGCTCCGGTCAGCTTGGCAGAGGACAGCCTGGACACCTATCTGCTTGTGGTGGATTCAGGCGGCAGCCCCGACTTTGAGGCCTACACCATGAGTGCTGGCGCACTCACCTCATCCGCGACTGCCTCCACAGGAACCGACCCGGTTCAGGCCGGCGCCATCGCCGCGGCCCCGTAGACAAGCGGAGACCCTGACTCCTGATCTCTGTTCCCCGTTCTCTGCTATCCTCAAGAGGACCGCCACCGGCTGTGCTCACGTCATCGCAAATTCTTTTCGTCTCTTCCTCAAGGCGCTTCGGAGCCGCCGTATCTTCATGGTTCCTCCTTTTTTTGCTTGTGGCTGACTGTGGATGCAACCGCTTTCACCAGCAGCAGCATGAGACGGTGTACGTCTCCGCCCGCCAGATGTACCTTCACGACCGGGTAGCCGCCGTCTCCAACCGCGTGGCCGAGGTGGTGAATGGACAGCCGCTTGAGATCCTCGAGCACGGCCGCAGATTCCTCAAGGTAAAGACTCAGAAGAACGAGATCGGCTGGATTGAAGAACACGCCGTCATTGACGGCAAGACTTACGCTGCGTTTGACCAGCTAGCCACTCAGCACAAACAAGACCCAGTAGTGGCCACAGCCACCCTCCGCGACGACCTTTATCTGCACGTTCTGCCTGGGCGCGAGACAGAACACTTTTATCTGCTCGCGGGCAACGCGAAGGTGCAACTCCTGGCCCGGGCCTCGGTTCCCAAGACAGGTCAGCCGACCTTTGGACCGGTTGCGAAGCCTGCCGTGCCCAAACCGGGTCCCAATCCCCCTCTCGCGGTAAAGAGCCCAACCCAGGCGCCGGTGCACCCCCCCCGGAATGCTTCTCCACTGGTGACGCCCCCGGTCATGGCGCCCCCGATCGTCATGGAAGACTGGTGGCTTGTCCGCGACGCCTCGGGCCACGCCGGATGGATGCTCGCTAGCCGCCTGGATGTGGATGTGCCCGACGCGGTTGGCGTCTATGCTGAAGGCCAGCGCATGGTCGGCGCCTATGTTCTGACGAAAGTCAAAGACTCTGAAGCCACCACGGCTGATGGCGAAATGCCCGAGTACGTCACGGTCCTGAGCCCGCCGGGGGCCGGTGAATCCTTCGATTTCGACCAGGTGCGCGTGTTTACCTGGAGCCTCAAGCGCCATCGCTATGAGACGGCCTTCCGGCTCCATCCAATTCAGGGGTTTTTGCCGGTGCAGACGGGATTCCAGCCTGGCCCTGGCGGCAGCGTGCCCGTCTTCAGTTTCCAGATTGCCAGCAGCCCGAATCTGAACGTCGATCCCGCTACGGGCATCGCCCACCCGGCATCGATGCGCACGATCCATTACGCAATGAACGACACGCTGGTGAAGCGCATCGGTCCCGACATGGGTCCCATTCCCGTGGGCCACTTGGAGGGCGGCAAGCCTAAGGCAGCGAAGGCGGGAAAGAAGAAGGGCCGATAAACACGGCTGGAAGGTGGAAACTACCGGTGAGCAAAGCGTCATCAGCGAGATGAAGATGATGGACTGTCTAAATCGCTTGGGAGGTCTCGTCAGGAAGATTGGCAGGCATGAAGACCAGGCTGTTGATAAACGCATCAGGGCAGCGGTGGTCTAAAGGTTACACGGTCTGCTAAGTCTCCAAGTCTGAAAATTGACAGATGAGAACTCTGGCTATACAGCTCCCAGATCGCGAAGATTCCTCAAAAATCTCACAAACTCCATCAAAGCGACTAGATCTGACGGCCCAAGGCCATCTGGATCAAAGTGCATTATGTCGTTTCGTATCTCCCTTACCCTGTTTAGCCTCGCGATGAATTCGGCGCGGTCAATTTCAATTGCAAGCTTTCTCCACCCCTTTTCGGACTCGATGAGGCGAATATATTCGCCGAAAGTTAGATCGGAGACCGCTCCAATTATCCTCTGATCATCGCTCGGAGCCTTTACCTCCTCCAACTCTCTTGAGGTGAGCTTTCCATGCAGGATTCGCCGGACTCCGTTTTCCACTTTGCCTACGAGTAAAAACGGTTCAGCAAGTCTTCGAAACTGGTCATTGAAATCGCTAGCTGTGACTATCCCAGAGATCGACTTGTCCTTTGCCTGCACCAAGACGTAATCGTGTGTCGCAACTTTCTCAATCGCGGAGAAAAGCGATTCTTCGATGGATACGATCTCTGCCGTTTCCATGCATTCACGAACCGTAGTGCAGGGCCGCTTTAAGGCCAGCCTGCTCCCTATGCTCTTCCAGCTTATTATGCCTTTTACTTCCGGTCGCTTGTCATGACGAGAACCTGCGAGAAGTCGCGGGTCATCATTAGGGTGATGGCTTGCTGGAGGGTCGCGTCCGGCTTCACAGAAGTCGGGGGCCTATTTGCTGAATCTAAGCGCCCCAACCGAACCATCGGATCCGTAGTTGATGTGCTTTGGTGGGTTTGTTGCTGTTCTTTCCCCTGCGGGGCTAGAACGAACCCGACGTAGCCGTCGATATACTGCCACTCGAAGTCTGGAAAGGTTCCCAGCCCAGGTCTCTTGAGTGCTTCACGAATATACTGAACTATGTAGATGCCCCGCCTCTCCCATCCAAACCAGCCCAAGAAGGACCTGACGCTCTCTCCCTGAGGCTTGACGCCCTGTTTCAGTTGGTCGTGGATCGCCATTAGCTTGTCGTCAATTATGGACATCGTAGTATGTTCGCAATTTTACTGATGCAACGTTGAGTGCCAAAATGCTCGCCTTCACCCGCGCCGCCGCAACTCCAATTCCACAACCCGCTGCATCTCGGCCTCGGGCGCGGGCTTGCCGGTCCAGATCTCGAATTGGCGCGCGCCCTGCTGAGCAAACATCTCCAGCCCGCTCACGACTGCAATCCCGCGCGACTTCGCCAGCTTGAGCAGCGGCGTCTCCAGCGGGTTGTAGACCATGTCGAAGACCAGTCCGGCGTTCAGCTCGTTCGCCGCGATGGGTAGCGCCTCCTTGATGCCGGCCATGCCGCAGGGCGTGGTGTTGATGAGTACGTCAAAGCGGCTCTTCGCAAGCAGCTCGTGCTTCAGAGACTTGGCCTTGGCTGACCGGGCCAGCGCCACCGCCGTCTCGTGGGTGCGATTCACTACAAAGACTTCTGCACCCTGCTCGACCAACCCAAACACCGCAGCGCGTGCTGCACCTCCCGCGCCCAGCACGGCGATGCGCGCGCCCTTGAGCCGCAAACGCTTTTCCAGCGGCTTCACAACTCCGGCCACATCTGTGTTGAAGCCGTACAGCTTGCCGTCCGCGCCGGTGCGCAGCGTGTTGCATGCTCCGATGCGGCCGGTGAGCGGGTCCATATTGGCCAGGTGCGGCAGGACTTCCCGCTTCAGCGGCATGGTCACAGCCACTCCACTCAGTGGCAGCTCACGCACCAGGGCCAGCAGGTCGGCCAGAGCGCGCGTCTTCAGCGGCAGCAGAATGGCATTTACATTTTCGCGGCGGAAGGCGGCATTCTGCATGAGCGGAGAAAGCGAGTGCGCAATCGGGTTGCCGGCTACGCCAAAAATCCTTGTTGCCTGGTCGAGGTGCTCCAGGCGGTAGAGGTCGTTGAGCGTTCCGGCTGCAACCTGGCCCGGCGCTGTCGCGGCTCCGTCTGAGTACGAAGCAAACGTAAACGCCGCCCCCGCCCTCGGCCCCAGTACGCGGCTTACCAGTCCTTCCTCACCCATGGCGATGCCCACCACTTGCGCCGTGAGGGACCGGTCTTCGATCAGGCGCAGGACGGCCAGATTGTCGGCCAGGGATCGTGCCGTCGAAACCACCTTCACAAAATCCGGCTGAAAGGCCTGAATCCGGTTGGCCGCCTGCTCCAGGCTCTTGGTGCGGGTAAAGTCGTGGAAGCTGACAAGCAGCGCAGTGCCCGCCGCCCGAAGGCCCGCCCGGAATTGTTCAAGCTTCTTCGGCGCTGCCTCCTCGGCCGTCTCGACCTCAAGGTCCACAATCTGACAGCCGACCTCGGCGGCCGCCAATAGTGTTGCGAGCTCAGCGGTCAAGGACTGCGCGAGAAGTCCGCCAAACTGCTTCCGACGGCAGGTGGCGATCGCCGTCACCTCACGGTGCGCGGCCAGAAACTCCTTTACTTTGGGCAGCGCCGCCGCCGGCTTCGCCAGCGAATCGAGCCGGAACTCGATGAATTTAGAGTCTTTGAGCGCCGCCTCGGCCCGCTCCACCATCTCCGCGGGCGAAGTGCCCTGGATGGCGACGCAGAGCTTGCCCAGCCGCAGACGTGGGCTCGCCGGCGCCGGGGCCGGCTCGTACATTGGATCAGCCGAGATGGAAGCCGTGCGCACCATAGTCATCAATTGACGCATCTTAGAAGGGTTCCGTTGGAGATGCAACAGAGGATTACGGGCGGTGGCGAATTTCTAACTGGCGGTTGAAACCGGCCTGCCCCTAAACCCGCCCCGTTGTGGCACCCTAGAAGTTTGAAGGAGTTTACCCGCTATGCCAGCTGACAACCCTGCTGCCCTTGTCCCCTCCGCCGAAGAACTTCACGCCTGGGATGCAGGCGGAGCCTCATCCGCCGAAACGCTGGCAGCCTGGGTTAGCGCCCGCCTGACCGCCCATGAGGCCGCTTTGGCCGCTCTGCTGGCGGTTCAGGGCCGGCGCACCCCTGAGAATTCGCTGCGCCTGTTTGATGCGGCCATCGACCAGCTCAACCTGGCCGGCGCGCAGGCTGGTGTGCTCAACTCCGTCGCCGCCGACAAGGCGGTTCGCGACCAGGCCCAGGAAGAAGCCCAGCGGGTAGCCATGGCCGGCAGTGCTCTGAGCCTGAATCGCCAGGTTTACGACGCGCTCTCAGCCATCGATCTTGGCGGCGCCAGCCCGGCAACCCAACATTTCGTCCAGCGCACCCTCCTGAGCTACCGCCTGGCCGGCGTGGACAAGGACCAGGCCACACGCGACCACTTGCAATCGCTGCATGAGAAGGCGACCCATCTTTCTCTCGACTTCAGCCGCAACATCCAGGAGGGCGGCAAGACCATTGAAGCCACGGCCGCCGAACTGGATGGCCTCCCCGCCGACTACCTCGTCCGCCACCAACCCAACGCTGAAGGCAAGAACACGATCTCTACGGACCAGCCCGACATGCAGCCGGTGATGACCTTTGCCACCAGCGCCGCCCTGCGGGAGCGCATGTTTCTGGCCTACAACACCCGCGCCTACCCGGCCAACCAGCCGATCCTGCTTGACTTGCTGGCAACCCGCCAGGAGATCGCAACCGTCCTGGGCTTCCGCAGTTGGGCTGACCTGGCTACCGCCGACCAGATGATGGGTTCGGCCGCCAACGTTCGCACCTTCCTGGCCAAGCTCGACGATGCCAGCCTGGAAGGCGCTCGCCGCGAGCACGAATTAATTCTCGATTTCGCGCGAAAGCGCCAGCCTGAGCTGACGGCCATCGACATCACCAGCCGCGCGTACTGGTACGAGCAGTTTCGCCGCTCGGCTTTCGACTTCGACTCGCAGTCGGTCCGCCCTTATTTTCCCTATGCGCAGGTCGAGGCCGGGGTGCTGCAGACGGCGGCAAGGCTCTTCAAGATCGAGTTCCGCCGCTCGACGGCGCCCGGATGGCATCCGGACGTCTCGGTCTTCGACGTGTATGACGGCGGGCAGACTGTGGGCCGCTTCTATCTCGATATGCACCCCCGCGACGGCAAGGACAAGTGGTTCTCTGCCGCGCCCATCGTTACCGGTGTCCGCGGCGGCTCCCTGCCTGAAGCCGCTCTCGTTTGCAACTTCCCCAAAGGCGACGATCAGGATCCGGGCCTTCTGCAATACAACGACGTCGTCACCTACTTTCACGAGTTTGGACACCTGATGCACGCCATCCTCGGCGGACAGACGGAGTGGATCGGCCTCTCCGGCTTCGCCACTGAAGGCGACTTCATCGAGGTCCCCTCGCAGATGCTCGAAGAATTCTTCCGCGACGAAAAGCTGCTGCAGGCGTTTGCCAGGCACTACCAAACCGGCGAAGTTCTTCCTGTAGAGACCATCAGGAAGATGAAACTCGCTGGAGCATTCGGCCGCGCGGACTGGGTCCGCTCGCAGCTTTACTACACAACCCTTTCGCTCGACCTGCACGATCAGGATCCGGCGGCGCTCGACCTCGACTGCACCACCAAGCGGCTCTACGAAAGCCTGCAACCATGGACATGGTTCGAAGGCAACCGCATGTATGCAAGCTTCGGTCACCTCACCGGCTACTCGTCGAACTATTACACGTATGCGTTCGACAAGGTCATCGCACTGGACTTCTTCGCCCAGTTCGATCCCGCAGACCTGCTCGGCTGCGACGCCGGCAGCCGCTATCGAAAGACCGTGCTGGAACAAGGCGGATCGAAGCCCGGCCGCCAGATGGTCCGCGAGTTTCTTGGCCGCGATGAGGAGTTTCAGGCATTTTCAAGCTGGATGAATGAGGAGTTTGAGAGCGAATTTGCAATTGCCCGGTTTTAGAGCAGGGTTCGTTTCCGGTTTATGTTCTTTTCGTCCTCGCCGATAGTTTCCTTCAAGCAAGCCACCGGGAGAAACGCATGGGCATGCGGCCAGTAGTACCGCATGGCTCCCGCAGGGTCTTGGCTCGGCTAATCGAGAGAACGAACAAATCGGAAAGGAACAGGCCGGACATGACGAAGATGCTCTGGAATCAAGAAATGGGAGTTGGAGTCCAGGAACTTGACGAAGATCACAAAGAGCTGGTCACCCTGCTGAACGAGGTGGAGGATGCAACTGCGACGGGCCAACGCAGGGATTCAATCAATGAGATCGTCGACCGCCTGATGGAATCCGTCAAAACTCATTTCGCAAGGGAAGAGGCATTCCTGGTTGAGTTCGGCTATCCGGGTGCCGCTGCGCACCAATGCGAGCACGATCTGATGCTGAGGACTGGTTTGGAATTGCAGGCACGCTTCAGAAGCGACTCGTCCCCAATGATTTCGCTCGAATCGGTGAGCAGCCTCCGGAGTTGGCTCGATAACCACATTCAAGGCGCTGACAGGCAATATGGCCCGCATCTCAACACTCACGGTGTTTACTAGCCACCCTGGGCAACATCGATGCGCACTGCGCGCGATCGTCTAATTCAGTTCTCTCACCCAGATATTCCTGAAGCTAATTGGCTCGCTATGGTCGCCGTGTGCCTGCAGCTTGATCGGCGCGGTGTCATACTTTTTGTAGAACGGCTTGCCGATGTAAAGGGTCTGCCCCTTCAACTCAAAGTGATTCTGCACCAGCACGCCATTGAAAAAGACCGTAGCGTATGCAGGTGTCTTGAGCGAGTCGTCTGCGTTGAACGTTGGCGCGGTCCACACGATTTCGTAACTCTGCCACTCTCCTGGTTTGCGATTCGGATTCACGAGCGGAGCGCTCTGCTTGTAAATGCTGGCTGCTTGCCCGTTCACGTAGGTCGTGTTGACGTACGAATCGAGAACTTGGAGTTCGTAACCGGCGTCCCCAGGCCCGGTGGAAGCCATAAAGACACCGCTGTTTCCGCGGGCCTGGCCGCTGCCGGTGATGTTCTCAGGGATTCTCCACTCGATATGGAGTTGGTAATTCTTGAACAATCGCTTGGTCTCGATGTTTCCCGCACCCGGTGCCTTGCTCACCGTGAGTATGCCGTCTGCCACGACCCATTTTGCCGGGGTATGATCTTGGGCCGATACCCACTCGTCCTGGTTCTTGCCATCGAATAGCACGATTGCATCGGACGGTGGCATCGCATCTGTCGCACCTGGAGTCACGATCTTGGGTACGGGCTGCCAAACCTCCGTCTCTTCGGGTTTAGGCTTGGCGGGTTCTTGCGCTGAAAGGGCAGCGGCCATGGAAACAAGGGTTGCCAACGCGAGGGCGTGCGAAAGTCGGGTGCTCATAGTTGGACTAGAGGATACACCTGCGAAACCGATTTCGTCAGTCGGCCTTTTCGCGGGCTTTTTGGAGCGGCTCACAGCAAGAGTTCCCGCTTTAATGGGCGGGGGGGGCTGCAGGCAACGTCTCAGGAATTCTGTCCTGCGCAACAATCGCAAACGAGTCAAAGAATTGTGTCACATCCTGCTCGCGGCGAGCGCTGGACGATGGAAATGCGGCAATCAGCATGTAAAGTCTCGGGTTGGCGTAGATAAGCCGCGAATTGATGATGCCTCCACCAGGGTTCCTGGCTGAAAAATCCCGCGCCGGAAAGCCGCCGATCGTGTTCCTCGACTCTGAGGTCAGCGAGGTTTGCGTGCGGGCCATTGCATCGTCCCGGGCCATGTCCAGGATCCTGCCCGCGTTGCGGTCGTTCTCTCGTGCGACAGGCGGATCGTCTGCCCAGGCCACGGCAAAGGTGGTCTCAGTGCTGGCGTTGGCTAAAATCATGTTCACTTCATCAATTCCACCAGTCTCATTGTTGGCAGGAACCTGCAGTTCCTTGCTGTCGGCAGGCATCTCCACCTTGAACCCATCGGGGCTCCGGTCTACACTCTCCCAATTGATGCGGGCAGGGTGGGGAAGTGGGCTAGCCGAGTCGCCGCCCGAACCATTGTCGGCGTCCAGGCTCGCGGGGCGCGCCAGTCCCAGATCCACCCGATGCAGATAGATGTAGCCGACTCCCAATATCCCGATTCCAATCAGGACGATGAACTGCCACCATTTCACACCTTAGAGAGTGCCAATTCCTCTCATTCGATGCAAGTTGATTCGACGGCATTTGCATGCGGAGGTGCCAGACAGGTAAGAGGAGCCGGGGAAAAAGCTGGTGCCAGAATCTTTTTCAACAGGAACTGATTTCCGAAACGCAACTTTTTCGCGATTCATGCATCTCAATAAGTAATAAGCAGAGGCTTCCCCGATGTTCGTCCCTTCCACGAAGGTATCCCACTCCTTTTGAGGATCCTTTACGGATCTCATCCCCATACCCCCCCTGGACCCCCCTCCCCCAAACGCCTCTCGAGCGGGCCTGCCGGAAGGCAGGCCCATTTGCTCACTGATATTGCCGCTCTAGAATCAGAAACAGATGCTGTCGCGCCCCACTTCAACCCCAGAATCCGCAACGGCTCCCGATTTGGACGTGCAACGCACGGACGCCCTTCTCCAGAATGCTGGCCTTGTGCGCAACCTCCGCGGCAACGGCGCTGGAGTGACACGGCGGGTGCGCGAGGAGCCCGCTGCCAAGAAAGGACTGTCGAAGGCCGAGTTGTTTCAGGCTGCTCCGACACTTCGCGTGGCCGCCAACGGAGTCCGTTGGCTTGCAGTTCCGGGCTGGGACAAGCTTGGCCCGGGAAGGGCTTCCTGGCTCTGGCACGGGTTCAGCACTCGCAACGGCGGAGTCAGCCGAGCGTATTGTGGTGAAGATACACCAGGCGAGCTGAATCTTGGATTCACGGCAGCCGACGACCGTGAAGCAGTGAGCCAAAACCGCCGGCTCCTGGCTGAAGCGATCACCGGAGACCCGTCCACGCCTCTCGTCACGATCCGCCAGATTCACTCGAAAGTCCTCGTCATGGCTACCTCTGGCGACGCCGGCCGAGATCGCCCTTGGAAAGGCGACGGAATCATGACCGATGAGCCCGGGCAGCTGCTTGCGGTCCAGACAGCCGACTGCATCCCCATCCTGGTGGCCGACCGCAAACGCCGCGTGGTTGCGGCCTTCCACGCCGGCTGGAAAGGAACTGTAAAGCGCATCGTCGAAACTGGTATTGGCAGGATGAGGCTCGAATTCGGCTCTCGCCCTGAAGACCTGATTGCAGCCATCGGACCCGGCATTGGTGCCTGCTGCTATGCCGTCGGGGAAGAGTTGCTCGCCAGCTTTGAATCTCAGTTCGACTATGCCGCCGATCTCTTTCGAGAGGTCTATGACAGCGATCCGATTCGCACCAAGTATCCGATGCTGTTTCTCACGCAGCGTGCTCCCGGACACTCCGCCATCGGCCCCGGCATGCATCTTGACCTGGTTGAAGCCAACCGGCGGCAGTTGCTTGCCGCAGGACTAAAGCCCAGCGCCATTCACTCAATCGGCGGCTGCACAAGCTGCCAATCGGATTTGTTCTTCTCGCATCGAGGCTCGCAAGGCCATGCCGGGCGCATGATGAGCGTAATCGGCATCCAACCCCGTTAATTCATCTGGATGTTTCTGGAATGTGGGCGGGTCGCGCCGCAACGGCCACAGCGGCTGCCACAATCAGCACCGGAAACCACTCCAGCGTGTAGCGCGGGTCGGCGTTTTCCATGGTTGCCAACAGTGCGCAACGAAAAACGATGTAAGCCGCCAGCATGCCTGCAAACGGCACGCGCCTGCGAGCGAATCCAACGACGGCTAGAGCCAGCAGGGCGGCGTTCAGCAATCCGTAGCTGAATGCAAACAGCGAGCCGGCAGGGTGCTGGTGCCACTCCCACCAGCGTATGGGCAGAGCGTCAGAAAGCAGTTCGGTGCGAGGGCGCAGTGTCATGTCGGCCAGCCGGGCGAGCGGCAGAACCACATAGTAGCGAAACGGATGGCGGCTGATTCGTTGCTGTGCCAGGGCCGCAAACCGCGCATCGAGTTCCGGGGTGATGGTGGTGTCCACGTTGTAATCGGAAATGAGCTGGTCAGTCTGCTGATACTCCTCCACGGAGTCGAAAGCCCGGCTCGGCAGCATGTGAATGTCGATCACAACATCGTCGCCTCTCCAGTAGACGTCCGGCGACGACACATATTCAGCCAGCCAGGACTTCGTCCAGCGAATGTAACCGGGCAGCGGGTCCTCGCCGGGATCGTTCGCATAGCGGGGCGCGAGCGGCTGGAAGACATGAAAGGCGCGGTAATTGCGGATGGTCCATGGAATCAGCGGCAGCACGACGAGCAGTGCACAGAGCAGTGTCGCCCGCGGCGAACAGCGCGGTGCGCTCCGTCGTGTACACCACCAGATGCCGGGAACGATGGCTGCCGACAACAAAACTCCGTCGGGCCGGAGCAGGATGGCACAACTCAGGGCGACAGCGGTAAGCGCCAGCCAGGTCCACGGAATCCGGCTTTCCGTCCGGATGCCACTGATCAGTCTTCCGCCGGCAAACAGCCCGAGCGCGATGCAGAAGATCGAATTTGTTTCAGTGAGTGGGACCGCTGTGTAATCCGCAGTAAATAGGCAGAGAGCGGCCAGCCACAGCGCCCAGCGAGCGGCACGCCGCGACACATGATCGCGGACGAATCCTGCAATCAGCAGGCACGAACCCAGGTCGATGAACATTTGCGCGCGACGGATGGCGTTGTAGTTCTCCATGCCAAAAACTTTGAACAGGATCGCCAGAAAAATCGGATAGCCCGGCAGCCGGATGAGCGTTAGGTGGAATGGCTTATCCAGCGCGTAGGCATGATTCACCAGCATGTTTTTTGCGATGGTTCCGTAGACGCCGGTGTCTCCGTCGTATTCCGGATAGACGAGGATGAAAAACAAGCGCAGCGCAAAGCCGGCCAGCAGCGCGAGCAAAACGCTCCAATACGGCCATGCGGACCTCGTCAACGCGTTGCGCAGCACAAAGGCGGCAGCGTTGCACTGCCAGCTGAACCAGATGCGCAACGCGCCCGGTGATCCTTGGTCGGCAGGTCTGGTTTGCTGAGAGGACATCCTCGGATTCTCCGGGTACACGCCAGGACTCGGAGCGGGAATGGTCTCACAAAGCCTTGCCTCCGCAGGATAATCCGAAGGCCTGCCGGGTGCTCGAAGGTTGATTCAGTGCAGGCGTTCAGGAGGCTTTGGCTGCCTCATGCGGATTCACCAGATCGCGAAGCTCCTTGGAAGGTTTGAAGTATGGCACTCGCTTGGCTGGAACCTCCACGCGTTCGCCTGTCTTTGGGTTCCGTCCAATGCGGGGATTGCGCTGGCGGATGCGAAAAGACCCGAAGCCACGGATCTCAATCTTGTCTCCGCTCTGCAAAGCCCCGATCACGGACCCAAAGATGGTTTCAACGATGACCTCACCATCGCGGCGAGTCAGATCGCCCAGTCCGGTGACCTTTTCTACCAAGTCTGCTTTTGTCATATTCTTTAGGCCTCCGCTCACAGCATAACCGGATTCTGTCGCTAAGAGCGTGAAAAAGAAGCCTTTCTTGTGGGAATTGAGCCTTTGCCGGCCGTCAAATTGACTGAAAATGCCGTGTGCCGGAGATTCGGCAGGGCGACCCTGACCTGCGGCGTTATGATATCCAGAGCCAATCCCCTGAAATCAGGCCGGTGGAAGCCGGAACCCAGGCTGGCGGTGGCCCCTCACGTGACGCAGTATCCGAACTACAGCATCGTAATTCCGGCATTCAATGAGAGCGCGCGCATTCCCGGCGCGCTCCGGGCGGTCGTGGACTGCATCCGCGAACGCGGTTGGCAGGCGGAGGTCATTGTCGTCAACGACGGCTCCCGCGACGCGACTGCAGAAGTGGTTCAGACCTTTGCGGCCGATAACCCCGAGGTTCGCCTGGTCGAAAATCCCGGAAACCGCGGCAAGGGCTACAGCGTGCGCTCCGGCCTGCTGCAAGCCCATGGCGACATCGTCATGTTCACCGACGCCGACCTCTCGGCGCCCATCGAGGAGGCTGAACTGCTGTTTGCCGCCATCGACAAGGGCGCGGACATCGCCATCGGATCTCGATGGCTGGAAAAAGGCCGGCAAACTCATCGCCAGCCTCTCTACCGCCAGTTTTTCGGCCGCTGCTTCAACGCCCTCACCCGCGCCGTCATGGGATTGCGCTTTGCCGATACCCAGTGCGGATTCAAAGCATTCACCCGCGCCGCCGCGCAGACCGTCTTCCAACTCCAGACCATCGAGGGCTGGGGCTTTGATCCGGAGATTCTCTTTATCGCCCTCAAACGCGGTTACCAGGTGGTTGAGGTGCCGGTGAGCTGGGCTCATGATGAGCGCACCCGCATGAGCTACCTGAAAGTCGGCATCAAGATGCTCGAGGAGATTGCCATCATCCGCTGGAACGCCCTGCGCGGACGCTACGGCAAGCAGATCGAGCCTATTCATCGCACCACCCTGCAGTGACGGTCAGACGGGAAAGGTACAGGAGTCTGCCATGCAACATGCCGAGCTGGTTCGCATCACCGGTGGGGTTGTCTTCCTGTTGCTCGTCGCGCTCATCCTGGGCAGGCGCAAGCGCAAGGGATGAAGATCGCCCCTACTCCTCCCAGGATTCCGCAAAATCCTATGGAATGTGCCACTCAGGGAATGGTAGGGTTGAACCGAATCCCCTGGAGGCCGCTTGCGCGCATTTGCTACCTGCTGCAAGCAACGTGCCTCAATTTCGAACTCGCGAATCTTGCGCTTTTGAATCTTGCCTGACAGCGTGGCCGGAAAATCGGCTACAAACCGGATGTGCTCGGAAATCTTGTCGTAAGCAATCCGGCCCAGACAGAATTCGCGAATCTCCGTTTCGGCGGTCTCGACTCCTGGCCGCAGTCGCACCCATGCTGCCACAATCTTTCCCAGGCGCGCGTTGGGAATCCCCGCCACCTGCACCACCTGCACCTCATCCACTTTAGGGTGCGTATAGAGGAAACTCCTCCACCTCGCGCGTAGCTCAAGGTGCGAAGGTTCTCTTCAATAGGCATGTTGTCAAGCCTTGCGACAACTCGCGGAGTGTGCCTCTCGTTCTCGACCTCAAAATGTGATCCAGCACACTATCCACGGACCGGAGCGCACCGCCGATCCAGCTTCCCTGATCCCCCTTCCAGCGGTATACACTTTTTGAGTGATGGATATTACGGGTTGCGGTACAGCTATCGTTACGCCTTTTCGGGTGGATGGGTCGATTGATGAGGCGGCGCTGCGGGCGCTGGTGAATTTTCAGATCGAGTCCGGGATCGACTTTCTTGTTGCTTGCGGGTCGACGGGCGAGGCAGCCACGCTGGATGAAGAAGAGTGGCTCCACGCCGTCTGCATTGTGGCAGAGGCGGCTGCGGGGCGCGTTCCGGTGTTTGCCGGGTGCACCCACAACTCCACGCGCACGCTGGTGCGCATCGCCAGCCTGCTCAAGCAGATTCGCGGGGTCAGCGCGGTGCTTTCCGCCAATCCCTACTACAACAAGCCCTCGCAGGAGGGGCAGTTCCAGCACTTTCTGGCGCTTGCCAAGGCTGTGGATCCGCTGCCCGTGGTGCTCTACAACATCCCTGGACGGACGGGCGTGAACCTTGAGCCGTCGACCGTGGTGCGACTGGCTGAAGCAGCGCGGAATATTCAGGCCATCAAGGAGTCCAGCGGCAAGCTGCCGCAGATCGCCGAGCTGGTCCACACTTTGCCGCGCGGCTTCAAGATCTTTTCTGGCGACGACAATATGGCCCTGGCGTCGATCGGTGTGGGCGCGCACGGGCTCATCAGCGTGGCCGCCAACGAGATTCCCGCTGAAATGAGCCGCATGATCCGCGCCGCGCTCAACAACGATTGGGCCGATGCCCGGGAGCTGGAGCGGCGCTATACGCGGCTGATTGAGGCCAACTTCTGGGATTCCAATCCCTGCCCGGTCAAGACAGTGCTCAACCTGATGGGCCGCTGCACTGACCACGTCCGCCTTCCGCTGGTTCCTCCCACGGCAGCTACACGAGCCAAACTGGAGCGGCTGGCCGGCGAACTGGGTCTGCTCCGGTATGCCCCCTTGCCTGAAGGCGATCTGAGGGTGTACTAAAGCGGAACCAGAATGACTATGTCCTGCCGAGTTTCGTGAGGGGTTGCCGCAACCTGGTGGTCGCGTCAGCTTGAGTGCATGGGCTTCGGGGTACACCAATTCGGGTTCCGCTATAGACGGCCCGCGCCGTGCATTCGCTTCGAGGCAACCTCAACATGGGAGACTCGCGCATGAGCAGGCAACCGATCAAGCCGTACGTTGCAATGGCGATGACAGTCGCTGTTTTGGCACCGATGCTCAATTGCGCGCCGCTGGCCGCTGCTCAAACGCAGCAGGATAGTGCCAAGGCGCAGGACCGTGCGGCTTTGTTGAAGGTGCAGCCCGGCCTCTCCGGCCAGAGAAATGGGGTCTTCATCGAGCCGGACCCAATCGATTTCTCCGATCACACCGGCTACATCTCGCTTTTTGACGGCAAGGTCCTGACCGGATGGGACGGCCAACCCGGTGTGTGGCGCGTCGAGGGTGGGGCGATTGTGGGCGAGACGGCCGCAGAGATGTTTGACCGCAACGCCTTTCCCAATACTTTCCTGATCTACCACGGGGTTGAGGCAAAGGATTTCGATCTGAAGCTCGAAATCAAGGTGGAGAAGGGCGGAGGCAGCGGCATCCAGTACCGCAGCAGTGTCGGGCTTCCCCCGGGAACTCCGCCAGGAACAGCAGGCCAGGGACGCGACCCACGCTGGACGATGGTCGGTCCCCAGGCCGATTTCTGGTACCCGGTCAACGATCGTGCCAAGCAGTACAGCGGACAGCTCTACTCCCAAAACACTTCGCGGGGAATCATCGCGTGGCGGGGACAGGTGGTGCAGTCGCTGCCGGAAAAGATGCCGCAACTTGTTGGCGTCATCGGAGACCGCGACAAGCTGGGCGCGTTTGTCAAAGACGGCGAGTGGAACGAGTACACAATCATCGCGCGTGGCGGCACGATTGTGCATATTCTGAACGGCCAGTTGATGGCGGTGCTGGTCGACGACGATCCGGCTTCGTCAAACAACGTTTCAGGGCTGATCGGCCTGCAGATTGAGGGCGTGCCCTGCAAGGTTTCTTTCCGGAACTTGTGGCTGAAGAAGGTCAAGTGAGCTGAATCTTTCCAATTGGCTTATAATTCGGGCCAGCAAAAAATATCAGCTGCAAGATGCAAGTACCCGACACCTGCAACTGTGGAGTCTGCCATGCTGAAACCGTTCCTGCTCTTTTCTGCCGTGGTCCTTTTTGAAATTGCGGCACTCACGCCCGCTTCCACGCTCGCTGCCGGAGGCAAGGCGCAAGACGCCGCTGCCCCTGCCTCGACAAATCCAGTAAAGTCAACTGGCGTTTCGCAGGAAAAGGCGAAAAAGATGTATGCCATGGACTGCGCTGTTTGCCATGGTGACAACGGCAACGGGAAGACCGACCTCGCCAAGGATATGAGCTTGACACTTCTGGATTGGACCGACCCCAAGTCGCTCTCCGGCAAATCGGATCAGGAGCTTTTCGACATCATCCGTAAAGGCAAGGACAAGATGCCACCCGAGGATGCGGGGCGCGCGAAGGACAACGAAGTTTGGAGCCTGGTCACCTATAT
>OBLU010002001.1_pt1 | contig 18863 bp, 18 predicted proteins | sample 1518681 | NCBI WGS metagenome assembly OBLU01 (sample SAMEA3539304, study PRJEB22396) | soil metagenome | biome: tundra; feature: field; material: soil | place: USA | collected 2010-05 | depth 0.15 m | reverse complement strand
CGCGTCGGCGGGCGGAACGACGGCCAGCAACCGGTCAATGCGCAAATCCCAGCCCAGGATGTGTTCCGCCAAACTCAGCAGCGCCATTAGGCATACGATGGCCGCTGCGGCATTGGCGGCCAGCTTCCGGGTCAGTTTCGTCAGCCATGCGCCAGTCCGCGCGAGAGGCTGGTTATCCCGCCCTTTTCTCTTAAACCACAGGGAAACGCCGAGCAGAACCAGGCAGGCAGCGGCGTTCGGCACAATCCTGACGGGCGCGACCGCCCAGGTTTCGAGAACTTTGATGTGAAGCTTCCACCCCGCCAAGGCCGACAGCCCGGCCACCACTGCAAACACCGCGGCGGCGGAGGCGAGGACCCTGAGCCGCTTGACCAGGCTGGTGACAAGTTTTTCCTGCCGTTCCTCTTCCACCCGCTTGCGCTCGGCAAGTTCCCGGTCCAGTTTGCGATTGACTTCATCCAGATACATGCGGCTGGGGAGAGAAATCACCTTGGGGACGAGCGGTATGAGCATCGCCGCCGTGACCACGGAAACCCCCGCCGTGATCGCCTTGATGACGCCCGCCAGCAAGTAGCTGCCATGCCAGACGTTCCAGATTTCCAGCAGGTGGGTGGTGCCACAGGCCAGGATGAACCCCCCGAACATGTAGAAGAGCCGGTTGAAAAGGAGAAGACGATTCTTGAGGATGAAATAGATAAGGATGATGGGAATGCAGTAATACGAGAGCGCGATCAAGCCGTCAGAGACGACGTGCAGCCACACGATTCGCGGATCCCAGCGGTAGCAGAAGCCATGCGGCATGAAATCAGACGACAGCAATGGTTGGAAAAATCTCATGACGCTGGTATTTGCCTCGTAGTGTTATCGGCACGAAGTGGTGGTTAGCAGTAAACGGGCGGTTTACTTGGTGTCGGGACGAGCTCATGCAGCGGCAATACAATCCGTCTGGCCCCGTCTGGCCCCTACAACCGGGCGAGCAGTCAACCTCTCCACCAATAGACGGTCAGGCGCCGACAGCTTGTTTGGCCTCCTGCTCCGCTGCCACGCTCTCCAATTGCCTTCTCAGCTTTTTCACCAGATCGTGCACCGACTGCAGCTTGTCGGCTGCCGGCGGGGGCAGCCCGCGAGTTTCCATGGCTAATTCCGTGGCCAGCAGCAGCGCGGTCACGGTGCCATTCAGTTCACTCGAGATCGCGCCCAGCGCGGCCCGGCGGGCCCTCAGTTCTTCGCGCCGGCGGCGCTCCACCGCCGACCGGACCTCCCGCACCAGACGGTCCATTCCACTGATCGCCAGGTTGACTTGCACCGGAAGGGCGGTGCCCAAGTGCTCGAAGATGCTCCCGGCTTCCTGCTCCCCAGTTTCGAGCAGATACTGATCGAGCACCACGACCAGGTAGCATTGCGCCCGCAAGAGTGTGGTTGCCCGCGCCAGACTTTCCGCTACCACGACCGTTTCTCCGGTCGCTTCCTGCAACGCCGCCGAACATTCGCGTGCCCGATCGCTCGGCGTCGCCAGAAGGATCATGGTGGATCCTTGTGCAACTTCCGGGCCAATCGCTTTTGCCTCAGAAGGAATGACTTGCGCGGCCGCCGCTTCGCGGAACTCCCGTTCTGGCATCTGCGCTGGGTTCGACAACTCAGTTTTGGGACTAGAAGAATTTGTAATTGGTAATTTGTGATTTGTAATTTAAGTGCGGGACGAGCGCTTCTTTCGGGTTCAAATTAAAAATTGCCAATCAACAATTACAAATTCCTTGACTCATATTCTTTCAGTTTGCGGTAGAGCGTTGTTTTTCCGATGCCCAGCAGCTTTGCCGCCAGCATCTTGTCCCCGTTAACCTGGGTCAGCGCATGGAGAATGGTCTGCTTCTCCAGTTCCGCGATGGGCACGATGCCGTTGGCCGGCTGGCTCACGGCCATCAATTCCATGGGCGCGCTGTAAATCTGTGTGGGAAGGTCGCGAAGCTGAATCTCGTGCGCGCTGCTCAGTGCGCAGGCCCGCTCCAGCGAGTTTTCCAGTTCGCGCACATTTCCGGGCCAGTCGTAATTCAGCAGCGCCTTGAGGGCCTCGTCGGAAATGGTCTTTTCCATGCCGGCGTCGCGCCCGATGCGTTCCAGAATGTGCGCCACCAGCAGCGGGATGTCCTGCCGGCGCTGGCGCAACGGGGGAAGGCGCAGGGTCAGCACGTTCAGCCGGAAAAAAAGATCGCGGCGGAAAGTGCCCTGGGCCACGGCCCGTTCCAGGTCGCGATTGGTCGCGGCCAGAATCCGCACGTTAATCGGAACGCGTTTCACGCTCCCCACTGGACGAATCTCCTTTTCCTGAATTGCACGCAGCAGTTTCGCCTGCAAGTCGACCGGAAGATCTCCAATTTCATCGAGAAATATCGTGCCCCCTTCGGCCATGGCCAGCAGTCCATCCTTGGGATTGGTGGCGCCCGTAAACGCGCCGCGCACGTGGCCGAACAGTTCGCTCTCGATCAAGGTCGGCACCAGCGATCCGCAGTCCACCGGCATAAAGGGTTTATTGCGGAAGATGCCCGAGAAGTGAATGGACTTCGCGACCAGTTCTTTGCCGGTGCCGCTTTCGCCCAGAATCAGCACTGGATGCACGCTCTGCCCGGCTTTGGCGATGATGCGGAATAGTTTCTCCATCTCCGGCGCGCGCCCTATGAGGTTGCCGAACCCCTGCCGCGATTTGATGGTTTCGCGGAGCACGCGGTTCTCGGTCTTCAGGCGCAGGTGGCCGGCCACCCTTTCCAGCAGCAGACGCAGTTCTTCCATGCTGAAGGGCTTGGTCACATAGTCGTACGCTCCATCCTTCATTGCCTGCACCGCGGACTGCACCGTTCCATGGCCGGTTACCACGATGACCAGGGCGTCGGCCCGATGCTTCTTGATGGCGTGCAGAGCGTCCAATCCGCCTGCGCCCGGCCGCAGATCGAGCAGCACGGCGTCGGTGCTGACGCTGTCCAGCAGCCGGTAGGCATGTTCGGCGGATTCCGCTACCTGGGTGTTGAAGCCGAGCGACTGCGCTACCTCGCGGCCGGACTCGCGGATGGTGCGGTCATCCTCCACGATCAGCAGGTTGAGAAAATTCGCACCTTCGATTTGTGCGGGATGGTTATGGTTACGGCTGAGAACGGCGGCGGTCGATGCGCTGAACATGGTGAAACCTCACTTGGGATGCAGGACTTCACTTGCGATTAACAGACATAAAAGATGCGTAGAAGCGGGGCTTGCCCCGTCTCCTTCCGTCGCGGGAGACGCGGCAAGCCGCGTCTCTATAGGGAAGTGCAGGTGCGCGGCTTCATGCGCTGGATCTTCTCGGGCGGCTCTCCTCCGCCGGCAGTTCGATGGCCGGCAGAAACACTTCGATCGACGTGCCGCGTCCCGGTTCGCTTCCGACCTCGATCAGGCCTCCCAATTCGCTGACAATGCGTTGCACCGTCGCCAGCCCCAGACCGGTGCCTTCTCCGGGTTTCTTAGTGGTGAAAAAAGGCTCGAACAGGCGGGCGCGCGTCGCCAGATCCATACCGCAGCCGTTGTCTTTCACCCGCAGAGAGACGGCGCGCCGGGCCGCGCCCGGATTCGGCGATGCGCTGAAATTTTTAGCGGCGGACGGGTTGGGGAATTCCGCGGCCCGCGTAAACAGGCCTATCATTCCGCCTTGCGGCATCGCATCGCGTGCGTTCAGCACCAGATTCAGCAGGATCTGCCGCAACTGCGCCGGGTCGGCGAGCACCAGTCCCGCGCCGGAGTCGCGTTGAGTGCCGGACGCGGCTTCGGGCGCGGTCTCTGAGGGAGCCTCTGGAGCCGTGTCCGGCGCAGCGTCTAATGCCGTGTCCAACACTACGATCAGTTCAATCCGTTCACCCAGCAACCGCCGCAACAGGTTTTTCGTGGAGGTTACGACTCCGTTGATCGGAGTAGGCCGCGGTTCCGTGATTTGCTTGCATGCGATAGCCGAGAGTTGTTGCGTCAATGCCGCTCCGTGTTCACTTGCCATGCGGACGCCATCAAGGTGCTCGCTCAGTTCGCCCGGCTCTAATCCGGCATTGGCAAACCCGGCGCTCAAGAGATCGCAGTACAACAGAACGCCGGTCAGCAGATTGTTGAAGTCGTGCGCAACTCCTGCCGCGAGCCGTCCGACGACCTCCATTTTTTCGGCTTGCCGCAACTGTTCTTCAATATGTTTGCGTTCGGTCGCGTCGGCGAGCACTGCGATCAGGAAGGCGGGCTGGCGGTTCGTGCCACGCCCCACCGACAGCGTCAGATTCCCCCAGAACTCGGAACCATCTTTGCGACGGTAGCGCTTTTCGACCTCAAACGAGTCGCGATCGCCTCGCATCAGCTCATACAACTTCTGTTCGACCGGCGATCGTTCGACCGGCGAAGGTCCGGCGATGGAAGCGTGGCCAGTATTTTCCGGAGAAAGTCCGCGCTCAAGTTCGGGACGAAGTTCGGGGCAAGGTTCGGGACAGATTTCGGGACACAGTTCGCGGGCATGCGCGCCGGCCAGTTCATGCCGGCTGTACCCAAGCATTGTGCAGAGTGCCGGATTCGCATCGAGAATCCGGCCATCGAACTGGCAAATTGCGATTCCAGTCGCCGCCCCTTCAAACATTGCCTCGAACCAGGGATCGGGAGCTTGACTGCGCGCCGCTGCGGATTGAGTCACTACATTCATAACGAAAGGTCTCGCTTCTCAGGTGCCAGGTCTCAGGAAAGCAAGTTAAGACGCCTTGCCATTGGGCAAAATCCGATTCCAAAGCGGGAATGAGTCGGTTGTAACTCTTCCGCAAATGGAGCGGATCTAACCTGATTAGGGAAAGTGTAATGGGAAAGCCGTTGCGGCTAAGTGAGGGTCATCACATCCAATTTGTGATGATTTCGTGGGGAGGAATGAGGTCAAAGGCGGGGTCGTCTAGCCTCTTATATGTCATCTTATATGTCAGTCTAAGCGCGGGCCTTTTTTGCGGACATGCAGGAGCTTCTCAACCTCGGCGACGATGCTTCCGGACTGGTCCTTGAGCTCTACGGTGAGCAGGCGTTCGATCTTTTCCTCGGAATTCAGAGCTTGCCTGATTTCGTTAAGCTGCTCGTCGGATAGCCGGAAGCTCGCGGAAATCGTTCCACGACCCGGCTTCCGGAAGCGGATGCTGGCCGCCTTGTCCCAAACAATATAATCCTTGCCCAGACTCTCGATCAGCATGAGCATAAAGAACGGGTCGGCCATCGAGTACAGCGATCCTCCATAATGGGTGCCAACGTAATTCCGGTTCCACCAGCGCATCTTCATCTCAACGTCAATCGCTTTCCAGTCAGGAGCGATACGCCGCACCCGGATTCCCGCGCCCAGAAAAGGTGGCCAGATGTTCAAGAGCATTCGCATGGAGAGCATCGAAGTTGTTTTCACCTCGGGGAATTTTGCTGCGGTTCCGCTTGCACTCTTAGTTTAATAGCCGCTTGGAGACAGTGCTGGCTGGGTACGTTAAGCGCATATTGATATTCTAGTTAGAACAACATGCCACCTCCCGTCCATCATGTTGCGGTTGTCCTGCTGGCGCTCGGCCTTATCTGCGGCTGTGGACGCCCACCCGCCGAGGATGCCGCCAACTCGGATTCGCAGAAGCTGCCCTTCGACCGTCAGCCACGCTCGACCGGCATTTCGCCCAGCCAGACGCTGATTCCATCCACTACCAAGCTGCCCGAGGGGACTGCCCTTACGATTCGCCTGCAGAGCCCTCTTTCGAGTGTGTCATCGCATGCCGGAGACACGTTCAGCGCAACTATCGATGAGCCGGTGGAGATCGACGGCAAGACGCTGGTTGCCCGTGGCACAACAGCGACCGGCCGGGTGCTCGAAGCTAAGCCGGCGGCGAGTTCTCACGGGCGCTCGCCCGGAACTTATGTGCTCGTACCCGGCTATCTGCGGCTGGTGCTGGTGAGTTTAAATGCCGGCGGCAAAACGGTCATGATCGAAACCTCCAGCATCTTTGCCAAGGCGGGTCCCCACGAAAACCAGAAGTCCGCTCTCGGCAAGGCTCCCGGCGCAACGGCGAAGGACAAAGATATCGTGTTCGACACGGACCGCCGTCTCACCTTCCGCCTCGCCCAGTCTGCTGATTTGCAATAATGCTCAAGTCGACGACAGGAGGATCTGCATGCTGTATTTGCTTTGGGTTGTGCTGATCGGAATTCTGGCCGGCTGGCTGGCCGGTCAGATCTATAAAGGGCGCGGCTTTGGTCTGCTCGGAGATCTCATCGTCGGTATCCTCGGCTCGCTGCTGGGCAGCTTCATCTTTGGATTGCTGGGGATCGTTGCCTACAGTTTGCTCGGACGCCTGGTGATGGCGGTGGTGGGTGCGATCGTGTTGCTTTGGTTGATCCGCGTAATCAGAAAGGCGTAGGTTTCGGGAAACTCTTCCTGCTTTACTCGCGGGTTCTGCCGCGCGACGGATCGCTTGAAGTTGCCACGTCGAGGTCGACGTGCAGTTTCTGGGCCGGCTCTCCCGCGGAAACTACGCCAGGCGGATAGCAATTCTTATCCTTATTGTAGTTCGCTGGGCAGCGGCCAGAAAAATCCGGGCGCTTCGGTGACTGGGCGAATTGCCAAGCATCGGCAAACGGAATCCCGCTCGCCTCTGGCGAAAGACCTTTTCGTGAAACCGTGCAGCCGGGAGAGGGCGGACACGAGTCATTGACGACCCAATATTTTATTTTTCTTCCAGCTGAGTTTTGCCGGATGTCTTCAGCGGTCACGATGGAAGTGCGAGAGTCTTCTCGGGCAGCAATACCCGAGCAGTACACTCCCGCCGCAAAGTGTGCGGCAGTTACTCCATCGACCCAGGCATGAAGATAGGCGCGTTGTTCGGGAAGAAGGCGGCCGCCTTGTTCCTGGTCGAGGAAGATGATGGTGTGGAGTGGAAAGCCTTCCGCACGCGCCGCCGAAACCGCAGCAGCGGCATCGGAGTTGCCCAGCTTCACGGCGTCTCCGGCAGACTTGATCTCGGCGTAGGTACGGCCATTGAACAAAACCAGGAAGCCGAAGCCTGCGGATTGGAGGGTCTGCCGTTTTCCAGCCCAGGAGTTAGTGTTCGCTCCCGGCGGAGGATTCAGCCAGTAGCCGGAATAGGAGAAGGTCTGGCGGAGAATCTTCAAGTTCGAATCGCCGGGATAGTCGTTGCGATCGAAGCCAATGTATCCAGCGGGCGTTGAACCCGCACCAGAGCTAGCCAAGAGTTGGAAACTGGCGAGTGGCAAGGCCAGGAGCCCCGCGATTAGCGGCAATGCTTTCATTTTGGGAAGTCTCGCGGTGATGAGAATGACTTCTACGGGCAATTCTATCCTCAGCCAACGCCACTCTTACCAGTGAACCAGACCCTCGCGGTCCTCGACCAGCACGACCTCATATTTTTCCAGCATCGGCATCAGGACGTTCTCCAGTTCGTCCTTCCACAATTTCCCTTCATAAAACTTTGCTTTCATCGGTTCGCGCGACGGAAGGTCAGGAAAGCCGCGCATAAAAAAGAAAGTGTCGGGATCTTCGACGGAGAGAAATGGGCCCAGTATTTTCATTCCGATTTCTGCGTGGGCCGGGACTGACTTGGTGCGGAATATCTCAAGGAACTCAGAGCGCTTGCCAGGCTTAGTTTTGTAGGTGCGCATTTCGATGATCATCGGCAACCTCGGGGCGGAGTCTGGCACATCTCCTTCGGCTTCCTTATCGGTCTCCCGGGTTCGCTGGCGGCTGGCCCTTGCTCGTCGGCGGAACAATTCCATTCATTCGCAAATACTCCACCATTTGCCCATAATGATCGGATGCGTGTGCGCAGCTGAAACTCGCCATGGCCAGACGCGTATTCATGAACGGTATAGGCGGCTGGACGAGCGGAGTCACAGCATTCTGCGCCGTGAGCGTCGCAAACGCCTTGTGCCCGAGCGCGAACGAATCCCTCAAATATTTCAGAATCTGCTCTTTGGACTGAATCTCGTCCGGCCCGTTTGTCGTCCCGGCGAGAGTTGCGCCGGCTGGCGGGGTCTGCCCGAGAATTGCGCTATAGAACACGAAATTCGCCGTCGCCACGTGCTTCACTTCCAGGGCGAACGACCTCACTCCCTTGTATTTGCCGTTGGTGGGCGCGAATGAGTACTTATCCTGGGGCATGGCCTCCGCCGCCGGCACAAATTGACTCTCTACAATTTTCAGTTGCACTTCCATCACCGACGCGATCGTCGGCGCAGCCTCTGGCTCTGCGAACGGCTTCGCTTGTTGTGCCCGAGTTGCCATGACGCCCGCAAACAATCCCAGTATCACCATCATGAATCCCGTCGTTGTTTTCATTTTTCGCTCCTGGAATGTTCGTCTCTCCACCGGGGGACCGTCGTTCTTTGGTTACTTTTGAAATTTCCCAGCGAAACGGCAAACGCATCCCAACCATCCTCCGAGACTGCGATCTCCGCTCAATCTTTCACGCGTGTGTCCGTGGCGATCCAATTCATCTCCCAGGTCTTCCCTCCATCCTCCGAGAAAGCCTGTTCAAAACGGCAGGAATTTGGAGTGATGTCCGATATAACAAATCGTACAAAGATAGCTCGGCCATTCAGCGTTTCCTGATCGAAAAACTCGCCCCGCCCATTCTTGAACTCACCGATCGTGGGTGGGCTCAGGGTGCCGTCGCCGCTGTTGGCAAAATTGAGGCTCCATTGGTGGGATCGTGGATTGTAGAGACGCAAGGACGCACCCTCAATGTGACCGGATGGGCCTTCGACCTCAAGTTCCACCAGATTAGCGCGGCCACCCCACACCTTTCGGACAACCGAAGTGCCTTCATATTCGGTCCAGGTGGTAGAGCCGGTAAGTGGATGCGCCAGGCGGGAGACGTGAGTTTTCCAATTACCAATCTCGAAGTCGAAATCGTGTTGCCCATCTCGCTCCCCAGTAGCGGTCTGCGGTCCGGCGGCGGAGGCGACTGGGGGCGTTTGTGGAAACGCTGGAGAGGAATTCAATAAAAAGCCAAAGGTGCACCACAGAAAACAGGCGACCAAACGCGGAATCGGTTTCATTTCTGAGTCTCCCTGACGTTTCACCAGCATCCTTGCGTAGCCGATCCAAAAAAGCAAGAATGCACTTTGCGGTAATCTGGTTACCTTATGGTTATGGAGACGGGTCCCGCGGGGAAACCCCCAGATGTGTCGCAGCCGGCTCTGGCCACGAAGTGCCCAATGACGGCGGCGCTCAATGCCATCGGCGGCAAATGGAGCTTGATCTGCCTCTATTGGCTGGACTCCGGCACTCGCCGGTTCAACGAACTGCGGCGCCTGATGCCTGACATTTCCCACAAAGTGCTGACCGCGACGCTGCGTAGTCTCGAAAACGAGGGACTGATCTGTCGACGTGTTTATGCCGAGGTCCCGCCTCGAGTCGAATATCGGATTTCCGGCCACGGAGAATCAGTGCGCCCGATTATGCAGGCGGTTCGAGCCTGGGGCCATGAACACTTGGAGTGGAAGGGCCGCGAGCATGAGGCCAGCCGCGCCACAAAGGCTTTGCCTTGATTTCGCGGAAGCTCAGACGGTCATCTGCTGGTCCGCTCGGCGATCTGGTTTGGTGGCTGCCGCCGCTGGCAGTCGCAGCCGGAAGGTCGTGCCCGCTCCGACGATCGAATCGAATTCCACTGAGCCATAGTGCCATTGCATGATCTGGTAGGTTTGCGCCAGCCCGATTCCGCTGCCGCCTTTGTCGCCCTTCGTGGTGTAGTAGAGTTCGAAAATCTTCTCCTGCGCTTCCGGCGGAATGCCACAACCCTGATCGAGCACTTCGGCAAGAATCATTTCGTCGTCGCGGCGCGCCCTCAGGGTGAGAGTTCCTCCTGCGCTCATCGACTGCACGCCGTTCAACACCAGATTTAAGATGGCCTGCTTCATCAGGTCGGAATCCACGCGGACCATCAATGGGCCATGGTCATGGTCATGGGACAATTCCTGCGCAATGTGTACACCGTGACGCGCGGCATCGGGCGCGGCCAGCAGCGATACATCCTGCAGAATTTTCCGTAGGTCCACTTCTTCCAGCTGGAGATCGCGGGGACGGGTGAAATCCACCAGAATTTGCACGACACGGTCGAGGCGGTGGATTTCGTTACCGATGATATCCATATGGCGGCGCGTGTCAGGGTCGTCCTGCTGCAGTTTGTTTTGCAGCAACTGCAGGTGGAGCACGATGGCGTTGATGGGATTTTTTACCTCGTGCGCCACGCCCCGAGTGAGACGGCCGCTGGCGGAGAGGCGCCGCGAAATCTCAATTTCGTTTTCAATGCGACGCACCGATTCGGCATCGCGCATGGTCAGCAGCGCGCCAATCGGCGTGCCCTTTTCCTGAATGAAGTCGAGCGACACCTGCACCCGCCGGCCGTCGACCGCTTCGAAGTCATACTGCACCAGCGGCCGCTGTTTCTGAAATGCGGGCAGAACCACCGCGCCCAGAACCGTTCCATCGGAAAAAATTTCTTCCGCGGTGCGCCCCAGAATCTCGCGGCGCGGGCGGCCGAGAAACTTTTCCGCCGAGGCGCTCACCAGCACCACCCGCGAATCGCGCGTGAACAGCATGAGCCCGTCCTGCAGCTTGGTCATGACCTGCTCGACGTTGTCTTTCAGCGCGGAAAAAATCTGGTTGGTATCGCGAATCTGCCGGCCCAGGTGCGCGATCTTCAGCGACACCAGGCCCACCTCGTCCTCCGAACCGGACTCCTCGGCGGGCAACAGATCTCCGGCGCTCGCGCTGTCGAGGTTCCGGGCGATGGCCTTCAAGGGTCCGAGCGCAACATTCGAAACCACCGCCGCCAGTACCAGCGAACAGAAAATCGCGACCACCGAAAAGAAAGCTGCCTGCTGCAGTTTCGGCGTCAGTTCGTTGCGCAGAAAAACCGTCGAGACGCCCACCCGAACGCTGCCAAATTCGTGCCGATCCAGTTCCAGCCCGATGCTCACGTCATAAACGGTGGCCGGGCCGTAGAGCAGGTGCAACTGGTGCCGGAAGCCCGCGTCGCGCAACACCGCCAACCGGGCTCGCTCCGGAACCAGCTTGCCATTCAGAGCCGGGTTCGTATCGAGAATCGCGACTCCATTCGGATCAATGATGGCGGCATCGTAGATGATGCGAGAATTCCCCACCACCGCTTCCAGCATGTCGTTCAGGTTGGTATCGGTCTGCAGATAATTTGTGATGGCGGTACGCATCGCCTTGGGATTTTCTGTGTTAACCCGCGTGCTGGTCAGATCCGGCACCGCTTTCGATGCGGCGTACTCTAGTTGATTGGTGAGCTGGGAAGCGGTTTCATCAGCCCACAGCAAGCGCTGGCGCAGCAGTTGCGACAGGTAAATCCAGGAAAAGCCGACCACCAGCGCCGTGAACAGCGTGGTGATCACGAACACGATGATGAATTTGCGAGTCATCCTTAGTCAGGCTGTAGAGACGCGGCTTGCCGCGTCTCCGCTGGCGGCGTCTGCGGCGGAAGACGGGGCAAGCCCCGTCTCTGCAAAGGGCACGCGCTACTCGTTACTCCTCCGCAGCCATGATCGTATCCTGCGGCCGCCCGTACTCTTTCAGCTTGTTATGCAGCGTCTTCAAGCTGATGTCGAGTATCTCCGCGGCTCGCGTCTTGTTGTTACCCGTCGCCTGCAGAGTTTTCAGGATGAGCAACTTCTCCGCCTCCCCGACCGTCGTGCCCACGCCCAGGTGCACCGCATCGGGATCGTTCACCACCGTCCGCACGCTCTGGCCAAAGCCCGGCGGCAAGTGCTTGGTTTCCACCAGTCCGCTTTCGCAGACGATCACGGCGCGTTCCAGCGTGTTGCGTAACTCGCGCACATTGCCCGGCCACGAGTAAGTCTGGAAAATATTGAGCACGGCCTCGCTCACGTCCGCCACCTTGCGATCGTGCTTCTGGTTCATGTCCGCGAGCAGGCTCTTCACTAACTCGCGGATATCTTCTTTATGTTCGCGCAGTGCCGGCATATGAATATTGAAAACGTTGAGCCGGTAATAAAGATCCTCGCGCAGTTGTCCATTGGCCACGGCATCGTCGGGAACTTTGTTGGTCGCGGCCAGCACGCGCACGTCCACCGAAGTTTCGACCTTACTGCCGAGCCGCCGCAGTTTGTGATCTTCGAGTACGCGCAGCAGCTTGGCCTGCGTGCCCACCGGCATCTCGCCAATCTCGTCGAGCAGCAGCGTTCCGCCTTCGGCCAGTTCGAAGCAGCCGGTGCGGCGCTCCAGCGCGCCCGTGAATGCGCCTTTTTCGTGGCCAAAAATTTCGCTCTCCATCAGCGTCTCGGGAATGGCCGCACAATTAATGGGGACGAAAGGTTTGTTGCGCCGCGGACTCAGATCGTGGATGGTGCGCGCCACCAATTCCTTGCCGGTTCCGCTCGCCCCGGTGATCAGCACCGAGGCCGTGCTCGGCGCCACCAGTTCGATCAGGCGGAAAACCTCTTGCATTTGAGCGGAGGCGCCGACCAGCAGGCCGAGCGCTCCTTTGTCGCGCAAGCGGCGGCGCAGGGATTCGTTTTCGGTGCGGGTGTTCAGGATCTCGCCGATGTTGGTGAGGATGGAGCGCAGCCGCCGGAAGTCAATGGGCTTCTCGATGTAGTCCTGCACGCCCAGCCGGCCGGCGTGAAATGCGGTGTCGGTCGCCTTCTGGGCGGTCACCATCACCACCGCGATCGACTGCGCCAGGTCGGCCAGCTTCTCCACCAGTTCCATGCCGCCCATGCGGGGCATCTTTACGTCGGTGATCACGATGGACGGAGCGAAGGAGGGAATTTTTTCCAGAGCTTCCACGCCGTCGGCCGCCGTGTCGGTGCGATAGCCCCATCCCGAGACCAGTTCGGCCAGGCCGGTTCGTTCGTTCTCTTCGTCTTCAACAATCAGTACGCGTTCCTGTGTCATATTCCGGTGTTTAGGGCCCCACCAGCATTATTCAGGGAAGGGCGCCGACTCGCAACCCGGTCCGAGTATGCTGGAATATCAATTTGAGATCACTCCGGCGCAACCCGTCTGCAAGAAGCTGATGGAGCCGCGACCGGAGGAAACTATAAAGGTACCCCGCCAATCATTTGCAAAAATGCCCAGTTGTTGTAGAATTCGGTGTTCCCAAGATGCCGCTATCCGTGCGTCTCGTAAGGCTTTATGGATTCCAGTTCTACTAAATAACTTGTAGTGGATTCGATTCGGAGGAACTCAATGTCACTTTATCACGAAACTTACCGGAGATGCGCGAGTGTCGCGCTCGTCCTGGCCCTCGTTCTGATTGCGTTGCCGTCTATGCTGAACGCACAAACTGCTGCACCCAGCGCGCCGAGTGTGCAGTCGGACGACACGTACCCCAAGGCGGATGTGTTCGTTGGGTATCAGTATTTAAACCCCGAGGGCGACACCTTCCCCGATCAAAGCCACCCGCCCAACGCTATCAAGATGCCCAGGATGGGAGACGGCTTTGGCTTCAGTGTGGCCTACAACTTCACCAAGAATCTGGCGCTCGAAGGCAGTTACGGCGAGAACTGGGCCGACGGCGGAGGCAATGTCATCACCGGCGGCATCGGGCCAAAGGCCACTTGGCGCGGCGAAGGAGTGGACTTTTTCGTGCACACGCTGCTCGGATTCGAGCGCATGAGGCCAGAAGGTGTCCACCACAGCCTCGGCGTCGGAGCGCTTCTTGGCGGCGGGTTGGATGTCAAACTCTGTAAGGCGGTCTCGCTCCGCGTGGTTGAAGCCGACTACCAGTGGGCGCACGAAAACTTTGCCGACACCGTGCCGCCGACCGATCCCTCCTTGCGCCGTCCGAGCTACGGCGGTCTCCTACTGCGCACCGGTCTGGTGTTCAACTTTGGCGGCGGAGCTCCCGAAGTTCCGGTTGCGGCGGCCTGCTCCGTGCAGCCCGCCGAAGTCATGGTGGGCGAGCCGGTGCACGCCAGCGTCGTCGCCAGCAACTTCAACCCCAAGCACACGCTCACTTACACCTGGGCGAGCAATGCGGGCAAGATCGTGGGCAATGATGCCGGCGCCACCATCGACACCACCGGCGTCGCCGGGGGCAGCTACACCACCACCGCCACCGTCACCGATCCCAAGGCCACGAAGAACAACGTGGCCAGTTGTACCGCGAACTTCACCGTGAAGGAACTGCCCAAGAACGCGCCGCAGATTTCCTGCTCGGCGAATCCGTCGATGGTCCAGGCCGGTACTCCGGCAACCATCACCTGCACTTGCACTAGTCCCGATAACGTTCCGGTAACGGTGGGGGGATGGACCGCGAGCGGCGGCAGCATTTCCGGCAGCGGAAACTCCGCCATTCTGAACACCACCGGGGCTTCCTCGGGCCCCATCACGATCAACGCTACATGTACCGACTCGCGCGGCTTGACGGCTTCGACTTCGAGCTCGGTGACGGTTGAAAATCCGCCACCGCCGCCACCGCAAGCCAGCAAGGTGAACGAGTGCCAGTACCCGAACCTCAAGAAACCCTGGCGCGTCGACAACACCTGCAAGGCCGAACTGGACGATGTTGCACTCAAGTTGCAGCAGGATCCAGACGCCAAGCTGGTCGTCGTCGGGAACGCCGACCCGAAGGAAAAGCGTAAGAACCTGGCGGGCGAGCGCGCGCTCAACGTGAAGGCGTACATCTCGGGAGGCGAGGCAAAACAGAACATCGACCCAAGCCGCATCGAGACCCGCACCGGAAACGCAGGCACGGCGACTTCGGAACACTGGATCGTTCCCGCCGGCGCGACCTTCCCCGAGGCCAGCACCACGACCCCGGTCGATGAGACGAAGGTAAAGGCGGTTCCGGATCATCCGAAACCGGTCGCCAAGAAGAAAGCGGCGAAAAAGGCCGAATAACTGATGTAGGAAGAGCACGAAAGGCCGGTGGGGTTCACCCTGCCGGCCTTTCTATTTTTTTGTCCTTCGGTAACCTTGTCCCATCCGTGCTAGCCTGTCTAGAGTTAAGCGCAGGCGAATATCGTTCGCAGGGGTCAATCTACGCGCATGGATTTCACACTGAAACGGAACGTTCTCCGCACAAGTTTGTTGGTTCTCGCTGTCAGTCTTTTGAGCACCGCACTGCTGGCCTCCGGGCCCTGGCAGGTGCTGGGTCCGGATGGCGGCGATGCGCGCAGCCTGGCTTACGACGCGCATAATCCGGATCACATCCTGCTTGGCACCAGCACCGGCCAGATGTTTGCTTCGGACGATGCCGGACATACCTGGTCGCGCCTGGCGCGCCTCGGTGGCGACGACTACGTGCTCGACCACATCTCCATCGATCCGCAGGATTCCAACCGTATTTATGTGTCGGCCTGGAGCGTATCGAGCCAGCAGATCGGCGAGATCTTCCGCACGCGCGACGGCGGCCGCAACTGGGAAACGCTGCCCGCGATGCACGGCAAATCGATCCGCGCCCTGGCCCTGTACAAGGGTAATTCCGACGTGCTGGTCGCCGGCGCGCTCGATGGCGTCTTCCGCACCAGGGATGGCGGCGATACCTGGGAGCGTCTGTCGCCCGCGAACTCCGCCGACCTCAAGAATATTGAATCGATCGCGGTCGATCCCAAAGATCCCAACACCGTCTATGCCGGAACCTGGCACCTGGCCTGGAAAACTTCCGATGGCGGAGCCAACTGGCAGCATATTAATAAGGGCATGATCGACGACTCCGACGTGTTCTCGGTCATCGTCGACCATGACAATCCCTCGGTCGTTTTCGCGAGCGCCTGCTCGGGAATCTACAAGAGCGAGACCGCGGGCAACCTGTTTACCAAGATTCAGGGCATCCCATTTTCGGCGCGGCGCACGCGCGTGCTCAAGCAGGATCCGACGAACGAAAACATCGTTTACGCCGGAACCACCGAAGGCCTGTGGAAGACCACCGATCTGGGCAAGGTGTGGAAGCGCGTGAGCAATCCAGAGGTCGTGGTGAATGACGTAATGGTGGATCCGCGGGATTCGAACCATGTGCTGCTCGCCACCGATCGCAGCGGCGTAATGGCCTCGACCGACGGTGCCACCAACTGGACCACCTCCAATAAGGGCTACGCCCATCGCTATGTTTCCGCCATCCTGGCCGATAACAAAGATGCCAGCACGCTTTACGTGGGCGTGGTCAACGACCGCGAATACGGCGGCGTGTTCCACTCGCATGACAATGGACAGCACTGGCTGCAGAAAGCGGCCGGCCTGGGTGGCAAAGACGTTTTTGCGCTCAAACAGGCCTCCAGCGGAATGCTGGTGGCCGGCACCAACCACGGCATGTATTCCCTGGAGCACAATGGCAGCGAATGGCGGCCCATGAACGTGGTGGTGGTTGAATCGTCGCTCAAAGTTCCGCGCAAAGGTTCACGCAAAACGGTCACCAAGACAGCCTTCGAGAAGTCGAAGCTCGACGCCCGGGTCAACGATCTGGAACTCGGCTCCGGACGCTGGCTGGCAGCCACAACCAGCGGCATCTACTCCAGCGCCGATCAGGGAAAAACCTGGAAAGGTGGACCGGTCCTGGGACAGACGGACTTCGTTTCCGTGCGAGAGGAAGGTTCCACGGTGGTGGCGGCTACGAGTTCCAGCGCTCTGGTCTCGAACGACAAGGGCGTGACCTGGAAGCTGGCCGGTTTGCCAGCGTACGTGGTCAGCATTCGCGGCGCTGCCATTACCTCGGATAACGAGATCATGATTGCCGCTCGCGAGGGTGCGTTCCATAGCGGTGATGGGGGCGCAACCTGGGAGCATGTCGTCAACGGCCTGCCTGGCAAGGACATCACTTCTGTGAGCTTTGATGCCACCCACAAGCGCCTGCTGGCCACCAGCGACGCGACCGGCGTGATCTTCGAAAGCCGCGATGGCGGACGTACCTGGCAACGCGGTCCTGACAGCGGATTTCCGCTGCGCCGGGTCAGCGTAATTGGCGGACGCTTCGTGGGCGCGACTCCATTTGATGGCGTCATCCTGCAACCGGAAAACGAATCCATCAGCGCAGTCGCCGCAGCCGGCAGCACCGAGTAAAACTGAAATCAACCCGAACCTTCCAGCCGGGGAAGCGACATCGCTTCCCCGGTTTTCTTTCCTCCGTGTGCCTTAGGTCCTCAGTGGCGAAGGATTTCGCCGACTGACCCATTACCGATGGAGCGCCCAACTTGCGTTCCGCGCACGGGTGGGGAACAATCCTGTTGGAACCGATATGCGACTTGCCTGCGGGCTCAAGATTGCGCTTTGGCTAAGTTTCACAATTACCGGAATGGCCTGCGTGCAACAGGAGCCGAATTCCGCTGGACAAACGCCGGCTCCCCCCGATTCGGCCGAGCAGGCTCCTGCAAAGAGCGCGCCTGCTGCGGAGAGCAAGGCCCCGGAAAGCGCGCCCCAGGAAAAGACCTCGGTTGGCTCGGCGGGAGTTGGTTCGGCCAGCGTAACCCCGAAACGCCGCAAGCACACGGCGACCGCGCCCAATAGCGGTCCCCGCAAGATCGTGGTTCGGGAGGGCGGAGCGAGCGAACCCGCGGCGCAGATTGTGCCCGGCATACCTCCCGCAGAAGCCATCCGGCAGCGGCAGAACGCGGAACGGTCGCTCGACGCAACCGGCAAACAACTCACGCAGCTAGCTGGACGCGCGCTGGACGCGCAACAGCAGGAGACGGTGGGGCAAATCCGCAACTATATGGAGGGTGCGCGCACCGCTCTCAAGGAAGGCGATGTGCAGCGGGCAAGCACGCTGGCGGAGAAAGGACGCCTGCTGGCGCAAGATTTGATGAAGCATTAGAAAAGTGTGTCTACAAGCTCTACCCGCTGCATTCTTGGCGCGATCCGGTCCATTGCGCCGCCAGGTTTGTGATGTTATTATGTATCACATGACCAAAGCCTCGGTTCGAGACCTGCGTTACGATTTCAAAAAGATCGAACGCCTCTTGCTGAAGGGTGAGGAAATCCAAATCACCAAGCACCGGCGGGTCATCGCCCGGCTGCTGCCGGAACGCGCGGAGGGCGCGAAAAAGTTCCCTGATTTCCAGGCGCGAATGCGCAAGATCTACGGCGACAAGGTGCTGGCGGTTAGCGGAGCGGATCTGATATCCGCCGATCGGGACCGCTATTGAAGATCTACGCCGATTCCAGCTTTCTGATCTCGCTGTACAGCGCCGATTCCAACTCGTCCGCAGCTGCACGTATGATAGAGATTTCCTCGGGAGAATGCTTTGTCAGTACTCTTGGAGAGCTTGAAGTCGTCAATGCATTCGGATTGCGCGTCTTTCGGAAAGAAATTTCGGCCGCGCAAGCCCACGAGTCAATAAGCGACTTCGAGAAGGACTTGCGCGATGGAAGTCTCCAACTTCGGGAGTTATCAGATCCGATCTTCGAGCGGGCACGCCGGCTCTCTCAACAGACGACGGCGAAGTTGGGCACGCGTACCGCAGACCTTCTGCATGTGGCGGCAGCACTCGAACTGGGCGCGGACCACCTCTACAGCTTCGAGCGGCGGCAGAGGAAGCTAGCTCAAAGCGTGAGGCTCAAGCTGAACTAGAACGCCCGGCCTCTAAACGCCGCCGAATCTTGTAAGGATCACAGTATCTCCAAAGTGAGTCTCCGAAAATTCTCTGTAGAGACGCGGCTTGCCGCGTCTCCGCTCGCACCACTAATTTTGGCGCTGGCAGCGGGAGACGGGGCAAGCCCCGTCTCTACTTTCGGCTTTCCCGCTTCTGCGCCACCACCAAGCCGCGCGGAGTTGGCAACAACACCGCCGAGATCAGGCCGTCCTGTTCGAGTTTCAGCGCGGCTTCGCGGACGATCTTCAAATGCGAACTGGCGTCGTGCATCAGGATCA
>OBLU010001999.1_pt1 | contig 18870 bp, 14 predicted proteins | sample 1518681 | NCBI WGS metagenome assembly OBLU01 (sample SAMEA3539304, study PRJEB22396) | soil metagenome | biome: tundra; feature: field; material: soil | place: USA | collected 2010-05 | depth 0.15 m | reverse complement strand
GCTTCGATTGCACTGGGAGTGGCCGCGCCTACGCCCATCCGCGCGAAGGCGGCGGAAGCGGTGCTCGCAGGCAAGAAGATCGACGAAGCAACCGCGCGGGCCGCTGGCAAGGCCGCAACCTCCGGCGCAACTCCGCTGGCGCAGAACGGCTACAAGGTGCAACTCTTTCAGACGGTAATTTACCGCACAATCCTGCTTGCGGCCGCCCAGTTGAAGCGCGATCCAAGTGCGGTGGGAGGTATGGCATGAGCCAGCTTGCAACATCGATACGGTGCGGTTGCCTGCGCAGCAAATCCGCCTATGGGGCGTTCGGCGAAGACCTCGAGCATCTCGAAAGCACAATGGGCGCGACGACCACCTTTTGGTGCCTGAAGACCATGGGTAAGGCCGGCCCCGATGAGCACTATGTTCACAAATCTCTATGCAATCCGGGCCGCGCCTGTTACGAGAACGCCGAACAAGAGTAGTCCACAGCGAATCGGAACTGAATTCTTATACCTAAACGTCGCGCCCCCGCCATTTTCGGACCCTTAAAGACTTCGAAGAGCGCGAGCGGGACGGCCTCCATCAAACCCGCCGCTGATTTTTCCAAGTCGCTCCCGACCCTTGGTGCTGAATCGATGGCCGCTGGGCGGTGGTCAAAATCGGCGGTTAAGTCTCAATTGGTGATAACAGGCCGTAGCACTCACCGAACCAATTGTGTTCCCTACGCCGTCTGAACAGCATCACTGCTGCCGGATAACAACCCCCCAATCACTCTTGGTGAGGAATCAATAGATGATTCGGCACGGGCTATTCCCTCCCCTATTGCCGTTTTGGAGAGGATATCTCTGCCCGCAACCGCTGCCGCATGTCTCTTCTCAGAGAACCTGATTGTGGGGGGCACGCGAACTAAGATGGCAGCCGGCGCTGCTTATAGGAAGAGCGTGGGGGGGGGCGAACTTCCGCGCCACGAAGAACACTATCTGGCAGACCATGAAATTCTCAGTACGCTGCGTGCAGTGAGATGAATGTCCGTAGTCCCGCTGAAACTCGTGGATGGCCGTTACGCTTGCCGGCCCGTCTTGCCGCTGCGAACAATGACCTTCAAGTGTCAGGTTAGAGTTTTTGATCATCCCGACAACATGTCAGGTAATTCGTAAAACGACTCTAGCCGGACAGAGAAAAGTGTCAGGTTTGTCTGTGGTGTTGGGGTATACCCCAGACTGACGGTCGGGGAGACCGGGAGTACGCATGCGTCATGCGCTTCCTCGAATCCTTCTTTGCCTCCGTGCAGCATATTCAGGCCTTCGTTAGTGGATACATGGAATGTCTTGCCTTCGAGCGGGAACGTCCCGTTCTTGAGGCGGTTTCCAAATCGTCCCACGATCGGCCCGAAGTACGGATCTTTGTCCGGGCCATAGTTTGCCAGGTCGGGATACCCCAGCAGTATGTCCGCCTTTTTGTTGCTCTTGTCGAGCGTGCTCATACTTACCAGACGCGCACTAGCTTGATGGTCACTGTCGGCGACGAAACCGTGTACAGGTGTGCGGTGCGGCCGTCGGGCATCTTGCCCCAGTCCTGCGATATAACCGCCCCTTGCAGCGGTGCCGCGCCTAGCACTGTTAAGGCATGCCACTCGCGTTACCCATTTCATTCCGTTATGCATTATCTTTTCCCCTGCCTTGGAATTGTCAACGCCCGCTCTGGCACACATGGCACATACTTCACATCCGTATAGCTCCGCGCCATTCATCACAGAGGAGAATGCAATGGGAAAAAACGCGCGCAGGAGACATGGTCGACTCAGCTTTTTGGCGCAACAAGAGAACAAAGGCACGGTGACCGCTAGTTCCGCCCCCGCTGCTTGAGTGCTTCAATGAAAATTCCTCCCACGACGGAACGCGCTTGGAAGCCTATCTGTAGACCACTGACCGTATCGTAGTAATCGGTGAGAGGAACACGCGATGCTGATTGATCCGACCAGACGACAATCCTGTGAGCTAGATCAGAGAACTGTTTTGGATCGCGTGTGAGTGACGCTGTCCAGAACTCCCAGTCGAGCTTGGTTATCGTCTTGCGGTTGTCGAGCGGCAGACCATAGACCTTAAACTGCTTCGGATAGAAGTTCCATTCCGTCTTAGCAACTGGTGCCGGAAATAGATGGAGATCCAGGATGTCGTCCCACACTAGGTTGTATTTCTGACTCCAGGTGCCGGCCTGGTCGAAGGCGAGTTTGTAATGGTCATCCTCGCGTGCCATGCCATCCCACTTTGCCGGAAGGGATTTTGCGAGCATCATGTATCGCTTTGCAAGTGCATCATCACCAGTACCTGCTGCAATCTCCGAGAAAGCGCCGAGGGCTTCAATCGCCTTTATCGAAAGATTGGTGTTGTGTGCAAGGTGTCCGGCGAAGTCGTCGGTACTCAGTTGATTTTCTGGGTCGAGACCCTTCTCTTCAAGGTAAGCTGCCCACTTGCGAAGTTGAGGCATATACTGGCGCGCGAAATCCCAGTTCCCTTCCGCGCGGCCAAGCGCCGCAATCATGATAAGGAGGTTGCCGCTTTCTTCGACAGGCATCTGGTTTTCCTCGGTCAGCTCGCCACCGCCATAGACTTGACCATTAGCCAGCGGAAAGGTGCCGAGATCGTGCGGCGCAAATGGGAAGCGCCAGCGAGGCAATGCGGCGTAGCGCATCAACGGATCGAGCTGTGCCTCGAGCAGCTTCGGGTTGAAGTAGAGAAAGAACGGCGATGTGGGATAGGTAACATCCACAGTATCGATGCATCCGTTGCTGTCGTTTTCTTTTGAGAAGAGCATCGGATGGCCATCGATATCGGCGACGAGTTTGTGTGCCGCGATGGTCTGCCTGAAAGCAAGGGATGTGAGGTAGCGGTAGTCAGCGCCGCCGATCTGCTCCATTCGAGTCATCACATCTTCATCGAACTTAACGCCTCTCTGTTCGAGAGATGGATAGTCAGATTCGGCGAGACTCAGCATCGCAGATTCGGTCATCCCATCGCGCTGCCAATATGGCCGGAGCTTGCGTCCCAGGTATTCGATCGCGTAACCCTCTGTATAGCCCAGCAGGACGTGGCGATTGATGGCCGTTGATCCGACATCTCCCAGCGGGAACACGACGGCAAGATGAATGGGTTGAACGCGACCGGCAGCCGCACGCGGCATGGCAAGATCGTCTTCTGCTGGAAGAGTCCCATCCTTGGCGAAGGCTGTGATGCTCTGGGGAGAGAGCGCGGTACTCGAAGCAACATCATCCGGAACACCGAGGTGGAAGTAGCCCCAGTCGATGCGAATCCGGTCACCCGACTGGTGCAGCGTCGCCTGGTCCTTGGAACCAACATTGAGTACTGTCAGCCGCTGCGCCTTTGTGCGGCCCCATGTAACTGGTTGGGCCGCGTCATTGACGGCAATATTCGCGTCGACATCGAGCATGAGTTCCACATGGTGCGACTTGCCATCCGTGGAAACAGCGCTCCACGACAAATAGGTAACGGGCCTTGACATAACATCCAGATCGCTGGGTATCAGAGGGGAAAAGAATGTGACCTCCAGGCGTATGCCCTCAGCGGAGAATGCATATCGCGTGTGAAGAGGTGTGATCTGAAGGGAGAGTTGCTGCATTGCCTCCAAGCCGCGAAGGCCGGCATTGCCGCGAGCGGCTGCTCCCATCCAACGCAACACATGTGCATCAATGCGCACCAGCCCTATTAGCGGCTGCGCCGCTTCAGACCAATGCTTGGTTGGTGTGTCAGTAAGGTGGTCGGACATGGACCAGATACTGAAGTAGGGATCGTTGACCACAAGTGGCACCGCGGGTGGACGATGTTCAGGCTGCTGGGCCAGAGCAGGGAGAAGCACCGCGAAGACAGTCACTACCGCACTTAAGCCACTTCGAAGTCGCATCGCTACCTCAGTCAATTTACGTTGGGGGTTCATGTTAGGCACTCGTGATGACAATCACAATGGTGGGATGAACCCATTGTGGAATAGGTCGATCGCACTAGCGAATTCGTCCCTGCGGACTGTCATAGCACCCCCAGCGGCTTAGCCGTAAGTACCACGGCGCTCATGGCGGGTATGGTTTGTAGCTGCCGTGATCGTGACACTGTCCGTCCGGGTTTCCAGGTGCCGTCGGCGCTGACGGTCGAGCCGGAAAACGTCACGTCCTTGCCGCTCCCTGAAATCCAGGCCGCATTCGCGAGATGCTTGCCCGTGGCTCCAAAGTCAACGCGCACGTCCTCGCTGTCACTGCGGTTAATGACCACGACAGCCGCGAGCCTCGCTGCGGTTTCACCAAAGGCATATGCAGTGAGCGTCGGAGCGGCGTTTTCAAGCAAGACTGCGAGCACGTTCCGGCTTTCCGTAAGTGCTGCGCGAACTGCGAGCATTCCATAGTACGGCGCGCCAGCCCAGTTGCGTCCGTGTTCGTCGTCCTGTATAGGGGAATAGGACGAGACGAAGCCGAGTTGGTTCACGCCAGTCTCGATGTTCACGCCTGCACACCCATTGGCCGCGAGAAAGAGCATGTAATCCAGCGTCCACAGCGCACCGAGCAACGTGTCGCTTACTCCCGGGCGACCGCCGCCGGAGTACGAATTCGTTTCACAGATGCGCCAGGGCAGCCCACTCTTCGCCGACGCAGCACTCAGATGCTGCACCTTGTCGCGTAGGCGGTCATCGACAACGCGAAGCTGTTCCGGATTGGCGTTCTGTTGACCTGCACGGTAGTAATGAGTGGTGAGAATCTGTGCAGTGCCACTATTGTCTGCGGACAGACGTTCGACCCACTCGATGTTACCCGCAGTATCCGGAGCAGCAAAGCTCAGGTGCGGCACCGCGCCGGAGATCGCCTCATGCCACCTCGCATACTCTGCGCGATACTGCTCGTAGGTGTAGCCGTCGGGACGGTGCGGCTGGCGGCCTCTACTGTATGCCTCCACCTCGTTGCCAATCTCGACCGCGAGTAGACGGTCACCGAGCAGGGCGGAGACGTTGCGTAGCTCGGCAATCGCATTCTCCAGCGTGCCCGTGCCGAAGTTCACGCTCCAGATGGCCTGCCATCTAGTGGCACGCAGGAATGCCGCCACCTGGTCGACGGCCGCACGCGTTAGGACTGTGTCGTCCGGCTCCATCTTTGGTGATCCTTGGGGTTCATACCTGGTATGATCTCCCACAATGCCGCCGAAGCGCATCGTGCCGCGTGGCCCAAGCTGGCGAACCAGTTGGAGATAAGCGCTGTTACTCACGCTCAGCAGGCCCAGGCGCGCGACGGAGCTCATTTCATAGCCGAGGCCGATGAAGTCCGGGGGCACCGCAATGCGTGTCGGCGCGTTCTGCACGGTGATGCTGACGGAATCCGCGTGGGATGCGCTCTGCGCTGGCAGAGCGCGCACTGCAGCTCCCATTGCGGCGAGATGAATAAACTTGCGGCGATTCATACTGCTGTCCCTCCGTGCGAGATCGGAACATCGTGCAGAGTCTGACACTACCGCATTACAGGCTACGGAATCTGTACGTTCTTCGATGAGGCCGCTTGGAGGATAGAGACTCCGGGCTGGCCGTGTCGGTCGAGAGACAACCACCACGAGAGGCCGGATCTACAAGAGCTTGCGACTTTCTCGCGGACGCTGACCTCCACCGATTCCTGGGAGTTCCTGGACCATCAGAAAATCTCTCTGGAATCAAGGGACTGTCTTTGCCTTTGCGGGCATAACTTCTGCCCATGTCTTGGTCGCAAAGTACATTCCACACTTCCGCAATTCATAGTAGTCGGACGCAAACTCCAGCAACGCTGAACCGTCCTGGACTGGCTTAAGTGCAGACGAGTAGTTGGGGCACGGATTATCGTACGAGTTTGGAACTTCCACTGGAGCTTTGATCGGCAACCAAGGTCCCGATCCATCTAATAATGGATTCACGAAGATGACTTTGCCGTTCTGGCTAGCTATGGAACCATCTTTGTTATGCAATACCTGGCCAACAACAAGGATTGCCCCGTTGGGGGATAGGGGAGACGGGCTCCAAATATTCGCAGGGGCATGTTCAAAGTACTGGCCGTCTGCGGTTTCAATCCTCTTGCCCAGATTGGAAGCCGGCCCGTAGTTCCATCCATCCCTCGAAATACGGTAGTAGGCCGCACACTTTGGGCCCGTTACCGGATCTCCACAGATCTCATACGACATGAAGTAGACGTTCGACGGAAGGCGATTTACTATGATCATGCCGGGGCGATCCGCTTCCACTACGCTGGCTACCACGTCCGACGAGTCCTTCCATGTCACTCCGTCTGTGGTTCGGATCTTCGACAGTTTTTGACTGCAACAGCTGTAGGTTTCGTCCGACCAGAACATCACCAGGGCGCCGTCTCTCGACACGCTAAATTCGGGCTCCCAAAGACCTCCCGTACCCTTTTCTCCTCGCCCCTGCACTGGGGTTGAGTGATAGGTCCAATGTGCGCCCTGGTCACTGCTAACGTAAATCTCGATAGCGGGCTTACCCTGCTCACGGGGAACCCTGGGTTGGGTCCCGGGGGCTCTTGGTTGCGGAGGATCCGTGATCCCTGAAGAGTAGGTAGCAGAGTATAGGAGCGTTCCGGCTGGTAAGCTTCCAATCGCTTGCGGTAGCTCATACAGAGTTTCGCAGCACCTCAGCCGGCTGCCGGGTTGGACCGGAGCGTCGCTGAGGAACACGAACGTCTTGCCGTCGTCCTTGCTGACGAAGAGCTTGCCGGTTGTACTCGCAACGATCCAACCGTTAGACGCAGTCGGCCCATAAGTGAGCCGCACCAGCCTCGGATAGACAGTGGCTTGCGGTAAGAGCGTCCCAGTGGCAGCTCTTGTACTCGTTGGGACGGCAAGCAGCAGAACCAGGCATCCAATAAGCCAGCAGATCCTCAACAGTTCCACGCGCACCCCACCTAACTTGCGTCGCATCATGTTTCTCTCCCCTTTGTAATTTTGCTTGGCAGCGCTTCAAGAAGCAGGCGACACCATAAAGGTGTCGCCTGGTTCTCTCGTTCGGCCTACAGCCGCCTGGCGTCTACAGTCCAGAACTCAAAAGGAGCCCTTCAGACTGAGGTTGATATTGCGTGGAGGTGAATCAGCGGTAGGAGTTTGCCCTGGATAGACAGTGCCAAAATTCGCACCGTCATTCGGGTTGTTGTCGAACCTAGCTGTGAGTAGATTGAAATGGTTCAACGCATTCGTCGCTTGGGCTCGGAATGTCAGTGCTACCCTCTCAACCTTGAATTCCTTCTCGAGTGCGAGGTCAGACGCAATAGTCGGCTTCATCCTTACTTGGCTTGAGTTGGTTGGGTTTACTACTTCGTTCTCCAGTAGTGGAACAATTACCCAGTCATACTGGCCCATATCGGTGCCGCAACGTGTTGCCGTTGCTCCAGTGTTTCCTCCAGGAATCGTGATAACTCCATTTAGCTTGGATAGGGCGCAATTGCCATATGCCTGTACTTGGTTGGCGTGCCAATTCAAATTACTCCTGAATTTATTGTGCGGCAATGCATAAGCGTTAGTCGGCAAAGTAGTTGGCTCTCCACTTTCAAATATGAAGTTTGGAGCTATTCTCCAACCGCCAAGCAGACTGTCAGTCACCTTATTTTGCAGATTGATCAACCTTCCCCGCCCGATAGGCAGCTCATACGTACCTGATATCTTGAACGACTGCGGCAGTCCATTGCCGTAGACACTTCTTTGTACAATATTAAGCGCCTGATTCATCCAGCCCGATTGCAAAATCTGCTTGGACCACACGTAGCTTGTATTCAAAGTGAGACCGTGAGTCATCCTCTGACGGAAATTGATCTGGAAGGCGTTGTACCAGCTGTGTCCCCCGTTAAAGCCATTAGTATTGACGGCCGCAAATTCAGGATGAGGACGGTTTAAGTTGAAGGCCGTCTGTGTAGTTGCTGTGTAGACGGTCGTTCCCGCCCACGCCGGAAGACCCTTGAACGGATTGGGTAGACCCACTGTGCAATTGGCGTTATTTCCGCTCGCATAATACTCGTCACATGTCTGCAGGAAGCTCCAGTTCGGCATGTTCTGGTCGTAGGAAAAGGAGGCTAAGTTAACTCCGCGGTTGCCAACATACGAAGCATCGATAACGCTGTTCTTCGCAACCCTGTATTGGAGCCCGAATGAGAACTCGTTGACGTCTGGGACTTTGAAGTTTCGATTGAAGGTAGTGATGGTTTGCCCAATGCCGGTGAGCGTTCCTTTTGCGGAGCCAGACGGCTGAATCAAACCAGAGGGGTAGGGATTGCTCAGCACATTTGCTATTGGTGTCTGCTGCCCGTCATTGGAAACACTCAATGGGCTGCTGGCGGAGAATCCCAATTGTTGAATGAAATTGTTGGACGGGAAGTTCGTGTAAAAGACGCCGTACCCCCCGCGCACAACCAGATTATCAGCAACTTGCCATGACATACCAAAGCGAGGTTGAACGTTGCCGTAAACAGTCGGGAACGGAGACCTGGGGTTTGAGCCCACGCCAGGGAAGACGAGACCCCCGGTCAGATTCGAGGCCTGAGGCAGCATTGCGATTGTGCTGGCTGGAATCTGACTTTGAGCCGCATTGGTAATATTCGGATCCCAGCCGCCGTCGAGTGCGTTGTACCGATCGCGCGGGGCCTGTACTACGTCCCATCTAAATCCAAGATTTAGAGTCAATTTGTTTGTTACCTTCCAGTCGTCCTGTACCCACGGGGCGAAATAGTCGGTCAGCAGTGTCTCGGTCGCATTGATATTCGTGTTCCCCGTCGACGGAGTGCCTAGCAGAAACGTGGCAAAGCCATCTCCGGACGTCGCCGTGGAATTTGAGTTCGACCAGTCAAAACTAGTGAAGTCCTGGTTCGAGGTAAACGAAAAGCTGCCGGGGTTAATGTAGGTAAAATGTGTAAACCGGATGTCGGCACCCGCACGGATATTCTGCTTGCCGGCTGACTTGGTGATACTTCCTTCTATCGTCCGCGTACCCGTATCTTCGGTGTTCGCGAACCACCCTGCAACGTTATAGCCCTGCCACCCAAAAGAGGGATTGCCAAACAGGGCCGGTACCTGCAGCTGATTAACAAACGATGACGGCAGGCCGAGCCCCGTTAGTAGGTCAGCTCCCTGGTTTACGGAAGACTTCCAGGGCACACGGAAAAATGAATAGCCATAGCGGACGTTCACGACTGTAGAATTATTCAAGGTGGCAACTAGATCGACGAGGAACCCTTTGCTATCGCGGCCGAATACTCCACCGTTTTCGCCGAAACCTACTATGCCGCCTGCATTACTCACTTCTGTGAAGCTTTCGGCGTAGGGGCGGAGAGATAGCTTGTACCGGTCGCCTATGTTGGCATCCAAGCGTCCCAGCCAGTTATGAAAGTGCCAGTTGTAGGAATTGTTGGGAATAGATAGGTTGTTTACACCTTCCCTCTGGCCTGCCGGTGATGAGCCGACAGCGGGTAATAGCTTCGCAACTGCCGCTGCCACAGGGTTAATGCGACTGGCAGGAATGATGTTCCCTGGGAATGCGGTGCGAGTGTAGTGACCGTTGGACGCCAGCGCTGTAGTCGTGGGGTCATAGATTGTGATCGCCTGATATCCGGTCGGGTCGTTAAGTAATTCAGAGAAATCGCCCGTGCGCATCTTGGCAGTGGGGTAAGAAAGGAGCAGACCTCTGGGCAGCAGTTCGGCGTAGTGGTCAAACGATACGAAGTAAAATGGCTTGATTTTGCTGCTCCGCGGGATGAGGTGCGGAATGACGAGTGGACCGCCTACTTGCCCGCCAAGCTGGGTCTGCGTGTTCAAAGGGCGCGTATTTGTAGTAACGTTGTTGATTGCATTGAGATACTTATTCTGACTGAGGTTCGCATTCCAATCTGTGCGCCTAAACGACGACCAGCCCATCCCATGTATTTTGTCAGTACCGGAGAGCGTAGTCAGATTGATCACGCCTCCGCTAGTGTGACCATATTCAGCGTCGTAGTTATTCGAGCTGACAGTGAACTCCTTGACGGAATATGAAGGCGGAGTGTAGCCGTAGGTATTACTGCCGAGTTCCGCGTCATTCGGGCTTCCATCGAGCTGAAACTCGTTCTGCCCGATCAGTCCACCGTTGATCTCATATTGCGACGTCACAGTCCACGGGTCAGTATAAATTCCTAGGGGGCGCATGTAGACACCAGGCGCGTCTTGTCCAAGCATCACAGGATTTCCGTTTGGAACTGGCAGGATATCGATTTCTTGGTGTCCAAGTGTCCATGCCCGACTTGCCGTGTCGGTTTGCAATACCGTCGCGCTGGTGGTCACGGTAACTTCAGCAGTGGCGGCGCCAACCTTTAGCGCAATGGTCACATTGGTCGCTGCATACGACTGGAGCCCTATGCTAGTCAATTCAGCTGGCTGAAACGATGGGGCGGAGACCCGGACACTGTAAACGTCGGGCTCCAGAAATAGAAATGTATAGAGCCCCACCGCGTCAGTTGCAGCCGTACTAATTGCGTGCGTGCTGTCGCGCGTTAGGGTGAGGCTCGCGTTGGGCACGGCGGCGCCGGAACTGTCAACAACTGTGACCGTGAGTTTAGCGCGGTAATCCTGCGCGGTCGCCATCGAAGAGCACAGACCGAAGGTAATGAAGAGAATAGCGGTGAGCACCGCCGACGCTTTCAGCCAACTATGTTTGACTATCTGTTTCATGAATTGCCTCCGATATCTACCTTGTCGAACTAACTTGCATGCAAGTCTTAAGCGCTTTTATTTCGCTATGCACTAAATGTGTTCTGCTGTGAGCGACGACGATCCTACTGACGTTTAGCTGGTACTAGCAAGACACTTTATGACCCAATTACGCGCGGTACAGATGAACCATTTCTTATATCGGGATAGCACCGGCGGCGTGATATCAGCGCCGCGATAGCTACCGTGTGACTCATACCTGTTTCACTTAGCGATCCTGGACTGTGTCTTATGTGACGAAATCTCCTTATGGAGCTGCGCAGAGGCAGCGGTCGGCGCACCCCGTCCAGTTAGCTCCCGTATCAGGTCGACCTCGCGCTCACGGTATGGCCGGTCGTTCTGTCGGAATATGTCGTGAAACCACACCGGGGGCTGAGCCACGACATACGGATGAGTCCACGAATCCCACGGCAGGTATGTTTGCGTCTTTCCGGCCACCAAGCCCCAGTTGATCGCGGCAACCCTATCTCTTTTTGCCAAGGGGAGGACTGTGTCGAAGGTGCTGCCGGTACCACGCGCCATGTACTCAGTGCAGAGTAGCGGTCTGTGGAGCGGCGCTAACGAGTCGACACGCGCCTGAAAGTCCTCTGGCCATTCGTAATTGTGGAAGGAAATGACATCCGACTCTGCAAGTTGAATCTTTGTAGTGACGCTTTCGCGCGAGGGATCATCCCAATTACCGGTCCACACCCCGCTGGTTAGGGGTTGATCAGGATTAGCCGCGCGAGCCCACTCAAATACTTCTGGTAACAATTGATCGACGCGCTTAACCTTTGCCGGAACGTCTTCAGGTCTGTCATGTCCCGCGTTGTCTGGCTCATTCCAAATATCCCATCCAAGAATGCGCTGGTCATGTGCAAACGCGCCTACGATTCCCCGCACGTAAGCCTTCAACTCCGGCTCCGCGGATGGATCGAGCAATCTCTTTTTGCCCGGACTCTGAACCCACCCAGAATTGTGGACTCCAGGAACCGGTGGATGCTGTGCGCCAAGGTGAGGGTTTGGATCCCAGCAGGAGTCGAATAGGACCAACATCGGCCGAATATTATGACGCGCCGCGATTGTAAGAAACTCATTCAGGCGCTGCTGGAACCCGGCAGGATCATCTTGCCATAACTGGTCGTGCAGAAAGACCCGTACCGTGTTCATCCCGATTGACTGAGCCAGGCCGAGTTCCTTGTCATTGAGCGCAGGATTGAATGTTGCAGCCTGGAACATCTCCAACTCATTGATAGCGTCGGATGGAATATAGTTCGCACCAACCAGCCAAGGCTGTTGGTCGTACCATGCGTTAGCTCGCGCTTCACTCCAACGGTGTAGATCTTGGGCCGATAGGTTACTCCAGAGAAGTGGCAGTACAAGCAGCACGGCCAGACTTTGCAAACTGGACTTCATATTGAACTCCCTAACATGCTTCTGGTGGCTGGAGTATCTCGGTGGGCAATCAAAAGCGGAGAACGGAGACTCTCGGAGTAGAGCATTAGCAGAACCGAGATAGCAAGGGAGATCTTCACTTGGTGCATATGTCCTTGGACCGGTGGTGCATAGCTCCATGTTCGCTATCGCCGATCGGCCGAACGCATGGAGTTCTCTCAGTAGGCTTTAGGGTTAAGAGCTACGTCCAAGCAGGCTAGACGATAGGAGTTCTTGCCCGCTAAAGACAATGCTATGAATTGCCCAATCTCCGGTAGGACATATGCCCCATCGCGGGGGCAGGCACTGACCCATCGTTTAGGCTGCAGCATTGACTCTGCTTGGTGGCATTTCTGCGCAAGAGAACCCGAGAGGGAAAAAGCATCTCACTGCTCAGCAAGGACGACGAGGCAGCCGGAGTAGTACAGATGTCCTATAGCGCCCCTAGCATTGCGTTGGCCTTTTCACGGCAGTATAATTTGCCAGCCCCAGACACATACTTGATAGGCGTGGCGACTATGGAAGCTGAAGTAATTACGATTTTGATCGTCGATGATCATCCGGTTGTTCGGCTCGGACTGAAGACCATGCTGGCGACCGAAGACGGCCTGCGCGTAATCGGGATGGCTGGGTCCGGAAAAGAGGCTCTCGCGGAAGTTCGGCGGTCTAAACCCGACGTAGTACTCATGGATCTACGCATGCCGGAGATGGAGGGTGTGGATGCGATCATGGAGCTTCGAAGAATTGAACCGGATTTACATATACTCGTCCTTACGAACTACGGTTCAGACGAGTACATCATTCGCGCACTACAGGCAGGAGCAATGGGCTACCTCCTCAAGAGCACTCCCCAGGACGAGATAGTCCAGGCAGTGAGGGATGTTCATCACAACAAGCGATGCGTCCCCGAGCATATCGCCCAGCGCCTTTTCCAGGCCATAGGACGCAAAGAATTGAGCCCGCGCGAGTTGGAAGTACTGGCCCTAGTCGCCAAAGGCTACACAAATAAGGAAGTGGCTCAACGACTTTTCATTAGCGATAAAACTGCACGCAACCATGTAACTAGTTTTTTGTTGAAATTGGCCGCCAATGATAGGACCGAGGCAGTCACCACCGCAATCGAGCGAGGCCTGATTCGCGTTCAAGAGTGAACGCCCGTCAGTTCACCATAGTCGATCACGACCGGACAAACATCCATCTGTTGAAGTTAAGACGGTGGATCTTTGCTGTCACCGATACTCGCGTGCCGACGCCTGGAGCACTCAGTATTTCCAGCGTGGCGCCTATGTCACGAGCTCGTTTCTGCATTCCCATGATTCCGAAGCCAGGATTGGACGGGTCGTATTCGAAACCATCTCCATCATCTACAATCGTCAGCTTTACATCCCTCCGATCGTAGCGACAACTTAGGGTTATCGCCCTCGGCGAACCATGTTCAATAGCATTCGAGATGGCTTCCTGCCCGACCTGCAAGAGTGCGTTCGAAGCTCGTAGGCTCAACAGCACCGGCTCCCCGATCACTTCTCGGGAAACTCTGATGCGTTCGCCTGCCAGCTTGCGTACATTCTCCGCCAGCATCTCCATCAGATGTCTGCGAACATCCTTTGACGATGAACTCAGCACCGCTATGGTAGAACTGGCCTCTTCATGACACTTGCGAACAAGTTGATAGGCTTCGCCAAGTTGCTCTGCTATATGTTGTGAGCTGTCTAATTCACGGCGGACAATAGAACTTCGTATGCCCTGAATCTGGTACCCGATCCCCGCAAAGCTTTGTGCCATAGTGTCATGAATGTCGTGCGCCAATCGCTCTCGCTCTTGAGTAATCGTATTCACTTTCCATTGCTGTATTCGAAAGTATGAGATCTGCAGCAAAGACGCCGCAGCCAGCAAGCACGCGAATAAGATAATGACATGCCATGGTGTCCACCATGGAGGCCCGGCGAGCACTTCAATATCGTCCTCAGAGCGCAAGAAAACAACAAACGGAATAAGGTCATGCGTGTAATCACGCCCAATTACGCAGACGCCGCGAAGACGTAACAGGCTATTTCGCTGCAGACCGTGGAGCAAACCTCCGGGGTGATCCGCATAGAGTGCGCGGAACGCCTCCCCGCCCTCATAAAACTCAAGCACCTGATAGCCATTCTCCACATGCATGGCACTCCTAAGGTGGGCTTCAATCTCAATAAACCGCGCATCGTAGGCCCCCGACGCGGCCTGCCATGGAGTGACCGAGAGCGGGGGGAACGGAGTGCCGTTGGAAATCACTTGTACCGAGCCGCCGCGGACATTAGCGCTGTACAGAGTGGGTTCTGCTAGGCCGCTGACTTGTACGCCGTCCCCCACATTGAGCGGGGGCGACTCGGGATTGTGAACGACGAGTCCGCCACTCGAATCTTCGACGTAGAGTTCGGGACTGGTAAGCGTGACAACGCCCCGCAGGACGACACTTGTGAGCTGTGTTCTGGGAAGTAGCTGCAAATCTCCAATGTGCGTCTTTATATCTGATTGCAATACACTGGCCTTTGCAGAGACCGGCGGCGGGAGCAAGCGAAAGCGGCTATTGAAGTCTGCTTCTCGCGCCGGGAACTCTGGCTGCTCCGCCGGGCCCGCGTGGCTCACCATCGCTTGATAGTCCGTCCCATCAGCAGAAGCCAGCCTAATATCTTTCCATGTCCCGCCGGTGCCAAGCGACCTCGTACCGATTCGTCCCGATCGAACACAATCGCGCTCCGTGAATGCCATCCAAGCCATTTGCTCAGTCGCGAGGTTCTCTGATGAGGCGACAAGATTGCAGCCCACTGCCGTAATCACGATGCGATACCAGACTCCTGAATGCACTCCGCCTGGCATCGTTACCGGCATGGCCTCGCTCCATCCGTAGTCGGATCGACCCATCACCAGAGTTCCATCCATCATCCGAAGGCCGACGTAGTATCCACTGTAGGCGTCTACACCCTCCTCCTCATTGTTCGATCGAATGACCAATCCAATGTCACCGCGCTCACCATCGAACTTTAGATCAGCTTGCAGTGTGTAGTCCCGCCACTTTAGACTCCCCGTCACCAACTTGGCGCCGCGCTCATCTGAATTGTTGTGAACCGCTCCATGCTGCACGTCCCACGTCCCCCCGAACGATTGCCACGTGTCAATTTCATCGGTGCGAATGCCGTAGCTCTCTCGCTCTAATTTGCTCCGCAGCGGCCCCTTGAAACCCAGGATCAGCAACGCTGCGACACCTGCAAAGAAAAGCAGGATTCCACAAACATGAAGTCGGCTCCAGTTTCTTCTTGCTTTCATTGGCCTCTCCAGTTCATGTCGAGGACTGATTGAGCCTCAGCGGAATCTACCGTCTGCTGGGTGATAAGTACAGGCTCGACAACTACGCTTGACTTGCTCCTGGAGCCTCTTAGGCGTTGGTGGATCATCTCGATCGCATCCCTGCCCATTGTTGTTGTGTCCTGGGCGATGATTGCGTCTATGTCCCCGGCGCGAAGGCGGTAGACTAGATCCAAATCCTGATCGCAGGCAATCAATTTGATATGCCCAAGGCGATTTGTGCTAATTGCAGCGGCATATGCCGCGCGTGTCTGCATCACATTCAGGGTGATAACGACCTGCAGAGTTGGCAAGGAGCGGAATGTCTCTTCCGCCGTTTCTTCTGCCTCGTCAAAACTGAATGACGTGCTTCTCTTTTCGAGGATCGTGACCCCAGGAAAACGGGCACGCAGCGAAGATTCCAACACATCCGCTGTTTGAATTGAGCCGAGTAGATTTGGATTTACGCCAAGTATGGCCACCCCACCATCAGAAGAGAGATATTTGGCTGTCCGATCCGCGGCGATGTGACCAGCCGCTACGTCATCATTCAGGACAAACATCACGTCTTGGTTGGAAAATGTACCAAGCGGAGAACTAACAATGACTGTCGGGATACCCTTAGCTATTGCGTCCCGGACCGGAGTAATGAGTGCAACCGCATGATCAGGGGTCAACACGAGTCCGATCACGCCACGAGACACGGCATTGTTCACGATCTGGATCTGCCTAGGGAGGTCGTCTTCCCGGCTCGGCCCATTCCAGTAAATCTCCCATCCGAACTTGCGGGCCGCACGCGCGGCACCAGCGTGTTCAGATTCCCAGATTTCCTGTGCCGTCGTCTCAGGAATCACCGCAACTGTTGGCCGCCTGGCTTGATGGCAAGCAGTCAGCGTGAGCAGAGCCGCAAGTGCGGCTGCACTCGTAAAGCCCGCCAAGAGGAATGTCTGTTCGGTATGCATGGATAGCGCGCCTATTATGCCACGCGGGGGGCCTCGGCCGCTTTTCCGGGGCTAGCGGATCATGACGTGAGGTGAGTTTAGCTGCCTCTGATGTCAATTGAGCTACCTCCAGCGACGTCATATCGATTGTAAGCGTCCGAGGAACGCACCTTTTTTGCTGCTGAGTATTTGTGATGGACTCTGTTTATGAGCGGAGAGTTTGGAGCAGTGGTTGGTCGTCGCGGCCGAGCGGAGATAGAGCGGCTGGCAGGTTTGTATCGGACGAGCGGGATGGGACGAAGTGAGTTCTGCCGCAGTCACGGCATGGCGTTGAGCACGCTGAACCGCCATCTGAAGAAGCAGCAGAATCGGCAGAACCAGGCTGGAAACTCAGGCGTCGAGCAAAGCCGTCTTGTAGCGGTGGAACTTGACGGTCCCGTGGCTACTGTTTCTGCCGGGGAGTACCCCGGCGCATTGACGGTGTTGCTGTCGAACGGCCGCAGAGTAGAAGTTGGTCGCGGACCTCGCGCAGCCGCCTTGTCCTAGAATGCATCGGAGCGCTGATGTGCCGGTAAAACGGGATTTCCGGTAAAGTGGCCAACGGCCCCCGGGCGATTCTTACCGAAATCGTGACTTCAGGGGCAGTTGGTGAAATGGCGATTTACCATCAACTAAAATAGAGGATCGGACCTTAGACGGTCTAAGTGTGCGCCTAATCGAATGCCGCAGGATTTTGCAGGATTGTGAGCCAGCCTCATTGAGCAACGACTTTACACATCGGAATCACTACATTCCCCAACGTTATCAGCTCGGATTTGCAAACGACGCCGGCAAAGTCTGGCTGTTTGATCGGAAAATCCTACTGTATCGGGACGGAGCCCCGATCAACATCGGAGTCCAGAGAGATTTCTACACGACCGTCGACGGCAATGGCGCGCCCAACGACTCCGTCGAAAGGATGCTGGCTTCGCTCGAAGGGGCGGTATGGCCGGTTATAGACCGGCTGGATCAGCGGGGCAATGAGTTAAATGAAGAAGATCGAGCGCATGTCGCACTCTTCGTAGCGTTCATGAGAACGCGTACGCCCGCGTTTGAGCAAATGAGTAGCAACCTGACCAATGTTACGTTTCAGTGGCTCGCTAAGGCGCGCAATCCTACTCCCGAAGCAGTAGCCGAAGACTACGCGCGAGCCACAGGAAAGTCGATCGACATGGACGAAGCTCAGAAGATTTTTGACGCAATACATAGTGAGAAATACTTCGTAGAGACACCGCGACAAAACAACATAAAAATGATGCTAGACATCGCGGTGGTGCTCGGCGAAGCGCTCGTGACTATGGATTGGACGGTCTATTGGACCACTCCGGGCTGCACGTTTGTGACAAGCGACAACCCATTCATCGTTGTGCCGCCATTCGGCACGGATACTGCGCTAGAAGGTACGGGGCCGCTTTCGCAAGGCGCGACGAATCTCATTCCACTTAGTAGCCGAACACTCTTGTGTGCACGTAGGGACGTGTCCGGACCATTGAAATTCGTGAGGGCCAACGGGGATTTTGTGCGATACGCCAATAGCCTTGTCGCATCGGCAAGTGATCGTTTTCTCCTTGCGAGGGATGAGGCTCTTCTGAGGAAATTGGTCAAGGTCACGAAAGCCGACCAATGGCAGAACAGCTTCAAGCCTTCAGTGATCTCTCCGGGCTCGTCCAGGCCCGATTGAGCGTCAGTTGACGACAACAGGCCTTAGCGTGATCTGAGAAACGAACTTCCCGAGATACGGGGTTCCCGGTAAGTGACCGGCAACGGGTTCGATTCTGGCGACTTTACCGAAATCCGGACTTTACAGGAACCACCACAGAAGTGCGCGCGGCCACAACACCGACTCAAATCCCCGGGTGTACCATTCCGCCATGCCAAAAGGACTTCATCGAAGAGGCGGTCTCCCATTCCTTGTTCTTCTGGCGTGTTCTAGTTTGGCCTTCGCGCAAGCGAACGGACCCACGGGAGCATGGATGCCTGTCAATGCAAAATGGCAGAGCGCCCCGGCTGATTTCGAACCCAACCTATCTACGGCATCGATCCGCGTTCTCTACTTCCAGCCGGATGGCAAAATGAGCGTGATCGGCTGCATTGTCTATAAGCGATCTGGACATTACACCATTGGTGCTGACGGTCAAACCGTAGCCTTAGGAAACTGGCATGAAGAGCGTGGCCGGATCGTCGCTCGCTCGCGCCTTGTCTACCGCCCGGTTCAGAAGATCGGCGAAAAGTTACCGGGGCCGTGGGTCAATGAGGTGCTGACCTCTGAAAATGGAAAGCTCCTGCTAAAGGGCGTGCAATATCGCCGCGTCCCTGATCTGGACAAGAGCGCAGCGGAGCTGATGCCGCAGGCTATTTCACCCAAGCCTTAGTACTACAGTTGTAGATAAGTGTTATGCTGTGTGTGCTCTGGATAAGCG
>OBLU010001998.1_pt1 | contig 18875 bp, 13 predicted proteins | sample 1518681 | NCBI WGS metagenome assembly OBLU01 (sample SAMEA3539304, study PRJEB22396) | soil metagenome | biome: tundra; feature: field; material: soil | place: USA | collected 2010-05 | depth 0.15 m | reverse complement strand
TGCAGGCCGTCCGGGCGGCGGAAGTGCCTCCCGGCGGTCTGGGGCGGCAGGCGCCACGAGGACGGGGCCCGCACCACCGGCCGACCCGGGCGGGAAAGATGTTTTCCGGCGGGCACAAGACAGCGCCGGCGAAGCCGGCACCAGAAGCCGCCCGCGAACAAGAAAAGATCTCTGCCCGCCCGGGGCGAGCGCAGCGAGAGGCCGGTTGCGGGAACCGCCACAGTGGCGCACGCTGACCCGGCCGGGAGGCACCCCGCCCAGACGGCCCCCTCCCCGCAGGCACAAGAAGGCCAGTTCAAGCAACGATGGCGGACGTGCAGTGGGAGTTGGCCGCCGTGCCCGCGAGACCCTTGCTGGTGGCTGCCGAGGTCGCCAAGCCGCTCGGCGCCGGTGACCTAGAGACACTCAGGCGGTCGGCAGCCGCCGGGTAGCGATGTACAACGGCTCACCACGCTCCGGAGAGTGGGATGCGTCGGGTCAGGCGGTACTCAGCGCCAGACGATCAGTATTCGCAGACGCCGACGCAGTAATAGCCGTCGGCGGGGTTATTGGTTACCCACCGCACCTGCTGGGTTAGCCAGTGCCATGAAGCGCCTTCAAGATCGAACAGGAGGACGTGACAGTTCGTCGTAACAAGGGGATCCACGCAGAAACTTCGCCGGATCCTCGACAATGCTCGTGCCTGTGCTCGGTACTCACGCCGAGGCGACCTGTCGAGGATGAGCCGGGAAGCGCAATGGCTCAGCTCGGGTGCGCCCTCGTGATAACCCAGTCTTGAGTGGACACTCGATGAGCAGTCCTCAGGCAGGAGTTAGCATGCCAAGGCCCGTCAGCCGGTACTCCATCGCTGGCTGTGACACTTCGAATCGGCGTGCGAGTCGTCGCACCACCTCCAGGTCCGATAGCGGACGGCCCTGCACCAGCAAGCGAATGCTGTGCTGGAGAAGCTGCTGTGGCATGAGTAGCTCGGCAGCAAAGCGGTTCGCCTCGATCTCTTCGGCGTCGCTGGCAGTGCTGCTCGTGGAGTCCCTGAAATTGAGCCTAACGAGGCGCTCCAAGATCAGGTCTTGGCCCTCATGCAAAGTCAGGTGCCCAAGTTCATGCGCGATGGTGAAGCGCTGCCGCACTTTGGGATTGTTGCTGTTGACACCGATTACCGGGGCGGCATCTGTCGCTCGATACAGCAGGCCGGAGATGTCCTGCGCCTCGAACGGCTGGTAGCTGACGAGTGCACCTGCGTCCCGAGCGAGCCGTTCGACCGGTACGGGCGGCTCTTTGATGTCGGTACTGCGAAGCAAATCGCGTGCGGCTTGTTCAACGCGTGTCATGGCAATCGCCGATGCTCCGAGTCAGACACGGGGTTTCCGGTCGATTGGCCAGCGAGCGTGTCACCTATCACCTGGCCGGCCCAACGCCGCAGATCCTCGTCATGGACCTTGGCGGTGAGTGCGTGCAGGTCGCGGTCATCGCCCGCGCCGACGGCGATGGCGACTAGGTGAAGGAGATCTACCCCAAGGGCGCTGGCGATCTCAGGCAGGAGAGTCAGCGGAGGGTTCTGCCCACCTCTTTCCAGGTTCGTGACGCTGGTTCGGCCTAGGCTCAGGCGGTCGGCGAGCTCAGCCTGCGTCATACCGCGCTCTTGTCGGAGCTGCCGGACGGCCCGGCCGAAGTCTTCCAAGAAGTCAGTCGCCATGCTGCCAAGGCTGACTGAGTGTGGCCGAGATGTCAACAAGGCTGACACTAGAGGCGGAGTCGTTGGGCTCATCACGTCAGCTACACTGACTTTCGATAGATACACTGTTGCCACAGTTGACATACTGAGGGCTTCGTGCCAGTCTGTGTTCTGGCAGGAACAATCAGTGCGTATGGGTGGGCGGCGGGAGGGCAGTCGTGCGAGAAGGCGAGCGCAAGGAGGGGGATCCTTTGCGTCGCGTGCTGACTGGGACCGTGACTGCGTTGAGGGAGCGCCAGCACCTGCCTAGGCGTGACCAGCGACGGGCCGGTGCGATGTGGTTGCGACCGAACTGGCCCGATGCACTTCTGCTCTCGATCCACCGCAATCGCCTGGTCGAGGCGCTGGCACAGGACGTGGCTCTGCGACGTGAGGTTCGTGATCTGCTCAAGCTTGCCGATGTTCCGGCTGTTGAGGGGCTACGAGCGCGCCTGGACGAGGGACGCGGGCGTTCGGCGGTGCATGTGAGCGAGTTCCTTGCTGCTGTGCTAATGGCCACGGACGACGCGATCGCAGTACTCGAGGCGGCAGCACTCGATCCAGACGCCGCAATCGCCGCAGCGGCAACGCCTTACCTCAGCGGGCTGCTGGCGGTGCCGGAAACGCTACCGCGCGTACTCGCGTCCGCGCCCAATTCACCAGTCCTGCGCCCTGACGCAGAGGCACGGCGTCAGGTGCGAGTGGCGAATGAGCAAGCGAAGTCCTTGCGTCGGGACTTGCGGAAAGCGCAAGAGGAGACGGACCGTCTCCAGGGAGAACTCTCTGCGGCCATCGAAAGAGCCGAGATCGCAGAGACAAGCGCATCTGCTCTGCGCGACCAAATGCCTTCACGCCGGCAAAGGGAAGCGCTGGCCTCGGCGTCGTCGCAACAGGACAAGGTCACTGCGTTGCAGCGTAGGCTGGACGCCGAACGCGCCGCACGTCAGCGCGACTTGCGCGAGCTACGCGAACGCCTTTCAGAGGCGGAACAAGCGCTGGCGCTGACTCAAGAGGCTCTTGACCGGGAAAGACGGGGCCGACACAGCCTTGAGGCGGATCTCGGAGGTGCCGAAGGACGCGCTCGCCGTTTGAAGCCACTCGCCGAGCGTGAAGCCGCGTCTGTGCGGCACGAGGCGTCGGGCATGCCAGATGGCCTGGGCAAAACCCGCAAACTGCGGCGCGCCGGCCGCCTGGAAGAACTCGCTGAATCGCTCGGCGAACTCTACGACATCGATGCGCACGACCAATATGACTCGATGACCGGCATGCGCGGCGGTGCGACCGCTCCTGCGCCTGTGACCCAGACGCAATCACGCGGCCTGACCGTCACTCCGCTGGGCGGAACGAATCATATCGGCGGCAGCGCACTACTAATTCAAGCTGGTGGGACACGACTGCTGGTAGACGCGGGACTCAAACCACAGGCACACATCTCGCGTCCTGGTCCCGACCGAATCAACGAAGCGGTCGCCGCGTCCCTTGATGCCGTTGTGGTGACCCATGCTCATGCTGATCACGCTGGGTTCGTCCCGTGGGTTGTGGAGCGGCAGCGACGGACTACCGTCTTGTGCTCACCTGAAACCAAGGCCCTCCTGCCGACTGTCTGGGCCGATTCAGTTCGAGTCATGCGAGCGGACGCGGATACAGCGTCGCAGCGGACGGAGCACTTTGAGCCCCCATACGGCGACGCGGAGGTTGCGCAAGCCGAGGACGCGCTCCGCGCTATCGGCTACGGACAATCACACATCGTAGGCGACCTTGAGGTGACGCTCTTCAAGGCTGGCCACATACTCGGGGCGGCGGGTGTCGTTGTCCGTGCCGGCCAACAGCGGGTGGTCATTACGGGTGACATCGATGACCGGGGACAGGCGTCCGTCGGCGCCGCCGAGGTCCCCCCGCGATTGGCAGCAGATGCTGATCTTCTGGTGATCGAGACCACTTACTGCGATGCAGTCCATCGCGATCGTGAGCGAGAGGGTGCCGATCTCGTTCGTCGTGCCGAGGAGGTCCTTGACGCCGGTGGGCGGATCCTCATTCCCGCGTTCGGCCTGGGCCGGGCACAGGAGATCGCACTACTCCTTGGCAAACGGCTGCCTAATCTCGACGTGCTAGTTGACGGACTTGCCCGTGACATCAGTGAGCTGTACGCCCGCAACGGCGCGCCTGAAGTACTGCGGGGACGCGTCCGGAAAGTTATGAACCGCGACCGGGAGATCGTCGGTTTCCATGAAGGTGTAGTGATCACCACCAGCGGCATGCTGACGGGCGGGGCGGCCATTCCTTGGGCTAAGGCGGTGCTGCTCGAACCTGATAGCGCCCTGTTCCTCTGCGGCCACCAAGACGAGGATGCACCGGGACATCAGCTCGAAGAGCTAGCTGATGCCGATTCAGAGGGGCAACGGAGTGTCCGGCTACGCGACGAGCACGGGAAGCCGGTGGACATTGAAGTGGCGTCCGCCGTGTACAGGTACAACTTGAGTGCTCACGCCGACCGCAACGGGCTGAAGCGGATCATCGACGAGGTTCACCCGAAGGCGATCATGCTCGTGCATGGCGAATCGGGGCCGCAGGCGCTCTTCCGGGCGCGGCTCAACGCAGCTGGGTACAAGGTCGTGGACAACCGAGAGCCATGGGACGCCGACGCAATTGTTCCTGACGACCGTCTCGCACGGCGTCGGCACGGAGCCCGCGGAGCTGGCCGCCGCGTGGGCCGGCAATGAGCGCCAAGTCTCTGACCGCCTGGCTGCGGGGTCTGTCCGCCCGTGATGCGCTTCTCACCGCATGGCAGTCGGCGGTGGATCTCCCAATCACGACGTATGAGACCGATGCGTTGGCCGCTGCCGCGCGCGGGAGCAAGACAGGAACTTCGCTTACTGTCCTTATACCGAGTGGCCGCGCGCGTCTGCCTCTGCTCGCCGCAGTCCATGCGGCAGCGCTGTGCCTGCCGGGCTTTCCATCACCGTATTCGCGCAGGGAGCACGGGCCCGTCGCGCTCGTCACCCGCCAGATCATTCGGCGAGCGGAACTCGCGGCTATTGACGCCGCAGGGGTTCCGGTCAGCCCGGCGCTTCATCCAGCGCGGCTGCGTGCGGACGGGCTGGTTGCGCCCTTGCCCGGCGGAAGGGTGGTACTGCAGGGCCCCTCACACCTGCTACTGCTCGTAGGGCCATCTGCGGGCTGGGCCACACCTGTGCTGCCCCCGACGACAGTGATCGTCGATGCGGCCGACGAGCAATGGGATTTCGTCGCCGACGCCACCGAGTGGGCAACGGCGTTCGGCGCCACCCACATCGTGTTCGCTGACGTGGCCCGCCGAGCCTGGCCACCGGACGATGTCGTCTATCCGTGTGGCTGGTCCGCAATCATGGCTGCTGAAACCCTAGGCTGGGAGTCTCTGAGCGCCATTGCCCCGGTTCGCGGGCACGCTGTCGTCCTCGCCGCAGGCGCCCGGGCTGACCTCGCGGCTGCGGCCGTCCTGCTCGCCGACGCCCGCCGACGTGGCCCGCTGCCTCCTGCGCTGATTGAGGCATCGGTCCTGTGGCGGCGCCTGGACGAGTTGGTGGTGCCGCTGCCTACCTATGACGCCGCCTGCCCGCGATGGCACAGTCCTACATTGACTGAGCGTCTGGAAGATCTGGCGCTCATGCGCGCGTCGGAGTTTCCACGTGGCTGGCGTACTTGGGCGCAGACCTGCTGGGCGGGAGTCAAGGAAGGGTTGGTTTCCGCACGTGATGCGCTCAAAGCGGAGAACCTCAAGGCTGCGCGGCTGGCGGAGGCCGTCGACGCCGACTTGCGTGCCGGGCTGACGGTCGACGTCGCGCTCCCGTCCCGAACCGCCCGGGACGCCCTCACGCGCCACCTGGCGGAGTCCGGGGTTCCGATTCCGGTCGACGGCCGGCTGATTCTGCGCAGTCTCGCCGACGCTGATGGGTGGGGCCCGCCGCGGGCCACCCTGCTGCCAGCTCCGCCTGGCAGCGCGCTCCGGCATCGTCTGGTCGGCGCAGATATCGGGGCCCTCAACGTCCTTTGCTACGACCATGAGCTGAGCCCGCTGGAGCGACGGCTGCGGGATGCCCTAGATGAGCCGCTGACAGTACAAGGGCCGGTCCGACGCCTTCTCCCGCGTGCCGTCGGTATATCGGTGGACGTCCTGACACGGCGGCCGGAAGTCGCCATCTCGATTTCGACCATTGCAGGTCCCGACACTCACGGCGGCGGGGGCTTGTCTCACCTCGCTGACGCCATCGAACTCGCTGGCCTGTCTGCATTGAAGATGGCTCAGCCAGGAACGATGGACGCAGACCTTCCGGAAGCGGACATCGAAGATGTGATCGTAGGCAGAACCGCTGATCGCGAGGAATCGCGTGGCTCTGTTGCGGCGCTCCCTCTCACAGTCAGCTCGGTCTCTGCTGGGGGCGGCCCAGTCGTCGTGGTGCACGTGCCCGCCCACGGGACGGTCGCGCGGGTCCTCGACGGCAGGGTCCGGCGCTGTCCAGCGCTCGATGCCCGGCCAGGCATGATAGTGACCGCGCTGGATGGTGTCACGCCCTTCGACCGGTTGCGTCCCCTGCTCCTCGAAGCGAGAGGCCCCGTCGCGCGGATGCTCCTCACGGCATGGGATCAGGCGCTGACCATGGCACTGGGCAGCACCGGCGGGCCGCCGGGACTGGCCGCAGCTCTAGCGGACGGTGGTGCGGCCGTCACCGCGTCCGCGGTGGGCGTATGGGCCGATGAAGAACGCATCGGGCCGCAAGATTGCGAGAACGTCACTCGGGTCGGCAGGCTTGCCCGCCACCCTGTCGTTGCGGATAACGGGGCTGCAATCGCCGAGGTCATGCGGGGGCTGCGTCTGCTCCACCAGGCTGTCGGGCGGGCCGTGGCTAAGCCTGGTGAGACCGGAGCGGCCGAAGAACTGGAACGTCTGCTCGGCCCCGATGCGGTGTCCGTACTCGCAGAGACGGTTGTCTACCGGGTACTCGCAGTCGGCGAGGTGATCACAGTCCAGCGGAACGTCTTGTACGCCACCTCGCCCACGGCGAGTGGGACCGCTGGCCACGCACAGGGGGACGAGGAGGACAGCAATGACAGGTAATCGCACTGCAGCAGATGGCCATGCTCGCCGGATCGCACGCAACGAGGATGAGGTGCGGCTAGCTGAGCATCTCATCGCGAGCGCACGAGGTCGGCTTGCGGGACGCGATGAGGCCGGACGGGAACTCGCTGGCGTTCGGCCGCGCGAGCGCGTGGTTCTCGGCGTGCTGCTTCCACAGCCACGGCTCGTGACGGTGCCGCCCGCTTCGGCATCCCCAGTGCCCTACGAACCAGGGGTGCCCGTCGACCATCTGCCCGCGAGCGAGATGGGGCTATCAGCGCTCATCAACGCAACCGCGCCCGAAATCACCCTGCGGGTTCGCGCAAGATTTGCCCTATACCTACAGCACACTCCGACTCACGAGCAGCAGATGGCGCATTCAGGACTCACCGGCGTCGCGGAGGACGAGCCTCCCGTCGACGACCGACCCAGTGACGATGGGCCAGAGGCAGCCGCAGCTGCCGAAAGCGCTGAAGTCGGACAGTCCGGTGAAGACGCCCGCATCCCGCCAGAGCCAACGGACGGACAACTTGCTAATCTGCCGCCTGAAGCCGCAGCCGCTGTCCAAGCCGCTGTGCGCGGCGTGCAAGCGAACCTTAATGCAGCCCAGAAGGGCGCTGACGGCGCTGCGAGGACGGCCATCCATGCGACGGGTGGCCGCAAGGGACCCAGCGACTTTTTCCGGTCCGTGTATCGCCGCCATGAGGTGACCGTCGAACATGACTTGGTGATACCGGTGCCGACAGATGCCCGCCCGCATACGGTCCCCGAGCAGCCAGCCTATGACCAGGCCATTGCCGCCGCCATCAGAGGCGCAACAGCCCTTGCCACTGGCGTACACGCCGGGTCATTGTTCATGCCGATGCGTGGGGTTTCGGCCATGCGGGTGCCGCGAGACGTGGTTCTAGCGGGACCGGATGCCTACGAGACGTACTTGCGCGAGCATGCGCGGCCGGATTGGGATACGCCTGTACCTAGCATCTCGTTTCAGGCGACAGTGCAGCGTACGCCGGACGGTCCGATCCGGCTCTCTGTGACACTGGTCAACGGCACTCCGCCACCGAAAAGTGATCACGGTTTCCTGCCTGAGGTCGCCGCCTACGACGCGGGATTCAGCGTCACTATCATCGGCGCCAGCGTCACGCCGAGCGAATACCGAGTCGTCGAACGTGACTATCGCACAGAGCCGCTCGTCCACGCCCACGGCAGGTTCTGCTGCCTCGATGAAGATGCCTTCGCCGCCACCGGGGACCTGCGGACTACGTCTTTGCCGGTGCACCGCCAGATGGTGTACGAATCTAAACCCGAGTTGCAGCCTTCCTTCGCTGAGCTGGCAAGCGATCCCGTTCCCGTGCTGGAACGTATCGAAGGCCATATGAATGAGTTCGCAAGCGCATGGGACAGCTACCTGATGACCGCTCAGCTCGCCGCCTCCGCCCGCCACGCTTGCGAAACAGACCGGGCCGCGTTCGGCGACGAAATCCGCCGGTTCCGCCGCGGGCTCCATCTCATCCGCGACGACCTGTCTATGGGAACATCCGGGCTTGGCACGGCATTCATTCGGGCCAATGAAGCCGTAGCGTTGATGAACACCCGCGGTGGGCTCAACGATCCCGGGCCGGCGACGGCTACCACCTGGCGGCTTTTCCAGATCGTCTACGTCGTAGCGAACCTCGCTGCGCTCGCTGCTCGCGAGGCACCTGCCGCCGACCGGCTGGCATGGGCGCAGCGTAATGGGAACGCGACTGACATTGCGGAAGACCTTGACGAGCTCAAGGTCGCCGACGTGCTGTGGTTCCCCACTGGTGGCGGCAAGAGCGCCGCGCTGTACGGCATCATTGCCGTCGCCATGTTCTTCGACCGCCTGCGCGGCAAAGACGCCGGAGTGACAGCGGTTCTGCGGTTCCCGCTCCGCATGCTGTCAGTTCAGCAACTCGAACGCGCGCTGCGGCTCGTTGCTGCCTGCGAACTCGTCCGCTCCGCACACAACGACCCTGGTACGCCGTTCCGGCTCGGCTACTGGGTCGGGCGGAACAACACACCGAACCGCATCACGAATGCGGCCGATGAACGGTGGCATGACATTTCGTGGATGGCCCGGCAAAGCGCCAAGTGGAAGCGTGACAACGCCGTTCTGCCCTCATGCCCGTACTGCGGGCAACCGAGCGTCGCACTCGATCCTGACGCCCAAGCCCTCCGGCTCGCGCACCTATGCGGCGACTGCGGCAAAACCTTGCCGGTCGATGTGACCGACGACGAGGTGTACCGGTACTTGCCGACCGTGCTGGTTGGCACCGTCGACAAGATCGCATCGCTCGCATTCAACGCACACGCCAGTCATCTCACCCACGGACCCGCATTCCAGTGCCCTGACCACGGCTACGTCACCCACCCGCAAGGCCGCAACCGCCGGTGTCTCGCCCGGGACGCCTGCACCCGAGCCAGCGATCAGTGGATTCCGGTGTCAATCAAGGATCCCGCGCCCGCACTAGTCATCCAGGACGAACTGCACCTGCTCAGTGAGGAACTCGGGACATTCGCCGCGCACTACGAGACGCTCTGGCAGCACCTGTGCACCGTTGGCAGCGGACTACCGAGCAAGGTGCTCGCAGCGACCGCAACAATCAGCGACTACCAGAACCAAGTCACCCAGCTTTACGCCCTTACACCCCGGCGGTTCCCCACCGACGGATGGGCGGACGGCGAGAGCTTCTACGCGAAGCGCCACGACAACCTTGTCCGCCGCATCTTCGTCGGCGCCCTGCCCACCCAGATGGACGTCGTGCAGTTCGCAACAGCGGCCGGTGAAGTGGTCCGCAACGAGGTAACGCGGCTCAGCAGCATGCCCGCCGATGTGCTCATCAAGACCCTATGCCTGACGGCCACTCAGCCAGAAAACGTCGCCGATCTGCTGTTCCAGTACGAGCTGGAATGCTTCTACTGCAACCGCAAGACGCACGCCGACCGGGTGCATGCATGGGCTGAACGGACAGCGCGGGACGGCCAAACATCCTTCCAGTCGGTACGCCTCAACGGTCAGACGCCACTGGCAGAGATAAGCGATGTGATCCGCCGAGTGGAACGCGAGTCGCTTGAGACTCCACCGGAAAGCCGGCTTGGATCGATCTCGGGAACTAGCTTGATCAGCCACGGGATCGACCTAGAGCGCCTTAACGTCTTGTTTGTCCTGGGAATGCCCAGCACTGTCGCTTACTACGTGCAGGCCACAAGCCGCGCTGGCCGTACCGGCGTGGGGCTCGTATTCACCGGCCTCGCCCGGCACTTCGTGCGCGACCGAAGCGTGTTTCACTTCTTTGACGCCCAGCACCGCTACGTCAACATCCTGGTCGAACCCGTTGCACTCAACCGATTCAGCACGCACGGGCCCCGCAAGACCGCCAGCGGCCTGCTGGCCGCCATCATTACCCAGCAATGGGCGCGGGATCCAGCACTACTTGCGACTGTCCAGGGATTCAGCGCGCCAACTGATCTGTCGCGGGCCAACGATACCCGGCTGCTGCTGACTCGGCTGCACGCACAGGCAGCCGCTGGTCTCGGGCCCAGCCCCGCGGATGCGATCCGGGACGCCGTGCGCGCCGCGTACGGGATGCGCGCCGCCGTCCTTGACCCACACATCGCACAGCTTTTCAATGCAACTGTAGATGCCCAGGTCGCGAGCATCCTTGCCAGCGTCGAAGCAGCACACGAGACGCTGCTAACCCGGTCAATGCGGCCGCCCCCGCCGAGAAGCCTTCGTGATGTCGACGCCAGCGCCGATTTCGGTACCGATAGCTACCCAGCCGCCCAGCGGTTCCGGTTCCTTGGTGCAGCTTTCTACGACGATGATGAGACGGACTATTCCGTTGCGGACGAGGTGGACTGACCGTGGAGCGCTCCCGCGTCACCGTCGAATACTCTCACCTCCCGGGGCAAGTCTTCGAGCACGAAGCTAACGGCGTGTACTGCGTAACCCGCCACGTCAGTGGGCCGACGCCTGAAGACGTCAAGCTCGGGCAGGTGCTGGAGGCCTTGGAACATGCGCTGGAACTGTGGGGCGCCGCAGGAGGCGTGCATGCTGGATTTCCTCCCGTGCCTACAGAGCACGAGGAAGAATTTCACCTGATCGTCCCGCGTACTGTCGAATTCGATGTGTGGCCGGCGATGCTGTTCTGCACCAACCGGCGATGTGGTCACGTGCTTCGCGTCAGCCGCGTGCAAGATCTTCCTGCACAGCGGCGGTGCACTATGTGCAGGACCGGCGCCTACCAGCAACTCCCGTACTTTCAGGTCCACTCGTGCGGCGCGCAACGCGAGTTGGTGATTCCTTCCTGCTCGGACCACCCGCATGGCCAGGTCGGGTTTGAGGACTCTGCGTCATTCCACACAGCAGGCTTCCGGTGCCTGCTATGTAAGCGCCCGCTGGATGTAGCATTCCGGCAATGCCCGTGCAAGCTGGAGTGGCGCGGCGGCGGTGACATCAGCGAACGGGTTCAGACACCGGTCACAGCGCGGGACACGCGCGCATTTTTCGGCCACCACCTGACTATGGTGTCGGTTGGAGGGACGTGGCTGGCCGACGCCATGCGCGCCGCCAAAGGTGTGCATTATGCGCTCGGTCACTACGCCGGGACGGTTGCCGAACTTACGGGGCTAGAGGACGAAGCGCGCGGCCGACGCCGCGCCAGTGGCGAACGCGGCGCCGAAGCACTTCAACGGCTGCGAGACATGCACCCCGATCTACCTGAAGACATACTTGCCGGGCTGACTCAGGCCGTCGAAGGCGGCCGTGGGGACGAGCCTGCGCTGGAAACCACCGAGCGGCTGCTTGATCCGGCCACCTTGGACGCGGCGCGACTGGACCGCCGCGTAATGGAACGCGCGTTCTTGTTCGCCGAATGCGCGGTAGACAATCTGGCTGATGTCGCCTCGGGAATGCGCACGGCTGGGCACCTGCAGCTTGCCGACCGGATCGGTGACGGCCTGGCCGTCGCCGCTGACGAAGGCCTTGCCCGAATCAGCATTGTCCGCGACTTCCCAGTTGCGCTGGTGGGATACGGCTACACGCGCGAGTACCCCGACCCCAGCCGTGCACGGCTCGCACCGCTACCGCATGGGGGCGACAACGACAGGCTGCCTCTTGTTACCGTCGAGGCACGCACCGAAGGGCTCCTTGTCGAACTAGAGCCGCTGCTGCTTTGGCGCTGGTGTGCTGCTAACGGATGGGCGGCAGTGCCCGCAGGTGCGACTGACCAGCAGGCCCGTGGATGGCTGCTTGACCAGATGTATGCCGACCCGCCATCCAGTGCTGCCGTTGCGATCCGACGGGTTACCCACGCCTATAGCCACCTGCTCATGCACGCACTGGCATATCACTCCAGCTACTCGTCGAACTCGGTGGCAGAGTATCTGCTGGAGCGCCAGGCGAGCGCACTGGTGTACGTGGCGAAGTACACCAGTTTCAATCTCGGGGGCCTGGCAGCACTGGCCGAGCAGCACCTGCGCAGGTGGATCGAATCGGCCACCGGCAGCGCGTGGTCATGCGTCCACGACCCGGTGTGCCTGTCCGAACGCGGCGGCTGCCACAAGTGCCTTGCAGTCGCGTTTGGCTGCGAGCGATTCAACAGAGGGCTGGACCGCGGTTACCTCGTCGGCGGCGGCCCACAGGACATTCTCGAGGGTTACCTCTTCACGGCCCGTCAGGAGGCTCTGCCACGCTAACCGGGCCGGCGCAGCAACAGGACGCTCTCCCGGCCGCCAGTACTCGCCAGATCACCTCGTGCTCGCTGCTGCACCGCAATGCGCTTGTGACGCAATACCCACAGTTCCTCGACCAGCAGTCCCGCCCGTCGCGCCATCGATGCGAGCATCACGTCGGTCGGGACCGGATGCCCGAAATAGGTCTGTGTGGCGACTACGCAAGCTGCAGGCGCCCCGGGGCGCAGTACCCTTCTTAGCTCCGCAAGGACTTGGCGCATGTCGTCGAAGTACCCAACCAGCATTCGCAGAGTCCGGCCGCGCTCCTTTGGTCCCTCTTCTGCTGCTGCCGCAACCGCCCGGAGAACGGCAAGGACCGCAGGATCGTCTAGCACAGGATGCTCAGCGGGCGGTGCTTCCAGATGGGAGCGCAGTAGCGACTTGCGGATCCGCCGGAGGTCTTCTGGTACATGTACAAAACCGCCCGCAGCCAGTTCCAGCTGATAGACCGCCGAGTAGTCATACCTGTTGGGGTATGGGGGGCTAAAAACAGCGACATCCACTGCCCCATCCCGTAGCGGCATCTGGCGTGCGTCGCCCATCAGTACCCGAGCCGCCGTCCCGCCAGGAATCTTCGGCAGGTCATCGACGATCACCTGGGTCGCCGCAAGGAAGGCGTCGACGACCTGGTTTCGATTGAACTGCTGTCCCTTGCGGCCGGGACGGGTGGTACGTCCCGGCCGCTCTCGCTCGCGGTGACGAAGACTCGTCCCATCTTTTACAGAAACGCTCACGCTCTCGACAACCGACATCAGAGCAAGATGCGCAAGATCAGCCTCCACCCGCGTCCCGCGTGGCGGCAGCGCTTCACGCAGTGAAAGCAGCGCACCGGAAACCTCATCCGAGAGCGCCCACGTCGCTGCAGGGACAGGCAGAGCCCAGCGGACACCCACTCGACCTATGCGACTCTTGGCGGCCGCATTCGCAGTCATGCTGCGCAAGACTGCACCGTCGGCTCCATGTGCCCGGACGACAGCATCCGCTGCCCAGCGGGTATAAGGCAGCAACTCGACGCCGACTGCGTCCAGACCTCGCTCGACGGCGACGAGCAAGGAGGTAGCGCTACCAGCGAAGGGGTCAAGCAGCAGGCCATCGATTCCAGACCAGCCGTCGAGGATCGCACGCACCAGCGCAGGCGAGAAAGCCTCTTTATACCGCAGCCAGCGATGCCCGGCCTCGTCTCGGTGGCGCGGTCCAGCCAAACTGCCAAGATCAGAACGGTCCAGCTCAACGCCACGGAACTCGTCAACGAGCCGTCGGATCCTAAGATCATCACCTGGCTTCGGTGCAACCAGCAGCGACCGCCATGTGGCGTCAAGCAGGTGCTGACTCGTCACGAACCCTATCCCTCCAACACTATCGATCGAAGTCGGTGGCAGTCGCATCATTCTGCCGGCAAGCGTGAATCACCGACCAGCCCTGGGCTGTCCCTTCGCTCCAGTCGCTGGCCACCATCGCGAGATCCGCCAACGCCGCCTCCCGGCGCTGGCCAGACCTTTGTCGGGCCGGGTCGGGGATGGCTGAACCCCGGCCCTGAACCGCTGTGAATCGCGATCGCTGACCGCCACGATCCCGCTTCGGCTCACGCCCGAGCGGGACACCGACGATTTGCCCCTCAGCGACCCTCGCGGAAGCCGCCCAGGAATGCCCGCACGGTCGCGACTGCCTCGCGGCGGAGCCTGGCACGATCCTCCTCCTCGTCGGGGGTGGCGAGAAACGAGGCGTAAGCGCTCGGCCCGTCCCAGGCGGCATCCTGAAACCGGTCATCGAGAAGCGCGAGGGCCTCGGTCACCTGTGAATGCCGGGCGACGGCGCTCGAGGCGGCGGTACGCCCTGACGACCGGGGGCCGCCCTCGCAGTTGAGGAGCGTGAATACCAGGTCATACGCATCCTTGTTCTCGTGCCGATCCTGAAAGGCAAAGATCTTGAGCACCACATACGGAAGGACGTTCGCTACCCGCAGGGTGACCTGGGACTGGCCGCCGCCATCGAGACGCTCGCCCTCGATGGCACGCTCGATGAAGTCGTGGCGGACGAGCTGAGCACCACGGACGTTGAACGCGCCAAGCTTCGATCCGGTGAATTCGCCCTTCGGGCGGAAGATGCGGCCTGCCTCAACCTGGTCGGTCTCGCAAAGAAACTCGACCAGGACGGTCACGCCATCGACGATGCGCGCCCATCGGAAGCTCGGCTCCCGCTGTTGGAAGTGAGCCTTCTCCAAGTTGTTCTGGAGCGTGCGGTACGTTTCCGAAGCCTCGCCGGCAAGGGCAAGACCAATGACGAGGTCGACGTCGGTGGTGCCGACATGCGCTCGCGCGCCCTGGGGGAGCTGCCCGATCAGGTATCTGGGGGCCAGTCCCCCGGCCAGGTAGATCCGCTCCCGCCAGGGACCGACATCGCCGAGCAGCGTAAGTAGAGCACGCTCGCAACGTGACGTCGTCTCCTCGTCGTAATCGGTGTAGTGCTGGCGGCTCAAAACCCGATCACCTCCTGACGCAAATGGTCCGCCTGCTCGCGGCCACGCCGGGGAGCCATGCGCAGGTCGGCGTAGAGGCGGAAGCGGTTGGCTACCCACAGCCCATCGGCCTGCTCGCGGAAGGCGAGTGGTGTGTCGTCCTTGGCTTGGAGAAAGACGATGTTCTGACCGTCGGCGACCGGCTCGGCCCCGACCGCCCCGTGGAGATGGTCAGGCGCTGCCGTGGCCGTCACCCACACCTCGGCAACGGAAACCGCCGTAATGAAAGGCGCGACCAGGCTTCCTGCCGCAGCGCCTGTCAGCGCGTAGTCGATCCCGTTACGGCCCAGGTTGCGACCAAGCTCGCTTATGAGCTGCCGAGGACTTTGCGCAAGGAGGTAACCGAGGGTCCGCGTGGAGCGGTCGGTGCTTTCCTCAGCCCATAGATCAAGAAGAGCCGCCGGGTTGGCGAGTCGCCGTACGCGGTTCCGGCCGGTGCCCTCGGCGGCGACGACGCCTTCGGTTGTCAGCCGGGCCAAGACGCGGTGTGCCAGCCCCAGAGAGACTCCGGCCTCCTCAGCCAGCTCTTGAACCTGCCAGACGCGCTGCGGATGCAGCAGCAGCGCCTGCGCCACCACGCCGGCCTTACCATTCAGCCGCGCAGGTCGGACCTGCCGAAGGGACCTGCGACCTTCAAGATGGACAAGCAGACCAGGCAGTTCGATGTGCGCATTCCCCAGGCCATCCACGACTGCGATCTCATGCCGCCGCAGAATCTCTCGGGCTTCCGCGGTTGTCTCGTCCGCGATCAGGAGAAACGGAGTATTCCGGCGGGCGTCGGCTTGGTGGACAAGCTGCCAGGCCGTCGCCGCGTTGGCGCGCGACTTGACCTGAAGAGCGAGCCGCGCCTCGGAGCCGCCGAAATCCACTATGACGTCCACGCCGCGATCGTCGCCATCGGGCTCGGCAACCACGGTCAAGCCTGGGACCGCCCGCAGGATGCGAAGCGCCTCCGAATTGAAGGGTCCCGACAGTTTCACTGAATCGCTTTGTTTCACCACTGCGGTGAATATAGCAGATTCCGTGAAAGAAGTCATCCTCGGCATGGGTGCCGCAACCGGGACCTGGCTTGGCACACACGTACGCGACGACATAACGCCGCAGCCAACGTCCGTCCTCCCCTGGCAAGCAACATGCGGGTCCTGAGTCCCCTGTTCAATGCACGATGTTTGCCACATCTACATAGTAACATTTTATCTGTGACAGGTGGGAACGCGCGGAACCTCCCACCAGGAGATTGCGGACTTCGCCCGTCAGTGGCCACGGCGAGCGGTCCTGGAGATCATCAGAAACTCTGGCGGCCGGACCGTGATCCGGCCGGTGTTTCCGCCGCCGGCCGGATCTGGACATCATGCTCATCGCCGCCGAACCTATAGCTAGCCGGCAGGCTGCCACCAAGCTCAAGTTCGCTGTCCGGCATCCTTGGCTACGCCCACCACCGGTATCACCGCGTTCCATCGACGCCCGTTCAACTGGGTGTGCCCTGCGTGCCGGAGCACGGTCATCGACCGTGGCGGCGCCGGAGGGCACAGCACTGACCACTCCAGCGCGATGCGCGACATCGTAACGCGTCAGGTCCACGGTCAGCAGCGAATGGCAGCCACAGTGCCTTCCGGTCTAGCATTTGTCACAAAGACCTAGTAAAATATTACCTGTGGCAGAGCGGGAAAGTGATGCAATCTCACGTGAACAGCTTGCTGACCTGGCACGTCAGTGGGCACGGCGGGCAGTCACCGCCATGGCCGAAGCTTCCGGCGGCAAGACAGTGACACGGCCCATGTTCCGCGGCCGGCCCGACCTCGACTGCACGGTCACCGACGTTGAGCCGATAGCGGGCCTCCGGGCTGCGACCAGCCTCAAGCACGCCTTGCGGCGGCTCGCTCTTGAGTACGTCCGCCAAGCCCGTGAGGCCGACGACTCCTGGCATGACATCGGAGTAGTGCTCGGCTTCGGGCACCTAGCTGAGTCCGATATGTCCGTCGCCGGAGCTGCGTACGACTACGCGGCAGGGGGTCCTGACGCCTGGTCGCGTTCGTTTCCCTGGGTGTGCCCGGCGTGCCAGGCAACGGTCATCGATCACGGGCCGGAGGCCGGGAACCCGGAAGACCAGGAGCAGGGTCACGCCGCCGACTGCCCGCGCCTGGCCGCGGCCGTCACCGCCTGGAACGCCTCCTGGGATACGGAGGACGGGCAATGACAGCCAGCGCCAGGAGGCACCGCGCCTCGAAGCACGGCCGCCAGAGGAACTGGCCCAAGCGGCGCGCTCCAATCGCCCGCCTCCGCAACGGGAGCCGGGCCACGTCCCGAACGCGTGCCAGGGGAAGGGCCGAAGGATGCGCATGATCCGGCCGGTGGACGACGAAGAGCTGTTCGATCACCAGGTCACGGCGTGGACAGCTGGGGAACTGCGCAGTGCCCTCGACGGAGTGCCGGACGACATGCCCGTGCGCGTTGTGACCGCAGACGAGCCGGGAAGCGATTTCGCGGGTGATGAGCAGGTCGTGATCAGCGCGGGTCCGTGGACCGCCGAGGGCGTCCCACCTTCCGAAACGGTTCTGCCGGACCATTTCGAGATCGGCTGCGAGTTCCCCTCCGGCCAGTACTACCGCACAGGGCGGTAACGGCGACGGCCAGCGCCGCCGAGCTGCGCGAGGCCGACCCGGTCGGCCTGATCACCCGTCTGGAGAACCGTCTTCACCGTCTCGAAGAGCGCAAGACAACTGCCGATGCGGACGCCGCCCGTGCCCGCCACGAGATCACCCACACCCGGGAAACCCTCGGCCAACCCTTCCCCCACGCTGCACAGCTCGCCGAAGCACGCGAACGCACCCGCCAGATCACGAGAAACTCCAGCAAATGGCGGAGCCTCATGGGTCTGAGCATGCGAACCCCGAAATCGGCGTCACACCGCCGAGAATCCAGAGGGAGCCTTCGCCTAATGGACCCCGGATCCATCAGCCGAGGGACCGGGTGACATTGAGGTGCAGCGCGATCCTGGGCGCTCAAGCGAAGATGCGCCTCCCCCAGAGGATCACGACAGGCACGATCCGGGAGATCGGTCCCAGGGAATTCCATCGGGGTCTCCACCTCCGACCGCGACCTTGAAGCAGGCGAGTAGGGCGCGGCGCGGGCTTCTCGTTTTACCTGGCTGATCGGCGATAGAACGGCCAGAGTGAAGGTGTGCCGCCTGCTAGTATCTGTCACAAATACCTAGTAGCATCTACTTTGTGATAGGACCGATGGACAGCGACTCCAGCGACCGGGGAGAGTGCAGGCCATCCAGCCAGGTTGTGGCTGCGAGCCCGACGCTGAGCCGGACGCCTGACACAAACCGGTCATCGGCGAGTACGACTCCCGACGAACTGGGGCCCTCGACTTCGGTCCCATGGATGGCCGACCGGCTGATGAGCATCCGCGACATCCGCCAGCTATTCGGGCTTGGCCGGACGGCCGCGTACGAGTTAACCCATCGTCGCGACTTCCCGGAACCAGTGGTGATCTCACCGCGCTGCTACCGGTGGTGGGCGAGTGAGGTGGCTGCGTTCACGGCCAGCATGCGCCGCGACGGGATGTCACCAAGGCGACCAGGCCACACCCGCCCCGCGAAGGAACGGCAGGCACCGCACCCGGGTACGTCACCACGCCACATCAGCGGGACGGTGCGCGTCGCTCGTGCTAGGAGGAAAGCGTCGTGACCGCGTCCGCGACTCCCGACTGGCCGACCGGGCGTGTGGTTATTGAGGTGGGTGGGGGGATCACGGTGTACCCGCCGCGGGTGGCGGGGGAGCCGTGGCGGGCGGTGT
>OBLU010001996.1_pt1 | contig 18892 bp, 21 predicted proteins | sample 1518681 | NCBI WGS metagenome assembly OBLU01 (sample SAMEA3539304, study PRJEB22396) | soil metagenome | biome: tundra; feature: field; material: soil | place: USA | collected 2010-05 | depth 0.15 m | reverse complement strand
GCCGGATACGCGCGGCGATAAGTCCGACAGCCCCGGCCGCCGCAACGAAATCCTCAAACTCGACTCCAACCTTACGGCCGAAGTATGTCCACTCGGCTGAGCGACACCATCTACGCCGCTCGCCGTACGCGCTTCTTGGCCGCCACCGACAGCTTCAATCCGGCCGCATCCAGCACCCGCATCAGCGTCTCCAGAGTCGGGTTTCCCTTGCCCGAGAGCGTGCGATAGAGCGACTCGCGGCCCAAGCGGCTCCGCTCGGCCACGAGCCCGACGCCATGCGCCGCCGCGACCTGCCGCAGCGCGAGCAGGAACACCTCCCGCGACCCTCCTTCAAGGCAGGCGCTCAGGTACTCCGCGGCCTCCTTGGGGTCCTTAAGCGCTTCGCTCAGGCTCTCTTCGCAACTGCGATACCCTTTCGGCATTCTTTGTTAGATAAACAAGTCCACCGAGACCTTGAACAGCGATGCGAGTTTCTTCGCCTGCTCCTTGCTGATGGAACGCTTCCCGTTCAGAACCTCCGAAACGCGCCCGCGCGTGCCGAAGACAGGCAGGAGATCGCTCGCGGTTCGATGGCTCGTTTCCATCAGGTAAGCCAGCATCTCGAAAGGGGGCGCGGGTGGCAGCGCGTGGTTGCGGTCGTCGTAGGCTTGAACCAGGATGGCGAGGGTCTCCAACAGCGCCGATTCCTCGACGGACAGATTGTCCTCGCCCTTGTCCATGAGTTCCTCCACGGCGGCAACCATCCGGTCGTACTCTTCCTCGGTCTCGATGGCTTTGACGACGATGCGATTCGTCAAACGGACGTACTTCTTTCGGTCGACTACCAGCGTCGCGCTCATGCCTTCCACACTCCTTTCACATACTCTTTGTGCGTTATGATGCCGCGGATGAACAGGACCCGGCGGCCGAAGCCGATCTCCGCGATGAGCCGGTACTTGTTGCCGCCGATGTCGAATACGACGTACGGCGCGACGAAGTCGGCAGTGTTGAACGTCTGCTTCACTTCCGCGAAATTCACCCAAGTGGCGCGCTTGGCAACTCTGTACCAGTGGTCGAGAGGACTCGATGCGTCCCGGTGCTTCTCGCAGAAGGTCCGGATCGCCTTGTGGCTGACGACGTTCATTGGCGCCGGACCTATGGTCCCATAATGGGACCGCCCTGTCAACGAGCCCTGCCTCGGACCACCGGGCGTCACAGACGTGCCCCAAGCTGTCTCGTAGTATCATGACTCCAATACCGGGGAGGCATCCATGATCACCAGACGGGGTTTTGCGGCGCGCTTGGGCTTGGGCGCTGCTGCCATTCGCATGCTGCCGGAGATGGCTTACGCGCAGCGCGCCACGGTCAATGCGGGGAATTTGCCCAGCGATATGGTGTGGCTGAACGCCAATGAGAATCCCGCCGGTCCGCCGGAAGTCTCGCTGGCCGCCATGCGCGACGCGCTGCCCACATCGGGCCGGTACCATTTCCAGGAGTTCCGCGAAATCGACGCCGCCATCGCACGCAGCGAAGAACTTCAGCCCGAGCAGATCCTGACGGGAGCCGGTTCGAGCGAAGTTCTGCACATCGTCATCGATGCATTCACCTCGCCTACGCGCCCGCTGATCGCTCCCAACCCCACTTTCGAAGGTCCGCTGGAGGTGGCGCGCGGCATGGGACGTCCCGTGGTCCAGACCGGCTTGCGGCCCGACTATTCGGTGGACGTCCAGCAACTCGCCGAAGCCGCCGGCAAAGCGCGCGGCGGGTTGATCTATCTGTGCAACCCGAACAACCCGACCTCCGCCATCACCACGAAGAAGGACCTCCAGTGGCTCGTGGCGAACCTGCCCGCGGATACCGCGCTCGTGGTGGACGAGGCCTACATCCAGTTCGGCGAGACGCCCGAGTTGGAGAGCGCCCTGCTTTACGCGCGGCAAGGCAAGGATGTCATCGTGACGCGGACGTTTTCCAAGATCTACGGGATGGCCGGGCTGCGGGTGGGCTTCGCGGCCGCCAGGCCGGAGATCATCCGGCGGCTGAGCCCTTTGCGCATGGGCGTCATTTCGATCGTGAGCGCCCGCGGGGTGGTGGCCGCGCTGGCCGCCCGGCAGACCATTTTGGAGGAACGCCGCGCGTCTCTCGCCCGCACGCGCCGCGAACTCTGCGCCTGGCTGCGCGAGCGCAACGTGAAGTTCATCGAGCCGCACGCCAATTTCATCATGATCGACACCGGCCGCAATGCCCGCGAGTTCGTCAACACGATGCCGCGCATGGGCGTGGCGCCCGGCCGCCCCTTCCCTCCTCTGGACAACCTGCTGCGGGTGACCATCGGAACCGATGCGGAAATGGCCAGGTTCCGCGACGTGTTCTGGAGGGTCTTCCAAGCCTGACCGGGGGGCCCACGGCTACTCGATCAAGCTCATCTGGCGGGGATCGTGGACCGGCGTGGGTTCCTGCGGGCGCTTGAGATCGTCGTGGTTGGGATCGAACTTCCGGATCAAGCGGTTCAGCTTGAGGGCGGTCTCCCAGATTTCGAAGAGCAGATCGCAGCGCGGGCAGCCGCCCCGAATGCCGCCCCGTCCGTCGGTGGCCGGGTTGAATCGTTTGTGTTTGGCGCAACGGCCGTCAAATGTCCGGGATCGGATTTTCAATCGCGCACCAACCCATACACAGTACCAGGAAGCGGGTCGCGGTACAATCCGAGTGAATGCCGTCCGCTCGGCAAGTCAACTGGGCGAAGTCCCGCGTCGCGGTGGTGTCCGTGGCGGCGCTCGCAATCCTCGCTGTGCTGGCCTATCTCCTCACCGGAGGAACGCTGCTTCAGGAGAGAACCGCCCTTTACCTGTACATCCCGGACGCCACTGGATTGGGTCCCGGAGCGCCGGTGCGCGTCGATGGCATCGGGGTGGGCAAGGTCCGCTCCGTAGCTCTTTCCGGCTCCAGCGATCCCGGCCGCGTCGTCAAGGTGACGATCAAGGCCGAGCGAGACCGCCTGGCGCAAATTCCCGTGGACTCCTTCGCGCAGCTCAGCGCCGACACGCTGGTTGGCGACATGTTCGTCGATGTAACCAGCGGGCGGAGCGCGAGCCACATTCAGCCCAACGGCGAAATTGCTTACAAGGCGCAGGCGGAGCTGATGAAGAGCTTGGACCTGACCCAGTTCGACCTTGAGCTGAAGACCATCGACGCGGTGCTGACCGATATCGAGCAGGGCCAGAGCCGCGTGGGCCAGTTCGTGATGGGCGAGCAGGTTTACGACGACCTGCGCAAGCGCCTGACGGAACTGCAGCGCGGGATCCGGGCGGCCACCGACGCCACGACCGCCGTTGGCAAGGCGCTCAACACGGACCAGTTTTACCGGCAGATCGCCGATCCCCTGGTGGAGCTGGACCAGAGCCTCGCGCGCCTCCAATCGGCGCGGAGCGGCCCGGGCTTGTATCTCCACGACCCGGCGCAGTACGACCAGATGCGGAAGGCGGCCCAAGACCTCCGGAGTTCCATCGCCGGCCTGCGCGCGAGCGAGTTCGTCAGTTCCGAAGCCATGTACTCCGCTTGGAACGGCCGCCTGCAATCGCTGATCCGGAGTGTGGACGATACCAACGCGGGGCCGCTGTTCACGAACTCGCAGTTGTACGAGCAACTGGACGGCGCGGCCCGGGAGATGCGCGACACCATGAAGGATTTCCGGGAAAACCCCCAGAAGTTTTTGCGGATGAAGCTGTTCTAGGCGGGCGCGCTATTGATAACGCAGAACTTCGATGGGGTCAACCGCGGTGGCGCGGCGCGCGGGAATCACGCTGGCCAGCGCGGCGACGGCTACCAACATGAAAGCCACAGCCGCGAGTTGCGGTCCCCCGGGCCGGACGGCATTTCCTTCATGCTGGTCGCCGGATCGGCCACGCTGAAGACGGCGGTGTTGGCGCCGATGCCGAGCGCCAGGGAAATCACGACTACCGCCGTGAGTCCGGGGTTGTAGCGGAAGGCGGAGCCGCGAACGTAAGAGAGCGGTTGCCGGCGCGACGCCAATGCTACCGCTCTCTTACGTTCGCGGCTCTGTCTGACGTAATCCTAAGCTAGAATTCTCTCCCCACTGGACAGGCCGGGAACCCTGTCCTACTGTAAGGGTTGAGGCAGATCTCGTTTGAAGTGGTGGCGGAATGCGGGGAGACCCGTGCGCGGGCGGGGTTGCTGCATACGCAGCACGGAACCATCGAGACCCCCGTTTTCATGCCGGTTGGGACTCAGGCCACCGTCAAGGGCCTCACACAGCGCGATCTGGCGGAGGACTTGGGCGTCCGTATCCTGCTGGCAAATACCTACCACCTCTGCCTTCGTCCTGGCCCCGATCTCATCCGCGCCATGGGCGGCCTCCACCGGTTCATGTCCTGGGAAAACGCCATCCTCACCGATTCCGGGGGCTTCCAGGTATTCAGCCTCAGCGGCTTGCGGAAGGTCACCGAGGATGGGGTGCTGTTCCGCTCCCACCTCAACGGCGACCTCCACACCTTCACCCCGGAATCCACGGTGGACGCGCAGCTCGCCTTCGGCAGCGACATCCTCATGGCGCTCGACGAGTGCGTCCCCTACCCCGCCAGCCACGAGTATGCGCAAGAAAGCCTGGGACGGACTCTGAGATGGGCGCGGCGCGCCGCCGAGCGCCACCGCTGCGCCATCGCCGAAAGCGCCACCCGGCACGCGCTGTTTCCCATCGTGCAGGGCTCCATGTTTCCGGATCTCCGCCGGGAGTGCGCCGCAGCCCTGGTGGACCTGGATGCGGACGGCTATGCCATCGGCGGACTTTCGGTGGGCGAACCCCGGCCGGTGAGCCTGGCGATGGTGGAAGCCACCGAAGATATCTTGCCGCGCTCCCGCCCCCGGTACGCGATGGGCGTTGGAATGCCGGTCGAGTTGCCCGAATACGTGGCGCGCGGGGTCGACATGATGGATTGCGTCCTGCCCTCCCGGAATGCCCGGAACGGGAGCTTGTTCACCTCCGCGGGGCGCGTAATCATTAAGCACGCCCGCTACAAGGAAGACCCCCTTCCACTGGACGAGAAGTGCCAGTGCTATACTTGTAAGAGATACTCCCGCGCCTATCTTCGCCATCTGTTCCTCTCCGGGGAGATCTTGTATGCGGCGTTGGCGACGCGGCACAACATCCAGCGGTACCTTGACATCATGCGTGAGATCAGGCACGCTATACTTTCGGGCAAATATCCGGAATACTTGAGGACTGTCCGCTCGGACTGCGCCGATGCCGGGTAATTCCCTATATGGTCACAACGTGGTCCTAAATCTTTTTCTGCAAACGGCGTCGTCCAGTTCGCTGCTGGGATTCCTCCCAATCCTTCTGATTTTTGCGATCTTCTATTTCCTGCTGTTCATGCCGATGCAGCGCCAGCGCAAGCAGCAGACGAAGATGCTGGCGGGCCTGCAAAACGGAAACGTGGTGGTCACCAGCGGCGGGATTGTGGGCACCATTATCGCCGTCGAGAGCGACGATACCCTGGTGCTGCGCGTGAAACCGGATGGCGTCAAGCTCCAGGTTTCGCGGAGTTCGGTTTCGAGTCTGGTTACGGCGGAAGGCAAGAAATAATCTTACGATTGACAGGCTTTAAGATCCCATGAAGAAGAATCTGACGTCGCGGTCCATTTTCATCGTAGCCGTACTTCTGATCGCCGTATTCGGGATCATCGGTTTTCCGGGCTCGGTGTCCACTCTGGTGCGGAACGTGAAGAGCAATATCCGGCTGGGGCTGGATCTGAAGGGCGGCAGCTACCTGGTGCTGGAAGTGCAGGTACAGGACGCCGTCAAGGGAGAGGCGCAGCAGGTGATCGAGCAGCTCAAGGAGAGTTTCCGAAAGCAGAGCATCACCTACGCCTCGCTGGAGAGCAACGACCCGCAGACCGTCGAGGCGGCCGCCAGCATTCAGATCGATATCAAGGGGATCCCCCCCGCCGAGGCCAACTCCGTGCGTAGTATCATTGGCGACGGCTACAGCGACTGGGTGCTGACGGCGGCGAGCTCCACGGACTACTACCTGCGCATGAAGCCTTCCGTGCTCGAGCAGTTGAAGAAGGACACGGTGGACCGCTCCATCCAGACGATCAGCAACCGCATCAACAATATCGGCGTGACGGAGCCTTCCGTGCAGCAGTACGGCAGCTCCAGCGACAAGTACGAGATTCTGGTGCAATTGCCCGGCGTGGACGATCCGCAGCAGGTGAAAGACATGATTGGCACGGTGGCCAATCTGCAGATCACCGAAGTGAAAGACGGTCCCTTCCCGAGCCGCGAAGCGGGCCTCGCACAGCACGGCGGAGTCCGGCCGGTGAACACCGAGTTCTACAAGCTGCTGCCGCGTAGCGCGTCCGAGGGTGAGCAGTGGTACCTGCTCTCCAGACTGCCGGTGATTACCGGCCACGAGATGCGCAATGCGCGCGCGGGACAGGGCGACCTGCGGAAGTGGGAGACCGGCTTCACGCTCTCGCCGGACGGCGGCAAGCGCTTCGGGACCTTCACGGAGGCCAACATCGGCAACAAGCTGGCGGTGGTCTTGGACAAGCAGATCGTCAGCGTGGCGACCATTGAAAGCCGGATTGAGGATTCGGGCCGCATCACGGGATTGGGCAGCGAACAGGAGTCCGTGGACTTGGCGAATTTCCTGAAATCGGGTTCGCTGCCGGCGGGCGTGGTATACACGCATGAGAACTCGATCGGGCCCTCGCTCGGCGACGATTCGATCCACGCGGGGCTCGTCGCGGGCGCGGCCGGCCTGGTGGCCGTCGTCTTCGTCATGCTGGTGTATTACAAGCGAGCCGGCGTGAACGCCGTGCTGGCGCTGTTTCTGAACACCGTCCTGCTCCTGGCGGCGCTCTCCTACTTCCATGCGGTGTTGACCTTGCCCGGCATTGCCGGCGTCATCCTGACGGTCGGTATGGCGGTGGATTCGAATGTCCTGATATTCGAGCGAATCCGCGAGGAATTGCGGGCCGGCAAGGCGGTAATCGCGGCCGTGGATAACGGTTTCAGCAAGGCGTGGTGGACGATTGTGGACACGCACGTCACAACGGTGGTATCGTGCGCCTTTCTGTTCCTGTTCGGAGAGGGGCCGGTGCGGGGGTTCGCGGTAACCTTGGTGATCGGTTTGATCGCCAACGTATTCACGGCGGTTTTCATCTCCAAGACGATTTTCGACTACGAGTTGTCCGGCCGCCGGGGGATGCAGGAACTGAGTATTTGAGCGGTCTTCGATCGCTTTAGAGCGGGAACATATTGGAGAAGCCGGTGTCCAAGGTAGTATAGGGCGCCAGCGCGGCAAGGTTCGATGGAATTATTCAAGAATACGGATTTCGATTTTCTCGGGAAGAAGTGGCCCTTCATCATTGCCTCGCTGATCCTTTCGGTCGCTGGCATCACCAGCATAATCGTCAAGGGTGGCCTGAAGTACGGCATTGACTTTCGCGGCGGCGCCTTGATGACGGTCGAGTTTGCGTCGACCCCGCCGCTGGACCAGATCCGCTCCGCCATGTCGCGGAAGATTAAGGGCGAGGTGAGCGTTCAGAATTTTACCGGGGCCAATGCGCGAAACCAGGTGGAGATCGGGACGGAACTGCAGGAAGAGAAGCAGTTGAACCTGACCCGCCAGGCGATGGAAGACGTGTTGAAAGGCGCGTTTGGGGCGCCCGATCGCGACAAACCGGATCTCAACAATATCAGCAAGGTACAACTCGCCAACCGTTTGCGAGACCCGCTGGCGCGCAACAATGTCCCGATGACCGGCGAGCAGTTGCAGCAACTGGCCGGCTCCGTCGAGGATTACGTAAATAGCAGCTACTCCGGTCTGATTACCGATTTCAATCAGCTTTCTGGCGCGCCGGGCATGAACGCCGGGGTATTGAACACGATCCGGCAAACGTTCGCTCTATCGCGGTATCACGTGATGAGCGTGGAGATGGTCGGGCCAAAGGTGGGCATAGAATTGCGGCGCAAGGCGGTCCTGGCGACCCTGTATGCGCTGGGCGGGATGCTGGTCTACATCGCGTTCCGCTTCGAGTGGATCTACGGCCTGGGCGCCGTGATCGCCTGCTTCCACGATACGATCATCACGATCGGGCTGTTCTCGATATTTAACAAAGAGATATCGATGACGGTCATCGCGGCCCTCCTGACCCTGGTAGGCTACTCGATGAACGACACCATCGTGATCTTCGACCGGATTCGCGAGAACCTCAAGATCTTGCGGCGCGAGCCTCTGGAATCGCTGATGAACAAGAGCGTCAACCAGACCTTGAGCCGGACCGTGATGACGTCGGGATTGACGTTTCTTACGGTGATCGCATTGTTTTTCTGGGGCGGCCCGGTGCTCCACAGTTTCTCGTTCGCGTTGGTGTGCGGGATTATCGTTGGCACGTATTCTTCGGTGTTCGTCGCCAGCCCAATCGTGTTGTTCTGGCATCGTTACACCGATAAACCGCGGAAAGGCAGCGGCGCGCCGCCGGTGGTTGCGCGTCCGGCCGAGGGCGTTCGGAAGAGTCCGGCGCGAGCTGGTAGGTAGGATGCCGGCCGCGCCGGCAGGCTGGAAGCCGGCTGGGCGGCGCGGAGGCAGGGAAAGGAAGCTTCTTATGTTTGAACAGACATTCGTAGACGGCACGGGAAAAACGGCTAAGCCCTGGACGACGACGGTCGGGTTCTTAATTCAGGCGATCATCGTTGGAGTCTTTGTGCTCATGCCGATGATTTGGACCGAGGTGCTTCCGGCCGGGACGTTGAAGGCTTTTCTGACGGCTCCGCCTCCGCCTCCGCCTCCGCCTCCGCCTCCCGCCGAGACGCCCAAGACGATTCAGGTGAAGGTCATTCCGCGGCAGTTCGACGCCGGCCGGCTGATGCAGCCCAAGGCTGTCCCGACGGCCATCGCCGTGATCAAGGAAGATGAGCTGCCGCCTCCTTCCACCGGCGGTGTTTCGGGCGGCGTTTCGGGCGGCGTTTCGAGCGGCTTGCTCAGCGGCATCCTGGCCGGGTCGTCGCCCGTGCTTGCTCCTCCTCCGAAGAAGGTGGACGCTCCGAAGCCGGTGCAGCGCATCACGGTTGGCGGCAAGGTCCAGGAGGCTAGCCTGATCAAAAAGGTCATACCGGTCTATCCGCCGCTGGCCAGGAGCACTCGCATCCAGGGTCACGTCATTCTGAGCGCAATCATTTCCAAAGAGGGCACGATCGAGGAATTGAAACTGATCAGCGGACACCCGCTGCTGGCCCCGGCCGCCATGGCCGCCGTGAAACAGTGGGTATACAAGCCGACTCTGCTCAACTCGGAGCCGGTGGAGGTCGCGACAGAGGTTGACGTCAACTTCACGTTGCAGTAGCCCGGCGGTCCGGGGACGGACGGCCGGTTTGGAATCAAATTCAACTCGCAGGAGAGAAAAAAGAGATGTTAGGGCAATTGCATGTTTGGTCGCTGTATTTACTGCAGGAGACTCAAGCCGTGGGCTGGGATCCCATTTCCCTCTGGCATCAGATGGGCTGGCCCGCCAAAACCGTGGTCGTAATCCTGTTCTTCATGTCGGCCTATTCCATTGGCGTCATGATCGACCGGGTTCTGGCCTATAACGCCGCTCGCCAACAATCGCGGCAGTTCGCTCCGGCCGTGGCCGGCGCTCTGCGCGAGAGCAAGCTGGACGAGGCGGTTAAAATCGCGGACCGTTACAAGAAAAGCCACTTGGCGAAGGTTGTCGTGGCCGGTCTGCAGGAGTTCCAGGCGCATCAGATCAGCTCGGAGATCCCGGGCGAAGAGATCGATGCGTCCAGACGCGCCCTCGAACGCGCCGAGGCCATCGTGCACGCCGAACTGAAGCGCGGCGTCAGCGGCTTGGCTACGATCGGTTCGACCGCGCCCTTCGTGGGTCTGTTCGGGACCGTCGTTGGCATCATCAACGCGTTCAAAGGGATTTCGACCGAGAAATCCACCGGTTTGGGCGCCGTCGCCGGCGGTATTTCGGAAGCGCTGGTGACCACGGCTATCGGACTCCTGGTGGCCATCCCGGCGGTCTGGATGTTCAACTACTTCACGAACCGGATTGAAGCGTTCGACGTGGAGATGGGCAACTCCAGCTCCGAGTTGATCGACTATTTCCTGAAGCGTTCCCAGCGGGGCGCCCGGAAGTAGAGCCGCGGCGAAAGCCGATTAGGATCCGGCGAGTTGATTCGAGAGGGGCTCGGAATGGGCCCCTCGCTCTTGCCGAGCTCCGAGGAGAAACACGATGGCTCTCAAAAGGAAAGAAAACGAAGTAAAAATCAAGGCGCCGCCGCCGATCAACGACATCAACGTGACGCCCATGGTCGATGTGATGCTCGTGCTGCTCATCATCTTCATGGTCATTACGCCCATGCTCTCCAAGGGCCACAGCATCGAAAAGGTGAAGGCCAGAAATCCCGTTCCCATGCAGGCGGCCGATAAAAGCGACGCGGTGTTGGTCACCGTGGCGCGCGACGGCAAGGTTTATCTGGGCACCAGCGAGGTCAATCCGGACGACCTCGCGCCCAAGGTGAAAGATATGCTGGCGAACCGCCTCGATAAGGAGTGCTTCATCGCCGCGGATACGCGGGCGCGTTACGAAAAAGTGGTGGATGTGGTGGATAACCTGCGCGCGGCGGGCGTGGACCAGATCGGTCTGATCACCGAGCAACTGGTGGATAAGAACAAGCCGCCCGCTTCTGTGGCGGGCGCTCCTGCTGGGATGTAGGGCAAGGTAAAACAAGGATCTGATAAAAGGAGCAATCTTATGGGAATGGCAGTCGGCGGATCCAAAGGTCCGAAATCCGACATCAACATGACGCCCATGATCGACGTGCTGTTGGTGCTGATCATCATCTTCATGGTGATCACGCCGTTGACGCCGAAAGGGCTGGAGGCGCTGGTGCCTCAGCCGCCGCCGCCGGGGCAGGTGGCCAATGCGTCGGATCTGCGGACGGTGGTCATTACGATCGATTCGGATCACAAAATGGCGATCAACAGCGACCCGACCACGGAAGCCCAATTGGGAGGCCGGCTCACGGACATCTTCAAGACGCGCGCGGAGCGCGTGGTCTTCGTCAAGGGCGCCCCGGACGTCGAGTTCCGCTGGGTGGCGTTAGCGATCGATATCGCGCACGGCGCCGGGATCGACAAGGTTGGTCTCATGACGGCGGCAGTGGAGTCGGGACAATGACAGCGATGCGAAAACCCATCCTCATCCTCGCCACCGCCGTGTTGGCTTTTTTGGGCGCGAGCTGCGGCAAGCTGAAGTCGCGCGACCAGCTCAACAAGGGCGTTCAGGCCTTCCGCAACGCCCAATATCCAGAGGCCGTGGAACACTTCAAGACGGCCGTGGAACTGGATCCCACCTACGCCACGGCCCGCCTGTACCTGGCGACCGCTTACATGCAACAGTACATTCCGGGCGCGGACTCGCCCGAGAACAACCAGATGTGGGATGCGGCGTACGGCCAGTTCAAAACGGTGGTGGATCAGAACGACAAGGACTCGGTCGCGAACGCATCCATCGCCTCGCTCTATCTCAACAAGAAGGACTGGGCCAACGCGCGGCGATGGTACGCGAAACTGATTGCGATAGAGCCGAACAACAAAGAGGCCTATTACAGCCTCGGGTTCATCGCTTGGTCCGAATGGTATCCGGAGTACAACAAAAAGCGCATGTTCCTCAACATGAAGCAGGACGACCTTGGTCCGTTTAAGGATAAGAAGATCAAGGAGGAGATGCTGGCCCAATACGGGCCGATGATCGACGAGGGCCTGAAAAACCTCGACAAGTGCCTCGAGATCGACCCCGAGTACGAGGACGCCATGTCGTACAAGAACCTGCTGATCCGCGAGCGCGCGGACTTGGCGGATAACAAGGACGACTACGCGGCGCAGATTAAGGTCGCCAACGAGTGGACGGATAAGGCTCTGGCCACCATCAAGGTTAAGGCCGAAAGAAAGTCCAAGAAGACCGGCGGCGGAATTGTCGCCGAAGACTCCTCCAAGTAGCTCTTATTTGGTTTTGGTTTTGTCCGGGGAGCAGGGCCGGAAGGCCTTGCTCCCCGGTTGTTTTTGGGCGGGTCCCCGGACGCTGCTGTTACAATCGAATTAGCGTGGCCCCCGAATCCGCCAGTCTCCCGGACGACCCGTCTCCCCCGCTGCCACCCGGCGATCCGATCGGGATGTTGTACCGCGAACTGGAAGCCAAGGTGCGCGAGTACCGTCCCAAGGACGACCTGTCGGGGCTCGACAAAGCCTTCCGCTTCGCACGCCAGTGGCATGAAGGCCAGATGCGCGACTCCGGCGATCCCTACATGGCGCATCCGGCCATGGTGGCGCTCATTCTCGCGGACATGCGCATGGACATGGTGGCCATGCAGACGGGGCTGCTCCACGACGTCGTCGAGGATACCAGCGTCACCGTGGAGCAGGTGCGCAAGGAATTCGGCGAGGAGGTGGCGCGCTGCGTCGACGGCGTCACCAAGCTGAGCAAGCTGGATTTCTACTCGGCCGAGGACCGGCAGGCGGAAAGCGTCCGCAAGATGCTGCTGGCCATGGTGGAGGACATCCGCGTCATCCTGGTCAAACTCGCCGACCGCCTCCACAACATGCGCACGCTGGGCTATCTGGGCCCCGAACGGCGCGAGCGCATCGCCCGCGAGACCATTGAGATCTACGCGCCCATCGCCCACCGCCTGGGAATGGGCAAGGTGCGCAACGAGTTGGAAGACCTGGCTTTCCAATACCTGGAGCCGGACGCCTACCGGGAAATCCTCGCCGCCATGGAGACGCGGCGTCACTCCAACGAGGAGTTCCTGGTTGAAATCCGGCGCGCCGTCGAAGCCGAAACCCGGCGCGAAGGCATTCCCGCTCGCATTGACGGACGCGTCAAACGGCCGTATTCGGTGTTTCAGAAAATGCGGCGGCAGAAGATCGCGATCGAAGAGGTCTACGACCTGTTGGCGCTGCGGATCGTCACCGACTCGGTGAAGAACTGCTACGCCGCTTTGGGCTTGATTCACAACCGGTGGCGGCCCATTCCCGGCCGCATCAAGGATTTCATCGCCATCCCGCGGCCCAACCTCTACCAGTCGTTGCATACCTCCGTGGTCGGCCCGCACGGCCAGACGTTCGAAGTGCAGATCCGCACCGAGGAAATGCACCGCATCGCGGAAGAGGGCATCGCCGCGCACTGGAAGTACAAGGAAGGCAGGAAAGGCCCGGCGGCCGACGATCAGCGCATCGCCTGGCTGCGCCACCTGGTGGAATGGCAGAGGGACATCCAGGACCCCGGCGAGTTCATGTCCACGTTGAAAGTGGATCTGTACCCGGAGGAGGTCTACACGTTCACGCCCCGCGGTAAAGTGATGGTGCTGCCGCGCGACGCCACGCCCATCGATTTCGCCTACGCCATTCACTCCGACGTGGGGACTACGTGCGTCGGCGCCAAGGTGAACGGGCGCATCGTTCCGCTCCGCTCCGCGCTCCGCAACGGCGACATCGTCGAGATCATCACCCAGGCCAACCACTCGCCGAGCAAGGACTGGCTGGCGTTCGTGAAGACCTCGCGCGCGCGCAACAAGATCAAGCACGTCATCAACGCCAGCGAGCGGGTGAAGGCCATCGAAATCGGCCAGAAGTACCTGGACAAAGAGGCCCGCCGCCTGGGCGTGCAGCTCGCGCGGGCCGGCAAGAGCGATCTCGACAGGGTGGCCGGCGAATACGGGTACAGCAAGATGGAAGACCTGTACGCTGCGCTGGGCTACGGCCGGTTTTCGGCGCGCCAGGTGCTGGGCAAAATCGCGCCCGGCATGGCGCTCGCGGACGACGAGGAAACGAAGGCCGCCATTCCCGCGCCCGCGGAAGCGGGGCAGACCCCGCCTGGCGGGGCGGCTCCCGGCGTACGCCGGCAAGACGCCGGCGACGTGATCAAGGTCCGCGGCGTCGACGATCTGCTGGTTTACCGGGCAAAGTGCTGCAATCCCATTCGCGGAGAAGCCATCGTCGGCTACGTCACGCGCGGCAAGGGCGTGGCGGTGCACTCCCGGATGTGCCCCAACGTGCAAAGCCTGATGTACGACGTCGAACGCAAGATCGAAGTGGAATGGGCGCGCGCCGCCGAAGAAGCGTTCCCCATCCGCATCGTCGTCCACACCGACGACCGCCCGGGTATGCTCAACCAGCTCACCTCCTTGCTCTCCGATGAGAACACCAATATCCGCAGCCTGGAAGCCAAGGCCGAAACGGACCAGGACGGCGGCGTCGTGGAGATGACGGTGGACGTACGCGACAAGAAGCAGCTCGAAAAGCTGGTGGCGGCCATGCGGCGGATATCGGGCGTCCGCGACGTCGAGCGCCGCTACAGTTGACCATGCCTATTTCAACCGACCCCGAACACATCGCGATTTCCAAGTCGAAGGGAATCAAGATCGACTGGAAGGACGGCCACCGCAGCGAGTACGGCCTCCAATACCTGCGGGACGAGTGCCCATGCGCGGAGTGCGCCGGGACGCACGGAACGCCGCCGCGCCCAAAGAGTGGCGCATCGGGCCCGGCCGGAAATAATCCGTTTCAGATGTTCCAGCCCGCGCTCAAGATGCTCGCAGTGGAGCCCGTCGGGAGCTACGCCATCCGGATCGACTGGAGCGACGGCCACAAGGCCGGCATCTATTCCTACGAACATTTCCGCCGCATCTGTCCCTGCCAGGAATGCAAAGCGCCGGCGTAGCGCCAGCGGCCAAAATAGAACGGGCGGTCCGGATGAACCGGACCGCCCGCCGAACTGGAATTGGAATCGCTTTACAATAGCCGGAAATTCACTTCGACGGTGGCTTGGACGGTCACCGGGACCCCATTCTTCTTTCCGGGGAGGAAGGTCCATTTCTTGACCGCTTCAATCGCCTTCTCGTCCAAACCCAGCCCCAGGCTGCGTATCACACGGATGTTCGTGGCTTGGCCTTTGGTGTCGACTTCGATGTAGAGCACCACCGTGCCAGAGAACTTAGCTTTGCGCGCCTCTTCGGAGTACTCCGGTTCGACCTTGTGCTGAAGTTGCGGGGCCGTTACGCCACCGCCAACCCGTAACGCGCCGCCGCCGAAGCCGCCGCCTTCGCCAGGGCCGACGCCTGCGCCATTTCCGGATCCCACTCCGCCACCCTTGCCGGAACCGATGCCGCCGCCGGACCCGGTGCCGTTCGAGAGGATCCCGCTATGGCTGAACGGGTCGCCGTAGTGGTCCGAATTGACCTGCGGAAGGGCCATGTCGGGTGGAGCGATGATGGAGGGGTCCATCATCAGCTTGGGATTCATGTTGTTGAATACCGCCACCGGAGGCGTGAACTGCTTCAGCGCCGCTTTGGGCAGTTTGCCGAAGCTGGCCGGTAGGGGCGACCGGTCTCCTCCACCGCCGCCGCCCTTCATGATCTCCTTCTTCGGGGCCATATCCGGCGGAGCCGTGTCTATGAAAAGCGTCGCCACGTGCTTGACCGCCATCTGGCCCTGTTTGGTTATGCCGAGGATGCACACCACCGCCACGATCAAAGTTTGGACCCCGGTCGACATCATGAACGACTTCTTCTGCCGGCCGTACAGCCCCCAAATATCCTTCACTGGGATGGGCTTGGATGTCACCTCCAGCGGCGGAAGCTTGGGCGGGCGGACGAAATCCCTGACGTTCTGCCAGAAAGAGAGGTACCACTTCGTTTCGAGATGCACTACCTCCACGGGCTTGGAGGTCAGCTCCAGCGGTGGAAGCTTGGGTGGGTTGATAAGCTCCTTGACGCTCTTGATGAGAGTGCGGTACCACGGATCTTCCAGTTGGTTCAGCAGAAGATGCGAAAGGTTATCGTCCTCGTTTAAGGAATTCGGATTGTCGGGTTGTGAGAGATCAGCCATCTTATCCACCAGTCCTCTAACGGAAGAGAAGCATACCTGTTACATCAATTGGACGATTACACGGGGCGCGTCGTTACAGGTTCTGGAAATCTTCCGCCCATCCACTCAGCAAGAGTGTACCACAAGCGCTCCGCGCAAGCCTGCAAAAACAACAACATGACTGCCGGGCGAGCAAGTTTCCAAAACCGGGATTGGCCCTTGAGGGCTACCCGCGGGCCCGGAACATGCATCAAGTAGACGCCCCAGAGCGGCCGCCTACTGAAGTTTGAGCACGTCCGCGAAACCGCAGACATTCAAAAGGGGGATTGGAGCGCTTGCGGCAGCCAGCGCCTTGGGACGGTCCGCCGAGGGCCCGCGGTCCGGAACTCGTGCTGCGTCATGCGGATAGCTGTGCAGGTCCCGTCCGACCGAACGACGCGGCCGGCGGCGACGAGCTTCAGCGGCGACACGCCGTGCAGCAGCGCCGGCCAGGAGATCGCAACCTCTAGGTGGGACCTCGCCGGCAGTATGCGGCCGACCTCGAAGAGAATGCCGCGGCTGGAAAGATCGCGCGTCCGGCCGATTCCGCTGTCCAGAACCCGGCGGCGGTGGAGCAGCTTCCATCGAATGTCCAGTTGGATGCCGTAGCGCCGGTCGCCGCGGCGCTCGCCGATGCTCAGCGGCCCACCACATGGCTCATTCCAAACCTTCGCAGATCCCGTCATCTCGACTGGTTTTCCCTTATACCTAGTTCATTATGCGGAGCCCTTTCTTCGCGGCAACAGTAATGGGGGTACTACTGATGGGTACTCGTGGTTCTAAGGGAATTTCCGGAGCGATCAGGCTGCGGCAGCCTTTTCGGCCATTCCCGCGATTTCGGCGCCGATGGCCAGCGAGGCCGTGGCGGCCGGGCTGGGCGCGCTCAGAACGTGCAGCGCGTTGGTGCGCGCGATGATACGGAAGTCCTGCGCCAGTTCGCCCTCGGGCGTGATCGCCTGCGCGCGCACGCCGGAGCCGCCAGCGGCCAGGTCGTCCGGCTGGATTTCGGGTACCAGGCGCTGGAGCGAGCGGCAGAACAGCTCGCGGCTGAGCGAACGCCGCAGTTCATACCAGCACATGGACGGATAACGCATGAGGAAGCGCCAGAATCCGCCGTAAGTCAGCGCGTCGGTGAAGTCGCGGATGTTAAAATCCGTCTTGCGGTAGCCTTCCCGCGCGAAGGCCAGCACGGCGTTCGGTCCGGCTTCGATGCCGCCGTGTATGAGGCGTGTGAAGTGGACCCCTAGGAATGGGAAGCGCGGATCGGGCACGGGGTAGATGAGGTTCCGCACCAAGCCTTGGCGCTCGGGACGAATCCGGTAATACTCGCCCCGAAACGGCAGGATACGAACGTCGCGGCGCTCGCCCGCGAGTTCGGCCACGCGGTCGCAGTACAGCCCGGCGCAGTTGATCAGGAAATCCGCCTCGAAGGCGCCGGCTGGCGTTTCCGCCACCCATCCCGCGCCGGTGCGCCGCAGGCGTTCGACCCGCGCGCGGGTGACCACGCGCGCGCCCCGCTCGGCGAGCCGGGCCACCAGAGCGGCGCACACGCCCGGGTAATCCACAATGCCTTCCTGGGGCACGTGCAACGCCGCCACGCCGCCGGCGTGCGGCTCGATTTCGCGCATCTCCTCGGGACCCAGCCGGCGCAGGCCTTCCAAACCGTTGGCCAAGCCGCGCTCCCGGAGCGCATCGAGGCGCTGGAGCTCGCTCTCATCGGCGGCCACCACCAGCTTGCCGCAGACTTCGTGCGCGACGCCGTTCTCCTGGCAGAACGCCACCATCTGCTGGATGCCGGAGACCGCCAGCCGCGCCTTCGCCGAGCCGGGCTTGTAATAGAGGCCGCAATGCAGCACGCCGCTGTTGTGCCCGGTCTGGTGCCGGCCGACGCCATCCTCTTTTTCCAGCACGACGATTCGGGCGCCGGGAAACCGCTCGCCCAGCTTGTACGCAGCCGCCAAGCCCACGATGCCGCCGCCGATAATGATTACTCGCTTCGAGTTCACTTCTTCGAGTGTAGCCCCGCCGCAGCCATGCCGATGGCGGCCACGGCTAGGAGCGCACCTATGCCGCCTCCCTGATCTCCACGGAGAGTTGTTTACCGAGCGCCCGGAAGGCGGCTTCGAGCTGATCGAGCCGGGAGGCGTGGCGCAGATCCAGGAGGCGGTCGATTTGGGGCAGGTGACAGTTGAGCCGGCGCGCTAATGCGGCTTTTCCTACCTTGGCGGCCAGCATCGCAGTATAGAGGCCCAGCTTGGCTTCCGTGAGCGCCGGCAGTGTGGCGAATGGCCCCTTGGCGCCGGCGCGGGGCATTGGAATGTCGCGACGATCCGCCATATAGCCGATGAGGACAGTCTCAATGGCATCGGCAGAGCGCAGGATCGCTTCTTCTCGATCCTCGCCGAAAGTGAGGGCTCCGGGAACGTCTGGAACCTCGACCAGGATCGTACCGTTGGTGTCCTTGGAAAGTTTGACGCGATAACGCAGCATGACTGGCTGTCCTTTCTTTCTATTTCAGCCCCAACACCTTCTTGATATGGCGCTCCAGGCCTTTTCCGATTTCTTTGCCCGATCCATGCATGGGCAACGAGGTAATGTGAGCGCCCAGGCGCACCGTCAGGTGACCACCCTTGCCGGGTTCGAACGAGCAGCCTTGTCTTTCAAGCCACCGTTTGAATTCCGCGCTGGTCACGGTTTGAGAATACGACAGATCGGCTGCAACGTCAACAGATCTGTTGCATATAGGGCATGTGGCACGCGGCGAACGTCTTGGTTTGGAGTGCGAGAAGAAAGCATGAGCCTTCGTTGGAGCACGGCCCGCCAGTCCTCGCAACCGGCTCGTCAGGCCGGCTATCGAAGAGGGTTTCCGCCCTGATTTCCCCGGGGCGCTTGCGACATTTAACCTGACTACAACTTACTGATTCTACTTGGATGGCTATTATGGCCAATGTCGTTCCGGATGATAACTTCAATGATTCGTTCTA
>OBLU010001995.1_pt1 | contig 18893 bp, 10 predicted proteins | sample 1518681 | NCBI WGS metagenome assembly OBLU01 (sample SAMEA3539304, study PRJEB22396) | soil metagenome | biome: tundra; feature: field; material: soil | place: USA | collected 2010-05 | depth 0.15 m | reverse complement strand
TAACACTGATTCCGGTTAAGAAATGTAAATTTCAATGGTGATTAAACAAGGTCATCAAAGGTGATTAAATCAGGGAAACATATAGCCATTAAGGTTCCCTATAATATTTAAATTATAAATCAATATAATGACGATTCAAATAAATACAGATAAAAACTTAAGTGTGCATGAAGCATTTGAATCTCAGTTAGATGGTTTGCTTTCAGAAGAATTAAGCAGGTTTAGCGAGCACATCACCAGGCTGGAGGTCCACCTTTCAGACGAGAATGGAAATAAACAAGGGATTAACGACAAAAGATGCATGATTGAAGCACGCATCGAAGGAAGACAGCCAATTGCAGCTACAGACAGGGCGAACGACTATGAACTTGCAGTAAGTGGCGCAATTGAAAAACTGAAAGCTTCTTTGGATACTATCGTGGGACGCTTGAGGAATCATAAAAAGGAATGAAGAATAAAAATGAACATACGTTTCAAAAAGAAGAAATAAGCGAGGTCATGCATAATCATTTCGACAAAGAGCTTATGTCAATGTACAAAAAAACTTCAATGCATATCACAAATGGCCCTGGTATATTTTATTGTCCCATGCATTGTGAAGGCGATAAGACATACGATAAACAAGGAAGTTGTCCTGTTTGCGGAATGGATTTGGTGGAGCAAACTTCCATGAAAAAGTCAACACAACGATATACTTGCCCTATGCACCCCGAAATTATCCGCAACGAACCGGGTGCTTGCCCGATTTGCGGCATGTATCTTGTTTCCTTAGAAACAAATGTGCAAGAGGAAGACAAAACTTATGAAAAATTGCTCTTGAAATTTAAAATAGCCTGCGTTTTCACCGTGCCGATTTTCATTATTTCCATGACGGATATGTTACCCCATAATCCCTTATATAATATTATGGAGTTAAAGTATTGGAACTGGGTGCAATTAGCGTTATCCATTCCGGTTGTATTTTATGCAACATGGATGTTCTTTCAGCGGGCATGGCGTTCTATTATTACCTGGAAATTAAACATGTTTACCTTGATTGGTATCGGTTCGGGAGTAGCTTGGCTTTTCAGCTTGATTGCCCTTTTCTTTCCAACAATATTTCCTGATCAATTTAAAACAGACCAGGGAACCGTATATGTTTATTTTGAAGCCGCTACTGTTATTTTAACGTTGGTGTTAATGGGCCAGCTTTTAGAAGCCCGAGCACATGGAAGAACCAATAGTGCCATAAAAGAATTATTAAAACTCGCTCCGAATAAGGCAACAAAAATTATAGATGGCAAAGAGCAGGCTATATCAATAGACAACATTATTAAAGGTGATTTCTTACGAGTAAAACCAGGTGAAAAAATTCCGGTAGATGGAATTATAAAAGAAGGGGAAGCAATCATAGATGAGTCTATGATTTCCGGTGAACCAATTCCTGTGGAAAAGAAAACAGGAGATGTTGTTAGTTCAGGTACTATTAATGGGAATAAATCTTTTGTAATGCTTGCTGATAAAGTAGGAGCCGAAACGTTGCTTGCCAAAATTATTGAAATGGTAAATTCTGCGAGTCGTTCCAGGGCTCCCATTCAAAAACTGGCTGATAAAATTTCCGGTTATTTTGTTCCGATTGTCGTTGGCATTTCAATCATCACTTTTATTATTTGGGCAATTTTTGGCCCGCAGCCTTCTTATGTATTTGCATTCGTAAATGCCATCGCTGTTTTGATTATTGCCTGCCCCTGTGCTCTTGGACTTGCTACTCCAATGTCGGTAATGGTAGGTGTTGGGAAAGGCGCACAATCAGGAGTGCTCATTAAAAATGCAGAGGCCCTTGAAAAAATGAATGAAATTGATATACTTATCATTGATAAAACCGGGACCATTACAGAAGGCAAACCTTCTGTTGAAAAAGTAATCAGTGCAAATACTGATTTTTCGGAAAAGGATATTCTTCAAAAAATAATTTCACTAAACAGTAACAGCGAGCATCCATTAGCCCATGCGATCTTACGCTATGGAGAAGAAAAGAAAATAGCATTGAAACCTGTTTCAAATTTTGAAGCGATTACAGGAAAAGGAGTGATTGGGAATCTTGAAGGGAAAAAACTGGCATTGGGAAATGAAAAATTGATGGAACAAGTAAAAGCAGAAATCTCACCAGAATTGAATACTCAAATTAAAGCAGAACAAAAATCAGGTAAAACAGTTTCATATTTATCAGAAGGAATTGCAGCAATTGGTTTTGTGGTCATTTCGGATAAAATAAAAGCAACAAGCAAAGAAGCCATTCGCAAATTACAGGAAGAAGGTTTGAAGGTGATCATGTTTACCGGCGACAACGAAGACACAGCAAAAGCAGTAAGTGAAACTTTGCATTTGGATGGATACAAAGCGCAGATGTTACCTGAAGATAAATTGAATGAAATAAAACGCTTGCAAGCTGATGGGAAAAAAGTGGCGATGGCGGGTGATGGAATAAATGATGCACCGGCTTTATCCCAAGCTGATATTGGAATTGCCATGGGTACAGGAACAGATGTAGCAATCGAAAGTGCATCCATCACTTTAGTAAAAGGTGATATGAACGGTATTGCAAAAGCACTAATCTTGAGCCATAAAGTAATGAAAAACATTAAAGAAAACTTATTCTTTGCACTTGGTTACAATGCATTGGGAATTCCCATTGCTGCCGGTGCATTGTATCCTGTTTTCGGGCTATTACTTTCTCCAATGATTGCAGCCTTAGCCATGAGTTTCAGCTCAGTTTCAGTTATTGCTAATGCACTCAGATTAAAAAAAATAAATTTAAAAAATTGATCAATATAATTTAATAAAATGGAAACAGAAATTATGCACCCTGAAGTAAAGGAAACTTTATCGCCTTCATTATTGCAAAAGATGCATGCCTATTGGCGTGCCGCTAATTATCTTTCAGTGGGTCAAATATATCTTTATGACAACCCTCTGTTGAAAGGGCCCCTGAAACTGGACCATGTAAAACCATTGGTGGTGGGCCATTGGGGCACTACTCCGGGACAAAATTTTATCTATGTCCATCTAAACCGTATCATCAAAAAGTATGATTTAGACATGTTCTATATCGCCGGTCCAGGGCATGGCGGGCCTGCCTTGGTGGGCAATGTTTATCTCGAAGGAACCTGGAGTGAAGTATATCCTAATATAACGCAGGATGAAGCAGGATTAAAAAAGTTATTTACGCAATTCTCTTTTCCCGGAGGCATTTCGAGTCACGTTGCACCTACTACGCCGGGCTCTATTCATGAAGGCGGAGAATTGGGTTATTCTTTGAGCCATGCCTTTGGTGCAGCATTCGACAACCCGGATTTGATTGTTGCCTGCGTTGTTGGCGACGGCGAAGCAGAAACGGGGCCTTTAGCAACTTCATGGCAATCTAATAAATTGCTGAATCCAATTACAGATGGTGCTGTTCTGCCGATCCTTCATTTTAATGGTTATAAGATCAGCAACCCAACGGTATTGGCAAGAATTGAAGAAGATGAACTGGAACAATTTTTCCGTGGCTGTGGATGGACGCCTCATTTTGTAGAAGGTGATGATCCCGAAAAAATGCACCAACTCATGGCCACTACGCTTGAAGAAGTAATTGCTGACATTCATAAAATACAAAGTAATGCAAGAAGTAACAACGACAATATGCGCCCGCGGTGGCCAATGATCGTTTTAAAATCACCTAAAGGATGGACCGGGCCAAAGGTGGTGGATGGATTGCACATTGAAGGAACTTTCCGTTCGCACCAGGTACCGCTTCTTGTGGACTCAGATCATCCTGATCACGTGGCACTTTTGGAAAGCTGGATGAAGAGTTATAGACCAGAAGAATTATTTGACGAAAAAGGAACCCTTAAACCTGAACTGGCAGAACTGGCGCCAAAGGGAACCAGGAGAATGGGTGCTAATCTCCATACTAACGGTGGTGTGCTTTTGAAAGATTTACGGATGCCTGATTTTCATGACCATGCCGTACATGTTCCATTTCCCGGCGCAATAAATGCAGAAGATACTATGGTACTTGGAAAGTTTCTGAGAGACGTTGCAAAACTAAACAAGGATGAACATAATTTTCGTGTTTTCGGGCCCGATGAAACGGTTTCAAACTTATTAAGCGCCATATTTGAAACAACCAATCGCCAGTGGGATGCGCGAACAGAAAAGTATGATGAATTTCTTTCACCATCCGGTGAGGTGGTGGATTCTATGCTGAGTGAACACCAATGTGAGGGTTTCCTGGAAGGATATTTATTAACCGGAAGGCACGGATTGTTTAACAGTTATGAAGCATTTATCCGTATTGTTGATTCCATGTTCAGTCAACATGCCAAATGGCTGAAAGTAACATTGGAACTCCCATGGCGACAGAAGATAGCATCATTGAATTATTTACTGGCTTCACATGTTTGGCAGCAGGATCACAATGGGTTTACCCACCAGGATCCCGGCTTTCTGGATCATGTTATTAATAAGAAAGCTGACGTTGTAAGAGTCTATCTTCCACCGGATGCCAACTGCCTCTTATCTGTTTTTGATCACTGCCTGCGCAGCCGTCATTATGTAAATGTGGTTGTGGCCGGTAAACATCCGCTGCCGCAATGGCTTACGATGGATCAGGCGGTCGTTCATTGCACCGAAGGAATTGGCATCTGGCAATGGGCAAGCAATGATCAGGGATCCGAACCTGATGTGGTGATGGCTTGTTGTGGCGATACGCCAACACTGGAATTGCTGGCGGCTGTTTCGATATTACGGGAAAACCTACCCGAAGTCAAAATAAGAGTGATCAATGTAGTTGACCTTATGAAACTACAACCACATACAGAGCATCCTCACGGGCTGAGTGAACAGGATTACGACTCGCTTTTCACCAAGGACAAGCATATCATTTTTAACTTTCATGGTTATCCCTGGTTGGTTCATCGTCTTACATATCGTCGTACCAATCGTAACCTGCATGTAAGAGGTTATAAAGAAGAAGGCACCATTACAACACCTTTTGACTTAAGAGTGCAGAATGACATTGACCGCTTTCACCTGGTTATTGATGTAATAGACCGCCTGCCGCATTTAGGGAGCAAAGGAGCATACCTGAAACAACAATTGCTGGACAAGCTGATTGAACATAAACATTATGTGCATCAACATGGCAAGGATTTGCCTGAAATCCTTAACTGGAAATGGAATGTCAACAATTGATTTTTAAATGTAAATCAAAAAAACATGATAACTCTCATTAAAAATCTTCCTGATGACATTATTGGCTATAGCTATGATGATGAAGTAACAGCAGCAGATTATGAAAAAGTGCTTCTTCCCGCTATTGAAGCAGGATCAAAAAAAAGTAAAGGCCTTAATGTGCTATGCCGGTTGGGTGAAAATTTTAAAGGATTTAAACTCGATGCACTGAAAGAGGATATGGAAATCGGGATAAAGTATTTTAAAGAATGGAAAAAGATTGCATTTGTTTCAGATAAAGAATGGATGAACCATATTATAAAAGCATTTGGATTTCTCGTGCCGGCAAAGGTGATGACTTTTGAAAATAAAGAAATGAATGCAGTGATAAAATGGTTATTGGAATAAGGAAGTGAACCCAACCGATAATTACATCCGCAAAAATGGGATAGATATGCCAGAGATAAGAGATTGAAAACGGAATTTAACAACATAAAAAATAAGTATCGTGACTACTACACAAATTGTTTTGGCATCCAGGCCAAAAGGATTACCGACCCTGGAAAATTTTAAAGTGGAAGATGTTGAATTGCCGGTTATCCGTGATGATGAGGTATTATTGGAAGGCATATATTATTCAGTTGACCCATATATGCGAGGCCGGATGAATGATGCCAAATCTTATGTGCCTCCTTTTGAAACAGGAAAGCCACTAAGTGGCGGAGTCGTAGCCAAAGTAATCGAAAGCAAATCAGGCAATTTTAAAAGCGGCGATATAATAACCGGAAACCTGCCCTGGCGAAAAAAAATGATTGCTGCGGAAAAAGATATCCGGAAGATTGATACTGCTATTGCTCCGGCAAGTTACTATCTCGGCATTTTAGGCATGACCGGGCTAACGGCTTATTTTGGATTAATGCACATCGGGAAACCCAAAGCGGGCGAAACAGTTGTGGTATCAGGCGCCGCAGGTGCGGTCGGTATGGCGGTAGGGCAAATTGCTACTATACAAGGCTGCTATGTAGTGGGCATGGCCGGCTCTGATGAAAAAATCAAATTGCTAAAAGAAGAATTTGGTTTTGATGATGCCATCAATTATAAAACTACTCCCGACATCAAAAAAGCGATCTCCGCAGCGTGTCCAAAAGGGGTAGATATTTATTTTGACAATGTAGGTGGAGAAATTTCAGATGCAGTTATAAGCAATATTAACTTTCACGCAAGAATACCATTGTGCGGACAGATTTCATTATACAACAGCACTGAAACACCTATGGGACCTAGGTTGCAGCCTATGTTATTAACCAGAAGTGTTTTAATGCAGGGATTTATAATAGGCAATTTTCAATCTGAATTCCCGGAAGGCATCAAACAATTGGCAACGTGGGTAAAAGAAGGCAAGTTAAAATCTACTGAGACAATAGAACATGGTTTCGAAAAATTGCCGCAAGCGCTACTGGGGTTATTTAAAGGAGATAATACAGGAAAGATGATCGTGGAGGCATAATAGATTACCATTAAAAAAGGCGGAAATCAATCATACCTAAAAATTAAATGAAAATGACAATAACAAAAAAATTAGGCATCTGGATGGATCATGCAAGTGCACATGTAATGGAGTATGGCGATCCTATTAAAACCAACATTATAGTTTCAGGCTCAACCCACCAGGAAAAAGAAAAAAGTTTGGAGAAGGGAGAAAAAATGATGCACAACAAAGGGCAACAACAACAAGCAGCATATTACAAAGCATTAGGTGAGGCGATCAAAGATTATGATGATGTCTTGCTCTTTGGCCCTACCGATGCTAAGGCAGAACTGTTGAATATATTAAAAACAGATACCCATTTCTCTAAAATTAAGTTTGAAACCGTGCAGGCAGAAAAAATGACCGAGAACCAGGAGAAGGCGTATGTAAAAAAATATTTTTCACAAAGCTGAGCCAGGATATTAAGCGATGTATTGATTTAAAATATAAAGACCAATGAATAAAACAATTTTAACTGACACGGTTAATCGCCTATTTGCAGATAGCAAAGGTTTGCTGGCAATGGATGAAAGCAACCCAACCTGCAATAAACGGTTTGCCAAATTAGGCATCCCGCAAACTGAAGAGTCCCGCCGTGACTGGCGGGAATTACTGGTGACCACCCTAGGTTTAGGCGAGTGTATAAGCGGTACCATATTATACGATGAAACCATTCGCCAAAATAAAAGAGATGGCACGCCTATTATTAAAGCAATCATAGATGAAGGAATAATTCCCGGGATTAAGGTAGATAAAGGTGCCAAATTAATGGCAGGTCATCTGGGTGAGAAAGTTACTGAAGGTTTGGATGGATTGGGTGACCGGCTGAAAGAATACTTTCGGATGGGTGCGAGGTTCGCCAAGTGGCGTGCGGTAAATGCTATTGGTGATGGCATTCCCAGTCGTGCTTGTATAGAAGCGAACGCAAATATACTGGCGCTTTATGCAAGCCTCTGCCAGGAAGTGGGATTGGTGCCGATTGTGGAACCGGAAGTTCTCATGGGAGGAACGCATGATTTACAGGTATGCTTTAAATTTACAGAAAAAGTATTGAGAACAGTTTTCAACCAGCTTTATTTACAGGATGTGATGCTGGAAGGCGTTATTTTAAAACCTAACATGGTAATTCCAGGACTGAGTTGCCTAAAACAGGCAAGTATAGATGATGTTGCGGATGCTACCATACAATGTCTCCGGCAGTCGGTTCCTGCTGCTATTGGCGGAATCGCCTTTTTATCCGGGGGACAATCCGGTGAGCTCGCTTCAGCTCATTTAAATGCGATGCATGTAAAGTATGAATCGAAACTTCCATGGCCATTGACATTTTCTTTTGCACGCGCCATTCAGCAACCTGCTATGGAGATTTGGGATGGAAAAGACGAGAACAAAGAGCCGGCGCAGCAAGCTTTATTTCACCGGTCCAAATGCGACAAGGCAGCACGCCAGGGATTATATAATGCTGCCATGGAGGACCCCCTGTTTCTCAGCAATTAATTTAATATTCAATTATACATTAACAAAAAGGAGGATTCGTATTATGAAATCGGAAAAGAACCAGCCCAAGGCAACGAAGTCAAAAAAACCAGTTGCACCTGCGCCCGAAGACGATCTGAACACACTTCCCATAGCAGAAGTTGAGAAAAAATTGGAATCATCCCGGGATGGTCTCACCGGGGCTGAGGCACAAAAGCGGCTGACCCAATATGGCCCTAACGAGTTGGAAGAACCGAAAACTAACATAAAAGCAGACTCGACATCGGCAGATTCAATAGAACCGAAACCTGATTCAAAAACAGAGGCAAAATCGGAGCCTGCTACTGACAGCAAAGAAGAACCGAAACTTAACGTAAAAGCAGAAACGAAATCTGCAGAACCGACGGAACCGAAACCTGATGCAAAAGCAGCAGCAACCGCAGAAACACCGACCGATTTAAATCCGGAGATTGCGAAGCGGGCTTATGAGATTTTTGAAGAGCGGAGCCGTCAAGGTGGGCCCGCCATAAGTGACTGGGAGCAGGCGAAACAAGAGATGGAGAATGATAAATTGAAAGCTGCGTCGAACAAAGAAATTAAAGTTGCTGAAACTAAAACAGTAGCAAGTAATGAACCTAAAGCTGAAGTTTCAGCCGGAACAACATCGCAAGACAAAGAAGGTGCTATTCCCAAAAATGAAGAAGCGTCGGCAAATGATTCAACACCGCAGACCGTTCAACGGGTTCATAAACTCTATGAAGTGTTAGGTCGCGAAGACGTAAAAGAAGCGCAGGACTGGGAGAAAGCGGAGAAGGAAGAACATGAACATGAAACGCATGAATAAATACATATGAACGACTCAAAGTCAGCACCGGGCATACGCATGTTGCATCCGCAGAATTCGCCGGACTTCCTCGATGACACGCTTGAATGGCGGCGACTTTTTGCGGAAACATGGGGAACGTTCCTGCTCGTAGTGGTTGCAGCGGGAGCTGATGTAGTTGCAGCAAAAAGCCATGGTGCGGTATCGTTAGGAATGGCTGTCGTAGCACCCGGAATTATGGTAATGGCCATCATTTATTTTATGGGCGCTGTGAGCGGAGCGCATTTAAATCCAGCCGTTACACTTGCGTTTGCCTTGCGTAGAAACTTCCCCTGGAGCAGGGTACCTGGCTATATTATCGCACAAATAATTGGAGGTATCGGCGCCGCTCTATTTCTCCGAACCCTCTTTGGTACGATAGGATTCCTTGGTGCCACGCACCCTGGAGAAGGAGTGGGTAATTTTACAGCACTTGCTATGGAAATATTGCTGACAGCAGGATTGGTGAATACTATCCTGGGCACAGCTTCCGGGTCAAGAAATATTGGCTCAAATGGCGCCCTTGCCGTTGGAGGATATATCGCCCTTGCAGGACTTTGGGCAGCTCCAATCAGCGGTTCTTCAATGAACCCGGTTCGCTCCTTCTCACCCGACCTGATTCGTGGTGATTTAACAACAACATGGATTTATATTGTCGGTCCAATTATCGGAGCCTTTATTGGTGTTGGGTTTGAATTCATTCTTAAAGGAAAGGCAACCGATGCTGGGGCAATTGCTGCACAGGGTACTATCTCTTAAGATTTCAAAAAAAGCTTTTTAAATAAAAAATAATGAAAGTATCCCCCTTAGCAGGAAAACCGGCTGAACAAAATATACTCATTGATATTCCGCGCCTTGTAACAGCCTATTACACGGGAAAACCTGATCCCTCAGTTACCGCTGAGAAAGTATCCTTTGGAACCTCTGGTCATCGCGGTTCTTCATTCCAAAACTCTTTCAACGAAAATCATATTCTTGCCATCACACAAGCCATTTGTCTATATCGCAAAGAACAAAAAATAGATGGCCCGCTATATCTTGGATTTGATACACATGCCTTGTCGGCGCCTTCTTATGCTACCACCATGGAAGTATTGGCAGCAAATAATGTTGAGGTGATGATTGCTACCGGTGATGAATATACACCCACGCCTGTGATTTCCCATGCAATTTTAAAATACAATAAAGGGCGTAAAACAGGTTTAGCGGATGGAATTGTCATAACACCATCGCATAATCCGCCGGATGATGGTGGCTTTAAATACAATCCGCCTAACGGAGGCCCTGCTGGGAATGATGTTACCAACTGGATTGAAAAGAAAGCCAATGGATTGCTGCAGAACAATCTTCAAAGGATAAAAAGAATTTCTTTTGATAAAGCGGTTAAAGCATCAACAACACATCACTATGATTATCTGAATACATATGTCAATGACCTGGAGAATACCATTGACATGGAAACTATTCGCAATGCAAAAATAAAGATGGGCGTTGATCCTCTTGGCGGCGCAGGGGTTCATTACTGGGAACCCATTGCCGAACGTTATCACCTTGATCTAACTGTCACCAATAAAATTGTTGATCCCACATTTAGTTTTATGACAGTTGACTGGGATGGCCAGATCCGTATGGATCCTTCTTCTCCTTATGCCATGCGGCGGCTGATAGCGATGAAAGATAATTTTGATATTTCGTTTGCATGCGACACCGATCATGACCGGCATGGAATTGTAACAAAAAATGAAGGATTGCTAAATCCAAATCATTATTTATCAGTTGCTATTTTTTACCTGCTTAAAAATCGCCCCCAATGGACAAAAACATCAGCGGTCGGCAAAACGGTTGTTACTACGCAACTCATTGACCGCATAGCAGCGAAACTATACAGGAAATTATATGATGTTCCTGTCGGATTCAAATGGTTCGTTGATGGCTTACTTGATGGATCACTTTGTTTTGGCGGAGAGGAAAGTGCAGGCGCCTCTTTTTCAAGATTGGATGGAAGTGTATGGACAACAGATAAAGATGGATTTATCCCGGCATTATTATCTGCAGAGATCACCGCTAAAATGGGAAACGATCCCGGTAAAATATATACCAACCTCACTAAAGAATATGGTGTACCTTTCTATGGTCGCATTGAAGCAAAAGCCACTCCTGAACAAAAAGAAAAATTAAAAACCCTGTCTGCTTCGCAAATAAAACACAAGGAACTTGCCGGAGAAAAAATTAAAAGAATTCTCACTAAGGCCCCCGGAAATAATGCGCCTATCGGAGGCCTGAAAGTAATAACAGATAATGGATGGTTTGCTGCACGACCTTCAGGAACAGAAGACATTTATAAAATCTATGCTGAAAGTTTTTTGAATAAAGAACATTTAAAAAAAATAATTGATGAAGCGCAAACGATTGTTAATGCTGCATTATAGATGAATTAAACAAACTTAATGAAATTACAATTAATACCGGCAGCACACGAGCTCATATCTAATATGAGGGACTTTTTTCAAATAAGTGATGCCAAACTTAAACCCTCGAATGAAGAGCCTCTCAGGGAAGAATTATTCAGTTCAGACCAGATGGAACGATTTGGCAAAACACTGGCCGCAAGACATAAATTAAGCACAAACCCAGCAAAAGATCATTTGCTGAAACGGTTAGCAAACAATGAAACTACTTTACAGGAGGTGCGCAAGCTCCTCACGGATTCAATCAAAAGGAAATACCAGGTTACACCCGCGGGCGAATGGCTGATAGATAATTTTTACCTTGTTGAAGAACATATTCGCATTGCTAAAACACATTTCCCAAAAAATTATAGTGAAGATCTTCCTCAGTTATTGGATGGAATTTCAACGGGGCAAACCCGTAGTTATGATATCGTTCTCCAGATCATTTCTCATAGTGATGGGAGAATAGATATGGAAAGCCTGGGCAGTTTTGTGAAGGCATACCAGACAGTTACTCCTTTGAAATTAGGAGAATTATGGTCTATACCTCTTATGCTGCGACTGGCGCTGATTGAAAATATCCGTCGTGTGTCGGCCCGCATTGCCATCGATAAAGTTGACAGAAATCTTGCTGATTACTGGGCGGAAAGAATGATTGCTACTACGGAGAAAGCCCCAAAAAATCTCATCCTGGTTATAGCAGATATGGCACGGTCCAATCCTCCGATTGTGAGCGCATTTGTATCTGAATTAATTCGCCAATTGCGTGGTAAAGGCCCTGACCTGGGGTTAGTGCTTAACTGGATAGAACAGCAACTATCAGGAAGTGGGCTAACCAGTACTGAACTGGTAAATGCAGAAAACAAGAAGCAGGCCGCTGACCAGGTTTCCATGAGTAACAGCATTGGAAGCCTTCGCTTGCTCGGTGCAATGGATTGGCGTGAATTTGTTGAAACACATAGTGTTGTCGAACAAACATTACTTGAAGACAATGGAGGAATTTACGGCTTAATGGATTTTGCTACCCGTGACCGGTACCGGCATGTCGTAGAACTAATTGCAAAAAAAAGCACCTCCAGTGAGCAGGAAGTTGCCCGGATAGCTATACAGTTAATGCATGAAAATACTTCTGCGGATGGTGATGACCAGCGTGCTGCACATGTTGGTTACTACCTCATAGGGCATGGACTCGCACAAACAGTAAAGCAGGCTCAAATGCGTGAATCAGGCGCTAAAAGTTTACTGCACACTATCAGGAGACATGCATTCCTGGTCTATTCATTTTGTATTTTGTTGATAACATTTGTTATTGGCGGAGTTATTTTATTAATAACAGATTCAGATACAAAGAGCACGTGGCTTCTTATAGTCATTACTATGCTAACGTTGCTATGCGCAAGCCAGCTGGCGATATCGGTTGTTAACTTTTTTGTTACACTTTTGGTGAAGCCCAATTTGCTGCCGAGGATGGATTTCTCGCACCAGATTCCTGATAATGCCACCTCAATGGTTGTAATTCCTGCAATGCTTACGACAGTCGGGGAAATTGACGACTTAGTGGAATCGTTGGAAGTTCGCTTCCTGGCCAACAGGAACAATAATTTACATTTTGGTTTGTTAACTGATTTTATAGATGCACAGGAAGAAAAGCTTCCCGGCGATCAGTCACTTTTAGAAACAGCAAAAAATGGAATTGAAAGGCTTAATAAAAAGTATGAAAGAGAAAATGATGATTTGTTTTTTCTTTTCCATCGTCCACGAAAATGGAATGCAGGTGAAAAAATGTGGATGGGTTATGAAAGAAAACGTGGTAAACTTTCTGATTTAAATGCCTTGTTAAGAGGTAATGCAAAAGAGCATTTCTCACTTGTTACAGGTGACCAAACTATTTTTCCCAAAATAAAATATGTAATTACTTTAGACGCGGATACACAATTGCCCCTGGGGTCCGCCTGGAAATTAATCGGAACGATGGCCCATCCGTTGAACCGCGCCTGGTACGATGAAAGAAGGAACCGCGTAACAAAAGGTTATGGCATTCTGCAGCCAAGAATAACCGTTAGTCTTCCGGACATAACCGGTTCTTTATATGCCAGGATGCATGGAAATGAGCCAGGCATCGATCCCTATACCCGTGCATCATCTGATGTTTACCAGGATTTATTCGGAGAGGGTTCTTATATCGGCAAAGGAATTTACGAAGTAGATACTTTTCAAAAAGTGCTTGAAGGAAAATTTTTGGAAAACCGTATCCTGAGCCATGATTTGCTGGAAGGTTGTTATGTAAGGTCTGGATTACTCAGCGATGTACAATTGTTTGAAAAATATCCAACGACTTATAGCGCAGATTTGAAAATGCGGAGACGCTGGATTCGCGGCGACTGGCAGATTTTTTCATGGATTTTACCGTGGGTAAAGGGGCCCGGCAAACGCTTGAATAAGAATCCCCTTTCAGCATTGTCAAAATGGAAAATATTTGACAACGTACGGCGAAGCCTTGTACCACTGGCCCTTACAGCTTTACTTTTATTGGGATGGATGGTATTGCCTTATTCTTTATTCTGGACCATTATCGTTTCAGGAATTATAGTTTTCCCGATTATTATTACTTCATTTTGGGACACAATCCGGAAACCGAAAGATGTTGTTTTAAGCTACCACATCAAGAATTCCCTTGGCAACCTTCGTGATATCACAGTCAAAACCTTATTCACATTAATATGTCTTCCGTACGAAGCTTATTCGAATGGCAAAGCAATAGGTCACACACTTTGGCGCATGTTAATCACCAGGAAAAAATTACTGGAATGGAATCCTTCTACTCATAATGTAAAAACAAATACCAAAAGTTTACGATCATCTTATGTTGCCATGTGGATTGAACCGTTTTTAACAATCACCATTTTAGCTTTTTTAGCAATTTACTTCCCTTCAAAATTATTAATAGCTGGTCCCGTTCTCGTGTTATGGTTTATTGCTCCCTTTATTACCTGGTTTACAAGTAAACCTTTAGAAAAACAGGTAACAATACTTACTATTGAGCAGCATGTCTTTCTTCAGAAACTCGCAAGGAAAACCTGGAGTTACTTTGACCGTTTTGTCGTAATTGACGACAACTGGTTACCTCCCGATAATTTCCAGGAACAACCTGTTGAACAAATTGCGCACCGCACGTCTCCCACCAACATAGGATTGTCATTGCTGGCCGGTTTAACTGCCTGCGACTTTGGTTATATAACCACCGGTCAATTGATTGAAAGAACCAAAAATACAATCGGTACCTTGCAAAAAATGGAGAAATATAAAGGCCATTTTTATAACTGGTACGACACGGAATCATTGAATCCACTGCCACCAAAATATATTTCTACAGTCGACAGCGGCAACCTTGCCGGTCATTTACTGGTATTGCGCCAGGGGCTGCTTGCCATTCCACAACAGAAAATTCAAAGTATACAATTATTTAATGGGCTGATAGACACACTGAGAGTACTCGCAGATACCTCAAACGAAAATGATGGTAAACTACTCGAACCGCTTATTATTGAACTTGAAACCTTATCTAGCGGAACAGACAGTGCTCACATTGAAGTAAAAAATGAATTTGAATCTTTATCAAAACACTTCGATCTTATTTCTGAAAAAATAGATAATGACCCTGCAAGTGAAACATATAGGTGGAAGCAAGTACTTATTAAAGAGTTACAACAAATAAATGAACAGTTTCAAATTTTTGAACCCTGGTTATTATTGGCAAACGCTCCACCAAAATTTACAGAACTGGCTTTGATGATTTCAAATTCAACGTTGACAGAATTATTAAATACAGCCAATGAATTACAGGATGCAGTGAATCGCAAACAAAAAGAGACAAACACAACGGATGAAAACAAATGGCTTGAATTATTTCAAACTGCTTTAAATAAATCAATTCATAAGGCAGACCAATTAATTACTGCATCCGAAAATCTTGCTCAGCAATGTAATGACCTGGCGGATATGGTGGAATGGGATTTCCTGTACGATAAATCAAGTCACCTGTTTACTATTGGCTACAATGTTCAGGAACACAGGGCTGATGTGAGTTATTATGATTTACTCGCATCGGAAGTGAGACTATGCATATTTATTTGCATTGCGCAGGGCAAGCTACCGGAAGAAAGTTGGTTTGCGTTAGGGCGGCTACTTACTAATGTAGACGGGAAACCTATTCTTTTATCATGGAGTGGTTCTATGTTTGAATACCTGATGCCACTCCTGGTAATGCCTACTTATGAAAATACATTACTTGACCAAACCTATAAAGCGGCAGTGGAATGGCAGATTAAATATAGTAAAAAAACAAATATCCCCTGGGGCATTTCAGAATCGTGTTACAATATGATCAATGCTAATTCTAATTACCAGTACCGTGCCTTTGGCGCTCCGGGATTGGGCTTGAAACGTGGACTGGAGGAGGATGCTGTCATAGCGCCTTATGCATCTGCAATGGCATTAATGATAGCTCCGGAAAAAGCGTGCGAAAACCTGGAACTGCTTAAGAAAAAAGGATTAGAAGGAAGGTTTGGATTGTATGAAGCCATAGATTATACACCTTCACGATTACAGCGTGGGCAATCAAGTGCAATTGTTTATTCATTTATGGCGCATCACCATGGAATGAGTTTATTGTCATTGGCTTATTTACTACGTGACAAACCGATGCAAAAATTATTTGAAGCAGAACCGCAGTTTAAGGCAACGCTTTTATTACTACAGGAAAGAATTCCAAGAGCCACTACCTTTTTTGCACACACCACTGATATAGCAGATATTAATTATGTAACAAGTGGCCAGGAAACAAGGATTATCAATACCCCGAACACCTCTGTACCTAAAGTACAATTATTATCGAATGGAAGGTACCATGTAATGATAACCAATGCGGGAGGAGGTTACAGTCGATGGAAAGACCTTGCTGTTACCCGCTGGCATGAAGATGTTACCTGCGATAATTGGGGAACTTTTTGTTACATCCGGGATTTAGATAGTAAAAAATACTGGTCCAATACTCATCAGCCCACACTTACAAAGGCTGATAAATACGAGGCAGCTTATTCCCAGGGCCGCGCAGATTTTAATACAAAACAAAATGAAATAGAGACACACACTGAAATTGTTGTTTCTCCGGAAGATGATATAGAAATGCGGAGATTACGGGTAACAAACCGTTCCGGTATACGTAAGACTATTGAGGTTACCAGTTATGCAGAAGTAGTGATGGCAAATGCCGCATCAGATTTGATGGCGCCCGCTTTCAGCAATCTTTTTGTACAAACCGAAATCATTCCTCATAAACATACGATCATGTGTACCCGAAGACCACGATCGGCAGAAGAACAATCACCGTGGATGTTTCATTTAATGGCAACAGAAGGAAAACATGCCGAAGAAATTTCCTATGAAACAGACAGGATGGCATTTATTGGTCATGGCAATTCTATCGTGAATCCGCAGGCCATGAATAATCCCGGCAAACTATCCGGAAGCCAGGGTTCCGTGCTGGACCCTATTGTTGCCATCCGTTATAAAATAATCCTGGAGCCGGAAGAAGTAGCTACCATTGATATGGTTATTGGCATTGCTGAAACGAAGGAAATTTGCCAGGGGCTGATTAATAGATACCAGGATAATACCCCTCATAAAGATCGTGTATTTGAAATGGCCTGGACGCATAGCCAGGTGGTCCTCCGGCAAATAAATGCTTCCGAAGCTGATGCACAATTATATGGACGTTTAGCCAGTTCCATTATTTTTACTAATACTTCTTTTCGTGCAGACGCTGCCATACTAATCAATAATCACCGTCAACAGTCAGGTCTGTGGGGTTATTCTATTTCTGGAGACTTACCCATTATTCTTTTAAAAATTGAAAACCAGGCTAACATGCAAATGGTAAAACAATTGATACAAGCCCATGCTTATTGGCGTTTAAAAGGACTTTTAGTAGACCTCGTGATCTGGAATGAAGCACATAATGTTTACAGGCAGGATTTCCAAAATGACATCCAGGCGCTAATTCCATCCGAATTAAAAGACCGCCCGGGAGGTATTTTTGTGAGAGCCGCAGACCAGATATCTAATGAGGATCGCATATTATTTCAAACAGCAGCCCGTGTCAATATTTCGGATAGCGTGGGAACGTTAGCAGATCATGTGAACCGTAAAACGATTGCAAAAGTAGCCATACCCCGTATCAGTAAAGACGAAAAATATACGGCTTCTTTAACGCCAATTACTTCGCCAAAGGACCTTATCTTTTTTAATGGATCAGGTGGCTTCTCTCCTGATGGAAAAGAATATGTTATTGTTACCGATGATAACAGCAAAACGCCGGTTCCATGGGTAAACGTAATTGCGAATCCAAAGTTTGGAACGGTTGTTTCAGAAAGCGGGTCAGCGTATACCTGGACTGAAAATGCGCATGAATTAAGGCTTACATCCTGGAGTAATGATCCCGTATCAGACACAACCGGTGAAGCATTTTATATAAGAGATGAAGAGAACGGTCACTTCTGGTCAACTGCATTGTTGCCCGCGGGAAGTAAGTCACCTTATATTACCCGTCATGGTTTTGGGTACAGTGTTTTTGAGCACATGGAAGATGGCATCTATTCAGAGATGATTGTGTATGTTGATATAGAATCAACTATTAAATTCACCGTATTAAAAATACGTAACCAGTCAGGAAGATCGCGTAAGTTATCCGCTACAGGTTATACGGAGTGGGTGTTGGGCGATAACAGGATGAAAACTGCCATGCATATTAATACAGAAGTGGATCCTGATAGCGGGGCAATCTTTTCAAAAAATCAATACAATACGGAGTTTAACAACAGGGTAGCATTTTTTGATGTGGATTATTTGAAAAAAACTTTTACCGGCGACCGTACTGAATTTATTGGACGCAATGGAACTTTGCAAAATCCGGATGCGATGTCACGTATAAAACTTTCCGGCAAAGTTGGACTTGCATTGGATCCATGCGGTGCTATCCAGGTTCCATTCTTTGTGGCGGATGGAGAAGAACAGGAAATCATTTTCAGGTTAGGAGCAGGCAAAGATGCCAATGAAGCAAGCGCCATTGCCACCCAATTTCGTGGAGCTGCAAAAGCCAGTGAAGCATTAGAAAAAGTAAAAAAATACTGGACGAATACCATAGGCGCTCTACAAGTGGAAACGCCGGATAAAGCCATTAATCTTATTACTAACGGGTGGCTAACGTATCAAACGCTTTCATCACGATTATGGGGACGCAGTGGATTTTATCAGTCTGGCGGCGCATTTGGTTTCAGGGATCAGTTACAGGATGTAATGTCTTTGCTTCATACAAGGCCTGAACTTG
>OBLU010001994.1_pt1 | contig 18894 bp, 14 predicted proteins | sample 1518681 | NCBI WGS metagenome assembly OBLU01 (sample SAMEA3539304, study PRJEB22396) | soil metagenome | biome: tundra; feature: field; material: soil | place: USA | collected 2010-05 | depth 0.15 m | reverse complement strand
AAGGTCGAGATCACGGGCGTTGCCGTCCCGGGGAAGGATAACGTTCACACGATGAAGGTGTCGGCGGTGAAAATGATTTCCGCGACCTGTCCCTAGCCCGTCCATGTGACGGGGGTCTTTATCCTATCGGGATCTGAAAAGGTAATGGCCCCCGCCACGTCTCGCTCGAACTCGTTGCGTGCTCAACCCACGGCGGATTGTAGCCAACGTGTCATCGTACCTAGCCCCTATCGGGCTAGACTACGTCGCTAGCCGCGCTAGCCTCGCAAGAAGAGATCATCGGACTTTTGGCGCTGATCGCCGTGTGCGTCGTCGTCTATTGGCTGCAGACGCGCGCGGCCGTAACGCAGGCGTGAAGCGCCTGCGTGGCTAACCAATTTCTCGCTTGTCAGTATCAGCACGCTTGGGGTTTCTGCAGGAACGTGACCTCGTCTTGCGACGAGTGCCGGTTGAGTATTGCGTTACGATGCGGAAAGCGGCCGAATTGATCGATGATCGTTTTGTGCGCGATCGCATCACGCGTCCACTGCTGATTGCCGAGGCGCGCGATCAGATCGACTGCAAGCGCTTGATCATTGCGATCCTCGCTATGCTCGAACGGCATATACAGAAACAGCCGCTCCTGTTCATTCATGGCGTCGTCGAAGCGCTGTTTGACTGCGGCTCTGGAGAGTTCGCGCGCGATAGGATCGGCCGCGAAAGCAGATGGCGTGCCACGGAACAGGTTGCGTGATAATTGATCCAAGACAATGACGGCGGCCAGCAGCGGGCGATGCGTCATTGCGACGGATCCATCGCCTGCCACGACTCGTCGGTGCAGCGCCAGGAAGCGAGCGCGGATCTGCGCATCGATGGCATCGCTCTTCGCGAACCATTGAGCTGCTTCCAGCTCGTCAAACCAGAAATGCAGAACCTCCCCTACCCAGGCTGGCTCGACGCTATTGCTGGGCGAATGCGCGACGGACATTATTCCGGCAGACCGGCCAGACGCATGGATGAGGCAAGTTGATCGACATCTGCCGGATTCTTGAACGGCAACTTACTCATGAGGTGAGTAATCGAGAAGTCTGGTTTCATGGATAAACATTCTATAGCGCTGGCTTCGGCACGATGCATGTCGTCCAGCTTGGCGTGACATCCGGCAATCAGCGCTGCATAGTAATAGGTGCGAATCCGCAAGCGGCTGAGCGTCGACAGGGCATCCGCGTATCGACCCAGGCTCATGCATGCCAGGCCAGCGGACCGCCAGCACCACGCCTGATCGAAGTATGGGTCGATCTCTCGGGACCGTGCGAACCAAGTCAGGGCCTCTTCCGGCTCACCCGTATAAACCAGAATGGATCCCAGATCGGCTGCATTCCATTGGCTGTTTGGATTGATCTCGACAGCCCGCCGGCTGTATTGCACGGCCAGATCGAAAGAGCGTCGATGCACGCAGGCGTGGCCGAGGATCGCATGGCAGGTGCTCTCACCGGCGTCGAGTTCGACAGCCCGCATTGCGAGGACGTATCCCCTTTCCAATGCGGCAGCCGAGCTTCTCGGGCCGTCGCCCCATTGTGAGTAAGCCAGCGACGCCAGCACTGCGTGTGCGAGTGCATAGCCGGGGTCAAGTTCGATCGCTTTCTCGACCAGTCGGGTGGCCTCCGCTTCGCCCTCCGGATCGTCCCAGGACAATGAATTGGCCTTCAATACACACTCGTATGCAGCCAGACTCAGCGGCGGCTTGCGGCGAGCTCGCTCGATATCAGAGGCTTCTACGCGACCGACGAGCGTGCTGACGATCGTTTGTACCACCCGATCCTGTACGGAGAAGATCTCGTCCAGCCCGCGGTCGAATTTTTCGCTCCAGATATGGCTGCCGGCGGCAGCGTCGATCAATTGGGCGCTGATACGGATACGTTCGCCCATGCGTCGGACACTACCTTCAACCACAAAACGCACGTCCAATTCGCGAGCGACCTGCTTCATATCGACTGCGGCGCTGCGATAGCGAAACGAGGCTGAGCGGGAACGTACTGAAATACGTCGCCAGCGCGAGAGCTCGGTAATGATGTCCTCGGTGACGCCGTCGCTGAAGTACTCCTGTCCCGGATCGCCGCTCAAATTGAGGAACGGGAGGACTGCGATCGACGGTTTGTCGCTCAGTGCCGGGGCCACGATCGCATTGGAAGTCGGGTCGGTCGGCGGGTTCACCCACGGCGACACAGGCGCAATGAGTCGATAGCCTCGACGTGCGACATTGGCGATGTATCTAGGGTTTTTTGGGTCATCGCCAAGGGCGCGACGCAGGGCGGCCACGGCGGCGTACACGGAATCGGGGCTGACGACCACGTTTTTCCAAACCAGATCCAGTAGGGCGTCGACGCTCAGTACCTCGCCTGCCCGCTCTGCGAGGCAAATCAGCAGCTGCATTGACTTGGGTTCGAGCTTGATCGTGTGACCTTCTTTGCAAATCTCGTCCAGCGTCGGATCCACGCGCAAGTCAGCGATCCGCAGTAACGAACGACCGGCTGAACTGATGGGTAACATCGCAACTCAATGAATGAGCGAAGGTTTTTGCTATTCGATCGGCTTTCTCGACGTGCTTGCAAATTATACGCCTTGCCGCGGCCGAGACCCGCTACGGATGCTTGCCTCCAAGCTCAGAGAATCCCTAGACCACTTTCATATCCCCATCAGGACTCCCGCCGACGCAAGGAGCACTGTTGCTTCAAGGCCGGCGAGGACAAAACCCGACGGACGAAACAGCCAGACACCTTGAATGCTTTACTCGATACCCAGGAGACCACTATGAATACTCTGATCACGTCGACCAACCTGTCCCGTCTGATCTCAACCGCGATCTTTGGCGTCCTTACCTTAAGCTGGGGCGCGATGTCTATCGCTGCCGACGAAAGCGACGCGCCTCAGGCCGTTGTAAAGTTCGGGGATCTCAACCTATCGAATCCGCAGGGTGCGGCCGCGCTCTACCATCGGATCTGGAGTGCGGCGGTCACAGTCTGCCGTCCTCAAGACGACGGCTCCCTGGCCTCCATGAGTCGCGTGCAGACCTGTGTTCACAAGGCGATCGCGGATGCGGTGACCAAGGTCGACCGGGCTGAATTGTTTGCGGTATACAACGCGAAGAGCCGTCAGCTGCGTCCAATTGTCGTTGCCCAAGGTCGCTAGTCGGTTCGTTGGGCGGTGGCGATTGCCACCGCCCATTTCGAACGTACCCGCCCGACAGAAGACCAACGCGCTATCGCCTTTTTTCGATCAGGCAGAAACCATGACTGAATGGAACACTGCGGAAAGCTACAGATCCATGCTCAGGGTTTTCGAAGATTTGCTCTTGTGTCACATCCGCGTCGAGATCTTTTGCGAGAGCGATCTCGAGGTCATCAACATGAATGTTCATGTGGCCTGGCGTCCAATGACGCTCATTGTGGCGCGTCTCATGAGTAAATTGGGAAGGCTGAGAGCCAGCCCGCTTTTCAAGCAAGCAAAGTTGTGCGTCGCCTGCTCGGAGTACGGCGACTCCGGGGACCGGTTCGGTGTGCTTCGAAAATCCAAAAGCGTTTATAAGTTAGCCCGCCACTGCGCGGCTGGATTGTACGCGGATATCGCCCAATGGCAGACGCGCTTACTCCAGCCAGCCGGCAATCGCCGTGGCGTCCCACTCTTGGATGATGGGCGGGTTGACGTTGAAATTGCTGTAACGGATCCAGGTGGGCCGCACGCGCCAGTACACGAGGCCCGGCCAAGTCTGGCGGGTGGGGCCGTCGGGGAAACGGTCGAAATAGTAGGCCTGCACGTCGGGCAACTCCGCTTCCGTGGGAATCTCGGCAATGCCTTCGTATTGCACGGTGCGCTCGTGCTCCCAGCCGATAACGAACGCGACGCGGGGATTCTTTACAAGGTTTTGATGCTTGCGCGACTGGGTCACGCTATCGAACAGAAGTTCCCAGCGGTCCGTGACGGCGACGCCGACCACTGCCGCCTGGGGGGCACCTTGGGGCGTGACACTCGCCTCAATCGCCCAAGGCTGGGCACGCATGTAGGACAGCAGCTGGGTTGGCGTGAGGGGGTGATGATGTTCGCTCATGGCGGCTATTGTGCCTGATGGCTGGGCCGTCAACATTTGTGGAAAACCGTGAGCCGATGGGGGCCGGCCCTGACAGCTTGTCTCGACTCGGCGGGCTCTGCGCCGACGCATGTCCGCGCTCGGAGTCGGCTAACTGTGAGGACTCCAAGCCCAGAACTCGGCCATCTGCTCGGCAGAAAGACCTGGTCGCCCCGTTCTTGCCATAAACACCATCCTTTAGGTTCACGTTACCTCAGATGGTGTTGCATCGACCCATTGAACCCGCCACCCATTGCTGCCCTTGGTGACCGTCCGCTTCCGAGAACGCAAACAGTAGCCCTCGGCGCCCGACACCTTGCGCAGTGTGCTTCATTGCCGTTGGACTCTAAGGGCGGAACCTGATCAAGCAACCGATGCTTCAACCTCGTGCGGGCCGTCCGAATTCAGATTTCGCGGCGTCGTAAGAGCTTGGCGATATGATCCGCTTGCCGAATGGCCAGGGCCACAATCGTGAGCGTCGGGTTCTCAGTTGAGCTGGTGGCGAACTGGCTACCGTCTGAGATGAAAAGGTTTCGCACGTCGTTTGTCTGGCCATACTTGTTGCAGACGCCGTCACGCGGGTTGGCGCTCTGCCGGCATGTGCCCATGTTGTGTGTCGCGAACGCTTGACCGTTCGTATAAACCTTGCGCGCGCCAGCCGCCTCGTAAAGCGACGTTGCGACCTGCCAGGCTCGTTTGCGAATTGCCGTGTCGTTCGGGTGGTCGACATGGTGTACGTGAGCAATCGGCAGCCCGTGCTGGTCCCGCACCGTTGCGTCTAAGGTGATCGAATTACCGTGTTGAGGCATGTCCTCACCGATAACCCATAAACCAGCGACATTACGATAGCCCTCGATATCGCGCGCATATTCACGGCCCCATGCGCCAGCCTTCGTACTCATGGCAAGATAAAGCGGATTAAGCGGTGGCAACGTCTGCAACAGAAACCCGCCAACGAACTCTCGGTCGCTGCGATGTCGCGCTTCGTCCAAAACGATTCCAGCCATCTGCGTGCCGCGATCGGCGTGTACCTCGCCAGGCATAAACGCCGTTGCAGACCCCATCGTATGAACCATGTAATTGCGGCCTACATGTCCTGAGGAGTTGGCGAGCCCGTCATTGAACATCCCGGAGCTCGACAACAACAACAGACGCGCCGTTTCGATCGCGTTGCCCGCCACACACACAATGCGGGCCCGCTGGCGCTGATTCATGCCGCGGAGTCCTTATAGACGACTGCACTGGCTACCGAGCGCAATCACCAGGGCCTGGAAAACCAAGTTCCGCAGCCCGCATCCGTCGCTGCCCTACCCAATCACCCTATTCATCGCCGACAGCGCCTCGGCGGAATGCTCAGCTACTGCCATCGGGCCGCAGCCTGACGAATGTCGATTCTTTTTTTGGATAATTCGGCCGCCCTCGCCGTCATTCTGTGCCCGCAACACGAAGATGGCGTATTTGATCGCGACGATGACCGTGATCGTCCAGATCACGAGGGAAATACCGCCGAGCACATTCTCCTGGGTCAGAGGTACACCGCCGTGGCTCAGGAAGAGTTGGTCCAAGGCGTACAGCGGCGAAGTGCCGATGTCGCCGTACACGATTCCCGCCGCCGCGATCGACAATGCCGCGACGCTGCCGTGGGGCGCATGGGCAGCCGGATTATTATGCGGGTGACCGTTGTCGCGACTGTTCATGATAGAAGCACTGCGCAACACCTCCTGATTCCTGGCTGCATCAACTATATCAGCCCGCGTATCTCGATGCGCCTGGCAAACAGGATGGCATCCGTAGAATCAGAACCTCGATCTGCGTGCGCAATCAAGCTGCGCCGTCCTTGCCGGGCACCACATGCCGATGATGGCGATGATTTGCCTGATGCTCGATTTCGTAGAGCTCCCACAGTTCCCTGCGGCTGAAATGCAAATGCGGCCAGAGGGACAACAGGGTCGCCTTGCCGATCTTGCGCTCGAGACCATGCAGTTCGTTGAAACTCTTCTGCCATTCCTCCTCAACGAACGGTACGGTTTCGCCTTTTTCCCGCGCCATCTCCAGTCGATCGAAACGCAGCACCAGTTCCGTGTGCAAACGAACGTAGGCAAAGGCGTCGGCGACCACGGACTCATTGAAGTGGCGCGCAAGGTCGAGAATGAATAGACCGCCTTCCTCGTGCTGAAATCTCCCGCTCCGGATATCCTCGAGAAGATGCTCGTGCGACTCATAGTCCGTGAGCAATCATGTATGGATTTTGTGCTCGCTCTTGGCGAATACCAATAAGAGGGTCAGCAACAGCACCACCAGCGCGCCGGCCGTGGCGATGGTCGGCAGGTCGGTCAAACTATTGAACACGCCATGCGCCACCACGGCAATCAACAGTCCGGGCAAATAAAGCGCTGGATGGAACCTCGTGTGCCGCTCGGTCAGGGACTGGGCGATTACGCCGAAGATCGCCGTCGCACCGCCATGCATCACGGCTGTACCAAAACCGCGCGAAAGCCAAACACCGAGACTCGCCTGCGAAAATCCCTGCAGGTAGTACAGGTTCTCGACCACGCCAAAACCCGCGCCGATCGTAAAGCCTATGATGGCGGCGTCCACCATGAAGCCGATGCGGTTCCTGAGGAATAGATAGACCAATACGGCCGCCTTCAGGGATTCTTCGATGCATGGCGCGATGTAACGCCCGTAGGTCGGGAGCTCGAGATGCGTCAGACTCATCGCTGCCCCGTTGATCACCCTGGCGCCCGTGGCCAGCAACCCGCCGATTACCAGCATCTGCAGGATCCTCGAGAAATCGACCAGCTTCCAACTGTCGAGGTACACGAGCACGGCGAGCAGCATCAGCGCCAGCGACAAACCGAGCAGCGTCTTTACGATCATATCGATGGACATTGCCGTCACGTGCGGTTAGCGGTCGGTGCGGATCATCACAATATTCTCAACGAGACCATGAACTCATTGCGCTGTACGACGCCGCTTTCGAACCCGGCGGCGTAGCCGATCGAGAACGTCATCGGCAGACGCAGCGCCACCGTGAAATTCCAATCCATTTGGATACCGACGTCGCTGAGCGTGTGGTTGGGTCCAGGTCCGCTGTCGTCGTACATCACGCCGGCGAACAGCGCCGTGCGCGCCGAACTGAGGAAGAAGCTAGCCGAACCGACCTCTTCGAAGCGAATGGGCGGCAGATTCCACTCGAGAACTGACTTTGCAAAGCTGCGCGCGGAGATCTGGTCGATCTCAAAACCCGGGAAACTATCGTATTGGCGGTAGCGCTTGACCTCGCGATCATCGATATAGTTATTTTCGAAACTACCGAAATAGTAATAGGCGAGCGGATTGGATTGATTGCCGCCGGCGACGCCCGCCGAGTTGTACAACCAAAGCGATGAGTGCTTCCAAGGCAAGGCAAAACCGAAATTCAAGCCGGCACGCAGCTTCGGGAACGACTGATCCTCGTTCTGCGCGTAGTCCTCGGTCGCCATGACGTTCCATTCATAGCCTTCCTCATGATCGACGGCACCGAGTGATTTTTCCGTATAGCTGTACTTGAGTCCGATGTTTCCCTGAACGATGTTCGAATCGAGCCCAACGGTATGCACATTCTGCGCGCCAGGCAGCGTGTCCAGTCCGCGGTAATAGTCGGTACTCGCGATCAGATCCAGCGTTCGCGGGTCATCGTAAATGAGCGTGTGCTTGTAGTCCGCAAGAAACGCATCGCCCTTTCTGGCGCGATCGACCGGCCCCAACAGGTCGTAGAAGTCAGCATTGTTGTGCCAGTAAACAAAGTGCCAGTCGATCATGCGATAGTCGACGTTGGCGTGCCAGCGTTCCCCGCTGCTCGGAGCATCGGGCAGGTACGAGACCGCGGTCGAGAGCTGATTGAGCAGCAATGGATCCTCAAGGGTCGCCTGCCAGCCGTATGCCACCCGGCTCTTGTAACCCTCGATCACCGGGTAGGTGGATACGAGCTGCATTTGTTGCAAAGGCACATATTTGCCGCGTGCCGTGATCATCTCATCGAGAGGCACCTGCGCGGGCGAACCGACCGCAAGTGTCTTGACGAACGGCCGTTCATCCGCCACTTTCGTTCCGAGAAACGTAATCGCCCCCAGATCATCGAGGGGTATCGGATCGATAACAATTGGCGTGAAGCCTTGGCCGGTATACTCAAAGGCGATCAGCGAGCCGTCATCGCGCGGAATTGGCCGGAACAGTCCGGTTGCGACATTGCTTACGGCCTCGACTTTGCCGGTGGCGATTTCAAAGCGGTAAATATTCGAAACGCCGGTGTAGTAAGCACTGCCGTACAGAAAGCGCCCGTCCGGTGAAAACACGAAACCCTCCGGCATCGATGAGCCCAGCTGGAATTTCGTGACTTCGGTGGCGTTACCATTCAGAAGATCGCTCAACCGGAACACTTGCTCCGTCTGATCGCCATTGATTTCGCCGACCGAAGCCGAAAGAAGTTGCCCGTCATGTGAGATATCGAGATCGAAGAGAATCTCGCCGTAATTGAAGGTGTGCACCTGGTTCCAACTCGTATAAGGGGGAGGGATACGCACCAGTGTGACGTAGCCGTTCAGGTGCCGGATACCCCAGATCGAGCGGTCCTGCGGGTTGAATACGAGGTCGCCGATACGTGCGCCCTTCAGCAGCAATTTGGTCTTGCCACTGGCAATGTCGATCTCGATGAGATCGCGATAAGCCAAATTATTGATCGTATACCACGCTTTGTTGCTCTGTGGGTCGTAGGCGAACGAGGTGACTTTGTAGAGCGTCGGTCCCTTGAGATTCCTGAGCCGGTGGATTTGTCCGTCTTTGAACGACATCTCGCCCACGTGCGCAATAACTCCGGGGTAATGAAATGCGCCGATGAGACTCTGGCGCTTCGGGTCGTAAAAGGAGCGCGAGATCGAACCCAACGTGCGGTCGGTCAGTCGCTGTGTCGGCGTCAGGGGGTTCGCCTGCACCGACTGCAGATTGACGCGCTGGTAATCGTGCTCCCAGGCAACCCAATTCTGCCAGGCCGTATCGAGGGGTTTGCCGAAGACGTGTTTGAACTGCGTGGAATAATAGGCGTCACTGTCTTTACCTCTCTTCAACCACTCGAGAACCTGCTCGGGTGAATAGTTAAGCGCCAGATAACTGAAGAAACGCGTGCCGTACAAGTAATCGTTCGCGCCCACCTGGAAATCGACGAAGGTGCCCTCGGACTCGAGGCCCAGAGGGCTGTAGAACTTGGCATTGTCGCGAACCATTGCGCGAAACACCATTTCGTCGTAGGCGCCTTGCGCGCGGCCGAACCCCCCCGCCATCCAGGTCTCCATGAACACGGCGCTGCCTTCCAGGTACCAGCGGGGTACGCTGGCGCGGGGCGCCGCCAGGTAACTGTAGAGAATGGATTCCGGATGCTGCTGCACCGGCATGGGTTTGCCGTGAAAAAATCTGCGCCACCAAGCGTCCTGCTCGTTCCACACGTCCATTGTCGCAACGTGCACCATTTCATGGTTCATCAACGTGAAGAACCGTTCCCCGGGAGAAAATGTCTCGTAGATCTGGGACATCGGGGAAATTTCGACGCTCACCGAATTACTGGGGATTACACGCGCCCCCGCATTGCCGCGGTCCGAAAAATCCTTTAACCAGACAGTCGTTTTTTCCCACGGCGTCCAGGCAAAATTCCGGCGTTGGGCAGCAAGCGAATTTTCGAAAGCCCGCGCTACGTAAGGCGTCAGGTAGGTTTCGGCTGGATCGAAATACAGAAGGCTGAAATCCTTCGTCTGAAGCATGCTCAAGTCGAGATCGGTCGCAGCCGCTTCCCCGACGACGCAGAGCAGTCCCACCGCGCATAGGACCGCTACTCGCAAAATCTCCCCTCACTGCCACGAGGCATTTATCCCCAACAGTCTTGTATCAGGTTTTTGGTGAACGTGCGGTCTCAGCCGCCGTCTTGAAATATGTACCGCACGAATTACTGTCTCCTGTCGCCCATTGCGTCGGCGGAAGCGTCAAACGCGGGGATCTTCTCTATAGCGCCTCGGTCTGAAAAAATTGGCCGTGGGGCATCTCGCGGTCTACGCCGATGCCCTGAAAATTCATGGCACAATCCTGGCACAGCTGCCGGCGCCGCAAAAACAGCTCGACTCGTAACTATAAGAAAAATAAGGAATTGTTTGGTGGCCAGGGAGGGAATTGAACCCCCGACACGCGGATTTTCAGTCCACGTTCCATAACCAGCTAAGTTACTGAATTCTCATGAAAAACTCCGTAGCCAGTGTCCAATATTTCTGCGAGATACGGGTACTTAAGGCCCTGATTCCCCTAGATAGGGACACTTAATATTGGACGCGGTTTTCCGCGCGAGCCTCTGGTTCTCGAAGCAACGCGTCACTCGATGTCGTTGCTCGGCATCGAACGCGGCGAATGGCAGATACTGACCCCGAAGCGGAAGCGGGCGCCAGCCGAGAGCGGTCACAGAAATCGGGCAAAGCGGACGGTCGCCGACTGTCGGACCTGTCAACTCTCTACCAATTACGGGTGAGAGTCGGCGCTGAACGTGGAATCTCGACTGAAACTCTGCAGCGCGGCATCGCTGTCAATGCGCAGTCGACCTCCGGTACACCCGGAGTGTCAATCCGGCGGCAGCAGGACACCGGCTCACACAGCGCACAAGGAATGAAGCTCTTCGGACGGGCCGGTTCAGAATGATTCCGTAGGCTCCCTTAGAAATAGCTGCTCATCCGGGCTCGAACTCCGACCCCCGCATCGCACGTGGGATCATAAGAAGCAAGTCCGACGCGCATCGGCATTCAGCGAGTGCGTATAATCGTCTACGAGCACGGGCGACTTCTGCGTGCCGATCACCCAGTCTTAAACGGTGCTACGCGATCCCGACGGCACGAGATTTTCCCGGCGGCCTGGTCTATCAGATGGGCGTAATCCATGGCTGAGGTCGACTGGCTGCAACGATTCTTTAAGTTAGGAAGCGAGACGGCATGTATACGCTTTACTACAGCCCGGGAACCGCCAGCATGTGCGTACACCAGGCGTTGATCGAGGCAAACGCGCAGTACCACCTGGTGCTGGTGGATCTGCAGTCTGGCCAGCAGCGCGACCCGGCGTATCTCCGACTCAATCCCGGCGGAGTCGTGCCGACGTTGCTGATCGACGATGTGCCGCTTACCGAAACGGCTGCGCTGTTGATGACGGTAGCGACCCGACATACCGAGTCTCTGCTGGCACCCGCGGAGAGTTCCGCGAGCCGCGCCGCGTGGTATCAGTGGATCGTGTATCTCGCCAACACGCTGCAGCCCGCGTTCCGCCTGTGGTTTTATCCGACAGACATCAGCGACGATGCCGCCATGCAAGGGATATTGAAGGCCGCGACGTGCCGCAAGATAGAGAGCATTTGGGCGCGAATCGATGCGCATCTGTTGGCGCAGGGCCCGTATCTGCTCGGCGCAACCTTCTCGGCAGCGGACCTCATGCTGATCATGCTGATGCGCTGGTCGCGTAACATGCCAAGGCCGGCGACCGACTGGGCAGCACTCGAGCAGTATGCCGCGCGGATGAAAGCTCGGCCGAGCTGGAAGAAGCTCTACGCACTCGAAGGACTGAACGAATGGAGTTGATCGCCGCAGGGCGGGTTAGCTGGGTGCGCTGCGGGTCATTTCGTCATTTCCGCGACCTCCGACACTCCTATTTGCCCGCCTTCCGTCATGGGGCGGCTGCTTAGAACTGTCGCTAGCCCCCGGAGCCTGCGACACAGTGCAGAGAAGGACCGCCTACCGCTGTGCGGGGGAGGCTTCCCGAAATACAGCAGGGCGGCTCGCGGGCAGCCGCCCTGACCGGTCGCTCAAAGGTTTTACTTCTGCGCGATCTGAATTATCGTGTTGCGGCCGTTCGTCTTATTTTCGTAGTATGCGGTTAATGCGGGCCGGTCGACCTTTGCCACCGCCGTGCTAATGGCGTTCTCTACGCACGCTTGGAAGCGCATGTGCCTCGCGAGATCACGGTCGTCGAACGGAGCACAGACCGTCTCGGCTGCACCTTTCAGGCGTCGATACAGCACCGAGGCGCCCTCGCTGCGCGATAGATCAAGGTCGACGAAGTGGACGACTACAGAAGGCACGTCCTGTGGGGGAGCGGCGTGGGCCGACTGAAACCCAAGAACTAGTGCGAAAATCATCATCGTGGTTGTGAAGCGAAACATGGCAGTCTCCTGTATATGTGTGTGTCGGTTTCGGTCCCCGCTCAGCGAGTCCGGTGCCGGGCGCGAAGGGCGGGATTTCTTTGCGGGTCCAGAGTCACCGATGGGCTGTTACCACTCCATGGACAGAGGCTGATCTATTGCTGAATTAACGATGACCCAACCCTGATCTCGCATGAGCAGCAGGAAACTCCGCTTCGATGGGTGGACGCTCGATCCGGAATCGGGGGATCTCGAGCGCGAGGGCGCCCGGATCCGCCTCCAGGAGCAGCCCGCGCGGGTGCTGCAGGAGCTGATCACGCACGCCGGAAGCGTCGTCACGCGCGAGCAGCTGATTGCGCTCTTGTGGCCTAAGGGCATCGTGGACTTCGATACCAGCCTCAACACGGTGATCCGCAAGCTCCGCAGCGCACTCGGAGACGTGGCGGAGACCCCGCGCTACATCGAGACACTCCCGCGACGTGGCTACCGCTTCATCGGAACGCTCGACCCCGACTCTGGAGCCGCCTTAAGCACCTCCCCTGCTCACGTAGCGCTGTCCGCCCCCGGGGTGCCGCCGGGAGCCGAGCCAGGCGCCGGGCTCGCGGCGCCGCAAGAAGTCCCCCCAGCCGCGAGACTCGAGCCGGCGGCAAGGACAGCGTCGGGTCCCGTCCGCGTGGCAATCTGCGTGCTACCGTTCAGCAACCTCAGCGGCGATGTAGAGGAACACGCATTTAGCGACGGAATCAGCGAGGACATCATCACCGAGCTCTCCCGCTGGCGGCTGCTAGAAGTCCGCTCTCGGTCAGCGTCCTTCAAGTACCGCGGCACCAACGTAGACATCACCCGCGTGGCGCGCGAATTGAACGTTCGCTTCGTGGTCGAGGGGAGCGTACGCCGCATGGGCGATCGCATCCGCATCACGGTGCAGCTCATCGATGCGGCGAGCGGCCATCAGGTCTGGGGTGAGCGTTTTGACCGTAGCCAGACCGAACTCTTCGCGGTGCAGGACGAAGTGGTACAGAGAATCGTAAGCACTCTGGTAGGGCGAGTGCAGGTGACCGACGCTGACCGCGCGCGACGCAAGCATCCTGCGAGTCTCGAGGCCTACGAGTGCGTCCTCAAGGGGAACGCCCTGCCGTGGGACGATGCGGCGGGAGCGGCCGAGGCCACGCGACTTTTCGAAAAGGCCATCGATATCGATCCGGGCTACGGCATGGCCTATGGCCTACTTGCCATCATGCGCATCCACGATTGGCAGAATCACCCTGGAGATTCAACGGCTAAGCTGGATGAGGCCTACCATCTGGCCATACGCGCCATCGAACTCGACGACGGCGAGAGCACCTGCCATTCGATGTTGGCGCAGGTCTGCCTGTGGCGGCGCGCCTTCGAGCTTGCTCTTCAGCACATGAGGCGTGCCGTCGAGCTCAACCCGAACAACCAATGGAACGCGGCAGACATGGCGATTGTCCTCGGATACGCCGGTCAGGCGGAGGAGGCGCTGACCTGGGGCGCCCGTGCCAAGCAGATCGATCCGTACTTCGACCCGCCTTGGTACTGGCGCCAGGCGGGTCGCATATACGCGGTCTTGCGCAGATATCGGGAAGCGCTGGCGATGTTCGAACACATTCCGTTGCGTAACTATCGGGATGCGGCCTACATGGCGGGATGCCACGCTCGGCTTTGCGAAAGCGAGCGCGCCCATACCCTCGTTGCGGAGTGTCTGGCGAAACAGCCGGAATTCTCCATTCGGCACATGATGACAAGAGAGCCTTTCAAGCTGGTGTCCGACGCTGAGCATCTCGAACAATCGCTCCGCCTCGCAGGTCTGCCCGAATGATCGAGGCTGCCCGCTCCAGGGAGGGTCTATCAGGCTGGAGAAGCATGCATGTCCGATGACAGCTCGACGACTCGCTGCATCGCACCACCTTGGGTCGCACAAGTGCTGGACTTCTGGTTCCGAGAGGTCGGCGAAGAATTCTGGTTCACCGCAAGCAGCCACGTCGACGAGCTAATTCGCCGACGTTTTCTTGCGGTGCACGAGCGGATCGTTGAGAGCGATGCCTGTGGCCTCGCCGGCCCGCGCCCGCTACTGGCGGGAATAGTCGTCCTTGACCAGTTCTCGCGCAACATGTTCCGCGGCACATCACGTGCCTTCGCCACCGATCCCGTCGCGCGTAGTTTGGCCGAACGGGTCATCGCGCTCGGTCTCGACATGGGTATGACTCGCGCAGAGCGATATTTCGTGTATCTGCCCTTTGAGCACAGCGAGGATCGCGAACACCAAGCGCTCGCAGTGCGTCTGATTGAACAGCTGGGAAACGAGAGCTGGACGCGCTATGCGCGTGCCCATCAGTTAGTGATCGACCGTTTTGGTCGATTTCCACACCGCAATGCAATTCTCGGCAGAACTTCAAGCCCTGAAGAGCTGCAGTTTCTGAAGGAACCTATGGGATCGCTCTGACCTCCTCGAGCCCAAGGGCGATCGAGTGCTGTACCACCGGACCTTCGTCGGGACGAATATCGGGCCCCGGGGACTCAAGAGGCCACCACGACGCGCGGGACTCCGATTGACAGGTCAAGCTACGCGGATGCGCCCGGAGGATTGGACGATTGAATGTCCGGTCACGACAAAATTTGAGTCGACATTGACCAAGTCTCTTCTCTTCCTGGCCCGTAACACGACGGTTCCAACCGCGCCAACAACCATCTTAGTCAGCAGCGGATCGAAATATTGGACACCGGCGCTAATATTGGACACAGAGTCCGTTCGCTCTGATGCTCTGATGCAACTTCTTGATTTGAAATATCGATTTGATGGTGGCCAGGGAGGGAATTGAACCCCCGACACGCGGATTTTCAGTCCCATCCCCGAATCGAGCTAAGTTCCTAATCGTGTTAAGAAAAACGACATCCTAGTGTCGAATAATTCCGCGAGATCAGAGGCGGTTAACCGGCAGAGAACTCGAAATTCCGCCGGATAACATTGACCGCCCCGCGGTGGGTTTATGGCAGCGGCGCTGGTGCCTCCATTGTCCTGGAGAGGTTTTGTTTGCGCTGCGATGCCCTGTACGGCATTCTCTGAGCCTTACAATCAGAACCCCGGACACGATACTTTGGCCAAGGAACTGGGGCTTGTTGGCGCCCCCGCCGCTGCGGGCAGCCAGCGAGCCGTCTTTGTCAGCTACGCGTCCGAAGACGCGGACGCCGCACAGCGGATCTGCGCGAGCCTGCGCGCCGCAGGGATCGAGGTCTGGTTCGATCAGAGCGAGCTCCGGGGCGGCGATGTCTGGGACGCGGCGATCAAACAGCAGATCAAGGCGTGCGCGCTGTTCCTCCCGATTATCTCGGCGCGTACGTGCGCTCGCGCCGAGGGTTACTTTCGGTTTGAATGGAAGCTCGCGGTCGACCGCTCACATTTGATGGCTGCCGACAAGGCGTTTCTAGTGCCGGTCGTGATCGACGCCATCCGCGACGCCGATGCCCGGGTTCCAGATAGGTTTCGCGAGGTGCAGTGGACGCGATTGAATGGGAGTGAAACGTCACCGGCTTTTCTCGAGCGCCTATCACAGCTCTTGTTACCTGATGAGCACGTCGCGGAAGCACCGACCCCGTCCCCCGCGAGCGTATCGCCGTCGAGTGGGCCCTTCGTCAGCCGTACTTCCCCTGCTCCCACGGGGGCGAGCACAAAAGCCAGCGTATCGTGGTGGTCCGAACGCGCACCGCTGCCTGTGACCGGGCATCGACCTATCGTCGGTCGGGCACGCGAGCTTGATGTATTTCGGGCGGCAATTGGCCGCATGCTTGCAGGTCGACGTCAGTTGGTATTGATATCCGGTGAACCCGGAATCGGCAAGACTTGTTGTGCCGAGGCACTCGCGGACATGGCACAGGACCAGGGCGCACTTGTGTTTTGGGGGCGTTGCCACGAGGAAGGCGGGGCGCCATCGTACTGGCCATGGGTACAAATTCTTCGGGCCTATATCGATGCCACGTCGCTCGACGGGGTGCGTCTCAACCTGGGGACGGCAGCGAAAGATATCGCTGCCCTGGTGCCCGAAATCCTCGATTCATCGCAGCGCACCTACGATGTCCCCAGCGCGATTGCGGATTCGAGCCCTGCGCGATTTCGAGCCTTTGATGCTATCCGACAGTTCTTCCACCAAGCCTCGCAGCAGGCGCCGATTACCTTGATTTTGGACAACCTGCATTGGGCCGACGCGCCGTCCCTCTCACTCCTGGAGTTCCTGAGCCAGGAGTTGCTGAGCAGTCGATTGCTCATTGTCGGCACGTATCGGGACGCTGACGCCTCAGGAAAGACACCGTTACATCGCACACTCGGTGGGCTGAGGCGCAATTCCGATATTGAGCGCGTTCATCTTGCTAGGCTGTCTCAGAGCGCTATCGCCGAGGTCGCCGAGCGATTATGCGACGTCTGCCTGTCGCAGCCTGCGATCAAGTTGATTTATGAAAAGACAGATGGGAATCCATTGTTTGCCATCGAGTTGATCAAGGTCCTTATTGATGAGAGCGCGGGATCCGAAATTGGAGCGATGCTCGCAAGAATTCCCGCTGGCGTACACGAGACCATCGGCCGACGTCTGATTCGACTCTCTGACCGTTGCAACGAAGTGCTCTGTGTCGCGGCTGTCCATGGCCGGCAATTCACGGCTCGTGAGATTGCCGTCGCCATGGACGAGGATATGCAATGCGTACTGGCCGGCCTCGAACCGGCCATACAGGCGGGAATCGTTCAATCGAACCTCGACGTCTCAGGCGGATTCCAATTCACACATGCATTGATCCGCGAGACGATCTATGAGGACTTGCCTACCGTTGATCGCATGCGCTTGCACGGCCGTGCCGGTGACGCTCTCGTGAGGGTTCATTCCGCGCACCTGGAACCCGCCCTCACTCGAATTGCACACCACTATTATCAAGCGGCCGCGCTGGGAAGCGCGGACAAAGCTGTTGTTTACGCGTTGCGGGCTGCGGAAAGTGCCGTTCGGATGTACGCATATGAAGATGCGCTCCTGTATTACGACCGTACTATTGAGACACTAGAGAGCGGCGGATTGATCCATGATGAGCGACTGGCTCGAGCCTACGTTCTGAAGGGCTCGGCGCTATATCAACTGGGGCAGATTCAGCAGTCCATTGAAGTACTGCTCGAGGCGGTGAATCGGACTCGCGTATTGGGAAGCGCCGAACTGCTCGTCGACGTTCTGATGCTTCTGACAATGTCTTCACGGCATGTTGAGCAACACCACTTCGTTCCGTTGCTTGAGCGCACATTGGCGCTTTTGCCTAAGGTCGATTCGGCCCCTCGCGCGAAGGCATTGGCAACGCTCGCGTTCGCCCAGAGAACAGTGACGGATAAATCGCGGATTCAACTTTTGGTGGACCAAGCCCTTGATATGGCCAGTCGCAGCTGTGACGCCACGGCGCGCTGCGCATGCTACCAACTTACGGTTATGGCGCTGCGCGGTAATCCCGAGAGTCTGCACCGCCGACTCCTAGTCGGAAAAGAATACGTTGCAGTTGCTCGGTCTACAGGCAGCGCCGACCTGTTGGCGGAAGCCTATCATTGGCAGGCCTTAAACTGCTTTGAGTCCGGGCAGCTCGCGGAATTAGAGGCTCTTCTGGAGGACTATGACAGTCTCAGCGCCGCACGTTTCGGGCTGCATCAGTACCAGGTCGGCGCCCATCGCGTGACGCTAGCGCTGTTGCGTGGCGAGTGGGGCGATTTGGAACGTCGGATCGAGGAGTTGCTAGAGATCGGTACGAGGACTCGTCGCGAGGATGCGGACGGCGTCTATGGTTCGCAGATGTTTGCACTGAACCGTGACCTTGGTCGCCTGCACACACTTGCCCCACAGATAAAGGAGATTGCCGCGAGCGCGACTAAGCGCATGTGGGAGCCAGGTTTGATGCTCTTATACGCCGAGGTAGGTTTGCTCTCGCAGGCGAGTGAGATTTTTCATCAGCTCACGGAGCGGGATTGTCACGCCATACGCCGAGACGATATGTACTTGACCTGCCTAGTATTTTGTGCGCAGACGTGCTGCGCATTGGCGGATGCCAGTGGTGCCGAGTCGCTTTATCCGCTACTACGTCCCTATGGACTGCAAACAGCCAATCACCCCACAGCCGTGTGCTTGGGCGCCACCGCTCTCTACTTAGGCATGCTGGCTTCCACCGCGAACTGGCCGGATCTTGCCCGTGAGCACTTTGATCAGGCTGTGATGCTGAATCGTGCAATGCGCGCCTGGCCCTCCCTGGCTCGGACGCTCTACTGGTACGGCGCTTTCCTGGTAACACGGCAGGTGGAGGCAGAGCGGCGCCTGGGGATTCAGCAGCTGCGCGAGGCCGAGCAGCTTGCGCGTCGACTGGAAATGACCCGGTTGGTTGTCGATATCGGTGCTTTGTTGCATGCGAAGGACGGTACTGTCACTTTTCCTGATGACCTGACCGCTCGCGAAGTCTAGGCTCTGCGTCTGCTCCCTATCGGGCGCACGAACATGGAGTCTTCGCTGGTGCTGGCGATTAATCTGAATATCGTGGTTACGCACGTCCGAAACATTCCTAATAATATGCA
>OBLU010001993.1_pt1 | contig 18896 bp, 14 predicted proteins | sample 1518681 | NCBI WGS metagenome assembly OBLU01 (sample SAMEA3539304, study PRJEB22396) | soil metagenome | biome: tundra; feature: field; material: soil | place: USA | collected 2010-05 | depth 0.15 m | reverse complement strand
GCTGGCGGCCAACGCGGCCGGCCTGCAGCGCCAGGCGGCGGCGATCACCACCAAGGGCTCGCCGCAGTACGGCCAGTACGAGTCGGTGGCCGAGCTCTCGCGCCGGTACGGCGCTCCGGCCGCCGCTCGCCGCCGCCTGCTCGGCTGGCTGCGCGGCCAGGGCGCCACCGCGGTCAAGATCGACGCGACCGGCCTGTTCGCCGATGCGACGATGACCGTCGCGCTCGCCCAGCGGCTGTTCGGCACCCGGCTGGGCAGCTTTCGTGACGCCCGCAGCGCCCGCTTCGTCGCCCCCACGGGCGCCGTGCGCGTCCCCGTGCAGCTCCACGGACTGGTGACCGGCGTGGTCGGGCTCGACACGGATTCGCTGCCGACCGTATCCCAGCCGTCGATCTCGACCTCAGAGGGCTTCGTGCACCACGCGGCGGACAGCGCAGCTCAGCAGGCCAGCGGATATGAGCAGCGGACCGGCACGGCCGAGGGTTGTGCGCCGGCGCGCCGGGCGCACGGCTTCACCCCCAACCAGTATCTGACTGCCTACGACTACGGGCCACTGCTGTCGGCTCATCTGAACGGGCAGGGCGAGCGGGTCGCGCTGATCGAAGTCGACGGTTTCCGCTACTCGGACATCCGCAGTTTCGCGCACTGCTTCGGCCTCTCGATACCGGCGATCAACGGCTTCGGGGTCGGCAGCGTCTCCAAGGCGCTGACTCCGGGCGGCGAGTCCACGCTGGACCTGGAGGTGCTCGACGCCGCGGCACCGAAACTGAAGGCGATCGACGTCTACGAATCGCGGGCTTCCGCGGTCGACGTGCTCAGGTCGCTGACCGCGCCGCTGCAGAACCAGGGCCGCCAGCCCCAGGTGATCTCGGCCTCGCTGGGCGCCTGCGAGGCGGCCTTTGCCGCGGCGGTCGGCCGCTCCGGGATCAACGCCGTGGAGGGCTCGCTGGCCCTGGCGGCGGCCAGCGGGATCAGCTTCCTGGCCTCCAGCGGAGACGATGGCTCGTCGTCATGCACCGGGCAGGGCGGCCCGCTGGACATGCTGGCGGTCAGCTTCCCCGCCTCGTCGCCATGGGTCACGGGCGTCGGGGGCACCAACTTCGTGCTCAACGCCTCCAACCAGATCGCGCTGGAGGAGGTCTGGAACGACACGCCGATCCAGCTCGGCGCCGGCGGCGGTGGGATCAGCCGGCTGTTCGGGCGCCCGGACTACCAGAAGGCGCTCGTCAGCTTCAGCCATCGCGCGGTGCCCGACGTCTCGATGCTCGCCGATGTGGCGCCCGGCTACGTGATCTACTGCTCGGCCAGGTCGGACTGCATCAGCCAGCAGAACTCCGATCGCTGGCTGCCGGTCGGCGGAACCAGCGCCGCGACCCCGCTGCTCGCCGCCGGCATCGCGCTGACCGACGAGGACCTCCGGCTGCACGGCCGCCAGGATCTCGGCCTGGCCAACCCGCTGCTCTACGCCCTGGACAGCACCAGCCTGGCGAGTCAGGTCTTTGGCGACGTCACGCTGGGCAGCAACGACATCGGCGCGTTCCTGCCCGGCAGCGGCCACCGGCCGCTCGGCTGCTGCACGGCGGCCGCCGGCTACGACGACGCCTCCGGGCTGGGCAGCGTCAACGTGTCCAACTTCGCCGCCGCGGCCACCCAGCTGCAGCCGGCGATCGCGAATGTCGGGCTGTCGCTGCCCCCTCAGCGGCATCCCGTCGCCGACCGCCGTCTGCTGGCGATCGTGTCGTGCAGCGGCGCCTGCCTGGTGGCCGCCTACGCCGAGCTCACGGTCGGCCGCGGCCGGCCGTTCAGGGTCAACTCCGCCGTCAGCCTGCTGCGGCGGGCGCGGAGCAAGACGATCTCGCTCAAGCTCGCCGACAGCGATCTGGCCAAGCTGCGCTCGGGCCTCGCCGCCCACCGGCGGGTCGCCGCCACCGTTTACTCAGTGATCCTCGATCCCGGGGGGAACGTGGAGCGGCGCAGCGCGGGCCGGAGGCTGGGGATCCGCGGGTAGGCCCTCCCCGCTAGGCGTCCCACCCTCAGCCTCAACCTGCGCGGACGCTTGTGCTCGCGCCGTCGCCGTGCAATAATCTCAGTCAACCAGACTTAGATTTGCACGACTCGAAAATGGAACATTGATGCAAACAGACCGCTTTACGATCAAATCCCAGGAGGCTCTTTCGGCGGCTCAGCGGTTGGCCGACGAGCGCCGTAACCCTCAGACGACGCCTGAGCACCTGCTCGCCGTGCTGCTCGAGCAGGACGCCGGAGTGGTAGCGCCCGTGCTGCGAAAGCTGGGCGTGGAGCCCGCCACGGTGCGCCAATCGGTCAGCGCGGCGCTTGACGCGCTGCCGACGCTGACCACGAGCGGCGGCCGAGAGGAGCCCGCCGGCGGTTCCGGCGAGCTCGTCCAGATTCTGCGCGCCGCCGAGCACGAGATGCGCAAGCTCAAGGACGAATACGTCTCCACCGAGCACCTGATGCTGGCGCTGGCCACCCATCCCGGTCCGGCCGGCGACGCCCTGCGCGCCAACGGCGCGAACCGCGACGCCCTGCTGCAGGCCCTGAGTGAGGTGCGTGGCTCGCACCGCGTGACCGATCAGAGCCCTGAGGAGAAGTTCCAGGCGCTGGAGAAGTACGGGCGCGATCTGACCGAGGCCGCCGCCGCCGGCCAGCTTGACCCGGTGATTGGGCGCGACGACGAGATCCGCCGCGTGATCCAGGTCCTGTCCCGCCGGACCAAGAACAACCCGGTGCTGATCGGCGAGCCGGGCGTCGGCAAGACCGCGATCGCCGAAGGGCTCGCCCAGCGAATCGTCTCCGGCGACGTCCCTGAGGGCTTGCGCGACCGGCGGGTGATCGCGCTGGACATCGGCGCCCTGATCGCCGGTTCCAAGTACCGGGGCGAGTTTGAGGACCGGCTCAAGGCGGTGCTCAAGGAGATCGCCGACGCGCAGGGCACGATCATCCTGTTCATCGACGAGCTGCACACGATCGTCGGCGCCGGCGCCGCGGAAGGGGCGGTGGACGCCGCCAACCTGCTCAAGCCGATGCTGGCGCGGGGTGAGCTGCGCGCCGTCGGCGCCACCACGCTTGACGAGTACCGCAAGCACATCGAGAAGGACGCGGCGCTCGAGCGCCGCTTCCAGCCCGTGTACGTGGGCGAGCCGAGCGTCGAGGACACAATCGCGATCCTGCGCGGCCTCAAGGAGCGTTACCAGGTCCACCACAAGGTCCGCATTCAGGACTCTGCCCTGGTCGCCGCGGCGACGCTGAGCCACCGCTACATCGCCGACCGGTTCCTGCCTGACAAGGCGATCGACCTGGTCGACGAGGCCGCATCAGGGATCCGGATGGAGATCGACTCCAAGCCGACCGAGATCGACGAGGTCGACCGGCACATCATGCAGCTGGAGATCGAGCTGCAGTCGCTCGGCGACGACGACGACCCGGGGACCGCGGCCCGGCGCGAGCAGCTCGAGCGGGCGCTCGCCGAGGAGCAGGAGACCTCGGCCGGAATGCACGCCGAGTGGCAGCGGGAGAAGGATACCCTCGGTGCGGTCGCCGATCTGCAGGCCAAGCTCGAGCAGGCCAGGATCGAGCTCGAGCGCGCCCAGCGCGAGGGCGATCTGGGCCGGGCGGCCGAGCTCCAGTACGGAACGATCCCCGAGCTGGAGAAGCAGTTCGCGGCGGCCGAGTCCGCTGATCAGCTCGATGACTCGCGGGCCGCGCAAATCAGCGAGGCCGGAAGCCGAGCGCGCGGCAGGCGCGAGGCGACCGGCGGGCCAAGATTCCTCAAGGACGTCGTCGACGCCGAGGACGTGGCCGAGATCGTCGCCAAGTGGACGGGCGTTCCTGTCTCACGCCTGCTGGAGGGCGAGATCGAGAAGCTCGTGCACATGGAGGACCGGCTGCACCAGCGGGTGATCGGTCAGGACGAGGCGGTCAGCGCGGTGGCCAGCGCATTGCGACGCTCCCGTGCCGGGCTGCAGGACCCCGATCGTCCGATCGGCACGTTCCTGTTCCTCGGCCCGACCGGCGTCGGCAAGACCGAGCTGGCCCGGGCATTGGCCGAGTTCATGTTCGACACCCACGACGCGATGGTGCGGATCGACATGTCGGAGTACATGGAGAAGCACGCCGTCTCCCGTCTGGTCGGCGCGCCCCCGGGCTACGTCGGTTACGAGGAGGGCGGCCAGCTGACCGAGGCGATCCGCCGCCGGCCGTACTCGGTCCTGCTGCTGGACGAGATCGAGAAGGCCCATCCGGACGTGTTCAACGCGCTGCTGCAGGTGATGGACGACGGGCGCCTGACCGACGGACAGGGCCGGACCGTGTCGTTCAAGAACACGGTCCTGATCATGACCTCCAATATCGGGGCGGTGGGCGGGTCTCTGCGCGCGGGCGTCGAGGCCCACTTCAAGCCCGAGTTCGTCAACCGGCTCGACGACATCGTCGAGTTCGATCCGCTGAGCCGCGAGCAGATCCGCGAGATCGTCGACCTCCAGGTGCAGATAGTGGTGGCGCGAGTACGCGAACGCGAGCTCGAGCTAAAGCTGACCGACGACGCTCGGACGCTGCTGGGCAACCTCGGATATGACCCGACCTACGGCGCGCGCCCGCTGAAGCGGGTGATCCAGAAACGGCTCGTGGACCCGCTGGCGATGGCGATCCTGGAAGGACGCTTCGTGCCCGGCGATACGGTCCGCGTCGATGCCGCCGACGGCGAGCTGGTGCTGGTTGGATCCGCTAAAGCGGATGTTGAATCTGCCGCAGCGGATCCAAATGAGAGTTTCGCTGGCGCGAAACTCTCAGACGCGGGTGGTGCCTAGCCGCGCCGCGCACGGGACATTGTGCCCGTGGATCCGGTACAAACGCGAATCGCGACCGCCCACGAGAAGGAGAGCCCAGGTGCCGACGTACATCATGCTCACGACGCTCAACCCCGACGGGGTGCAGACGATCAAGAACAACCCGGGCCGGATCAAGGAGGTCAACAAGGAGGTTGAGCAGCTCGGGGCCACGGTCAAGGCGCAGTGGGCGACGCTGGGTCGGTTCGACTTCGTCAACGTGATCGAGGCTCCCGACGAGCAGACGATCGCGCGGGTCTCACTCGAGCTGGGCTCGCGCGGGACCGGTCGGTACGAGACTCTGATCGCGATCCCGATCGACGACTTCATTGGCTCGATCTAAGTGAAGCACTAAGTGCTCCCCACCGGGCCCCGCGTGCTGGTCCTCGGCGGCGGGGCCCGCGAACACGCCTTGGTTCACGCGCTCGCGCGCTCACCGCGGGAACCTGAGCTGCTGTGCGGGCCGGGAAACGCCGGCATCGCCGCCGACGCCCGCCCGGTCGCGCTCGATCCCGAGGATCCCGCCGGCGTCGTGCGCGCCGCGCACGAGCACGATGTCGACCTGGTCGTCGTCGGTCCCGAGGCACCGCTCGTCGTCGGGGTGGCCGACGCCCTGAGCGCTGCCGGGATCCGCTGCTTCGGTCCCAGCGCGGCGGCGGCTGCGCTGGAGGGATCCAAGGCGTTCTGCAAGGAGATCATGGTCGCGGCCGGGGTGCCGACCGCGGCCTATCAGGTGGTCGCCGACCCGCAGGCGGGCCTGCAGGCGATCACCGGCTACCCGACGGTGATCAAGGCCGACGGGCTGGCGGCGGGCAAGGGGGTGGTGATCGCGCAGACCGAGGCGCAGGCTCATGCGGCGCTGGACGAGCTGCTGCTGGAGCACCGCTTCGGAACCGAGCGGGTCGTGGTCGAGGAGTACCTCGACGGCGAGGAGCTGTCCCTGCTGGCGCTGTGCGACGGCGAGCGCGCCGTCCCGCTGGCCTCGGCCCAGGACTACAAGCGCATCTTCGATGGCGACCAGGGGCCCAATACGGGTGGGATGGGCTCCTACTCGCCGGTGCCCGCGGTCGACACCGCGCGGGCGCAGGCGATCTGCGACACCGTCCACCAGCCGGTGCTGGAGGAGCTGGCGCGGCGCGGGATCGCCTTTCACGGGGTGCTGTACGCCGGGCTGATGATGACCGCGGCCGGTGCCAAGGTGCTGGAATTCAACGTGCGCTTCGGCGATCCCGAGACGCAGGCCATCCTTCCGCGGCTGCGCAGCGATCTGCTGGGGCTGTTGGAGGCGGCGACGGTGCCGGGGGGCCTCAGGGATGCCGAGCTGGAGTGGGATTCGGCCACCGCGGTCACCGTCGTGCTGGCCAGCGCCGGGTATCCGGCGTCGTCCTCCAGCGGCGATCTGATCACTGGCCTCGACGCGGTGCCCGGCGACGTGTACGTGACCCACGCCGGAACGGCTGCCGGCGCCGAGCAGCAGATCGTCACCGCCGGTGGGCGGGTGCTGAGCGTGACCGCGCTGGGCGCCGACGCGGCCGGCGCCCGGGCGTCCGCCTATGCTGCCGTGGACATGATCGACTTTCCCGGCCGACAGCTTCGTCGCGACATCGCGCTCCGGGCGGTGCGATGAGATGACCGAGGAAGCGCCGCCGGAGCTCGCCGAAGCGCGCATGGCCGAACTAGTTCCTGAGCCCGAGCCTGAGCCCGACACGATCGCCACCACGGCCTCCGAGATGGAGGAGGTCGACGTCGATGCGCCACGGGTCGGCATCCTGATGGGCTCCAAGAGCGACATGCCCGCGATGGAGGCGGCCGAGCAGGAGCTCACCAAGCACGACATCCGCTCCGAGGTGCGCGTGATGTCCGCCCACCGCGAGCCCGACAAGGTCGCCGAGTACGCGCGCAACGCCAAGCTGCGGGGGATCCGGGTGATCATCGCGGGCGCGGGTCTGTCGGCGGCGCTGCCCGGCGTGGTTGCCGCGCACACCGAATTGCCGGTGATCGGGGTTCCGCTCACCAGCCGCACCTCGGTCGCCGGGGGCCTGGACGCGCTGCTGTCGATCGCCCAGATGCCGCCCGGCGTGCCGGTGGCCTGCGTGGGAGTGGACAACGCCCGCAACGCCGCCGTGCTGGCGGCGCGGATCATCGCCGCCTGAGCCGACTCTCACAGCGTCACCCCCGAGCACGAAATGTCGTCCGGCGCTGCGCCAGTGCACTAGCCTGTCTGGCGGGTGGCGATTGATGGCTGAAGTGATACTTCATGTGTCCTCGCTGGCGGGCAGTCCTCTGCTCGACTCGGCCGGTGAGCGCCTCGGGCGCGTTGACGACGTAATCGCGCGTCTGGATCTGGCCGATCCGCTGCCGGCGGTGGTCGGGCTCAAGGTCCGGATCGGCGGACGGGAGATGTTCGTCCCGATCAGCCGGGCCGAGCGGCTGGAGCCGGCCGCGGCCCGCACTTCCACGACCAAGCTCGACCTGGCCCAGTTCGAGCGCCGTCCCGGAGAGGTTCTGCTGCGCGCCGACGTGCTGGATCGCAGCCTGATCAACGTCCAGGCGGCGCGGCTGGTCACCGCGCGTGAGGTAGAGCTCGTCTGCGAGGACGGGACCTGGCGGGTGGCCGGGATCGACCCGAGCTTCCGGGCCCGTCTGTGGCGGCTGCTTCCGCGGCGCTTCCGCGGCCACGACTCCGAGCACACCCAGTTCGTGCCCTGGCGGGAGGTCGAGCCCTTCGTGGGCCACGTTCCGACCTCCCGGCTGAAGCTCGCCTCGCGCCGCCTGGCTCGCCTTCACCCGGCCCAGATCGCCGATCTGGTCGAGGCCGCCTCGCACGAGGAAGGCGAGGAGATCCTGGAGGCGGTCGCCCAGGACAAGGAGCTGGAGGCCGACGTGTTCGAGGAGCTCAACGACGAGCACCAGGTCGAGTTCCTGCGCGAGCGCTCCGACGAGCAGGTCGCCGAGGTCCTGGGGCGGATGGCCTCAGACGATGCCGTCGACCTGCTGCTGGAGATCGAGCAGGACCGGCGGATCCCGGTCCTCAACCTGCTGCCCGCCGCCAAGCAGCGCAAGCTCAGGGCGCTGCTTGGTCACAATCCCTCCACGGCGGGCGGGATGATGGATCCCGACTTCGTCTCGGCGCCGGCCGAGGCCACGGTGGGCGAGGCGATCGGGCGCCTGCGCACGAGCGAGCTGGGCCCGCAGACGGCCTCGATCGTATGTGTGGTCGACGGCGCCGGAGTGCTCACCGGCGCGGTGTCGCTGGCCGAGCTGGTCCGCGCCGGCGAGCACGAGCGCCTGTCGAGCCTGCCCGACGGGCCGGGGCCGACGGTGACCACCGAGGCCGACCTCCCCCGGGTCGCGCAGCTGATGGCCGACTACAACCTGATCGCGCTGCCGGTGCTCGATCACGACGGCCGGCCGGTCGGGATGATCGCGGTCGACGACGTGCTCGAGCTGCTGCTGCCCGAGGAGTGGCGCCGCCGCGAGGGCATCGCCCGCGGCTGAGTCGGCGCGAGCCGAGCCTTCACCTCCGAGCGCGCCGAGCGTTCCGCTGGTGCTCGAAACATCCATTTGTGAAGCCGTCTTGCCTGGAAGGGACCGGCCTGCGTTGCTAATCTCGAGCTAGGCCGTACCGGCTACAGGGCCGTACACGATGAGCAACCACGAAACATTTCCAGAACTCGACGAGCTACCGCGAAGTAAGCGCGCTGCGGTTGGCGAGGTGGTTGCCACCGGCATTCGGGTTGACCCCCGAGCCTGAGTGACCTCCTGACCAACCGCGGCGGCCGCTGCGAATTGGTGAAAGGAGGTTGAGCGATGACCACGGATCCAGGCGCGGACGTGCCCCGCGTATCCGCGCCGTCGCCGCCCAGCCCGTCCCCGGCTCCCCCAGCTTCCCCGGCCCCCCCGGCGCGTGAGCGGGTGGTGCTCGATGCCGCCCACGTCGGCGACATCCAGGGCGCCTTCGGCACGATCCGCCAGCACGAGGGAGCTCACCGCGGTCTGCGGGCTCGCACGCTGGCCCTGATGGCGATCATCGGCCCGGGACTGATCGTGATGGTCGGTGACAACGATGCCGGGGGCGTGGCCACCTATTCGCAGGCCGGCCAGAACTACGGGACGAGCCTGCTCTGGGTCCTGCTGCTGCTGGTCCCGGTCCTGATCGTCAATCAGGAGATGGTGGTTCGGCTGGGGGCGGTGACCGGGGTCGGGCACGCGCGGCTGATCAACGAGCGTTTCGGGCGCTTCTGGGGCTGGTTCTCGGTCGGGGACCTGTTCGTGCTCAACTTCCTGACGATCGTCACAGAGTTCATCGGGGTCAGCCTGGCGCTCGGCTACTTCGGCGTGTCGAAGTACATCGCCGTGCCGCTGGCGGCGATCGGGCTGGTGGCGATCTCGGCCAGCGGAAGCTTTCGCTTCTGGGAGCGGGCGATGTTCGTGTTCGTGTTCGCCAACCTGCTCGTCGTCCCGCTGTTCTTCCTCGCCCACCCGGCTGTCGGCGACGTGGCCCGGCACTTCGTCGTCCCCGGCATCCTCGGCGGCGCCAACTCGACCTCGGTGCTGCTGATCATCGGCATGGTGGGAACCACGGTCGCCCCGTGGCAGCTGTTCTTCCAGCAGTCCAACATCATCGACAAGCGGATCACGCCGCGCTGGATCAACTACGAGCGTCTGGACACCTGGATCGGCGCCGTCATCGTCGTGGTCGGCGCGGCGGCGCTGATCGCGGTGTCGGCGTTCGCCTTCCATCACACGCCCTACTTCGGCCACTTCCTCGACGCGGGCGCCACCGCCAGCGGCCTTGACCACGTCCTCGGGCCGACCGCCGGCGCCTTCTTCGCCGTCGTGCTGCTCAACGCTTCGTTGATCGGCGCGGGGGCGCTGACGCTCTCCACCAGCTATGCCTTCGGCGACGTGTTCGGCACCAAGAGCTCGCTGCATCGCAGCTTCTCTGACGCCAAGCTGTTCTACGGGATCTTCTCCGGGCTGATCGCCGGGGCGGCGGCGATCGTCCTGATCCCCGGCGCGCCGCTGGGCGTGATCACCCTGGCGGTCCAGGCGCTGGCGGGCGTGCTGCTGCCGAGCGCCAGCGTGTTCCTGTTGCTGCTGTGCAACGACCGTGAGGTGCTGGGGCCGTGGCGCAACCCGGGCTGGCTCAACGTGATCGCCAGCGTGATCGTCGCCGTACTGGTGCTGCTCTCACTGATCCTGATGGCGACCACGGTCTTCCCCAGCATCAACGTCACCACGGTCAGCCTGGTGGGCGGGGCGCTGCTGGCGATCGGGCTGCTGGGCTTCGGTCTGGTCCTGCTGCGGTCACGGCGCGGCGCGGCGGCCGTGACGATGATCGAGTCCGAACCTGACATCCCCAAGGAGCAATGGACGATGCGGCCGCTGGCGCTGCTGGCCCGCCCTGAATGGTCGACCGGCCGCAAGGTCTCGATGCTGATGCTGCGCGGCTATCTGGTCGTCTCGGTGGTGCTGCTGGTGATCAAGGCCGTGCAGCTGGGCGGCGGGTGAGCCCGCGGCCCGCAGCCTGCGGCGCGGCCAGCCCCAGGCAGCCCACCCGCGCCGCCAGTGCACTAAGGCTTAGCGTTCAGTTCAGGCGAGCCGCTGTTTTCGACCTTTGGCGTTTTGGTTCCGAGGGGTGAAACCAAAGAGCCAAAGTTCGACCGCCGCTAGTTCCGGCGCGGCTACAGGGCGTCCGCGCAGGGCACCTGCTCGTGCGGGTGCGTTAGGTCCTGGATGTACTGCGCGATCACCGCGGCCGCGCTGCGCTGCAGGCGGGGAGCCTTCCGCGGCGGGGCGGTAGTGTCGACTGGGCTCTGTGTTCTCATGACGGCTTCCTCCCGGTGATCCGTTGTACGATGGATACCGTACGATAGCAAATGTACGAAGACCGTCGTACAATCAGTGAACATGTGCATCAACCCACCGATCACATAACCACCGATCACGTAACCACCGAGCAGATCGCTCACCCCGCTCAGGCCGAGCTAGAGCTCGGGGCCGTGCTGCACGCGCTCAGCGATCCGGTCCGCCTGCGGATAGTCGGCAAGCTGGCCAAGGCCGAGTCCGAGTACACGTGCGGGAGCTTTGAGCTTCCCGTGACCAAGTCGACCTGCACGCATCACTTCAAGGTGCTGCGCGAGGCGGGCGTGATCCATCAGCGCCATCAGGGGACCACGCGCCTGAACAAGCTGCGGCGCGAAGATCTCGACGCCCGGTTCCCTGGTCTCCTGGACACGATCCTCGAGGCCGCCGCCGACGCCAGAACCGCAGCGCCGAGCGCCGGATAGTCTCCGGGCGGTGATTTCCCGCTACACGCGTCGCGAGCTGGCCGAGGTCTGGTCTGACCACGCTCACTTCGAGGCGATGCGCGAAGTCGAGGTCGCCGCCTGCGAAGAGATGGTCGGGCCTACGGCCGAGGAGCTGGAGGCGATCCGGGCGGCCACGTTCACGGTGCAGGCGATCGCCGAGCGCGAGCTGGTCACCGATCACGACACGGCCGCGTTCGTGGACGTGCTGGCGGTGTCGGCCGGCCCGGCGGGACGCTGGGTCCATCACGGTCTCACCTCCAGCGACGTGCTCGACACCGGACTCGCGCTACAGCTAAGGCGAGTCGGTGAGCTCGTGCTGCCCGACGCCCGGCGGCTGGTCGACGCGTTCGCGCAGCGCGCCCGCCGGCACGCCGAGACACTGTGCGCCGGACGCACGCACGGCATCCATGCCGAGCCCACCACCTTCGGGATCAAGCTGGCCGGCTTCGCGTTTGAGGCCGACCGCAACGCCCGGCGGTTGGCGCAGGCCTTCGACCAGGTTGCGGTGGGCGCGATCTCCGGCGCTGTGGGCACCTACTCCGCCACCTCGCCGGACTTCGAGCAGCGCGTGCTCGCGCGCCTGGGGCTGGAGCGCGAGCCGGTCTCCACCCAGGTGGTGGCGCGCGATCGCCACGCCGAGCTGCTGCAGGCGATCGCCCTCGCCGGCGCGGGCCTGGAGCGCTTCGCCACCGAGCTGCGCCATCTCGCCCGCACGGAGGTCGGCGAGGTTCGCGAGCCGTTCGCAGCCGCGCAGAAAGGCTCGAGCGCGATGCCCCACAAGCGCAACCCGATCAAGTCAGAGCAGGTGGCCGGTCTCGCCCGGGTCCTGCGCGCCAACGCCCAGGTGGCGCTGGAGGACGTGGCGCTGTGGCACGAGCGCGACATTTCGCACTCCTCGGTCGAGCGGATCATCCTGCCCGACGCCACCACGCTGCTCGACCATCTCCAGCGGCGCGTCCTGGCGCTGGTGGAGGGGATGGTCGTCGACGAGCGCCGGATGCGGGAGAACTTGGAGCTGACCCACGGCGCGCAGTTCTCCCAACGGGTCCTGCTCGCCCTGGTCGGCCAGGGCCGCACGCGCGACGACGCCTACCGGATCGTGCAGCGCCTCGCTCAGCAGGCGCTCGACGAGCGCACGCCGCTGCGCGAGCTGCTGGGCGCCGATCCCGTGACCGACGGCCTCGACCTTGACGCGATCTTCGACTACCGCGAGTTCGTGCGCTACGCCGGCGAGATCGTCGGGCGGCTGGACCGGATCACTGCTCCGGCGTAGACGGCGAAGCGTCAGAACCACTCGCTAGCATCGCTCGCGTGACCGCTCTGGCTGACCTTCCGCTGCTCGCCTCGGGCAAGGTCCGCGAGATATACGACCTGGGCGGCACCCTGCTGATCGTCGCCTCGGACCGGATCTCGACCTACGACGTCGTGCACCCCACACCGATCCCTGACAAGGGCAAGGTGCTGACCGGACTGTCCACGTTCTGGTTTGAGCGCACGGCACAGATCGTCCCCAACCACGTGATCTCCGTCACCCAAGGCGTCCCGCGGGAGGCCCGCGGCCGCGGGATGGTGGTGCGCAAGCTGAAGATGCTCAGCGTGGAGTGCGTGGTGCGCGGCTACATCACCGGCTCGGGCTGGAAGGACTACCAGCGCACCGGCGCGGTGTCGGGAATTCAGCTGCCGGAGGGCCTGCGCGAGTCCGACCGGCTCCCGCAGCCGTTGTTCACGCCCAGCACAAAGGCCGAGGTTGGCCACGACGAGGCGATCGACTTCGAGGGTGCCGTGGAGCTGGTCGGCGAACGGGCGCTGGCCGAACGGGTCCGCGACGTCTCGATCGCGCTATACGAGCACGCGGCCGAGCACGCCCGCCAGAACGGGATCATCCTCGCCGACACCAAGTTCGAGCTCGGCCTCGACGACCAGGGCACGCTGACTATCGGCGACGAGATCTGCACGCCTGACTCCTCGCGCTTCTGGCCCGCCGACCTCTACGAGCCCGGCCGCGGCCAGCCGAGCTTCGACAAGCAGTTCGTCCGCGACTGGGCCTCCTCCACCGGCTGGGATCGCAACCCGCCGGCCCCGGCGATCCCCGACGAAGTCGTCGGACGCACGCGGGAGAAGTACATCGAGGCCTACGACCGGATCACCGGCCAGCCGTTTCATGCCTGGCTGCAGCTCACGGGTGCGCGCGGACCGGTCGAGCGCAACGGCGGAGGCTAACCGGTGCGCGCGCGGGTCCTGGTCAAGCCCAAGGCGGGGATCCTCGATCCCCAGGGGCAAGCGGTGGAGCGGGCGCTGCCGGCGCTGGGGTTCATCGGCGTGCGCAACGTCCACGTCGGCCGCCTGATCGAGCTCGACGTCGAGGATCCGGCGCGGCTACCGGAGATGTGCGAGCGCCTGTTGTGTAATCCGCTCATCGAGCAATATGAGATTCTGGAGTTGGTGGAATCGCCTGGCGGCGATTCCATTCGGAGTTCCGCGCGGCCGGATCCCCAGCACGTAGCGTTTGCTGGGGCGGAACTCCCGGGGCAGGCGGAAGTTCCGGGGGATGAACTGTTCGAGAAGCTGGAGGGGATCTCAAAATCCGCCGGGAGTTTCGCTAAAGCCAGCGTTCCGGCGGAAATGACGTCGGCCCCCGCGAAACTCCCTAAGGAAACGGATGATGCCCAGTGAAACGAGGTGCCCTGTGAAGTTCGGCATCATCCGTTTCCCAGGCAGTTGTGATGACACCGATGCGCAGCTGGCCGCGAGCCGCGTGGGGGAGGCGGTGATCCTGTGGCACGCCGACCGCGACTTGCAGGGCGTCGACGCGGTGATCGTGCCCGGCGGCTTCTCCTACGGCGACTACCTGCGGGCCGGCGCGATCGCGCGCTTTGCGCCGGTGATGGAAGCGGTGGCCGAGTTCGCAGGGGACGGCGGGCTGGTGCTGGGGATCTGCAACGGCTTTCAGGTCCTGTGCGAGGCCCACCTGCTCCCGGGTGCGCTGCTGCCCAACATCTCGTTGCGCTTCATCTGCCGCCAGGTGGAGCTGGAGGTCGTCCGCATCGATAGCCCGTTTACGCGCGCGTGTGCATCCGACCCGGGCGGGACCGGCACTCATCTGTCGATACCGGTCAAGCACACCACCGGGCGCTACTACGCCCCGCCGGCGGACCTGGCCCGGATGCGGTCGACGGGGCAGGTGCTGCTGCGCTACGCCCCTGGGCACAACCCCAACGGCTCGGCGGATGACATCGCCGGCGTGTGCAACGAGCGCGGAAACGTGTTCGGGCTGATGCCCCACCCCGAGCACGCGGTCGATCCGCTGACCGGCTCCAGCGACGGCCTGGGCATCTTCGAGTCGATCCGGGCCCAGGTTGGCGATCGCGTCGTCGCCCAGTGCCGTGATTCGAAATCAGGGCACTAACGCCGACCGGCACCGCCGGCTCGGCCTGACCGACTCGGAGTTCGAGCTGATCCTGGCCCAGCTCGGCCGCGAGCCGAGCGACGTGGAGCTGGCGATGTTGTCGCTGATGTGGTCCGAGCACTGCGCCTACAAGCACTCCAAGAAGCTGCTGGGTTCGCTGCCGACCAAGGGGCGCCACGTGCTGCTGGGCCCGGGCGAGAACGCCGGTGTGGTCGACGTCGGCGGCGGGATGGCGGTCGCGTTCAAGGTCGAGTCCCACAATCACCCCAGCGCGGTGGAACCGTTCCAGGGCGCCGCGACGGGCGTCGGCGGGATCCTGCGTGACGTGTTCGCGGTCGGCGCGCGCCCGATGGCGGTGCTCGACTCGCTGCGCTTCGGCGAGCCGGCCGACTCGCCGCGCTCGCGTTACCTGCTCGACCGCGCCGTGGCCGGGATCGGGCACTACGGCAACTCGATCGGCGTCCCGACGGTGGGCGGCGAGATCTACTTCGAGTCAAGCTATGAGCAGAACTGCCTGATCAACGCGATGTGCCTGGGCCTCGCCCCTCACGAGCGGCTGATCCGCAGCGCCGCCGCCGGCCCGGGCAACGTGCTGCTGCTGCTGGGGGCGCTGACCGGACGCGACGGGATCGGCGGCGCCTCTGTGCTGGCCAGCGCCGAGCTCGGCGAAGCCGATCAGGCCAAGCGCCCGTCGGTGCAGATCGGCGACCCGTTCGCGGAGAAGAAGCTGATGGAGTGCTGCCTGGAGCTGCTGGATTCAGGGCTGCTGGTCTCGCTACAGGACCTCGGCGCCGCCGGGCTGACCTCGTCGGCCTCGGAGATGGCCAGCAAGGGCGGCGTCGGGCTGGAAATCGATCTAACCCGCGTGCCGCTGCGCGAGGCCGGCATGGAGCCGTTCGAGATCATGGTGTCCGAGTCCCAGGAGCGGATGCTTTGTGTCGTTCATCCTGATCGCGTTGCTGAAGTCGTGGCGGTCTGCGAGCGCTGGGAGACGCTGGCCACCCCGATCGGGACGGTCACCGACAGCGGCCACATGCGCGTCCTGCACGAGGGCTCCGTGGTCGCCGAGCTGCCGGTCGGCGTGCTGGTCGACGACTGCCCGCTGTATGACCTGGCGCCCGCCCCCGCCCAGGATCTGTATCCGGCCCCGCCGGCGACGCTGGCCGGCGGCGAGTCTCCGGCCCAGCTTCTGCTGGCGCTGCTGGGTTCGCCCAACATCGCCTCACGCCGGCCGGTATTCGAGCAGTACGACCCGATCGTCGGATCGCGCACGGTGCGCCGCCCCGACGAGGCCGACGCCGCCGTGCTGGCGCTGGCCGACGGCTCGGCGATCGCGGTGTCGATCGACGGCAACGGCCGGCGGGTGGCGTGTGACCCGAGGCAGGGCGCCATCGAGGCCGTTTATGAATGCGCGGCGAACCTTGCCTGCGTTGGCGCGGCTCCACTGGGTTTGACCAACTGCCTGAACTTCGGCAACCCCGAAAAACCCCACGTCGCGTGGCAGCTGGAGCAGGCGGTGGCGGGAATCGCGCAGGCGTGCGAGGAGCTTGACGTGCCGGTGGTCGGCGGCAACGTGTCGCTCTACAACGAGGCGCCGAGTGGGCCGATCTTCCCCACGCCGGTGATCGGGATGGTCGGCAAGCTGCCCGACGCCTCGCGCACCGGCCGGGTGGCGTTCGTGGCCGAGGGCGACGCGATCGCGCTGGTGGGGCCGTTCGCGCCCTCGCCGGTCGGCTCCGAGCTGGCCAAGCTGCGGGGTGACGCCCCCGCCGGAGTGTTGCCGCCCATGGATGGGCAGGCGGTCCGTGATGCGCATGAGGCGGTCCGTCTCGGGATCAACTCCGGTGCGCTCCAAAATGCCCATGACATAGCCGAGGGCGGCCTGGCGGTGACGATCGCTGAATGCTGCGTGGCCGGTGGCATCGGGGCGGCGATCGAATTGGCCCCGGACTTCGACCTGTTCGGCGAGGCGCCCGGGCGGGGCTTCATCGTCTCGGGTCCTCAGGCGGCGCTGGCCGGATTTCCGATCATCGGCCGGGTCGGCGGCGATTGGCTGGAGATCGCCGGGCGGCTGAAGCTCGCAGTTTCCGAACTGCACCGCGTCCGTGAGCACGGACTCGTCGAGTACGTGTGACCCGCGCTGCTAGGCTGACTGTCGAGGCTTGCGGAGACCTCTTGTGATCGACCATCGGGATGGCCCACGCGACGAGTGCGGCGTCTTCGGGATCTACGCGCCCGAGCACGACGTGGCTCGACTCGCATATTTCGGATTGTTCGCCTTGCAGCATCGCGGCCAGGAGTCGGCCGGGATCGCTACGGCTGCGCGCGGCGGCAACATCATGGCGATCCGCGATCAGGGGCTCGTCTCGCAGGTGTTCAACGAGCACACCCTGCGCTCGCTGCTGGGTGACATGGCCGTTGGCCACGTGCGCTACTCCACCACCGGCTCCTCGGAATGGGAGAACACCCAGCCGATCGTCCGCGACGACCATCGCACGCTGGCGCTGGCCCACAACGGCAACCTGATCAACGCCGTGGAGCTGCACTCCGAGCTGCGCGGGCGCGACGTGCCGTTTCGCTCCACCTCTGACTCGGAGATCATCGCGGCGCTGCTGGCCACCCACCCCGCGCCGCGGATCGAGGACGCGGTCGTCGACGTGCTGCCCCGGCTCAAGGGCGCCTTCTCCACGGTTGTGATGACCGAGGACGCGGTGGTGGCCTTCCGTGACCCGCACGGGCTGAGGCCGCTGGCGCTGGGCATGATCGAGGCCCACGACGACGTCCCTCCGGCCTACTGCGTGGCCAGCGAGTCGTGTGCGTTTGATCTGATCGGCGCTCGCCTGATCCGTGAAGTCGAACCGGGCGAGGTGGTGACGCTGAGCGAGGGCGGGTTTCTGAGCCAGATCGTCGATGACACCCAGCGCCGCGCGTTCTGCGTGTTCGAGTACATCTACTTCGCGCGTCCGGACTCGAGGATGGCCGGCACCGTGCTGCAGGTGGCGCGCTCGCGGATGGGCGAGCTGCTGTGGAAGGAGGCTCCGGTCGAGGCCGATCTGGTGATCCCGGTGCCCGACTCGGGCAACCCGGCCGCCCGCGGGCTGGCCAAGGCCGCCGGGCTGCCCCAGGACGACGGCTTCATCAAGAACCGCTACGTGGCGCGGACGTTCATCCAGCCCGGACAGGAGCTGCGCCGCCAGGGGCTGCGGATGAAGTTCAATCCGCTGCCGGAGGTGGTGGCAGGCAAGCGCCTGATCGTCGTCGATGACTCGATCGTGCGCGGCAACACCACGCGCCAGATCGTGCAGATGCTGCGTGACGCCGGCGCCGCCGAGGTTCACCTGCGGATCTCCGCTCCCCCGATCAAGCATCCCTGCCACTACGGCATCGACATGTCCACCCGGGAGGAGATGATCGCCTACGGGCGTAGCGTCGAGGAGGTGTGCGCCGAGTTGGGTGCCGACTCGCTGCACTACTTGTCTTTGGCGGGCGTCTATGAGGCGGTGGGAACCTCCCCGGCTACGCATTGCGACGCCTGCTTCAGCGGCGTCTACCCGCTCGACGGCACCGAGACGGCCAACGGCAAGTTCGCGCTGGAGACCGAGTTACCGCTGGTCAAGGTGTAGTTCGCGACCGGGCCGCCGGGCGGCTCGGGATGGGCTCCATCACGGTCGCTGGGAGCCGCCGCGGCCGGCGCTATCGTCGGCCGCCCGATGGATGCTCCCCAGGCACTGCGCCGGATCTTCGGCTTTGAGGATTTCCGTCCCGGCCAGGCCGAGGCGGTGGGCGCCGCGCTCGCTGATCGCGATGCGCTGGTGGTGATGCCGACCGGATCGGGCAAGTCGCTGTGCTACCAGCTGCCCGCGCTGATGCGAGACGACCTGACCGTGGTCGTCTCGCCGCTGGTGTCGCTGATGCAGGACCAGGTCTCGGCGGCGGCGCGGGTGGCGCCTGGGAGGGTGGAGCTGGTCAACGCGCAGCGCGGGTACGCGGCCAACCAGGAGGTGGTGGCGCGCGCGGTCGCCGGCGAGCTGCGGCTGCTGTACGTGGCTCCGGAGCGGTTCGCCGCCCGGGGGTTCGTGGACGCGATGCGCGGGGCCCGGGTCGGATTGTTCGTCGTCGACGAGGCCCACTGCGTCTCCCAATGGGGCCACGACTTCCGGCCCGACTACTTCTCGCTCGCCGACGCGGCCCGCGAGGTCGGCGCGCGGTCGACGATCGCGCTGACCGCGACCGCGACCCCGCTGGTGGCTGACGACATCGCGCGGCGGCTGGCGTTGCGCGGGCCGGCCAGGGTCACGACCGGCTTTGATCGCCCCAACCTCAGCTTCGCGG
>OBLU010001992.1_pt1 | contig 18900 bp, 10 predicted proteins | sample 1518681 | NCBI WGS metagenome assembly OBLU01 (sample SAMEA3539304, study PRJEB22396) | soil metagenome | biome: tundra; feature: field; material: soil | place: USA | collected 2010-05 | depth 0.15 m | reverse complement strand
CGGCTGCCGGCTCGTCGGCTTCGATCAGGACGCGGACGGCGTCACAGCGCGTTTCGTCGATCAGACCGGCGCGCCCGCCGGGACGGTGCGCGCCGCCGTGCTGATCGGCGCCGACGGGATCCACTCGACCGTGCGGGCGTCGGTGACGCCCGACGAGGGGCCGCCGCGGTGGAATGGAACGATGCTGTGGCGCGGCGCCACGGACTGGCCCGTCTTCTTGACCGGGCGCTCGATGATCATCGCCGGAGGGATGGAAGCCAAGCTGGTCATCTACCCGATCGGCATCGGCAGCACGGCCGACCGCCGGCTGACCAACTGGGCCGTGATGGCCAAGACGGGCGCGGAGGGAGCTCCGCCGCCCCGGCGCGAGGACTGGTCGCGGCCGGGACGCCTTGAAGAGCTGCTTCCGCACGTGCGGCGCTTTGCCGTCGGCCAAGTCGACGTCACATCGCTGATCCGCTCGACCCCCGAGTTCTGGGAGTACCCGGTCTGCGACCGCGATCCGCTCCCGGCCTGGTCACACGGCCTGGTCACGCTGCTGGGCGATGCGGCCCACGCGATGTGCCCGGTCGGCTCCAATGGAGCCAGCCAGGCGATCCTCGACGCCCGTGCGCTCGCCGACGCGCTCGCCGGCACCGGCGACGTGAGCGAGGCGCTGCGCCGCTATGAGGCCATCCGCCTGGGCCCGACATCAGAGATCGTTCATTCAAACCGCAGCGGAGGGCCCGAGGGCGTCATCGACGCCGTGGAGGCCCTGGCTCCCGACGGCTTTGACGACGTCGAGGCGGTGCTCTCTCACGCCGAGCGCGAGGCGATCGTGCGTGGCTACGCCAGCAAAGCCGGCTTCGCCGTGGCAACCAGTGACCAGACAACGACCACCAGGAGGATGGGCATGGCCCCTTCAACCGGCCCAGACGTGATCGGCGCCCAGGCGGCGATCGACGACATCGAGTGGAACATCCTTGGCCAGATCTACCGGCCCAAGCAGCTCAGCGAGCGCTCGTTCGCCTGGCACGCGACGTTCCCGCCTGACACGTTCGTGCCCCCCCACATCCATCCAACCCAGGACGAGTACGTCTACGTGCTTGACGGCGAGCTGACCCTGGCCGCCGGCGATTCGGACCAGGTGGCGGGCGCGGGCGATCTGCTGCGCCTCCCGATGGGCCGACCACACGGTCTCTTTAATCGTTCCGGGGCGACAGTCCGCTGCCTGTTCTGGGTGACGCCCACCGGCCGTCTTTACGAGCTGTTCGTCGGAATCGACGCGCTGGAGGATCAGACACCAGACGCCGTCGTCGCGCTCGCCGGCTTGCACGAGGTGGAATTCCTGCCGCCTCCCGCGGAGTGATGGCGCACGCGGCTAGGGTTTCCGCTCGCCGGCACGGCTGCCGCGGGCCCCGATCAGTCCGCGGTGAGCTGACCGCCGACTACGGCCGGCTCGCCGTGATTGAATCCGGGCATGAGTGATTCCCTGAGCGCGCAGACGGTGTCGATCGACGGCCACGATGGTGACGAGGTGGAGGCGTATCTGGCCCGGCCGGCCGACGAGGGCTCCCGCGGAGGCGTGGTGGTTATTCATCACATGCCCGGCTATGACCGTGCGACCAAAGAGATCGTCCGGCGCTTTGCCGAACTCGGCTACGACGCGATCTGTCCCAACCTGTACTGGCGCGAGGCCCCGGGCGCCGCACCGGACGATGCGGCGGCGACCGCGCGGGCGCAGGGTGGTGTCCCCGACGAGCGCCTGGTCGGCGATGTCGGCGGCGCCGCCGCGTATCTGCGCGGACTGCCAACCTCCAACCGTAAGGTCGCCGTGATCGGCTACTGCTCGGGCGGGCGCCAATCCGTGCTGGCGGCGTGCAATCTCGACCTCGACGCCGCGGTCGACTGCTACGGCGCGTTCGTGGTCGGTACCCCGCCCGATGGCTTTCCGCTCCAGGTCACCAACCTGGTCGATCAGCTGCCGAACCTGCGCGCGCCGCTGCTGGGCCTGTTCGGTAAGGACGACTCCCATCCGAGCCCTGAGCAGGTCGCCGAGCTCGACGAGATCCTCACCGCCAACAACAAGCCGCACGAGTTCCACAGCTACGACGATGCCGGCCATGCCTTCTTCGCGGTCGACCGACCGGCCTACCGCGTGGCAGCCGCCAACGATGGCTGGGAACGGATCACCGCCTTCTACACCACTCACCTCGGAGGCTGAGCATGTGCACCTACGCGACCGTGAAGACCCACATCGACGGCAGCGCAAAGGGGCCCGCCGGCAGCTGGTTTCACGTCACCGACGGAACGGTGTACTTTGACCACCCGGTCCACGCGATGGCCGAGCACACGCTCAACATCGACTTCGCCGATCCGCAGAAGGGGCCTGGCGCGCGGGTAGCCGTCGAGCTCACGGCCGGCTCGGCCCGAGAGCTGGTCGCGGCGATCCAGGCTGCGCTGGACTCCGCGCCGGCCGAGCTCACCGCCTGACCCGGGCGCCCTATGTCGTGGTCCAGAAGCTGGAGGCCGCGGCCGAGCTCGCGCAGGATCTCGCCGTTGGCATCCGGATAGGCTTACACGACCACATTGCCCACGCCCCACTCCAAGAACGCCGAGCCGGCGCGTGCTCATCCGCCGAGACCAATCCGCCTGATCGCCCGCTCAGCCCTCTGCCGAGCGCGACCTCGCAGCGCAGGCCCCGGCGGGGCGGGGGGATGAGCGCCCAGCTTACGTAGCGCTCCCACGCGGTAGGCGTTATGCATCATCCTGTTCGACGGCCCCGCCGGCAACCCGGATCGCGCTCATCTAGGCGCAGACCGTTGAACTCCAGCCCGTGACACTTCACTCAGAGCAGCCCCCCGCGAATCGTGCGTCCTTGGCGACGGTAGCGCGGGAGTGGACCCGCATCGGGATGACCGGGTTCGGCGGCCCGCCGGCACACATCGCACTGCTCCGCGAGCTAGTCGTGGGAGGCAGAAAATGGCTGGACGCCCGCGCGTTCGAGGACGCCAATGCCGCCTGCAACCTGCTGCCCGGTCCGGCCTCCACGCAGCTGGCGATCTTCTGCGCATACCGAGTGGCCGGGGCTCCTGGTGCGATCGTCGGCGGACTTGGTTTCGTCGTTCCCGCCGTCGCCCTGATCCTCCCCCTGTCGGCCTTGTTTCTCGCCCACACCCCACCGCTTTGGGCGCGCGGCGCCGGCGCCGGAGCGGGAGCCGCAGTCGCCGCCGTCGCGGTCCACGCCGCGAAAGGACTGCTCGCCCCCAGCTTCAACCGCGTGCGCGGCAGGCACAATCGACAGGTTCGATGGCTGGCGTACCTAGCGGCCGGTACCGTCTCCGCGGCACTGATCGGCGCCTACCTTGTGCTCGCGCTACTCGCCTGCGGGCTCCTCGAGCTCTTATTCCAGCGACGGCCACTGCCCGGGCTAGGCCACCATCGCGGCACGTTGGGCTCGATCGCACCCGCTTCGATCGGCGCCGGGGGAATCGGCGCCCTGGCTTGGACCGCATTCAAGGTCGGAGCGCTCTCGTTCGGCGGTGGGTTCGTGATCATCCCGCTGATGCAGAGCGACGCCGTGCACACCTACCACTGGATGACCAACTCCCAATTCCTGAACGCCGTCGCCCTCGGCCAGATCACTCCAGGCCCGGTCGTAGCGACGGTCGCCGCTGTCGGCTACGCAGCCCACGGACTAGCCGGCGGCCTGCTCGCCGCCACCGTGGCCTTCGCTCCCTCCTTCTCGTTCATTCTGCTGGCCGGTCAACGCTTCGAGCGGCTGCGCCAGAACGCCAGCCAAAGAGCGTTCCTCGACGGCGCAGGCCCGGCCGCCATCGGAGCGATCCTCGGCGCCGCGATCACGCTAGCCGCAGCCCTGACCCAGGAATGGCAATTCGCAATTCTCGCCGCTGCCGCGATCGCCCTGCTGGCCTTCGGGCGAAGCGTCGTTCAAACGCTGCTCGGCGCCGCAGTTCTCGGCACCATCGCCGCACTCGCCGGCGCATCGCTCTCCTAGAGAACGCGGTTAGCTCGGTTCGCCACCAGCCTCCGAGGTCGACGGGCGGCGCTCAGCTCAAGGCCAGCAGGCACAATGCCCCGAGCACGCTCGCCCCGACAATCCACCACGCACCGCCAGCAGCACCACGCCGCACCCGGCGTAGAGCTCGGGAGGGTCTCCTCTCGACTCGTGGCTGGTCAGTGCTGACCGGACTGCTGTCAGACACGTGCATCGCTACCCGGTGCGGGCGAGGACAAACGGCCGGCTCGCTGACACCGACCGCTATCCAGGGTCAGGTCGCCGCCGTCGTACGTGCTCGCCTCAGGCGAAGCGGTCACCACCGGGCGTGCGGTGCAGGCCTCGCCGCGGGTCGGGCAAGTCGCCGTCTGAGGCGCTCAGAGTCGGTTCTTCTGGACCTTCCCGAGCTCGTTACGCGGTAGCTCGGGGACGAAGTGCACGACCCGCGGACGCTTGTGCGGAGCCAGCAGCGAGGCGACGTGATCAGCGAGCTCGTCAGATTCGACGGCCGCGCCGGCCCGTACCACGACCCAGGCCACGACTCGCTCGCCAAGGTCCGGATCGGGTTCCCCGGTGACCGCCGCGTCGTCGACGGCCGGATGATCGCGCAGCGCGCTCTCGATCTCACCCGTGCCGATCTTGAAGCCCCCGCTCTTGATCAGATCGGTGGCTCTACGCCCAACAATCCGGATATAGCCATCGGCGGTGCGTGTGGCCAGATCGCCGGTGCTGAACCATCCGGCGCGGAAGGCGCCCGCCGTCGCGTCAGGACGATTGAGGTATTCCAGGAACAGGTTCGGGCCGCGAACCTCGATCTCGCCGATCGTCTCACCATCAGATGCGTCGATCACGACGCGGTCGTCGTCGACGAGACGCAAGTCGACGCCGGCCAACGGCGGACCGACGAAACCAGCGCGGCGATCTCCATCGACGCGGATCGCCGTGTTCATCAGGGTCTCTGTCATGCCGTAGCGCTCGATCACGCGACTGCCGGTCAGTCGCTCGATCCTTGCGTGCTCGGCCGCCGGCAACGGCGCCGAGCCCGAGACCAGAAGGCGCGCACGAGCCAGCGCCTGCGCGATCAAAGGATCTTGCTCTGAGGCGTCCGCCAGGCGCCGGAACATGGTTGGCACGCCAAACAGCACAGTGGCGTCATCGTTGAGCGCCTCGGCTACGGCCGCGGGCGAAAAGCGGCCCAGGTGGCGGGCCGTCCCACCGCGGCGAAGCGCCCCGAGCACGCCCAACACCAGACCGTGAACGTGAAACAGCGGCAATCCGTGGGCAACCACATCGGCCTCGGTCCACTGCCAGGCGTCGGCGAGCGCGTCAAGGTTCGACGCGATCGCGCGACGGGGCAGGACGACACCCTTGGGTGCGCCGGTCGTGCCCGACGTGTAGATCACCAACGCAGGCGAGCTGTCCGGCGGCTCCGGCACCGAGGCGGCGGTTCCGTCAGCGGCGACATCCAGATCGAGAGCCAACGTGCGATGTGCGTCGCACTGTGGTGGTAGTTGGGCGCCGGGTCCGACGATCAGCAGTTCGGGTCGGCTGTCGTCAAGGATGTGCGCAAGCTCGCGCTCGCCGGATTTGGGGTTGATTGGGACGATCGGCACCCCGGCGGCCAGCGCACCGACGACGGCGACGCAAGTCTCCAGCCGCGGCTGCGCCCACACCGCGACGCATGAAGTAGCGGAGATCCGGTCCGCCACCCATCCGCCGGCCCGAGCCAGTGACGCGTAGTCGATCGACCGGTCCGGAAAGCGGATCGCCACCCGCCCGCCGTCGGCACTGCCCAGCGATCCGAGAAGCCGCTCGCTCATACACCGTCGAAGCTCGCGGATTGTGCAGGCTTCACGTCGGTGGCAACGGTCATGCAGCAACCTTACGGAGGCGCGACTGCGGGATGCGTCGGCGCATCTCAGCGCAAGCACGACGCAGATGGGGTAATTCGGGCCCGCCCTGACTTGGCGGTCTGTGCGATCGACCTCGATGATCTGCCCAGAGAGTGCGTCACAACGCCCTGGTGGGCAGCGTAGGCGAAGGGATGGTGGAACACGTCGACCGGGCGCCCCCCAGGACCAACCTCCAACCGGAACGCTTCGGCGTTCCCGGTGTCCATCACCGATATCCAAAGTCGCCCATCGTCCCTGCACCAAAGCATCCGAACCTGGATCGCTGACCCGGCTATCGGCACGAGGAGTGTCCGGTCAGCCATCTCGACGTGGGCAGATCATCGAAATGCTCGGTCACGACGACCACGAGCACTACCGAGTGCGCCGGGACGAACGGCACGAGTCGATTCTCTACCCCGCTGACGGGGTGGTCATCCTCGGGCTGCACCCCGAGCCCGCCAGTCGTTGAGATCGACGGCCGGCATCCGACGAGGAGCGAGATGAAGCTGAAGGGCAAACAGCAAGGCCAGACGGCTCAAGGGAAGGCGACCTGATCCGGGCCGCTTAGCATGGCAATCCGACTTCCAAGGTTCATCGTCGAGTCGGCTCATCGCAGCGAGCGAAGGCGCGCCAACCAGCGGCTACGCGCCTTGCCCCGGCGAATTCTTCGAGGCTCGAGCTTGTCCAGCAGACGAGGCTTGCGCCTGGACTCGAGGTGCCGCCGGGCGAGCAGGCCACCGCCGATGCCCAGGGCGCCGAGCGCGGCAGCGATGATTCCCGTCCGCGCGCGCAACCGGCCGTACTCGTCTTGCACGGCCGGCCAAACGAGCTGATCGATCAGCTCCAACACTGGGTCGGGCGCTTCAGACAGCGGCGCCGGTGAGACCGCGGGTAGGAACGCGACCTGCACGCGCCTGACTCTGGGCAGGGCGCCGCGCCATAGATGCGAGGTACCGGTGATCGCAGCCGGGACGATCGGAGCGCCGGTCTGCAGCGCGAGCCTCCCGGCGCCATGATGCGGCGAACCCAGCGCGTCCGGCTGCTGCACCCGGGTGCCCTCGGGAAACAGGACCACCAGGCCGCCCGCGGACAGGATCGCCCGCGCCGTCTCAAACGACGCCCCGTCAGCCTGTCCGCGGCGAACGGGAAACGCCCCCAGGCGCAGGAGCAGCCAGCTCAGCGGACCCCTGAACAGCTCCGCCTTCGCCATGTAGCGAACGTGGCGACGCGTGGCCAAAGCAATGAAGAACGCATCCAGGAAGTTCTTGTGGTTGGGGGCGATTATCGCTGCGCCCTCCGTCGGGATGTGATCCGCGCCATCGACGCGCAGGCGAAACCACAGTCGCAGCACGATGAGCGCGAGCGTCCGCACCGAGCCGTAGAGCGGACCCCCGGCACCCCGGTGCCGTGCGTAGGCATGAGCCTTGCCGTCCGCCGGCTGCGCGGATCCGGCGCCGACCTCTCGTTCGGGCATCGGTTCGGACTCCCTGTCCATAGATGGACGAGTCCCTCGCGCTGCCGGAGGGCCTCATTGCATTGCGTACTTGTAGCAGCGCGGATGCGAGCCGACCAGGCGAGGAAGCCGCGACCTTGGGTCAGGGCTATCCCGGATCACGTCAGGGCGTGCCCGCCTGACCCCGAGCGCGCGACTCAGGCGGCGAGCGGCCGGCCTCCTACGCCACGAGGGCCAGCGCGTCCCCCAGCTCGTTGGATGGCGCCGGGCGCGACCGCTCAACCGCGATCAGAGCGGCGACTGCGTCGGCGTCGAACTGGGTGCCGGCATGGCATGAGAGCTCGGCGAGGGCTTCGTCCTGCTTCATCGCTTTGCGGTACGGACGGTCGACCACCATCGCGACGTACGCCTCGGCGACATGGACGATTCGCGCCCCGATGCCGATCTCCTCGCCGCGCAGGCCCGCCGGGTATCCGGACCCGTCGATGCGCTCGTGATGCTGCAGGACGATCGTCGCCGCCTCCGGAAGGCCCCAGCTGTGTATCAACTCGGCACCAAGCACCGAATGGGTCTTGATGATGCGGTATTCCTCTTCGTCGAGGGGTCCCGGCTTGTTGAGGATCGCGTCCGGTACCGCGAGCTTGCCGATGTCGTGCAACCGCGCAGCGGTCCGCAGTTGGTCCAGTCGAGCGTCGTCGAGCCCCAGTGCACGGCCAATTTCCACGGTCAGGATCGCAACGCGGACGCTGTGCGTGGCCGTGGCGGGATCTTTCTTGTGCAGCAGTTCGAGACCCACTTCGCGCCGCGACGGCATCAGATCGCGCGTGGTCGCACCGCCGGCGATGCTGGTGCAGTTCTTCCCGGCCCGCTTGGCGGCGTACAGGGCGGCGTCGGCTCCGGCCAGCAGCTCGTCACGCCCGCAGCCGTGCTCTGGGAAAGCGGCTACGCCCACGCTGAGCGTCATCGAGATCGGCAGCGTCGACACGATCCCGGCGACCTTCTGCCTTATCCCTTCCGCGACAGCGAATGCATCCTTCTCGGCGAGGCCCGGCAGCAGAGCGCAGAACTCCTCTCCGCCGATCCGGAAGACTGTGTCGCCGCTGCGCGTTCCCCCCCGAAGCGCCTCGGCAACGAGACGCAGCGCGTAGTCGCCGGTCTGGTGTCCGTGGAGATCGTTGATCTGCTTGAAGTCGTCGATATCGAACAGCAACACGCTGAACGGGATCGCTGCATCGATTTGCGCCTTGAGCACCTCATGGAAGACCCGGTGGCCGAGCAGTCCGGTCAATGAGTCGTGCCGGGCCTGTTCGCGACTCTGCTCATAGAGCAGGGCCTTGTCGAGCGAGAGTGCGCCCAGGTTGACGAGATGCATGAGCAACTGGTGGCGCTCAGAGCCGCTTGCCGGAGCTCCGGTGACGGCCACCACCCCGAACGTCTTGGCGGCAACCGCGAGCGGGAACGTCGTCCAACGCTCGTCGAGCTTGGCGTTGCGGCCGCCGTCGGCCGCAACGCCAAGCTCACCGGCCTCTCCGGCAGTCGACAGCACAACCAGCTCGCCGCCGCGGTCGATCAGCACGACGCTCGAGGAGACATCCACCTCTGCGACGAGCGTGTCGGCGACGCGGCGTCCGACGTCGTCGAGCTCCAGCGTCCCGGCGAGCGCCGCGGTCAGCTGCTGCAAGCGGTGGAGTTGCGCGAGTTGCTCCTTCATCCGATCGTGGAGCAGGCCATTTTCGATCGCCAGCGCGACGCGGTAGGCGACCGCGCGCAGCTCGGTCGCCTCGGAGTCCTCGAAGGGCTCCTCGCCACGGCGGGCAAGCAGCATCAGCCCGATCGGCTTCTCCCCGACGATCAGTCGTACCCACGCGACGTGACGCAGGGAGTAACGATCGAGCCAGTCGGGGACCGGCACCGAATCTGCGGGCCCGATGCGCACGGACTTCCGCCTCGTGACCTCCTCGACGGCGGGCAGTGCGAACGGCTCGCGCGGCAGGTCGGAGGCGGCAACGCCCCAGTGGCCCGCGATGCTCAGCCCGGCGTCGGAGTCGAGAATCAGAAGCGCGATGTCGGCGAAGAAGAGCTCGCCAAGCTCGATCGCGGCCCGTTCGACCGTGGTCTCCAAGTCCTTCTCGTTGCCGAGCACGGAGATGACCTGTGCCAGCCGCGTCGCCCGCATCAGCGTGCGCGCCATGTGCTCCTCGGAACGCTCGAGGCGCTCGCTCAGAGACCTGATCTCTATCTCGTAGTCCGCCGCGCGGGCTGCTTCATGGTTCAGCTGGTCGGTCGGGCCCATGTCATAGCGCCAGGACGGCCACGCTCGAGTTGTGAACCCCGCTGGAGCCGGGTGTCCGCGCAAATTCGCCATAGGTGTAAAAGCCGCAAACTGGTACGCCGTCGAGCGCCGACGAGATCGCCGCGACCTCGTCGCGACCGCGATCGCCGAGCAGCGGCAGCCGCGAAGCGCACGAGAAGACGAGCACGAGGCGTGCCTTGTCGGCGAGATTGCTGACCGCGTCTTGGGCGGCGCTCCTGGCTCCTTCGATCAGCGCCTCGTCGTCGGTGGACATCACCTGAAGAATGCTCTGCTCCGAGACGCCGGTGTTGAAGTTGATCCCGCCGCCGTCGGGCAGGTGAGCGTGCAACTGGCGGACGTCGTAGCGCCCGCGCGCGTTGGATAGCCCGACCGGACTCCCCATCACCTTCCGGAAGAAGTCGGGGTCCCCGGGCTCGACGGGGGCTCCCCGCTCGGCGATGTAGGCCTCAAGCGCCGGCGTGCCGTCGAGTTCGTGGACGATCGTGCCTTCCGCGCGAGTCACGAGCATCGGCTTGCCCGCCGGCCGCCAGCCATGGTCGACGCTGACGCCCATGGGACGCTCCGAGTTGATCCAAACCGCCACGATCCCGTTGGTCAGGACCCGACCCTCGCCGAACGTGTAGGTGCAGCTCCAGGTCAGGTCGTCCCCGGCCGAGCCTCCGACGAACGGGATCAGCGCGGTTGTCACCTCGTAAGCGCCGCGCGCTATCTCACGCTGGTCAGGGGTCAGACCGTCCGTGAGCAGGAGCAGCACGGAGTGGGGATAGCGGTCGCCGGCGCGGTCGCGGGCGCCCTGGGCCGCGCGACGGGCAGACTCGGCGATGTCATTCTCGTCGCGCTCGACGTGGCAGACGCCAAACGAGCTCTCGTCGGCCGCCAGCAGCGCTGCCACGCAGCCGCTTGGAACCTGCTCGGCGTCCGTGAAGCCGCCGGTGCTCGAGCAACCGAAGACGCCGGCCGGGGCTGCTTCCGCAATCGCGGCCCGGTACAGCGCCGCCAGGTCCTGATCGGCGCTGGCGAACAGGATGATGAGGTCCTCGGAGGTTGGCTGGTGATCAACCAGCGCCATCCGGACAGCCTCGCGTCCCGCGGTCTCGGAGTCGCCGACGTGGCTGTGGCCCACCCCGCGCAGCGCAGCGCGCTGATCCTTGAGCGTGCTATTCCCCATCGGGTCTCATCGGGATTCGACACAAAACACTTGAGCGGCTCGCCCGCTTGATCCCGCTTGCGCTCGCGAGGGCGAGCGCGGGCGAGCGCCCGCGAGCGCCCGCGTTGATCCCCGAGCCCGGCGTTCAGAAGGGCCTGGTTCCGCTCTTCATCCATGCAGCGTGCTAATGCTTTTGCGCTTCGAGGCCGATAGACGATTCGCGTACGAACCCATCTTGCCGACGCGAGGCATGGATTCGCCGCCTGTCGTGATCGCTGAATCGATCGCGGGGGACATTATTCCCGAGGCTTTTTGGAGGGCCATGCCGGCAGAACTCGCCACCGATGTCGAGACTCTCGACCTGAAGGTGTTGTTGGCCGTGTTGAGCGAGGTAAAGGCCGGCGACTTCACCGCCCGTATGCCAGTTCACTGGACGGGCGCGTCAGGCAAGGTGGCCGACACGCTGAACGAGATCATCAGCGCCAATCAAGCCCTCGGCACCGAGCTTGGACGGGTCAGCCGTGTCGTCGGCAAAGAGGGCAAGCTTTCTCAGCGGATCTCGTTCAGAGGCACCGATCAAGTCTGGGGGGACTGCATAGAGTCGGTCAACAGCCTGATCGAAGATCTTGTCCAACCCAGCAACGAGATGCAACGCGTGATCGGTGCGGTAGCAGACGGCGACTTGAGCAAGAAGGTGTCCGCCGACGTTCAGGGCGAGATGCTCGTGCTCAAGAACACCATCAACGGGATGGTGGATCAGCTCAACGGCTTCATCTCGGAAGTGACGCGCGTGGCGCGCGAGGTCGGAACCGAAGGCAAACTCGGCCAGGCAGCCGCGTACACGATCGAGGTCGGCGGCGTGTGGAAAGAGCTGACCGACAACGTGAACCTCATGGCAGGCAACCTCACGGGGCAGGTCCGCAACATCGCCGAAGTGACAACTGCGGTCGCAAACGGTGATCTGAGCAAGAAGATCACGGCCGACGTACGGGGAGAGTTCCTTGAGCTGAAGAACACCGTCAACGCGATGGTTGACCAGCTCAACCGGTTCGCCGGCGAGGTAACACGAGTCGCGCGCGAAGTCGGCGTCGAAGGCAAACTGGGCGGACAAGCCCAGTCCCAAGAGGTCGCGGGCGTCTGGAAGAACCTGACCGACGACGTGAACCAGCTCGCCGCAAATCTGACCAATCAGGTCCGCGCGATCTCCGAGGTGGCGACGGCAGTAACCGAGGGAGATTTGACGCGTCAGGTCGGTGTGGCCGCAAGTGGCGAGGTCGCGGTCCTCAAGGACAAGCTCAACGAGATGATCCGCAATCTTCGCGAGACGATGCGCCAGAACACTGAACAGGACTGGCTCAAGACCAATCTCGAGCGCTTCACCCGCATGCTCCAGGGTCAGCGAGACCTCGCGACCGTCTCGCGCATGATCTTGGCCGAGCTGGCCCCGTTGGTCTCGGCGCAGCACGGTGTCTTCTACGCGCTGACGGACCTCGGGGACGGTGGGCCGCCCGTGCTCCAGTTCCAAGCGGGCTATGGCTTCAAGGAGCGCAAGCACCTGGCCAACCACTTCCGGCTCGGCGAGGGTCTCGTCGGCCAGTGTGCCATCGAGAAGGAGCGCATCCTCCTGACCGACGTCCCGCCGGACTACGTCCAGATCAACTCAGGCCTGGGTGAGTCCCCGCCGCTGAACATCATCGTCCTGCCGATCCTGTTCGAGGGGTCGGTACGTGCCGTCATTGAGCTGGCTTCGTTTGCGGCGTTCAGCCCAACCCACCAATCGTTCTTGGATCAGCTGACCGAAAGCATCGGCCTTGTGCTCAACACGGTCGAGGCCACTTCGGTTACCGAGAAGCTGCTCGAACAAGCGCAGTCCCAAGCTCAGGAGCTGCAATCCCGCCAGGAGCAGCTGCGCCAGTCAAACGAGGACCTGGCGCAGCAAGCAACCCTGCTAGCTGACAAGAACAGCGAGGTAGAAGGTAAGTACCAAGAGGTGGAGGAGGCAAAGCGACTACTTGAAGAGCAGGCCACAGAGCTGTCGGTGTCCTCGAAGTACAAGTCAGAGTTCATAGCCAACATGTCACACGAGCTGCGCACTCCACTCAACAGCTTGCTGGTCTTGGCCGAACAGCTCGAGGACAACCCGGAAGGGAATCTGACTGCACGGCAAGTTCAATACGCAACCGTTATCCGCTCGTCCGGCAAGGACCTGCTCAAGCTCCTGAATGACATTCTCGACCTTGCCAAGGTCGAGTCCCAGACCGTCCACCTCGAAATCAGCGACCTCCCGCTAGCCGACTTGCGCGACAGCATGGTACAGACCTTCGACCCCGTGGCCGACGGCCAAGGACTGTCATTCTCTGCCGAGCTTGACGCCAGGCTGCCTTCGCTGATCGTCACTGATCCCCACCGACTTCGGCAGGTCCTGAATAATCTGCTCTCCAACGCCTTCAAGTTCACCGAGCACGGCGAGGTTGTCCTGCGGTTCGCTGAAAGCCCTGACGGCTGGAGCCCAACCTGCGAGTCGCTGGCTCAGGCCGCGTCGGTGATTGCAATCAGCGTCACCGACACGGGCATCGGCATCAAGAAGGAACTCCAAGGCACCGTATTCGAGTCGTTCGCGCAGGCCGACGGCGCCACGGCGCGGCAGTACGGCGGAACCGGCCTCGGACTGTCAATCAGCCGCAATCTCGTCGGCCTGCTTGGGGGCGAAATCAGGCTAACGAGCGAGCCCGGGTACGGCAGCACCTTTACCGTGTACCTCCCGCTGGCGATGCCTCAGGTCACGGCTCACCCCGCGCCCCCGCCACCCCTTGCGCCCCTGCCACCTTCCCGCCCGCTGGCGGCGAGCATCGAAATCAGCTCCTCACCCACCGAGGCCGAGCTTGTCGGCTGGTCTGGCAACGGCCACAAAGCGCCGTCGCCGGTGGATCTAGGAACCTGGCCCGCCCTGAACAAAGCCGATCACGCGCCGCCATCAGACCGCGTGCTCCTGGACGGCGGCTCGATCCGCCAACCGCATGCGCAAGCGCCGAGCCGGAAGGGAACTCGCGACGGCGTAGCTCACCCAACAGTCCTCGTCGTCGACGACTACTTTCCCAACGTCTTCGCTCTGACGGCGCTACTCGAGCGCGGAAAGCTGAACGTCATATCAGCGCAAAGCGGCCCCGAGGCGCTCGCGATTCTCGACAAGCAGCCCGACATCGACCTGGTTCTCATGGACATCATGATGCCGATCATGGATGGCTACCAGACGATGACCGCGATTCGGAAACGTCCTCACTTCGCCGCTCTGCCGATCATCGCCGTGACGGGGAAGGTCGTCGGTCAGGAGCGCGAACGCTGCATCGCGGCCGGCGCGTCTGACTACATCAACAAGCCGGTTGACACCACCGAGCTGCTCGCGGCCCTGAGCGCATGGCTGCCCAGCGCCTCTCAGTCTCAGGCGCAGCCTTGATCGCGCGCTGATGTTGGAGACTGCTACACGGGAGCATTCGGCGCCTGCCGTTCTGGGCGCGCCGATCCTCGTCGTCGACGATAACCACGCCAAGCGCTTGGCGATCAGGGCGCTTCTGGAACCGCTAGGTCACGCGATCACCGAGGCCAATTCAGGGGAGGCTGCCCTGCGTCAGGTGATAGACCAAACATTTGCGGTGATCCTGATGGACGTGAAGATGCCGGTGATGGATGGCTACGAGACGGCCAGACTCATCCGGCTGCGCAGAGAATCTGCGCAAACCCCGATCATCTTCATCACCGCGAACGCCAGAGACGAAGCCGAAATACCGATTGCCTACGAGAGTGGAGCCGTCGATTTCATCTTTGCTCCGATCGTGCCGGAGACGTTGCGCGCCAAGGTGTCGATCTTCGTGGAGCTGTTCCTCACGTCACGCGAGCTGGAGCGATCCCTGAGCGAGGTTACGTGTCTGAGCGACCGCTTTCGTGACAGCGAAGCGCGGACGCGGTCGATCCTTGAGAACGTAGCCGACGGCATCGTAACCGTGAGCGACGATGGTTTGATCGAGACGTTCAATCGGGCGGCGACCGCTCTATTCGGTTACGGCGAGCAGGAGGCAATCGGCCAGCCGTTCTCGATCATGGTGGCCTCGCTGTACGGAGGCGATGGCGCGATCCATCACCGGCCGGCGCAGCAGCAGCTGGGCCAGCAAGACCGGAGCGCGACCGCGGCGGAGTCGATCGGGCGCCGTAAGGACGGCTCGACGTTTGCGATGGAGCTCGCCCTGAGTGATGTACAGCTCGGAAGTCGCCGGGTCCACATCGGATGCTTGCGCGACATCTCTGAGCGTCAGACCCACACCGAAGCACTCCGGCACCAGGCCCTGCACGACGCTCTCACCGAGCTTCCCAACCGTGTGCTGTTCGGAGACCGCGTAAATCACGCCGTTCGCGCGGGGGCGCGGAGAGGTGAGCGATTGGCGCTGCTTGTCTTGGACTTGAACGAGTTCAAGCATGTCAACGACACACTGGGCCACCAGCACGGCGACCTGCTGTTGAAGGTCGTCGCGCAGCGCCTGGTCGACTCGCTGCGGGAGGGGGATACGGTCGCGCGGCTAGGGGGAGATGAGTTCGGGATCCTGCTGCCCGGCGGCACCGACCTGGTCGGCGCCGTGGCCGTCGCCTGGAAGATCACGCAATCGCTCGAGCAGCCGTGCCTGGTTGGGCGGCACACCATCGACGTGCGAGCGAGCATCGGAATCACCCTCGTCCCTGAGCACGGCGAAAACATCGACGACCTTCTCCGCCGCGCTGACCTGGCAATGTATGACGCCAAGCGCTCCGGTCGTGGTTACGCGGTGTTCGCCGCTTCGCAAGAGGAGACGCCCGCCCGCCGATTGAAGCTGCTTTCCGGCCTCCGCCGCTGCATCGAGAACGACGAGCTCGTTCTGCACTATCAGCCAAAGATCGATCTCGCAACACAGACGACCATCGGCGTCGAAGCGCTCATCCGCTGGAATCACCCATCGGGGAGCCTGCTCATGCCCGACGCGTTCATGCCTGAAGTCGAGCGCAGCGAGCTACTGATCCCGGTCACGGAGTGGGTGGTGCACGAGGCTCTGCACAGCCTCCGGACATGGCGCGACGCCGGCCACGAACTCACGATGGCGGTCAATCTCGGAGCTCGCAGCCTGGCTCAAGGATCCGCTGTCTTTGAAACGGTTGAGCATCTCACCAACGCTTGGGGCATCCCCGCAGGCGATGTCACCCTCGAGCTCACTGAGAGCGCACTGATCGACACCGCCGTGCCAGGTCTCTGGGAACGGCTGGAGGCCATGGGTCAGCGGTTTTCAATCGACGATTTCGGCACCGGGTATTCCTCACTCGCGTATCTGCAGCGGTTACCCGTCTTTGAAATCAAGGCCGACAAATCGTTCGTGATGACGATGACGTCCGTCAAGGACGACTCCGTCATCGTCCGGTCGATTATCGAGCTCGCCCACAACCTCAGTCTGCAGGTCGTCGCGGAAGGGGTCGAGGACGAGGCGACGATGGAGCTCCTGATCGATTACGGATGTGACGCGGCCCAGGGCTACTATTTCAGCCGGCCACTTCCGACCGCCGATCTTCTCCGATGGCTTGAGGCGTCGTCATTTGGGGTGCCGCACCGGCAACCGAACGCTCGCGCGGTCGGCGCCGGTCCAGAGCTGGTTGTCTAAGCGACGAGCGCGATCGCTGGTCACACTCGGGGCGGAGGCCACGTTCTCCTCGGACACGTGGCAAGCCTCGGAGCCGGTCGCGTGGGGCAAGCGAGTCGGCGGCCGCATCTGCGATCGTGTGACAATGCTCGACGAGGTGAGCGCCGTATTGATAGATCTCGACGGCGTACTTTACGTGCAGGACGCTACGATCGACGGAGCCGCTGATGCCGTCCGACGCCTCCGGGCAGGAGGCTTGACGCTGCGCTTCGTGACCAATACGACGGCGCGGTCGCGCGCTCGGACGCACGCGAAGCTGGACCGCCTCGGTCTCTCGCTCGCCGACGGAGAGCTCGTCACTCCCGCCGCGCTTGCGGTGCGCTATTGCCACGAGCGTGGGCACCGGCGGGTTGCGCTGGTCATGAACGAAGAAGTCAAGTGCGATTTCGTCGATCTGGAGGAGGCAGAGGAAGGTGCGGGCGCGGTAATCATCGGCGACCTGGGCTCCGAGTTTGGCTATGACGTCCTCAACCGCGCATTTCGCTGCGTCATGGACGGCGCAGAACTGATTGCCTTGCAGAAGAACCGCTACTGGCTGCGCGCCGACGGGCTGTCGCTCGACGTCGGCCCGTTCGTGGCGGCGATCGAGTACGCGACGGGCCGCGAAGCCTACGTGGTCGGTAAGCCAGCGCGGGGTTTCTTTGACCAGGTCCTCGATGATCTGGGTGTGGCCGCCGCAGCGGCGATGATGGTGGGCGACGACATCGAATCGGACATAGGCGGCGCTCTTGACGCCGGGCTGCAGGCGGTCCTCGTGCGCACCGGCAAGTACCGCGAGCAACAGGTACGCGACTCAGGCATCGAGCCGACCGCGGTAGTCGCCTCGATCGCCGACGTGCCGGATCTCCTGAACTGCTGAGCGAGCGCCGGTTGGCCCTGATAGGCGCGGCTTACTTCACAGCCGCGGACTGCACGGTCGCGCTCGGGCGGGCAGAAGCCGTCGCTGCGCGGCGGCGCGCAATGTAGCGTCGCAGCTCGTCGGCGCCGCAGACGATGAAGGGATAGGGGAGCAACAGGGCCAGGTCGTGGACGGGGAGCGCAGCCGTGCCCAGCAGCGTCTCAAGCGGCGCAGCGAACACGAACACGGCGGCGAGGGCCAGCTCGGCAGCGACGCCGACCAGTAGGTAGCGGTTGCTGAAGAGGCCAACCGACCGCAGCGACGCGCGCTGCGTACGCACCGCGAACGCACTCCCTATCTGGCCGAAGATCATGCCGAGGAACGTCATCGTCGTCGCCTGCAGGTAGGCATGGTGGAAGCGGCTTCCCACGCCAACCGGGTCGCCCGGGTGCCAGCCTGCGTGTGTGAGCACGTACAAGAAGCCGCCCATCGATAGCGCAGCGACGATCAAGCCCAGAAACAACCAAGCGCGCAGGAGCATCGGTCGGCGGATCACGTTCTCCGATCGGGCGCGGGGCGGGCGCTCCATGATGCCTGGTTCAGCGGGGTCGCGTCCGAGCGCGAGCGAGGGGAGCGTCTCGGTGCCCACGTCAAACGCGAGCAGCTGCAGCACCGTCAAAGGCAGTGGCACGGCGCCGCCGGCGAGCGCGAAGACTAGGAACGGCACGACCTCGGGTGTGGCGTGGGCGAAGATGTAGACGATGAACTTGCGGACATTGTCATAGACGACACGGCCCTCCTCGACGGCCTCGACGATCGAGGCGAAGTTATCGTCGCTGAGAACGATCGTGGCCGCTTCGCGGGCGACGTCGGTCCCCGACAGACCCATCGCGACGCCGATGTCGGCGCGACGCAGCGCCGGAGCGTCGTTGACACCGTCGCCGGTCATCGCCACCACGTGACCCTGGGCACGCAACGCCTCAGCGATGTGCAGCTTTGCATCCGGCGAGGCGCGCGCGAAGATCACCTCGCGGTCTCCCGACACGATCTGTTCGATGTCCCGCTCGTGACGGTGATCGAATCGATCCGCGTTGACCACCACGAGGTGCTCGCCGCCGATCCCTACCTGGCGTGCAATCGCCGCCGCGGTCAATGGATGATCGCCGGTGATGACGATGATCCGGATCCCTGCGCTGTGACAGCGGGTGATCGCCTTGCGAACCTCGGGGCGGGGCGGATCGAGCATCGTGACGAGACCGAGGAAGCACAGATCGCGCTCGGCCTCCTCGCGCGAGGGGACCTCTGCGCCGACTGGCAGCGCCCGCCGCGCGAGCGCGAGCACGCGCAGTCCCTCCTGCGCGTACCCCTCGACGCGCTGCATAATCTGTTCACGCTGTGCCGCGTCGAGCGGGATCTCCCGGGTGTCCTCGGCGAGGACTGCGACGCAGCGGGGCAGGACCTCCTCCTGGGCGCCCTTGGTGTCCAGCCACTCGCTCCCGGAACGAAGCTCGAGCGTCGTCATCAGCTTGAGCTGCGGGTCGAAGTTGT
>OBLU010001990.1_pt1 | contig 18902 bp, 18 predicted proteins | sample 1518681 | NCBI WGS metagenome assembly OBLU01 (sample SAMEA3539304, study PRJEB22396) | soil metagenome | biome: tundra; feature: field; material: soil | place: USA | collected 2010-05 | depth 0.15 m | reverse complement strand
GTCGGCTCCGATTGCGGAGCATAGATGATCACATTGCCCGGCAAGCGCTCGTTCTTGTCAATTTCCTGTTTTGCCGCTGTCACATGCCAAGCTGCAAACAGCAAGGTGAGAAAACCCAATGCGACATAAAAGAAACCATCCGCTTCGCGGAAAGCACGCCACTTCGACCACTCTTCGAAGTCAGAACCCGCGGATTGTTTGCGCAGGTGATTAGTTATCCCCGGAACAAAGCGCAGCTTTACAAATTGTGTCCTCACGATCGTATCGCCGCGGGACCTCGTGGCGGCTGTTCTTAGGACTCTTGTAATTGCACTTTCAATCAAGATGCAGCGCTGGCCGAACTTGTGACGGAGCGTTGTCTGTTCCAATTCGAAGAGGAAGAAGAGAACTAAGAAGCCGAACAGTGAGACTAGCCACAACCAGGCGGGAATCTTGACTGCGGAAGCGCTGGCAAACGCAGCTGCCAGGATAACCGTGATCGACCACCCTTTGATTGTGAACCGAAAGGCTCCTATCTTGTCGATTTTGTCCTGGAGAATCTTGTACTCGTTCTCCAATTTATCGACAAATTCGGTCTCGATCGGTGTGAGTTGATCTACTGGCATATTGAACTACCGGCTCTGCTCGTTTACCACAGCCTGAGACTTTACACTAGTTTTTTCTAAATGCGCGGTCTGGACTCCTTTTCAGCGGCTAGGCTGCCAACCCTTTCGTCAATCGTGGAGTGTGTTCGTTGATATCGAAGCGGAGTGAGGCTGCCCCAATCACAACGCCTCCATATAGGGGCGAATAACATTACTGACCCGGCAGACTTTGGCATAGCGATAGATTTCGTTGATGCTGGCCTTTTTCTGGCGAAGACAATCCTTTAGGGCCTCAATTGCGATGTCGAGTCCGATTTTGTTCCGAAATTTGAAACAGTCGGCGACGGTCTTCGCGGCTGAATAGACACGGACTGGGACGCCCTCCACTTGATGTTTGTCGATTCCCTGCGTGAGTGATGGCCCTGACAGCCGAACGATCCTGAGTGAAGGCGAAGCGACAGCAGGCGTTCTTGCCCCTTTGGAGAGAGCGATCCAAACCGAAGCAGGACTCTGCGTCGTGATCTCGTGAAAGACAAGCGCCGAAAGCAGACAGACAGTAGCTTTCGGGACGCGCTTGGTGACTTCAGCGTAGGAGTGGTGTTCCGTCACGTCGGCATCTGGAAGTGTGTAGATTCCACGTGCGGGCCGATTAAGCTTGCCTTGCCGGCGCAGACGAACCAGATACTGCCGCGGAAAACCGATGGCCTCGACATCACGGGACCTAACAATCCCGTGTTCGCCGATGTACTGCATAATCCTCTGAAGAGGCTCTGCAGTGGCCTGTTTCAATATGTCATTATTTAATCATAACTAATGTCGTATTGCAACACATCTCTAAACATCCACCCGACCATAGAGGCTGGTTTTCCCGGGAAAGACCTTGCTGTTCAAGTAATGCGACATGTGTTTCGGGACCGCGCCAATGGTGTAGGACTTCAAGACAACATTTTGCAGACACCGTCTGCAATATTCATCGCGCCAGTGCCGGCGCTTTTTCTGTCCAGGAAAAAAGTGGTGCGGGCGGAGGGACTTGAACCCTCATGGGCCGTTTAAGCCCTGCGGGTTTTCATACCGTTTGCGGCTTTCGCCGCCCGGACGTGAACCTGTTTGAGATCTCACGCCAGGTTTGCGGTCTGGACTATCCCTTTTTGACTCTCAAAGACCTCGCTCGCGAGTACCTGCAAGTAGATAAGTCAACAGGCCGTCTACGGATTTTGTAACAAGCCAGAGGTCATGTGTTCGGATTTTGTAACAGGCGCATCATTTAACACTTAGCACCTTGACATAATTCGCAGCGCATTATAGTTTACCTGTCATTCGGCGAAGCGAAGGATGAAGCATCAACTGCTTCTCGTCCGAGGGGGCTTCTACTCGCCGAATCCCAGGGAAACTTTGTTTTGCAAGTGTGCGATTTTCACGCGCCGAGGTGTGCGTGTGTGCATCACTTTCGCGATTATGACCGCCCTCTCACTGAGAGGACCTCAAATCGCGATTTTTGAAACCCTTCCGTGTAAGGAGGCTGCGTGTCCATAATCCGCGTATTCGGCGGCAGAAAGATATGGTTTTTGCTACTGCTCTCATTGACAGCTTACGGTGCTGTCAAGAAACAGGCCACGCCTGCAAAGGGGGATCTATCGGACCAAGAGATTCCAATTAACACACCCTACTGTGATGCCTATCTTCCTTACACCTTTGATCCTCAGCTCCAAGTTCGCCCTCTCCTGCCAGGCGCAGCGAACAATCCAGACACTAGCGACGCTAGCCTGAACGCTTTCTTGGGTAAGGGCTATAGCATCTCCGATTCGATTGGTTCTGATGGCGGGTTCGCAGATCCCGGTTATCCGATTCTTGGCGATCCGAAGCGCCACCTTTTTTCAGATGGTAGTGATCTGACACGCCTCCTTATGCGGTTGCTCCCGCCAACGAGTGGAAGCTCTAGCCCGACCCCTTTGTGCGGGAAGGCGCCGATAACCACGGTGGCACCTCAGGGAGACGCGACAAGTGCATATTACTTAGTTAACGTCGTGCGTTGGAAGGCATCCGGGGGAGCTTATCAAATTGCCACGAGCGACTGGTACATTTTTAACAAGTCTGACGGGAAGGCCGCCCACCGCCAATTCCCATTTACGTTCCATCCTTATGTGAGTGGAGATCTTCGGATCTTCGGTAGCAACAAGGTTGTCTTCTTGGCGGTGCACTTGGCTCCTGACCCGGAAGCGTCGGCACCAGACGCAACGGCGGCCTGGACTCGCGGAAAGAAGGTGGAGGCGGGTCAGTTTGTGTTGCCGACAGTTCCTAAGGGGCATTATTACGTGGCGCAGAATTCGGGAACTACGAGTGGCAAGGAACCGACCTGGTGTTTATCCTCAGCGTGCATTGTTAAGGACGGCAATGTGAACTGGAGGGAGTCTGGTGACCCGCCGGATAATTACGTTCGGTTTAAATCGACCGTAAAAATTTCGTACAAACTGCATGTTGAGCGCGTTGAACCTGCAAATATTCAGGACCTGAAAGCGCTTCTAAATATTGTTATTCCAGGGGCACCTTTTGCGGGAGCTGCCGAGAATACGCCACTGGCGCAGTATAAGACCTTCCTCTTTAGCGCCAAAGATCGTCAATATGCTGGGTCATATGGGGCCGCGAAGCTCGTTAATTTGCAGAACCTTCCCGTGCAAATAACAGCCAGCACAACAGCCAAACTCCCAGGGAAAAGTGACCAGCTGCAGGACGCTGAGATGTACAGCTACGCTGGTTTCTGGGATAGTCTCGAAGCGAAAAAGAACACTGCACAACCACCGAAGCCCAAGCCTTCGAACGGTGGCTCGGGCTCCAATAAAGGAAAGCAAGGATCGACTGGAGGTGCAACCGAATCATCGAGTGATTCCAATCCCTCGGCTGATTCTGGGGCCAACTCTCCTTCTGCGAGCAATCCAAGTACGCCGTCCGCTCCGAGTAGCGCGATTGGAAGCACAACCGGTCCGGGTTGTACAACGAATGCAACTGCGACTGGTGGCAGCTGCAGCGAAGCGCTAAAGATTCAAAACGAAGGACTCTACTGGTGGGACGTCAGCGTTGGTGTTCCATTCAAAACAATAAAGGATCTGAGTTTCGGAAACGGTCAAGTGACGCCGCAGACCGTTTCCAAGAAAACGGCCTATGGCTTCTTTTCTCTGGCACCATGGAAAGAGGACTACTTGAGTCCGCCGAGCTTAGGCATCCCTCATCTGCTGGTGGGTATCCCCTTCTCGGGTAAAGTGTTCGATTCACCCTTCGTTGGAGCTGGCGAAACCCTCAATCTGTCAAAGCTCCCGAGTGTAGGCTCAACACTTTCGAAGGTGATACCGATAGGTATCAGATTTTACGCAGGTCTGCAGGAGAACAAAGTTTATGGCACCAGCTCTGGAAATACCACACCTCCACATCGCTGGGTTGGCAAGCTGCAGTACGGCATCGAGTTTTCGGTTCGGGATGTTGCGAACAAACTCACAGGGAAGAGCACAAGCGGCAGTACTACCAAAACCTCGAAGACTAGCAATACACAAGACACCAGCAATGCGCAGGCCAACGCAGGTACTCCGGATGGAGGAACGGTACGCGCAGCAGATTCGGGTCAGCTTGACTTCGTGCCCCGTCAGCTCGATTTCGTGCCCGGTCAACTGATCGTGCAATTTAAAAAGGATGCAACCTCCCAGCAGGTCGAAGAAGTTCAGAAGATGGTTGGCGCCGTATTGAAAGAGAAGCTGAGCAGCAAAGGGTTCAGCGCCTCCGGTGTGTCAGGGCACGAAGAGGCCGGAGGTCTTCAGCTGCTGGTTTTTCCCGAATCGTCTTCCGCAGCTACATCGCCAGGATTCTCGGCGTCTTCGGCTGCTAAGAATGCTTCTGGCGAAAAGACCCAAGGTGAGAGGGTCATATCAGCAGCAAAACTCATCGCCAAGCACCCGGCTGTACAGTTTGCTGAACCGAACTACCTGTTCCATGCCACTGAAACCAAGACTTCCAACGATCCGTATTACGTCGACGGGAAATTGTGGGGACTATACGGAACAGCCCCGCCAGACCCTGCGCTGTCGAAAAGCAAGAGCGCCTTCGGAATCGGAGTGGACGCCGCGTGGGCTCGCTCACACACGGGGTCGAGAAACGTGTATGTCGGGATCATAGACACGGGCATCGACATCAATCACCCTGAGCTTCAACCCAACATTTTCACGAATCCATCTCCCGAACAGAACACTCAGGGGCAAAATGCTGGAGGCGTGGTCGGTGATGTTCATGGATGGGATTTCTACGGCAACACTGCCAGCGTGCTTCCTGTTGACGACCAGGACTCTCCTCACGGGACGCATGTGGCCGGCATCATTGGAGCTGTCGGAGGAAATGGAGCTGGTGTCGTCGGGGTCAACTGGGAAGTGACGATGATTCCAGTCCGGTTCCTGGATCCCAATGAAGAGGGCAGTGCCCTCAGTGCGGTGAAGGCATTCGATTACCTGACGAATCTGAAGACGAAGTACAACCTGCGAATTGTGGCGATCAACGCGTCGTGGACCGGGTATGAATATTCGGCAGCGTTGCTTGCCGCGGTGAAGAGAGCGGCCAATGCCGGCATTCTTGTAATCGCAGCAGCTGGCAATGAGGGGTACAAGAACAAGAAGTCTTATCCGGCTAATTTCGATATGAATGACACCAGCGACGGCACGCCGAAGGCAGCTTTCAATCCCCTGATATCGGTCGGTGCGATTGACTCGTCAGGAGCCCTCGCGAGCTTTTCGAACTCGGGTTCTACCACGGTCGATCTGGCAGCCCCAGGTGTTGAGATTTGGTCAACGGCTCCGAGATGTGGATACCTTCAGAAAGATGGAACATCGATGGCAACTCCGCTCGTGACTGGAGCTGCGGCACTGTACGCTTCCACTCACGACAGTGCGGACGGAACGGAGATAAGAAACGCTATTTTTAACCATGTCCTACCGACGGACTCGTTGCGCGTGACCACCAGGACGGGAGGACGTCTAGATCTCAGCACTTTTTAGGGAACATCGCTGAACTAGGATGTCGGATTCGTGTTTCCGTTGAAGCCGAAGAGATGTCAATTTGTCGAAATGTTCAAGCGTTCGCGCCGTCCGGCCTAACTCATTCGGTACAGCAAGAGTATGCGAGGTAACTGACTTTCTGCGCGTTGGGGAATGAGATGAACCGCAAACACGAATATCAACGGACGTCGTTTTGGGTCTTGACTGCGATGGTGACACATTTAGCGTTGGCGACCGGGCTCGTATTTGCACAAGGCACCTCAATGCCAGGGACTCTTCCGCGCTGTGGATTGGGACCGGGCGGACCAGGACCAACTTGGAGAAGGGACAAAGTAGAAAAGTTCGTTAGGGACTCACCTCAACAGCGAGCCGAATGGTTCATGTCTCGGCGCCGGGTTAGACGCCCCATTGGCACGGGTTTCAGAGCTGCTAGCTCACAACAAACTCCAGCACAAAAACTTCGAAAGGCATTTGAGCAACTCCGGACGGCTGGGGCATTCGCAGCAGCAGCGCATGATCGCTCTACCGGAGCGTGGATCGAACTGGGGCCCCGTCCGGAACAGAATTCAAGCTGGGGAGATGTGGGCGGCCGCGTCACATCGTTAGCCTATGACAGGGTGAGGGACGAGCTCTATGTAGGTACAGCATTCGGAGGCGTTTGGAAGATGTCGAACCCTCTTAGTCTAAAGTCCAAATTCGTACCTCTTGGCGATGACTGGCTCAGCTTGTCTGTGGGGAGTGTCACGTTAAGCAATGAAAATCCACCCACGGTATACGTTGGAACTGGCGAAGCTAATGATGCACTGGACAGTTATTACGGTGTCGGAATCATGCATTCAACCGCTTCGGGTTGGTCAGATCCGGTTGACACCGCCGATGTAGCGCCTGGCAGTCAGGGTCACTATTTTGGGGCGTCAGCCATATCTAAGATCCTGATAGACCCAAGTGACAAGGGGTTGCTATTTGCGGGGGTAACGGCCGCTACCGGAGCAGATGCCAAGAATCCGATTTACGGAATCTATCAATCTACCGACGGCGGAGCAAAATGGTCGTTGATGCTGGGGGGGCAAATTTCCGATCTTGTTTACGATGAAACCAGTCAAACGTACTACGCGGCTGTTGTGGGGAGAGGAATTCTAAAATATAAGCTCGGGGGACAATGGGTTCAAACTGCGTCACCATTCCAATGCGGTATCAGTCTTTCTGAAAGCAATTTCTACCGCGTCACTTTAGCCGCGCGAGGTGGGACAGTATGGGCTCTTATCAGCACCAAGCGTGGCGATCCGTCTCAACCGTTCCCAAGCGATACAGGTCTCGTGCAGACGGTTGATGGAGGACAGACCTGGACGCCGATAGCGATCCCGGATGGACTGTTCCAGGGGCAATGGGGTCAAGGGTTTTACGATCAGGTATTGGCTGCTCCAGCCAACTCTCAGACGTTGATCGTAGGTGGAATTGACTTGTGGTACACGCGAAAGATTGAGGGAATTTACACATACTGGACCGACGCAACTAATTCCTACAATAACGGTCCAGTGCATCCGGATCAGCACGCCATCGTGGCTCTTGATGGCAGAACTTGGTTCTTGGGAAATGATGGTGGCGTTTGGGCGACAACGAACTCCGGCGGTACATGGTCAAATCTCAATTCCTCGCTTGGAGCAATTCAATTCATGAGCGTGACACCCACACTGTCAGTCGGATCGTACGTGGGCGGATCACAGGATAATGGAACCGCTGAGATTACGACCCGTGGAGGGCTAAGTTGGGAGGCCGTGTTTGGAGGTGACGGAGGATTTACGTCGGTTGATGCTCAGAACCCGGAGCAAAGATTTACGGAACAAGATGGCATCTCTCTGCTAAGGTCTGACTATCCTGGCAGTGATTGGTATACGGTAGTTGATTCGAGAACAATAGACGAGCAGGGAGCTTTTTATACTCCGTATCAGTTGATCCCGACTCGCGAACCTGGCAAGAGTGCAGTCTTGCTTGGTACGAACCGCGTCTGGCGGGGCCCATCGACGCCCGAGTGTCCAGGAGCTGGCTGGAAGCCGATCAGCGATTCATTAACAGATGGGTTCATCACTTCAATTGCCATCTCGCCGTCCAATCCGGATTTCGCCTATGCTGTCACGAGCGACTCACTGGTGTATGTGACTCAGAATGCCAGAGATGATAGTCCGACTTGGCTAGATATTACTTCGCAAGACCCACCGGTTCTTCCCTCCGGTAATGTGTTCACCTCTGCCACAGTTCATCCTACCGATCCAAATATCGTTTTCGTGGGGGTTGCAGGATTTGACGCCAGTCACGTGTTCAAGGGCGTCGGTGCAAATGGGACTTGGAATTGGACGGATGTCTCCAAGACTCTTGGAGACATTCCAGTGAATGCAATTGTAGTAGATCCGGCGACGCCGAATGACGTTTACCTGGCGACGGATCTTGGCGTGTTTTTTGCAACGGACGGCGGTACACCGAACTCTCGGTGGAAGCGATATGGCGTGGGGTTGCCAGACTCCGCGATCCTCGGGTTGAAGTTGACCGGAGTGGGAGACAGCATGCTTGTGGCTGCTTCGCATGGTCGGGGAGCCTGGAAGGTTCCAGTGTTCCATCCATCTCCAGATTTTTCACTCGTGATGAATCCCGGAGTCCAAAATGGGAGGACGGGCGACCCAATCAAGCCTTTTACGGTTCTCGTCGCAAGTGCAGACGGCTATACGGGCAGCGTAAAGCTGACATGCAGCGCTGGTTCTTCAGGCTGCTCTGTATCTCCAGAGCAGATCGCAGCGGGTCGATCGGCCACCATAAATGTAAGTGGCAATTTCGCAATTTCTCCTATGGTTGTTTCTGTTGTTGGGTCTGATGGAAAGCATCAGCATTTTCAGCACGCGATAGCGACTGTTCCCCAGTATTGATGGATAAGGCCATTTGAGTGAATCGTGGCTTCACTTCATGAAGCCAGGGGGTTAGTTTATGGCGACTTCTTCCGCACCTCTGCCGTCTCCTGCATCGCATTCTAAAGCAGGGCAAATACGGCGTTGGATCATTGTGGGCGTCGTGGTACTGGTGTGCGTGATAGCTGCCGTAGCAGCAGTAGTGCTACTACGTCCAAGCCAAGATGCGAAAGCGACCAACGGCGAGGTCCCCAAACAAAGCGTGGGCTCGGGGCCAACGGGATCCGGGCCAGCGGTCTCTCCGGGCACACCCGGAGCGAGTCAAGTTGATAACCCACCCAAGCCGGAAACCAAACCACAGTCGCAAGCTTACAGAGCTCAACGCTCGGCTCCCAAACCCGATGCAGATCCTGGTCAACCTGATTTCGTGCCCGGTCAGTTGATCGTGCAATTTAAAAGAAATGCAACGGCCCAGCAGGTCGAAGAGGTTCAAAAGATGGTTGGTGCCGTATTGAAAGAGAAGCTGAGCAGCAAAGGGTTCAGCGCGTCCGGTGTGTCAGGGCACGAAGAGGCTGGGGGTCTCCAGTTGCTGGTTCTTCCCGCGCAGGGTTCAGCAGCTCGATCGCCAAGGTTCTCGGCATCCTCGGCTCCCAAAAGTGCTTCGACGGAAACGTCCAACGTTGTCGCGAGGGTCAGATCAGCAGTAAAACTCATCGCGAATCATCCGGCTGTTCAGTTTGCTGAACCGAACTACCTTTTCCATGCCACTGAAACCAAGACTTCCAACGATCCGTATTATGTCAACGGGAAATTGTGGGGACTATATGGCACCACACCTCCAGACCCCACACTGTCGAATTGCAAAGGCACGTTCGGCATTGGTGTGGATGCAGCGTGGGCTCGGTCGCACACAGGGTCGAGAAACGTGTATGTCGGGATCATAGACACTGGCATCGACATCAATCACCCAGAGCTTCAACCCAACATTTTCACGAATCCATCTCCTGAGCAAAACACTCAGGGACAAAATAAGGGAGGCGTCGTCGGTGATGTCCATGGATGGGATTTCTACGGCAACACAGCCAGTGTGCTTCCTGTTGACGACCAGGACTCTCCGCACGGGACGCATGTGGCAGGCGTTATTGGAGCTGTGGGAGGAAATGGAGCTGGGGTTGTCGGGGTCAACTGGGAAGTAACGATGATTCCCGTTCGGTTCCTGGATCCCAATGAGGAAGGCGATGCCCTCAGTGCGGTGAAGGCTTTTGATTACCTGACGAACCTAAAGACGCGTTACAACCTGCGAATTGTGGCGATCAACGCGTCATGGACTGGCTACGAGTATTCAGCGGCACTGCTTGCGGCGGTAAAGAGAGCTGCTAATGCCGGCATTCTCGTAATAGCAGCTGCCGGGAACGACGGGTACAAAAATAAGAAATCTTATCCAGCTAATTTCGATATGAATGACACAAGCGATGGCAAACCCAAGGCAGCTTTCAATCCTCTGATATCGGTCGGTGCGATTGACTCCTCAGGAGCCCTTGCGAGCTTTTCGAACTCGGGTTCTACCACGGTCGATCTGGCAGCCCCAGGTGTTGGGATTTGGTCGACTGTTCCCGGTGGCGGATACCTTCAGAAAGACGGGACATCCATGGCGACTCCGCTTGTGACTGGAGCTGCGGCCTTGTACGCTTCCACTCACGATACCGCGGACGGAACGGAGATTAAGAACGCTATTTTGAACAGTGTTCTCCCGACGGACTCGTTGCGCGTGACCACTAGGAAGGGGGGACGTCTAAATCTCAGCAGTTTCTAAGGGGGAAGCCATGCGTTTGTATATAACGCCTTTGATATCAATAGGATGCATGACTGCCGATATTGCTGCATCTAATTCAAGGTGTGGCCCAATGGTACTTGGTGTCGACAGGAGATTGGGTGTACACTAAAGCTGAAAAGTGAGCCTCACCTCGCATGCTGAGGGAACGGCGTCATTGGAGCTATGTATGAGACCGGGTCCGAGAGGAATTCTAGCGATATTGGTCTTGGTAGTTGGCATGATGAACTCATTTGCTAGAGGTCAAGAGAGTGAGCCGAAGAAGCCTCCTTCAGGCGAGAAGTACAAAGTGTGCGAGATCTTAGTGCAGTTCAAACCAACCGCTAGTAAACAAGATAAGGCGAGGGTCCTGAAAAACGTGGGTGCAACACTCAAGGAAGAAGTAAACACGCCTGCAATGCAAGCTTCAGGTAGCCCAGGTCTCGATGTGTTGACGATCTCTTATCCATTGAGGACCGTGAATGGCCAGACCGTGAAGGACAGCCATATCGATAGGGTTCTAACCACTATAAAAGATGATTCGTCGGTTCAGTTTGCGGAGCTGAACACGACGTACTCGGCTACTCGTCGGCCGTAGCCTCGCGAAGGTCTTTCCACCTTCTTTCTAAAAGCGTGACAATCCAGCGAAAGCGTATGGTGCGTTCTCGCGCGGCGCAGTTCCTGTAGCTAGTCTCTACACCTTCTCGCCTGGATTGCGCCGGGCTTGGCTCGGGATGCCACTATGAGGAGGTTTCCCCGAATTTGAGCAGTTCTGCATCGCCGGTTTCCCAGACGAGCACTCAAGTTTTCCTTAAAGTCCGCTGCGTATGCCATTCCGCCACCCCCGCGCGCGGCTGCCTGACTGCGTTTCTATCATAGGGCAGATTCGCCGCGATTTATGCTTCACGTGATTTACAGATTTTCGCGAAATCGCTCGCATAGAACGAGGGTACGAAGATGGCGGAACAACACACGATCCTGGGCGGAAAAGTTTACGTCTACAAACGGCCGAACAGCAGCAGATGGCAATGCTCAAGCTTCTTCGCAGGCAAGAATCGTCGTACCAGCACGAAGGAAGAGAGCCTCGCCAAAGCTAAGGATGTCGCTGAGGACTGGTATCTACAGCTTCGGGGAAAACTTCTCACTGGAGAGCTCAAAGCTGAAAAGACCTTTCGCGAGGTGTCTGAACAATTTTTACGCGAATGCGAAATCATGACGCGTGGAGAACGTAGCAAGCAATACGTGAAGGGTCAGTATTTGCGGTCGAGCGTTCACTTGGTGCCCTTCTTCGGAAACATGGACATCTCGAAGATCACCACGGGAAAAATCGTGGATTATCGAGTTCACAGACACCAACAAGCAATTGCGAAACGCGGCAAGCCGCCGGCACACAGCACCATGCACCACGAAATCGTGACGCTGCGCCAGACCTTGAAGACCGCGCTGTGCCACGGATGGCTCGACCGGCTTCCAGATTTCTCTGAGCCGTACCGGCGATCATCGAAAGTCTCCTACCGGGCATGGTTTTCGCCAGAAGAATACGAGAAACTCTGTGAAGCGACTCGAAAACGCGCACTTGAGCCGAAGAAAAAGGGCTTCAAATGGCAAGCGGAGCAACTGCATGATTATGTCCTCTTCGCGGGCAATACCGGGCTGCGGCCTGATGAGGCACGGCGCCTTGAGTTCCGCGATGTCGAGATCGTTGACGACGAGGGTTTGGGCGAGACAATTCTTGAGACTGAAGTGCGCGGAAAACGGGGATTCGGATATTGCAAGAGTATGCCCGGTGCAGTGAATCCATTTGAGCGACTCAGAAGCAGGCTCCGTACGAGGCGCGTTGAGAGCGTGGATACGCCCACCGAAGTGTCCGACGATTCTGATGTCCTCGGGAAGGAATGGCGCACGCCCGAACCGACCGACCTCATTTTCCCCAAATGGCAGAGCGAGCTCTTCAAGACCATCACTGAGGAGGAGAATCTTCGGTTCGACAGAGACGGCCGACCGCGTACGGCGTACAGCCTACGGCACACGTATATCAGCATGCGGTTGATGGAGGGAGCCAACATCTATCAAATCGCTAAGAACTGTCGTACGAGTGTGGGAATGATCGAGAAATATTACGGGGTGCATGTCAAGAACTCGCTTAACGCCGTTGCCATCAATGTGGTCCGGTCGGGTAAAGACGAGATGGAGGAAGAAGAGATATGAGCGCAGCAACACATTGCTGGCCTTTCTTCTGAAATCGTGCTTGCCTTCCCCGATAGCGGTATCGACACCCAGTCTATTAGGTTATTTTGAGGCATGACGCGCCATAGCCTCGTATATTAGGTTTATGTTGCCCCTATTCTCACTAGGCGAACAGATCGCCATCAAGCGCAAGGAACTCGGCCTGACGAAGCCCACGCTTGCAAAAAAAGCTAGGGTCGGACTCTCCACGCTCGACGCCCTGGAGAACGGACGGATGGGCGAACTGGGATATTCCAAGATCACCAATATTCTCGCGGCGCTGGGAATGGAGCTGAAGCTGCAGCAAGCAAGAGCGAGCCGGCCGACGCTTGAAGAGCTCATGGAAGAGGCACGGACTGATGACGGTCTAGACCGACGCCGCTGAGGCGGGACTACTCGAATCGTCACGGCGAGCGCGGCAGCATGTTTGCATACCTTCCCAGCGTTCCGCCCACGGTTGGATGCGACAGCCTCACATCGCACGCCACCTAAGATTCACGGGGAATGTAGCTGCTTCTCCAATTCCGACGGTTTGAGAATTTTGACCTCAGGGAACTGAGACTCGATGCGATTGCGAATCTTGATGATTGAGTCGTAGTCTCGCGTCAGAAACACCTCGCAGTGATTGCACAATGCCTGTGTGATGTGCTCGGCATCCCTTCGCTTGAGTCCCAGAGCTTGAAGGTCAGCCAATATTTTCTCATCCTGAACGTCGGACACCAGAGGACTGGAGACGACACTCCCATAGCGGTCTACCACCACATCGCTATTACCGTAGTGCCGTTCATCGAGCGGGACAGCCTCGAGAGCCTCGTAGTCCGCCAAAAGATGACTCAACTGGTCAGCATCCTTCGTTGCCTCCACCTCACGCAGATTGACTCGTGAGCGGAATAGGGTTATCTCTCCAGCTCTGTGCTCGGCCAGCAGCACCGTGAGAGCGTCCAACTCAGTCTTCACTTCGGGCTGGTCGGCGTGCCTCTTCGTGTTGTGGAACAGCGTATCTGTATCGCAGTACCCGCGCATCATTTCTGCTCGGGCGGGTCAATGCGGTTCCAGAAGTTACCGTGACCTCCCGCTCCGCTTTCGACAAGATTTTCCCAGATTGCCCCACAATCAAGACACCTCCACATGTAGCTGATCTCCAGCCAATGTCCTTTGTTGAGTTTTGATTCCGTCCTTTCAGGATCACCGTGAGGCACCAGTTTGGCTTGATGCTCTTTGCTCGGATGACTAGTGGCACAGCCAGAGCACAATTTTTTGACTGTCATGTCGAGGTCTCCTTTAGGACTTCCACATCAATGCACGTAAGCAAATCTACGCCGACTCCTAATAGTAGCCAGAACGGTGTCCATTTACGTTCTCTGGCGGGCGCAGGCTGGACCTTCGACTTTGGTCTAGAGATCGAGCATGATCCATGTTGGGGCATGGTCGCTCGCGTTTTCCTGCCCACGCGCCCATCGGTCAACACCGCCGTCCACGAGCCGGACCGACAAATTCGGTGAGAGCAGAAAGTGATCGAGTCGCATGCCTTTGTCCTTCTGCCACCGTTCAAATTTGTAATCCCAGAATGTCCAGAGCGGCCCGTCCGGATGTAGCTTCCGCATGGCGTCAGTCCAGCCTTGAGCCAGCAAACGCGCAAAGGCCTGTCGGCTCTCGGGTTGGATTAACGCGTTGTTATCCAACGATCGAGTCGGATAGATGTCCTGCGGTGTCGGCACGACATTGTAGTCACCGGCCAGCACCACGGGTGCGCCGCTCGCCATGAGTTCGGCGGCGTGGGCAATGAGGCGCTCAAACCAGGCCAACTTGTAATTGAATTTCGGTCCAGGCTGCGGATTCCCATTGGGGAGGTAGATGGAAGTGATCAGGACTCCCTGAACCGCCGCTTCAATGTAGCGAGCTTGATGATCTTCAGAATTTCCCGGCAAACTTGTGCAAGTCAGCACGGGAACGTGGTTTCGCGCGAGAATGGCCACGCCGTTCCAGGAGCGCTCCCCTTGCCAGACTGCTTCGTACCCGAGAGTTCGAAGGGCATTCACGGGAAAGGCTTCCTGCTCTGCCTTGAGCTCTTGGAGACTCACCACGTCCGGTTCAGCTTTCGCTAACCAAGCCAAGAGGTTGTCGAGCCGCTTATTGATGTTGTTAATGTTGAAGGTGGCGACTTTCACCAAGTCCCTTTCCGTCTCTGTGCTTTCTGGGTGTCCCCCAAAAGGAATAAACGAGTTCGTTGTTCGGGCTGCCGGAGCTGCGGCTGGACGCGCTTGAAACGATCATGGATGGCAGGCGGCCCACTGGATTCCCCAGCGCCATCGCAGGAACAATCGATAAAACGCCGCTCTTGAGAAGCAACCCTCCAAGGATTTCCACGAGTCCTTGCAAACGGGAAGTGCCATCAGCGCATAGTTCGGGGAAACCGATCCCGATCATCGGACTTGCTTAGCAACGTCCGGAAATCCCGACACCGTCTTGACGCTGCCCGCAAGGATGTCGAGCAGTTCGCCCACCACAACCTCGACGCTGCTGGTCTGGTCGTCCCAGCAGGTCAGGCACGCCGTTTCGGGATCGACCGCCCCGGCGCTGAGCCGCTCGCGGAGCCAACGGTCGGCAGCGATCACCTCTCGCGGAGTGTCGAGCAGATGACGGCGGAAGAAGTGCTCGCCCGCATGTCGGAAGAAAAGGACGCCCGCGCCCTGCCAGACCTCGTGCTGGAATCCGCAGTAGTTCCCCTCTTCGTCGCGCTTTGGATGATGGCACTCGCGGCGTGCGCACCGCAGGCACGCGGTCTCGTAGCCTCCGGTGCGGTGCGAAAGCCTGAAGTCGGATGAATTGGAGCCGCATTGTGGGCAGAGGTTGGGTTCGTAGACGGTGGACATAGTTGATTGCTTTACAGCGTGGTCCCGCGCTCGTCCAAGTTCTCGCAATGAATGTGGAAAATGTCTCGCGTTTCCGATGTTTTCCGCCAGAGCGACCGCGTCCACCGCGTCGGCGAGGGACAGCTTTTCGTGCAACGCCGCGCTGGTCACCTTGTCAAAGTGGTCGTCACAAAAGCTGAACGATCCTTCATCGTCTTCTATCGGCCCCGCAGCAGGGTTCTCACAGCGGTTCACTTCACATTTTTCCGTCATTACTTTGCCTCCTTCGCGACTTCACATGGATGCCGTCGCCGATTAGTCGCATTTGGCAGTAGTGGTCGCTCATGCTATTTCTCATTTCAAAATACCGAGGTCTCGGTGAGTCCGTGCCGCGCCGCCAGCGCCCTGTGCCGCCTCACGAGCGACCAATAATTCTTGCGCGACTTCCACGCGGGGTAACCGTTGCCGACCGAGGGGTATCGTGCGCGTATCAACCAATGCTTCATTCTCTGGACGAGCAGGGCGTCCCTGATCTCCGGTCTTGCATTCATTTTCAATCTCCACGCGGCGCATGCGCCTGTGTTTTCGGAAAAATCGTGGCAACGTGCGTTTTAGCGTTCGCAGCGCCCGATTTCTTCGCTTCCTACATAGGTTACGAAAGTCGTTGAATGCTGATCATTGGCAGTGAGCGTCTCGGAACGGTATCGGAACTGATGCCCTCCTCACCAGACAGCAGACCAAGAATCTATGCGTGGACGGCTGGACTTCTGGGCTGCTGGTCTCCAGTTTGGAGGGGAGCAGACCAGAAGACCAGAAAACCATGTGTGTATATCTGGTCTCCTGTACACCCATGAGGTTTTGATCTTGTCTTGCTCGTATCTTGCGAATCCTCTTTCCGGCAAGCGGCCCGGTTGTCGGCTCGTAATTGTTTATGAGCACCTTGTAGTTTCCCCTCGCCCCCCGGACGTGCTGGGAATCCACGTACTGTCCCCGTGCCAGCCGATTGAGCACGCGCTTGACTGTCGCCAAAGACCAGTGCGGGATCGCTTCTCTGAGACGCGCCGCGCTTCCTGTCCATTCGCCTGTCTTCCAGTCGCACTGGTGCAACATGACGTTGTAGGCGAGATACATCTGCTCGTCCATCCAGCCCTTCTGGACGTGCTCGAAGATGCCGTTCCGCATCTTCAGGTGGCCGCCGTTCTTTTTCTTTCCGCTCATGCCGAACTCCTCTCGGTCGGCTCGCCGGGGCTGCCGGAATGGCCATCAGCGGCCCACTCTGCGGCAGTGTAATGATTGTCGTTGGGGTTCAACGTGAATGGCTTTTCGCAGAAGCCACACGTGAAAGTCTGGGTTTTGGCAACTCTCTCGGTCATGGTTGTCACGCTTTCTCGGGGTAGGTGCGTGACTACCTACCCCAGAACCCATCGCGGGGATGCGGCATGGGCGACGGGGAGCTACCCCGTCTATTAAGAGAACCCGACAGTTTGAATTTTCTTCCCTTCCCTGTTGCAATTTTGCGGGGTTCGGCGATCTTTTGGAATGAGTTAGAAGGGGTTTCGCATTACGTAGGTAAGCACGGCATGGCTGACACGTTCCGGGCGCAGGATCTTTCAAGCGCGGGAAGGAATCTCTGGAGCATCATTAAAGGTCGCGGCGTAGTCGTAGGTTCTAGCCACGGTCTCCAGTCAAACTGAAGTCGCTGGCGGGTTACGAGCGGAGTCGGGAAGACGGATCTTCGCGCCTGCATGCTTTCCCTAAATTTCTCTAATTGTTTTCCTGTTCGGCGAAGGTCAGATCGGAGGCGGGGAAATTTTGATCAAGTTATTCTAAAGTGGGGACAGGCGTAGCCTTTCTGATCAAGAATGATCACTAGAACCACAACCTGTTGGGGGTAGTGCGCGTGGAAACCAGATTTTCACCGATGCCCCGAGTTAGACCCCCGGTCCATAGGTGTGGAGAAGAACTCGCCTAAGAAAGTCCCAGCGACCTTTTTCTGAGATAGTCCATGAGACGCTTGCCTGTGACACGCAGCATCCGTTTTCGGCGCTTGTGTAGGGTCTCCGGCGTTCCCATGTCCACCGCACCCATCTTTTCCATCTGGCGTAGGCTGGAGTCGTAGCTTATGTTCAAGATGCCCGCAACTTCTGCGGGGGTGTAATTCTTGAAAGGGTCTATTGAAAGTGGCTGCCTGCGCCTGGCTGCTTTCTTGAATTCTTCACGCGGGGGGTCTTCGCCAAAATGGGTGAACCTTTGGAGGGTAGGATCGGAGCCCCAGACACGAAGGATGCGGCGTATCTTGCCCTTCTCGTCCCTCACCACCGTCTTGACTTCAACCTCGTAGGTCACATTTTTATGATACCGCATTTCGTTACCCTCAAACCTTGAGGCCGTGACCTGGGATTTTGCATTACTTTTTGCATTACTTTCCCGCGAAACCCCCTAAATCTGCGAAACCTGCGAACACCTACAGCCCCGCAAAATCTGTAAGTTACGTCGGTGCAACAGCTGACGTTACCGCCCGGACGTACCGAAGTTACTTTTGCGGAATGCCCATTGGGTTGACAATTTGTGTCAGTGCGAATGCTTCTCCGCTGATTCCCCCGGCATATCAGCGGCTTCGCATGGACCTCGCTGTTCGTGGGAATACAGGAGAGATATGTCTCAGCGGCTGGGTGACCTGCTCGTCAAAGAAAAGGTCATCACCACGGAGCAGTTGGAACAGGCGACCAAACTCCAGAAGGAGTCGCACTCGCGCCTCGCCTCCGCCCTGGTGAAGTTGGGCTTCCTCTCCGACGAGGATGTCACCAACTTCCTCTCGCGCCAGTATGGCGTGCCCGCCATCAATCTTTCTTACTTTGAAATCGACCCCGCCGTCGTCAAGCTGATTCCCTACGAGACCGCGAAGCGCTATCAGATTTTGCCGCTCAGCCGGGTCGGCGCTTCCCTCACCATCGCCATGGTCGATCCCACCAATGTCTTCGCCATGGACGACATCAAGTTCATGACCGGCTTCAATATCGAGCCGGTGGTGGCTTCGGAAAGCTCCATCCTCGAGGGCATCGAAAAGGCCTACGGCACTTCCAAGGAAGCCGAGCTCGAGCAGGTCATGCAGTCGATCAACGATAGCGGCGAAGGCACCGACATCGAGGTCCAGGCCGAAGCGCAGGAGCTCGAACTCAAGGAACTGGAGAAGGCGGCCGACGAAGCTCCTATCGTCAAGCTCGTGAACCTGGTGCTCACCGATGCCGTGAAACGCGGCGCCAGTGACATCCACATGGAGCCCTACGAAAAAGAATTCCGCGTCCGCTTCCGCATTGACGGCGTCCTGCAGTTGATCATGAATCCGCCGCTCAAACTGAAAGATGCCATCACTTCCCGCCTCAAGATCATGGCCAAGCTCGACATCAGCGAAAAACGGCTGCCGCAAGACGGCCGCATCATGCTGAAAATGAACATCGGCGGCAAGAAAAAGCAGCTCGATTTCCGCGTCTCCACTCTGCCCACGCTCT